>Ga0207691_10000799_pt1 | contig 31267 bp, 23 predicted proteins | sample KBSM13metaG_FD_184327 | JGI IMG/M metagenome (GOLD analysis project Ga0207691, IMG submission 184327) | Miscanthus rhizosphere microbial communities from Kellogg Biological Station, Michigan, USA - KBS M1-3 metaG (SPAdes) (version 2) | ecosystem: Host-associated > Plants > Roots > Rhizosphere >...
TACACAAAACTTGCAGCAGTTGGTGAACCAGGCAATTCAGGAGTTTGATGATTACCAGAGATTAACTTCTCAGGGAAAACTCGGTGAGGCTGGACAGAAGTTGGAGCAGCATAAGCGAACGCTGGAAGAGATCAGGAAGTTGACCGGGAAGTAGTTACCACTGCGGCTTGTTCACTGCGGATTGTTCAGTGCGGCTTGTTGACTGAGGCTCTTTCACTGCGGCTTGGCCGCTGTCCGTGCGGAAAGCCTCTGGCTTTCCGGCCACTGAATCCTCAAGCGTGCGGCTACGCCGCCCGAGGCAGAGCCTCTTTGATTTGGAAGGCTGAACGGAAAGCCGGAGGCATTCCGCACGGAGAGCGGCGGAGCCGCCCATTTCTAACCAATCCTCTGCTTGAGTTTGTTAGCCTTCGCTATTGCGTCTTTATGTTCAGCCACAAACTTCGGATCAGGCGTCATCGTGAGTACTTCGTCAATCAACTTCTTAGCTTCGGCGTCACGGTTTTCAGATGCGTAGGCTTGCGCCAGGTAATACATCATTAATGAATTGTTCGGTGTGATCGCGAGTCCTTTTTTCAAATACTCGACAGCCTTCGACGTATCGCCACCCAAAACTTTTGGCGCCTGCAGATACAACCGACCCAAAGCCAGATAGGCGCTTCCCCCTTGGAATTTCTCATCAAGCTTAATAACCGTTTCCATCTCGCTGCGAATATCCTGGACAGTCGCTAGACCAGCCAGCGTACTGTTCTCGGCATCGCCTCCGTAATTAGCGCCTAACCAGAAGTGCCCCTCCGGTTTACCGCCCTGGAGTTTGACTGCCGCTTTCCCCGCCTCGATCCCCGCCCGAAACATGTCATCCTTTTCGTCGTCACTATCAGTGTGATTGCCAACATAGAATGCGGCACGGGACAACTTCCAGGCTGCGTCGTAATTGCCATAGTCCGCCGTTACGGCTTGCCTCAGTGCCGCCACAGCTACTCTCGCCTTCGCGATGTCTTCACGTCCCTCGTAAAGTTGATCGCCTTCAGCGATCTTGGCAGCCGCTATCTTTTCGTCACCTGAGTCGACCGCATTGGGAGCCACAGCTACCTCTTTATGGCAGGCAGTCGAGGACAAAAAACACATAATTAAGCCCGAGCCAAGAGCCATGACTTTGAAATTTGCTGAATATTTTTTCAATTTCCTCATTCGAATTCTCCGATTGTCTAGCTATACCATACAGTTTGTAATAGTTTTTCCCAGCCGTTATCCAAACGGCAGTTAATACGGTATAGTGGTCTCCCACTAAGGTTACGCCGTGCAGATCGCTGCATGAGAATTGAGGAGGAGAGCTTTGGCAGGGGCTGCATTCTACGATTTAGAAGGAACTTTGGTCAGCACAAACCTCGTGCATACCCTGGGCTTCTATGCAAAACGTCAAACGACCTTGCTTCAGAGCTTCACCAAGAGCGCTACCACATTTCTTAGCCTCCCAGTTTTTGCGGTCACCGACCAGTATAGCCGAAAAGTTTTTAACGACCTCTACTTCAAACGCTACAAGGGCCAGTCGGAGGATCGACTCCGTTACTTCGCGCAGGACCTATTTGACGACGTCATCAAGCCGGCCGTCTTTCCCGGCACTTACGAGTTAATTGAAAAATCCCGGAGCCTGGGTCTGCGACAGGTAGTGATTACCGGCGCCCTGGACCTGTCGGTCAAACCGCTGATGGAACATCTCGGGATTACTGAATTCGTAACGAATCGCCTCGAATTTGTTAACGGAGTGGCGACGGGCCGATTGCTGCCTCCGGTAATGGCCGCAGCAACCAAAGCGTCATGGATTCGAACCTACAGCGAGCGCGAGGGCATCAGCCTTAGCGATTCATATGCCTACACTGACAGCATGAGCGATCTGCCAATGCTATCCGTTGTTGGTCACCCCGCGGCCGCTAACCCTGATATGCGTTTGCGGCAAACCGCACTACATCACGATTGGCCGATTCTCGATCTTAAGTAGATACCGGACAGCATTCATAAAAGTTCATGGCACTCCAACTACGAAAGAAAACGCACGAATCTGTTATTTACATCGATCGCGACAGCGCGCCGCGAATAATGCCGTCCGGCGAGGACTTCATTCTTGAGGATCTCCCAATCGGTACGCGGGTGCTGTATCCCAACCCGCCGATAAAAGGTCTGCCGAATCGCGAAGCCGCAATCCGCTACGCGCTTAATCATCCTCATGGATGCGATCCACTCTTCGCTCAACTCGAGCCGGGAATGAGAGTTACGATCGCAGTAGACGACATCAGCTTGCCTTTGCCGCCAATGGCAACGCCTGACATTCGCCAGACGATCTTGGAGATCGTGTGCGACATGTTGGCCGGCCATGGTGTCGACGATGTCCACATCATCATCGCCAATTCCCTGCACCGGAAAATGACCGAGTGGGAAATGAAGCGAATGGCCGGGCCTCGTATCTTCGACGAGTACTATCCGGATCGCTACTACAACCACGATGCCGAGTGGAAAGACGGGCTCATAAAGATTGGCGAGACCAAACACAAAGAGCCGCTTACCATCAATCGCCGCGCGGCTGAAAGCGACCTGCTGATTTACGTCAACCTCAATTTCGTTCCAATGGATGGCGGACACAAATCAGTTGCGGTCGGCTTATGCGATTACGAATCCCTCCGAGCACACCACGATCCGCAAACAATCCGAGAATCCGACAGCTACATGGATCCGGCGCGCTCGGAACTCAATCACAAAGTTTGCCGCCTCGGCAAGATCGTTGATGAGCACCTCAACGTTTTTCACATTGAGACTGCTATCAACAATCGGATGTATGGAAGCGACATGGACTTCCTTATCAAGAATGAGGACGACTTCACTGCGTTTGATCGCATGAAGTTCGAAGCCATGCGCTACACGATGAGCAAGCTTCCGCGACCGGCCCGCCGAAAACTCCTGCACTCTCGGCCGGCACAGTACGAACTGATTGCCTGTCACGCAGGTAAAACGGACCCGGTGCACGAAAAGATCATTGCCAAGGGTTTTGAACAGTACGCGGTTCCAGTGCGAGGACAGGCTGACATTCTGATCACAGGCATTCCTGACATTTCCCCTTACAATGTCTATTCGATTCTGAATCCCCTACTCGTGCAGGTGATGGCGCTTGGTTATCACTTCAATTTCTATCGCAACAAGCCGCTGCTGAAAAAGGGTGGCGTCATGATCGTTCATCACCCGTGTTACGACGATTTCGATCATCAGTTTCACCCGAGTTACATCGAGTTTTTCAATCGCCTACTGCCAGAGACTCGCGATGCCTTCGTACTCCGCGAGAAGTATGAGCAGGAGTTTGCCAACAATCCCAGCTACGTGGAGATGTATCGACGCGGTAACGCCTATCACGGAGCACACCCGTTCTTCATGTGGTACTGGGGTGAGAATGGTCGACAGCATGTCGGAAAAGTAATTGCCGCCGGTGCTGAAAATGCTCACGTTCCTGGGATTCTTGGTTGGGAACGTGCAGACAATCTGACGGAAGCAATTGCAATGGCGAGAAGTTACATGGGCAACTCCGCCGAGATCACGATGTTGCACCAGCCAATGATCGGCGTCGCCGATATGGAATAGAAATGTCCGATAAGCTTCAGCTTGTCGCAGATCTTAATGAATTGTGTCTGAAAGCGAACGCGCTTGTTGGGTTAGTCAGCGACAAGCTAAAGCTTATCGGACATTGAATACAAAGTTATGAAGTTATCACCAACGGAGATTTACCAGGATCGAAAGATCTTTCTGATTGGCAGCACCGGCTTTCTCGGCAAGGTGACGCTGAGCATGCTGCTGCATCGCTTTCCAAACGTCGGCAAGGTTTACGTAACGGTACGCGCGCGTTCGCAGGAAGAGTCGGAGGCGAGATTTTGGAACAACATCATCACTGCGCCGCCATTTGATCCATTACGCGAACGATACGGCTCGGCTCTTGAAGGCTTCGTGCACGACAAAGTAGTCGTCAAAGGTGGTGATATCGGTGAAACCAATCTCGGCTACACCGAAGAACAAGCCCAGGAAATCGCAGACGACATCGATATCGTTATTAACTCCGCGGGCAACGTCACATTCAACCCAACACTGGAAAGCGGACTTCGCACAAACGTCGTCGGCACTCAGAACGTCATCGCGTTTGCGCGACGAATGAAACGACCCACGCTGGTTCATGTGTCGACCTGTTTCGTTGCCGGCAATCGCTCAGGAGCAGTTTGGGAAAGTGACTCGGTGCTTGGATATTTTCCACGCAAGTCTGAGATGCCCGGTGTCGAGTTTTCAGTCGATCGGGAGATAGAAGACTGCGCAAAGCTCGCCGATCGAGTGCGTGAGGAAGCTCGCGACGCAATGATGACTGCGCGATTTCGCGAGCTGGCCCGAACACGTTTGAGTGAAGAAGGTCGCGATTCGGATGACCCGGATGCGCTTGGCCTGGCGGTCGCTCGCGAGCGAAAAGTCTGGACCCGCACTCGCCTAACCGATCTCGGAGTAGAGCGTGCGGCGTATTGGGGTTGGGCAAACATTTACACGTACACCAAGTCGCTCGGTGAACAACTAGTCGCCGCAGAGACAAACATGGTTCGCAGTATCGTGCGACCAAGCATCGTCGAGTCTGCGATGTCCTATCCGTTTCCCGGTTGGAATGAAGGCTTCACGACAACTGCCCCAATCATTTTCCTGATTAGAAAAGGGCAGACTCTCATTCCCGCAAACGAGAAGCTTATTCTCGATATCACACCGGTGGATCAAGTTGCGTCAGTGATGCTGGCCGTATCCGCACAGGCATGCGTCGAAGAACCACGACTGGTCTTCCAGGCAGCGACCGGTGATTCGAATCCCAACAACATGGAACGAATCATAGGATTGGTGGGACTGGATAAACGGCGCCATTTTCAACAGAAAGAAACCGGGACAAAACTCCTGAACAAGATGGCGGCGAGAATGGAACCGCGCTCGGTCACTACCGAGTACTACGAGAAGATGTCCGTCCCGATGTTCAATGCGACGGCGAAGAAGGCGTCTTCATTGCTCGAAAAGATGCGACCGCGTTGGGGCGGTGGACGCGTCGGTGAAGTAATAGATCGCGTTAAGGAGAGCGTCGAGCGGGTTGAGGAACTCACTGTAAAAACAACCGAAGCCTTCGACATGTTTCGACCGTTTACGATCGAGAACGCTTACATCTTTCGATCTGACAATGTTCGTTCACTGTTTTCCCGTGTCAGTGAAGACGAGCGCTCCTTACTCACCTGGAATCCCGAGACTTTTGACTGGTACAACTACTGGCTCAACATTCACCTTCCCGGTCTGACTAAATGGGTCTTCCCCACGCTCGAAGACGAGATGCGAACGCAGCCAAAGCGCGTTTACACGTATCGCGATCTTCTCGAACTCTTCGAGACGTCTACTAAGCGTCATGCGACCCGCGTCGCAATGCGCATTGAACGCGACGGACGAAAGGAACAATACACCTACCAGGATCTGCGTGAACTCGCTAATCGTGTTGCAGGGTTCTTGGCAAGTAATGGGATTAAGTCTGGTGATCGGGTGATGCTCGTTAGCAGTAATTGTCCCGAATGGGGAATGACCTACTTCGGAGTACTAAAGACGGGAGCTACATGTATTCCCTGTGACCCTGAAAGTTCTACCAGCGAGATTCTAAATTTTGCACGTGCCGGTAATGCCGCTGGAATCATCGTCAGCCAAGCAATTGACCAGGACCACCACGATTTGCGCGAGCAACTCGAAGCCCAGGGCACAACACGCCTTTGGACCTTTGATGAAGTCTTCGTAATGCCTGACGAGCAAACTGAAGACGAGCGCATAGCTCTGCTCCCGCAGAAAGTGCAAGCTCAAAGTGTTGCTTCATTGATTTTTACCTCGGGCACGACAGGCCAGCCGAAAGGCGTGATGTTGTCGCATCGCAATCTGACGAGCATGGTATCTATGCTGTCGTCAGTGTTCGATATGACCACGCGTGACGGCGTCCTTTCTGTTTTGCCGCTCCATCACACCTTCGAATTCTCAACCGGCTTCTTGACGCCTTTGAGTCGCGGTGCACAGATTACGTACTTACCGGACCTGACCAGCGACGCCCTGGCGAAGGCAATCAAGAACGGACACGTCACTGGCATGGTGGGCGTCCCAGCGCTTTGGGAACTTCTCCATCGACGCATTAAGAACCGTCTGTACGAACGCAGTGATTGGATTGGTAAGACTGCCGACAATCTCATTCATGCTAATGCCTGGCTTCGTGACACGACGTCCGTGAACGTCGGACAGGTGTTGTTCTATCCGATCCATGAAGGTCTCGGCGGCCGAATTCGTTACTTCATTAGTGGTGGCTCGGCTTTGAGCGAAAAGATCCAGCGCGACTTTCACGGCCTGGGCTTCACGATCCTTGAAGGCTATGGATTGACCGAAGCCTCGCCAGTGTTGACTGTCACTCGTCCGGAGAATGGAATGCTGACTGGAACGGTCGGCAAGCCTTTACCTGGCGTCGAAGTTAGGATCGCCGATCCTGATCCAAGCGGAGTTGGTGAAGTGCTTGCGCGTGGGCCAAATGTAATGCTGGGTTACTACGAAGATGAAACTGCGACGCGTAAAACCCTGGTTGAGCGTTGGCTCCATACGGGCGACCTTGGTCGAGTCGACGATGAGGGAAATCTTTATCTGGTTGGGCGTTCGAAGGAAATCATCGTGGATACGAATGGCAAAAACGTCTATCCGGATGAACTCGAAGAGCTTTACCAGGATTCGCCATATGTAAAAGAACTAAGCATCGTGGGCCTACCCGACGGGATCGGCGAGAAAGTCGCTTGCATTGTGGTAGCTGACGATGAATTTGACATCGCGCTCTCACGGGCGGAGTTACATCGACTGGTCGAAGAACATTTTCGCGAAGTTTCGGCTTCCCTGCCCTATTACAAACGCGTAAAGGTGATGCACTTTACCGACATCGAGCTACCGCGCACCGCAACTCGCAAGGTGAAGCGACGAGAAGTCGTTCAGATACTCGAGTCGCTCGAACAAACTCAAAAGAGTGGTCGGCGGGTGACGACTAAAGATGTAGCCGACGCAGACTCGGTTTGGCTGCTGGGAATCGTGGCGAGTGTTTGCAACCGGCCCCGCTCCGAAGTCTCAATCGATACACGACTGAACGACCTGGGATTCGACAGCTTGATGTTTGTTGAGCTGGCGACATCCATCGAAAACGCGGGCGGCTCAATTTCTGCTCCTGAACGTTTCAATGAGGTTCAGGATGTGCGCGAGCTCATCGGCGTGGTCAGCAGGCGCGGCGGCACAACCACCAAACAGGAAGTCAGGACAGACGATCGCGAAAAAACTGACGAGATACACATTCCTTCATTTGTTAGAACTGCCGGCAACAGGGCGGGCGACCTTTTGCAGCGCATGTTCTATGACCAGTTTCTGCGCACGCATTACGAGGGACGATCAAACATTCCGCCACATACGAATTTTATTGTCGCCGCAAACCACTGTTCGCACCTCGATATGGGTTTGACGAAGATGGCGCTCGGTGAATCAGGTAAGGACCTGGTGGCCCTGGCCGCGGCAGATTATTTCTTCGACACCAAGTACAAACGCGCAGTGATGGAAAACTTCACGAACCTGGTGCCCATGGAACGAACTGGATCGCTCCGGCAGTCGTTGCGACATGCACGTTCATTCCTTGATCGCGGCTACAACGCTCTCATCTTTCCGGAAGGCACCCGGTCAATGACCGGTGTGATGGCGGACTACAAACCGGTAATTGGTTACCTGGCACTTCATGCGAAGGTTGGTGTGTTGCCGATGTTTCTCGACGGCACTTATGAAGCGATGCCGAAGGGAACAACGATTCTTAAGAGCCGGGACATTAGTGCTCGAATCGGCAGGTTCCTCTCGTATGAAGAGCTTGAGGAGTTAACCAACGGCATGGCGCGCGCCGAAGCTTATCGATTGATCGCGGCCCTGGTCAGGCACGAAGTCGTAAACCTTAGGGATCGCACCCGCGATCGCTTCGACGCCAAGCAAATGCGCAAACAAATGAAGTCTGAGCGCAAATCCCAACTAATCGAAAGCGAAGAAATTGAAGAGAGCGCGGCCTCGATGATCTAAGCGACGCTCAAAGTTTTTGTTTCACCTAATATGCCCACCAAGACTCCCGGCAAACGAACAGCGCGCATGACGTCGCTCACTTCGACTACGAAGCGACGGGCGGCAATCGAAAAGCGCCAGCGTGCGGCAACTCTGGTCACCGGGGGTACGGGATTCCTCGGCTCACATCTTGTTCGTCAGCTTATCGAAGAGGGCGCCAAGGACATTCGGGTCATGTCGACTTCGGTTCCCGATTGGCTCGTTGACCTTGGTGTCGAAACCTTTGAGGGTTCGATAACAAATTCAGAAGACACTAAACGGGCAGTCGAAGGCATTCGCGACATCTACCATCTTGCCGGCAAGGTTTCACGGGAACGCGCAGATTCGCGCGAGATGTACGACATCCATGTCGAGGGAACGCGCTTGCTTTGTGACGCCGCGAAGGCCGCCGGCGCAAAGAACATCGTATTGGCATCGACGAGCGGCACTATCGCTGTCACCAAAGACGGAGATCTCATTCCCGACGAAACTTATCCACCGCCACTTGAAATTGTTTCGCGGTGGCCCTACTACGCCAGCAAGGCCTACCAGGAGATGGCAGCGCTGGAACGATTCAGTGGCAAAGGCCTCAGACTGGTCATCATGAATCCCAGTCTCTTGCTTGGACCCGGCGATGATCGACTGAGTTCTACCAAAGTTGTACTCGACTTCATGGCCAAAAAGATTGGTGCCGTCCCAACCGGCGGAGTCAGTTTTGTTGATGCCCGTGATGCGGCCGCTAGTTTTCGCTCAGCAATGAAAAAAGGTCGTCATGGTGAGCGCTATCTACTTGGCGCAGTGAACTGGACCTTCAACAAATTCTTCGGACGCCTTGAGCGTCTGACTAAAATCTCCGCTCCCCGATTCGCGCTCCCTTCACGGCTGGCCATTACGGGCGCTCAAGTAGTCGACGCTTTTTTCAAACAATGGGAGCTTACGTCGCCGGTGGAACCAGGCGCTGTGGAGATGGCTCAGTACTTCTGGTACCTCAACTGCTCCAAAGCCGCTCGCGAACTAAGCTTCAAACCTCGTGATCCGGCCGAAACTCTTCAAGACACGGTTAGCTACTTACGTGAGAATTTCCTTGGCGGGAACGCCTTCGGGAAGTAAGCTACCTTTGTTCTCTCCGGCTAACCAACCCAAAACGATCTGCCAGGCATCTCTAACGAAGTCTTGAAAACTTTGGAACCTTGCGTCTCGTTACTAGTGATTAGTAAAACGTAGAAGTGTTTTCACTTGGTCTGGAGGTTCTGTATGCGGTGTTCCCGATCAATGTTGCTCCGCCTTCTCTGCCTGGTGGTTTTCCCGGTCGTCGCTGGCCACGCACAAACCCAGACACAAAACAATCAGACAACCCTGCAACAAGGCATTCCTATCGAGCGGACGCTGGGCGCGAACGAATCTCACAGCTACTCGATTAATCTGAGCGACGAACAATATCTGCAGTTTGCAGTCGACCAGCGCGGTGTCGATGTCATCGTCCGAGTGTTTTCACCTACGGGCAAGAGTCTCGGTGACTTCGATACACCTAACGGAGCCCAGGGTCCAGAGAACGTTTCCATCGTCGCCCTAACGAGCGGCCTGTATCGAATCGTCGTTTCACCACTCGATTCGAACAATGTCTCTGAGCCGGGCAAATATGAAATCAAAATCCTTGAGATTCGCGATGCAACTGAACAGGAATTGAAGGTCGGCAAAAACGAGGATGCAAGAAAAGCGAAGGGCCTGGCACTTCTTAACGACATTATCGACTCGATTCCAGAGATTCAGCAACCTAGAACTCGGATCAAAGTAAAAATGCAGAGCGCCACTTTGCTGTGGTCTATTGATGAAAAGAAAGCAATCAAACTGTTGAGCGAAGCGGTTACCGACGCGAGAGACTATTTCCTGACCATCAAACCTAGCGATCCGTCTTATGACGAATCGTCCGTTTGGGCACAGCAGATCCGCTTCGAAGCCGTACAGACTCTGGCGCTTTACGATCCAGAAGCCGCTTTGAATCTATTTCGCTCAACCCGACGACCGGTGGATACGGAGGTTGGTCGAGGGAACGGTCAAAACGAACAGCAGTTTGAGTTGGCGCTCGCCAGTCAAATCGCGCGCCGCAACCCTAAACGAGCATTCGAGCTTGCCGAAGAGAGTTTGAAAGAAGGCATTTCGGGCTCGTTACCTTTCGCGATTAGCAGCCTGCAGCGATCAAATCCGGAACTTGCAGCCACACTTGCAAAGGACGTCACCGCAAAACTTCTAGAACAGAAACTCCTTGAGAATTCTAGTGCGGCTGAGGTTGCGATGAATCTCATCCGGAACTTTCAGAATAGAGCAGAAAAGGACCGCAGAGCATTGTCTGCGCCATTCTTATCGCTAGAGGACTTTAGAGCACTTGTGCGAAAGGCGGTGAACGAAGCGCTTTCCGCCTCAATAAGCGACGGGAACTTCTCGATCGACGAGAAACGCATCATGGTGATGAATGGAAACACGACCTCATTTGTAGTACCTAACCCCGTCAAGAGCGTCGCCATAAGGGCAAATATGGTTGGGGAGTTACTAAGCAGTATCAAGGAGGCTGTTGGCAGCGATTTGGATAGTATCGTACCAGGTGGCAATGCAGCGGTGGACAAAAGGCTTTTAGAACTCCGAGGCCCTGAAAGGCGGCTGTCAGAAAATGGTGAGAAGAACGTCGCTGACCCCACGTCGGAGACAACGAGAGAAGCGATCAACCAGGCACCCCCGGAAATCAGAAGCGAGCTAATCCGGAACCTTGCCGAACACAATTTTCAGATCGGAAATGTGACTCAAGCAAAACAGATAATCTCTGAAGGCATCACGAACCCGCGTGAGCGCCGTCAAATGCTGAATAATTTTGAGCGAGAGTCTGCGTACGTAGATATCAGCAAGGGCCGAATCGATGACGCACTAAAACACATAGCGAAGCTCGAAACGATGGAAGAGCGAGCGGAGATTATTAGTGAAATAGCAAGCCGCATTGGCCCAGGTCAGAAACGGTCTGCCGCACTGGCTCTGCTGGAGACAGCTCGCAGTCTCCTGGGGTCCTCAATCCAGGCAGAAGGTCACTCACAGATGGAGGCCTTGCTGCAACTTGCTGCGGCATTCTCGCGGTACGACTCCAAACGAGGCTTCGAAATACTCGATCCTTTAGTCGATCAGTACAACGACCTTGCCGAAGCAGCGAGAACGATGAATGGCTTCGGGATAACATACTATGTAGATGGTGAACTCTTAATGCAGAACGGCAACAGCCTCGCGAGCGTGGCCCAACAGTTGTCCACCGCTCTCGGCATTTTGAGCCTGACTGACTTTGATCGCGCGAAGGCGACGGCGGATAGGCTTCATCTACCGGAAGTACGGCTTCCCGTTCACCTTGGTATCGTTCAACAGGCAATCATGCCGAGTGGTATCTACTCACCAAGCGTTGCAAACTTGAACAGCCTGAATCGATAGCGTTGCTGTGCGCGGATATTCGCCGCCACAACTCCGTGCAGCATCTCATCCCACGTAGTGTACTGATCGATAAACTTGTCCGCTGCCGCCTTATCGCCGTCATACTGGACAGCCAGCGTCTTCTCCAACATCTTACCGACTACTTCGTGGTACTTGTCGTAGTGAATGTGTAGAGTTTTGGTCGCTTGGTCAAAACTCAACAGGCCGTTTTCCAAAAAGAAATTCCACTGCATTAGCTGCATCGTGTTGTATGGCTGATCGCGACGCGGCTTGTTGTTCTGTAGCACGCGAAGGATGCCGCCTGCATAAACGCTGCGCAGCTGCGCCGGAGTGTAATAGCCCTGTTTCTGAAGTGCTTCCGCCACAAAAAGCGATACCAGGTCAGCCTTCATTTCTTCGAGCGCGTTCGAGTCGTCCTGTAATGCTTCGTCGAGATCGCGATCGTCTTTCGTTCGATCTACACCGAGGTAATGACCGACTTCGTGCCACAACGTGCGATAGAAACTACCATCGTTTGTTAAGTCTTTCGCCTGGTCATTACCTACCGCAGCCGCGAATGTACTCGAGGTGCTGTCGAAGATATTGGGGTCACGCATGATGTTTGCGCGCAAAAGAATCGTGCGCCCGTAACGTCTGGCGAGATAACTTTCATTTGGAAGTATCGTGGCCGTGTTGCCTCCGCGTGCCTGACCGAAGTCAGCAACTACGTCATAAACGCCTACGGGTATGTCTTCGCGAACTTTCTTGTGGTGTCGGTATGGAAGTGAGTCTTCAAGTGTTTGTAATCCTTTCATTGCTTGCCGGAGTGCGGTTGTTTCCTGTTGCCGAGTCAGCAACAGTGAAAACGCAAAGAACGTTTTGACTCCAAACAACTCGTCGTCGTAGGTTTCGTACGATCCTATTTGGGCGTTTAGATTCTTGAATCTTCCAGTTACCCAACTCGCATCACCCGACTCATAGTCGTTCGACAAAAGATCGCGAGCACGATTGCGGAGATATCTCGCAAACTCCCCATCGTCCTTATCAACGGCATCCGCCGCTTCATTCAAAAGTGTAAAAGCTCTCATCAACTCATCGGCATAGGCGACCGAATAAGGCACGGCATAGTAACCGGCTTCCTCATCGGGTATGCGGTTTCGGGGCTGATAAGAGCGTTTGAGAGTCTCAAGTCCTTGAAGACTATTCAGCAAATTCGGATGAAGAGTTTGGAGGGCCGGATATTTGAGTAGGCGATTGATGTCTTCGCGTAGGTTATTGGCACGGGCGACACGAACAACGGTGCGAGCCGCAAGCAGTTCGTCCTTGTTTCTGAGCGATGGCGTTGAAAGCAGAGCCTTGGTTGTTCCTCTTGGGTACATGTTCTTCCCCGGCGTAACCGGCTCGACGGGAAGAAAGGGTTCACGTTGGTTATCCAGCGTCGTAGCGATCGGTCCCTGGAACAAGCGATAGAGCGTTAACAGGTTTTGCGTAGCGGCAGGTGACCTCATCTTTTTGTCTAACTCTGTCAGATCATGGAACGAAGTGAGTGCCTGTTGATGGCGCTGCTCTTCGTAGAGCTGTTGGAATATTCGACCGACCGCCAACAACTTTTCAACAGCCTTACGCTCGCCTTCAGTCAACTGAGAAAGATCTGGAGATAGGCGGATAGTTTGGGTCTTATCGATCAGAGGTTGACTCTTTTCGAGCGACCAATAACCAGAGGAGAGTGTGCTTTGCGAATTCATGCGTGAGTTCCGTTGGGCCATTGTGCAAACAAATATTGTCAGGACTAGCGACGCCGCTATTAGTTTAGCCATGCATTACCTCGAATGAGTTTTTTTCATTTTGACGAATTACGGACTTCGCGTCCAGACCAGCCGCATGACTTCTATTGCGAGCTCACCCTCACCTGTCTCAATTCCTTTGCGAAAGATTTTTGCTCCAGTTGCGCGGTTGCCTCGGTAATACACTGTCGCGAAGTGCAACAAAACATTCTCGCAAAGCGGTACCTGGCTTGCCCAATGGCAACCACATAGATGAATTCTCTTGTGACTACATTCCAGCGCCGATTTGCACGCATGCGTCGTCGACAAAAAGTGGGTCGCGCTTACGACATGGCACTTGAGATTGCGCGAATATTGAAGCCTGGTGCTGTGGTGTTAGACGTTGGTTGCGGCACCGGATACATCGCCCACCATTTAAGCGCGCTACTTGGAACGTCGGTTGTCGGATTAGATGTAACCACTCACGCAAGCAGCTACATCGACTACCGACGATTTAACGGCCGCCACTTTCCAGTTGCCGATCAAAGTTTTGATGCGGTGTTATTGTGCTACGTCCTTCATCACGCTCAGGACGCACGACTACTGTTAGACGAAGCACGACGGGTATTACGAGACGGTGGCGTGTCGATTATTTATGAAGACAACCCTGCTTGCTGGTGGGACAAGGCGATCTGTTGGACTCACAACCTTCAATGGCAGCGACGAACGGGTCACTGTACATTTCAACTCGAAGATGGTTGGGAAAGAATGTTTGCCGTAGCGGGTTTCAGGGTCGTGAAACGGCGGCAGCTCTCGCGTTGGAGAAACATCGGGCATCCTGTCTCGCGCAATTTCTTTGTCTTAAGTGCAGATCCCAACACGGGTTCTTCAACCCCGGCAGACATTCAAGAACCCCTGGCCGGCTACGCTCGAGAAATACCAGCGAGCGCGTGATCGCAGGCCTTAGGGCGAAGATTCATTGGGTAGTGTTTCCGATATGTCGCTGAAGTCGACTTTCGCGCGGCCTCGGCAAATATGGGTGACGGCCTTTTTGTTACCGGTAGGCGTTACACTAATTCCTTCTTCAGAGATCGCAGGCTTCTCTTCGCCGTTGAAGTTGTCGAAGACGGTGTAGACATACCCATCAATCGTAAAACTTATTTCAGTGAGATCCACCTGGGCTCGAAAGTAGTGACTATACTTAAATGCCTTTTGGGCCGCTTCACGTTCTTTCGGATACTCAAGATCGATCTTGCCGGATCCGCCAAAGCGATACTGTAGGTATCCTTCAGTCTTGCTGAGCTTCGCTGAGGAACACAGAGAAACCACCTTGGCGTTCTTTAGCGTGCAACTAAAGATCACTTTCTCTTCCCTGGCGCAAAGAGAAGGCGCGAGCTCACGAGCTCGCACCTCGGGTTCCAAAACAGTGATTGAAGTTGACGTAATACAAACTGCCAAACAAATCAGAACGAGCCCCGCCACCATGCTCCAGTGAATTGTCCTTCTCATAAAACGCCAAGCTGCCTGCTCATTTTCATGAAGTCGAAGTTGTTCCAAGCCTCAACTATTTTCCCGTTGCTTACTCTGACAATCGCCATTCCCGTAAAATCAACGTCTGCCTGGGTGGGAGCGAATCCAAGTGAATCGCCACTGTGTTTTCCTCGAACACAACAACGAGCGACGACCTTGTCTCCTTCGGCAATGGTGTCTTCAACAGTTACCTCGAGACCTCCAAATGCTGCCCGAAACTGTTTGTGAAATTCTCTGAATGCGTCGGGCCCTGTGATTTCGACGCCGCTGGTATCAGCCAGCCCGTGAATCACGGTGTTGTCGGTCAACATCTCAGCGATGGCTTCGGTGTTCCCCTTGTTCCATACCTCCGTAAACCAACGCTGAATTAGATCTTTGTTCTCTTGCGACATGTGAGTCTCCCGAGTTAACGCTCAGTTGCGATAGTCGCCATCAGGGTATAACCAGACGGGACTAGCACGCATCAAGAATAAACTGCTTACGAGGTGACGAAACGATACGGCAGGCAGAATCAACTTTCAAGGCGCAGAATTCTAACCGCAAGGCGAAACCTACACACCAATTACTTTGCGATCGATGAGTCTCTTGATCATTCTGAGGCAATCAGCCTCTCGAAAAGGACAGATTGAGAGAATGGACTGAACATCCCAGGTGCCATTGATGCGTGAAAGGATGAAACCCTCACGGGCATCGAGATGTAGTTCGGTCATGGCTGTGGGTGAAACGAGTAGCACGGGAACTGAGGTTGGTTTGAGACCAGTGGCGTACAGGTGTTTGATCAATTTCTCTTCAGCTTGAGGCAGAAGCTTTTGGGCATCGGGGTTCTTAGGTTCTTCTTCCAACACGCGTTGGATCATCTCCAGGGCCGCCTCGGGATCATCATCGAGTTTTCGTTCAACTGACCAGAGAAGTTCGGTCAAACTTTCAGGTAGATCTTCAATCTCAGCCGGAGTTGGATTGGTACCTTCTGGTACTTCACCCACGACCTTAGCGATACCCTTGCTGATCAGATCATAGAGTTGTCCATAAACATGGAACGCCGAAGCATGCATGTGATAGCAGATCTCCGCTACCGACATTCGCTTCTCGACGAAGAAGAGAACCTGGCGAAACTCCTTGCCCAACTTCAGCGATGCAGTCCAACCGGAGTTTAGTTCAAGTATGCATCTGTCTGAAGGAACCAGGGTGCGATAGCGATTAAGTTCATCTATGCGGTAGATGCCTTCCATGATCACAGTAGTTGGTTCTACCTCAATCAGGATCAAGTCATCCGGTAACGTTTCATCGTCGTAGAATTCAAACTGGCCTTCAGTCCAGACAAACAAATCGTAGATCGCATCGAGCGTTCTCGTTTTCAGTATGTCGAGTACCTCGCTCTCGGTGAGGAATCCCTGCTCCACCAAAACTTCGCCCAACTTTCCCCCGGAAGTCCTTTGAACCTCTCGAGCCATCTGGAGCTGCGACTCATCGAGCTTTCCGTAATGCAATAGTATTTGACCTAAGTATTCTCGAGGGTCGTTGGATTTTGAGCCAGCGATTAGACCGTTTTGGAAGTAGACCTGTTTTGTGATCTTTCCCAGATCGAATTTCAACGTCCCCGTCTTCCTACCAGCTGCCAAAAACTGCAGCAGGTCGGTCAGACTCATCGTTTTCAAAGTGCCTTGGATCGCCATTATTCGTCGGTTCGGTCGCTGCTTAGCAGCACTGGGCTTTCACTGTGAAGATCTTTGGCGAGGAGGTCGATTTTGCTGGACCAAAGAATATTGAAGCACAAGCAGAGTACATTTGAACTACTCCGAGATTCAAGTCAGACACATTTACATCCCTAGTTTTATTGCCGGGAACGCGCAAAAGCCGATTCACTCTTGCTCTAAACGCAATGAAAGGTGTCCACGAAAGCGACACCCGACTCGAATCCTGATTTTAGTCTTCGACAAGATCAGCAGATATCGCGAAACTAAGAGGGTCTGATTCCTCCGCAAGTCGCAACAAAAACGTCAACTTCTCTGTCTGCTCTTCATTCAAGTCGACAAACTGAACACCGAAACCAAATCCATGTCGGTGATGCTTCACCTCACCTTCAAGATACAGCCAATCGTCGTCCGGCAACAAAACTCGAAATGCCACGATCTCACCGGTCCTCACTTCACCGACGGCGTCTAAATAACATCCACCCTCGGAGAGATCAGTCACCCGAGCAGAATGTTTGGCCCCCGTATCACCATCCCAGACGGCATCAAGACTTACACTTAACCGGGGTTTTGATCTTCGCTCATCCATATTTCACATCATCATAAAAGTTTTGGCAGGGCACGGAAAGGAAAAACATTTTCGCCTTGCGCGAACCAGTCCAACCCACGCATCCGGTTTTTCCATTTGCCGCGAAAAACTTAGAGAAGATGCTCGTTCCAAGGTAATTTCTGGAAGAAGATGAGTCGACTTCCAGAAAACTATTCTTCACAATGCAAATGGTTCTCGTGTCACTTCTCATCCGTACGCTCAAAAATAAGTCTTTGATTCAAGCTTTGCAGCGTACTCGCAGCGCTCCCGGAATGACCTGAAACGTGGCAGGCAATCGTCCTGGGAGTTCGCCATCGACTTCGAGTGGAACCTCGCAACTCGGCAACGCCGATCTAACCACGACCTTCTTAGCCAGTGCGTGATTAACCTCCGACATCGAAAGATGCGATCCAAAATAGATTCGGGAAGCGCTGGTCATGATCTTGACGGCACTTAGATCACCAATGCTGACCACATCCAATTTTCCGTCACTGAGCTTTGCATCCGGGGCTATCTTCATTCCACCACCAAAATAACGGGCGTTGGCGATACAAAAATTCACGACCGAAAGTTGTCTCTCATTAGAGTCGTCGAGCTGAACAATCACACGTGTCGCTTCAGAACGCATGGCCGTCTGGAGCAGCGACGCACCAAACGACAGTCGACCGCCTAACCATTGCGGAGTATTAGCCGGTAACCAGTCTGGTCCGCCGCTCTTAACGCGCTCTATTACTTTCGTGCTCATTCCGCACGAAGCAATTCCTAAAAAATAGCGAGTAACCTCTTCGCCAGCGTTGTCTATGAATGACACTCTTCCAACGTCTATTCTCCTGGTCCGCCCTGTTTTCAGAATATGAGCAGCAGCGCGAGGTTGAGAAGGAATCTCAAGAGAGCGCCTGAAGTCGCCGCCAGTTCCGCTCGGGAGTATTCCCAATTCGACATCTTTACCTGAATTGAGAATCCCATTAGCAACTTCAGAAATCGTTCCATCACCGCCACACGCAATTATTAGCGGCGTATCTTTTCTCGCGGCCTCAGACGCGAGTGCCGTTGCATCTCCGGTCCTTTTGGTGAAGACGTTTTTGAAAGACCCAAAACACGAACTGAGATCACTGGCGAGCCGGGGCCACGCCGAACCGGTTGCCCCGCCCGCAGAGGTTGGATTAACGATGACAAGTGGCAGTGTCATTGACTCTTCAATGCCATCCTTGACGCGCGATCCTGTTCACCAAGTTCTGCGATCTTCTTCATTACCAGATCGGAAATCTCCTTGTGCGTACGTAAGCGATCGGGTTTCTTGAGTTCGTCAGAGAGATCCATTAAGGGTCCGAAGTGAATCCTGATCACTTCTTCGCGGTTCCAGTTTCGCGCAATCTGCTTTGGCAGACTATTACACAGCCCGGCAATAAAAACAGGGATTACCTGCGGCCTCGCTTCCATTATCAACTTACCGACTCCAGGCTGTGCACGCAGAAAGTTGTAGGGATCATCGCTCTTATTGCGGGTCCCTTCCGGATGAAACCCGATCAGGTTTCCTGGTCCCGTTTGTGCAAGTTGTGTCAGTAACCTGAAAGAAAACTTGTCGAAGACTCGCTTCTCGGGAATCGGATGATCACCCGTAGCGAAAAATGCCGGATACATTGAGAACCAGCCCATCACCAGATTTACAAAGAGGCCGAGTGGTGATTGATAGAAAAACCTGCCCCGCACCGGGAAGAAGAGTTGCTTGCGCCACTTGGTTCCGCGGAAAAGAACCGTCGACACCGCATACATGTCGAAGAAAGAACGATGATTTGCAACCAGGAGGATTGGACGTTCACGAGAGGCGGCCTCGACATTCTCGAGACCGTAGACATTCATGATGTTGTAAGTCGATAAGTGGATCCATCCAGCGCCCAAAGTTCTCTGACAAAACGTCCAGAATCGCTTCCACCTTCCCTGGTTCATGCAGCGGACAAATCGAAAGGCGAACCGCTCGAACCCTGATAGTACGGCTAATTCTTCAGGAGTGGGTTGGATCGAATCTGTGCTACCGAAGACTGGGCTTTCACCATCCAGAAAATCACCCACCTGTTCACGAGCACCAAGTTTTACGTCGGACTCAGGTCTCAACCCTCACTCCCAGTCATCTCGAATGGCTTCAATCGATCGAGAAGTATTTCGCTTCAGGATGATGAACAATAATAGCCGAGGTTGACTGTTCGGGCTCCAGCTGAAACTCCTCGGTCAGCGAGACATCGATTCTGGAAGGGTCGATCAAGGCGAACAGTTTCTCCTGATCCTCCAAACGCGGACAGGCTGGATAGCCAAAACTGAAACGAGAACCCTGGTAAGCTTGATGAAATAACTTTGACAGGTCCTTCGCGTCCGAGCCGGCAATGCCGAGTTCCTCGCGTATCCGCTTGTGCCATAACTCAGCCAATGCCTCGGCGCTTTCGACGCTCAAGCCGTGAAAGTAGAGGTAGTCAGCATAGTTGTCAGACTTAAACAACTCCTGCGCATACTCACTCGCACGCCTGCCCACGGTGACCAGGTGAAATGCAACGACATCCATCTTTCCCGATTCACGAGTGGCGAAGAAATCCGCGAGACAAAGATGCTTGCCTGCCGGCTGACGCGGAAAAGTGAAGCGTGTTCGTTCATTGAACGACTCGTCAAACACAATCAGGTCGTTTCCTTCCGACTGACACGGGAAGTATCCATAAACAACTTTCGGTACCAATAATTCCTCACGCTTTGAGCGCTCTTTCAATTCTTCGTAAATTGGACGAACCTTGCTTGTCACCAGCGACTGGTACTCATCTGCCGGAGTTCGTCCTTGTTTGAATTGCCACTGCCCTTTGAAGAGAGCCGTCTCATTAACAAATGCGAAGACGTCGTCGAGTGGGATGTCTGCCACCACTCTTGAGCCAAAGAACGGCGCCGTTGGAATAGACGCATCGGGGCTAACAGTGGACCGATTGGTGTGGGTCGTATCGCCAACGATTTTCGTCGCACCGCGAGGTTTGGCTGGCTTACGAATTCCGAGCTTCGCTTCTTCTCCAATCAGATCTTCCGGATCCTCAACTCCTTCAGCGAGCGCAGCGTCAGCCGCATCAAGAACTTCCTTCCCGTTTCCGGCGATGCCAACCAGCTTGTCCATCGTATGCAACCCGGCAAATGCATCGCGCGCATAAAACAGTTTGCCGTGATAGATCGATTTGAGGTCGTCTTCTACATAACGTCGGGTGAGTGCAGCTCCGCCAAGAACAACGGGAACCTTTATCCCGCGCTCATTCATCAGCTCAAGGTTCTCTTTCATTATTAGCGTCGACTTTACGAGTAAACCGCTCATGCCTATAGCGTCCGCCTCGTGTTCCTCGCACGCGTCGAGAATGCTGTCGATCGTCTGCTTGATTCCCAGGTTGAAGACTTTGTAGCCATTGTTGGTCAGAATGATATCGACCAGGTTTTTCCCGATGTCGTGAACGTCACCTTTTACTGTAGCGAGTACCATTTTGCCCTTGGCCGTAGCACCGCCTTTCTTCTCAATGAATGGCTCAAGGTAACGCACCGCCGACTTCATCGCCTCAGCTGACTGCAACACAAATGGCAACTGCATCTGACCGCTGCCGAACAGGTCACCAACAACCTTCATCCCTTCGAGCAGGATGTTGTTGATGATCTCAAGAGCCGAATACTGACCGAGCGCAGTCTTCAATTCATCTTCAAGGCCTATCTTCTCGCCGTCGATGATGTGACTCTTCAAACGCTCCTCGACCGTTTCACCCTTGCTGGCTTTCTTCGCTGTTTTGGCTTTGACTCCTTCAAATAGCTTGGTGAACTCGATGAGTGGATCATAGGTGCAAACGTCACCTTCAAACTTGCGCTCGTCGTTGATCAACTGACGCGCGACCTTGAGTTCCTGTTCGCCGATGCGATTCAACGGCTCGATCTTGCTGGCGTTCACGATTGCGGCGTCGAGTCCAGCCTCAACAGCGTCATGCAGAAAAACTGAATTGAGAACTACCCGCGAAGCTGGGTTGAGACCGAACGAGACGTTAGATACACCAAGAATCGTAAAAGCACCTGGCAGTTCTTGCTTGATCTTGCGAATTCCCTCGATGGTTGCGAGTGCATTTTTGCGGTCCTCTTCGATTCCGGTCGAGATCGGCAGCGCTAACGCGTCAAAGAAAACGTCAGACGCGGGTAGTCCGGCTTCACCGGTCGCTTGTTCATAAGCACGTTTCGCAATTTCGAATTTCTTTTCCGCGCTTCGCGCCATCCCCTCTTCGTCGATTGTTCCGATGACGACGCTAGCGCCGTACTCTTTTGCCAGGTCAATCACTTTTAGGAAACGTGGGACGCCATCTTCATAGTTTGTTGAATTGAGAATCGACTTACCACCCGCGTGCTGCAGTCCCGCTTCCATTTTCTGCCACTCGGTAGAATCGAACATCATCGGAATTTTGACGTTAGTTACGAGTCTGGAAGCAAGCTCGTGCATATCTTTTTCGCCGTCGCGTCCGACGAAGTCGACGTTCACGTCAAGGATATGAGCGCCTTCGCGTTCTTGTTCCTTACCCAGTGCGACTAGACCATCCCAGTCTTCAGCATTCAAAAGGTCGCGCATTTTTTTAGAACCGCTGGCATTGACACGTTCGCCGACGATCAAGAATGAGCTGTCCTGTAAGTAGGGTTGCTGACTGTAAATTGACGACGCAGATGGTATGAGTTTGGCGTCTCGTTGTTTGGGTGTCAGTCGCTGCATTGCCTCGACAGCGAGTTTCAAGTGAGCAGGAGTGGTTCCACAACATCCGCCGACGACATTGACACCGAAGTCACTCGCGAAGTGAACCAACTGAGCGGTGAAACTTTCCGGCGTCTCGTCGTAGTGCATCTTTCCGTCAACAACCGAAGGCAAGCCAGCGTTCGGCAGCACCGAAACTGGTAACGGCGCATTTTCACAGAGGTAACGAATGCTCTCCGTCATATGACGTGGGCCCGTTCCACAGTTCATGCCGATGATGTCGATCGGAAATGGCGCCAATGAAGTTAGCGCTGCTGAAATTTCGGTTCCATTCAGCATCGTCCCGAAAATCTCGATCGTGACTTGCGCAATCACGGGGACGCGGCGCCGGGTCTCGGCGAAATGAGCGAAGATCGCAGAAAGCGCTGCTTTTGTCTGTAATAGATCCTGACAAGTCTCGACTATCAAAAGGTCGACACCGCCGTCGAGTAAGCCGGCGACTTGGACCTTGTAGGCATCTCGAAGTTCGGCGAACGAAATGTGGCCGAGCGTCGGTAGCTTGCGGCCTGGGCCCATTGAACCGGCAACCCAACGTGGCTTTGTGGGCGTTGAATAGTCAGAGGCAACGCGCTTCGCAAGGCGCGCGGCCATGACATTCATGTCGTAAGCTTTGTCGCCAATGTCGTATTCAGCAAAGTCGACAGGGGTTCCATTGAAGGAGTTGGTTTCGACTACGTCGCAGCCGACCTCGAGAAATGCGGCGTGGACCTTCTCGACGGCGTCGGGACGGGTAACCAAGAGATTTTCATTACAACCTTCAAAGCGAAGACCGCCAAAGTCATCAAGCGTCAGGTTCTGGACCTGAAGGTTGGTTCCCATTGCGCCGTCAAATACGACGATGCGTTCTTTAACTGTTTCTAAGAAGTTCGACATAAGGAGTCAGATAATTGTAGATTTCAGATTTCCGCTTGCAGATTGTCAAACGGTCGCTCACGACTTGGAATCTACAATCTTCAATCTGAAATAACTAAAGGCCCCGCGCTAGACAACGCGGAGCCTCTAAAACCTTGCTGCGAATTAGACTCGCCGAGCTGTTTAGCGATTATTTTACGTGGCCGCAAGTCGCCTTAACTCACCACGTCACTGTCAAATCGTATTGAACCATTGAGGTTAAGGGGTGTCAAGCCATTGCAGATTGCAGATTGGTCTTCGGACTTGGGCCTTCGGCCTTTGGCCGTGAGTTCGATCTTCTCCAAGGCAAAAGGCCCAAGTCTCAAGTCCAATTTGTAACATTCCTATTTACCATTCACTGTTTAGCCTTTACCATTCAATCCCATGCGACGTGCCATCTACCCCGGTTCGTTCGACCCCATCACCAACGGTCACCTGGATATCATCGAACGCGGCTGTAAGCTTTTCGATGAAATAATCATCGGCATCCTTGTGAACCCTGAAAAGCAGCCGTTTTTCACCATCGAAGAGCGGCATGAAATGCTCAACGAGGTATTAAAGGAAATTAGTCGAGGCGGTTGTAATGTTCGCGTCGATTCTTTTCGTGGCCTGCTTGTAAATTACGCTGTGGCGCAGCAGGCTGACGCGATCGTTCGTGGCATACGCGCTATTTCCGATTACGAGTACGAGCTTCAAATGGCGCTCATGAACCGACGTCTGGAGCCCAGCATTGAGACTGTGTTCATGATGCCAGCCGAAACTTACTCTTATGTAAGCTCTCGTTTGGTAAAAGAAATCTTCCAACTTGGAGGCGCAATCGACGGTCTCGTGCCCCCGGTAATCGAGAGACGAATGAAAGAAAAAATGAATAAAGGGTAACGCAATTGCTTATTAAGTCGCGTGGTATACTCCCGACATTCCATGCAATAGATTTTTTTTGAACAGGTAAAAGTTCAAAGAACCCATGGGGGACAACAGCGCCTACCCAGAAAAGTTCAACGAAAGGATCATCAAAGCGGTGAGTCAGAAACATTGCGAGTTCGCGGTTGACTTGTCTCACCGGATAATCATCATCAATGAAACCCATGCCAGTTAGTTCCCCCTTTTCCACATCCGGCAACGTCTCTCGAATGCAATCGTCGTCTACTCTTAAGGCGATGCAAGCTGCGGAAGCTTTGCGTGCTGCAGGCGCTGACGTCGTTGATTTTGGCGCCGGCGAACCTGACTTCGACACACCCGATAACATCAAAGCAGCCGCCGCCGAAGCAATGCGAGTCGGCCGGACAAAATACACCTCAACCGGCGGAACGCGTGAACTCCAGAAAGCAATCATCAATTTCTACCAGCGAGAGTTTCAGGTTGAGTATCAACCGTCAGAAGTAATGGGAACGTCCGGTGGTAAGCAAGCTATCTTTAATGCCGTTGTCACCCTGCTTGACCAAGACGATGAGTGTCTAATTCCCAAGCCATATTGGGTGACATTTCCTGAGATTGTTGTGTTTGCTGGTGCGAAGCCCGTCTTCATTGAAACGGAAGAGACTGACTTTGTGGTTACTGCCGAACAAGTCAGGCAGGCAATTACGCCGCGAACGAAGCTACTCATTCTTAACTCGCCGTCGAATCCATCGGGACGGGTGTTACCGCCGTCCGAATTCCGGCGCATCATGGAATTGACGGCAGAGCGCGACATCTACGTTATCTCGGACGAATGTTATCTCCGCTTTGTCTACTCGCCGGCAGAAATCTTTAGCGCGGCCACTCTGCCTGCGGAGCTTCGTTCCAAACTCTGCATTGCTGGATCATTCTCCAAGACTTACGCGATGACTGGGTGGCGTTTGGGTTACTCGCTAGGACCTGCTGAATGGATCAAAGCAATGCTGAAGGTCCAGGGTCATTGCACGTCTAATCCAAACTCAATAGCGCAGTGGGCTGCTGTTGAGGCGTTCAATGGACCTCAGGATTCGGTTGGAGTGATGTTGGGTGAGTACACGCGACGTCGAGCGTGGTTGCTGGACGCGCTCAAAGGAATACCAGGAATTAAGTGTGCCGAACCTGAAGGAGCGTTTTATGCGTTTCCGGATGTGCGTGGTTGTCTGACAAAGGAGCTGAAGACTTCGGCTGAATTTGCCCAGAGGTTACTGGAGGAGGAACAGACAGTGGTAACTGAAGGAGCAGCGTTTGGCGCAGAAGGTTTTGTGCGCATGTCGTATGCGACGTCAATGGCGCAGTTAGAAGAAGGCGTCAAACGGATGAAGAGATTCGCTGAGAAGTACGCTTAGCTGGTTTCCCAAAAGATAAAAGGCGCTGGAAGAATTTCCGGCGCCTTTTTTATTTTACTCAACGACAAGCTAAAGCTTATCGGACATTAGTACAGATTGAAGTTGTACTCGAGCTGCATCCACATTGAGACCTGGTGGCCATCCTTGGTTGCCGGGACAAACTTGATCAGCCTGGCAGCTGCGATGGCACGTTCGGTCAATCCATTTGGCAAGCCCGAAACTGTGCGAATGTTCGTTACCTGACCCGACGAAGCAAACACTACCTTCAAAACCACGGTGCCTGTGATCTGATTTTTCCTTGCTTCCTCAGTGTATTGCGGTTCAGGCTTCGAGATTAGCCGCGCTTTGGAAGTCACTTCCTTACCCGTAAAGATTTTGGAGTAATCTCCACCGCCGCCACCACCGGGTCCACCGCCACCGGCGTTGAAGTCACCGCCGCCGATATTTCCACCACGTCCTGGACCCAGACCGCCACCTTCACCAGGTCCGATACCGCCACCTTGGCCAGTTCCAATTCCATTTCCAGTACCTGAACCGGATGAAGGGTCAGTGCTCTTCGACTTGTAGTCACCGTATGGCAAAACTCGCGCATCAGGTGGTACCAACATCGGATCAGCAACCACTGTGGCGGCCACAGGTAATGAAGGATTCTTGATTTGCGGTGGCTTAGGATCTGGAGCCACAACTTGCGGCACGTCTAAAGAGGCCTGCGGAACTTTACCAAACGACGCTGGTTTCGCTTCTTCACGTCCACCACCTCCGCCGCCTGCCGCACGTTCTGGTTTGGGCTTGCTACCACCACCGCTTCCTTTGTTAAGACCGGCGGTACCAGGTTCAGGAGTGGGTTGTTCGTTAGGGATGTCGAGCATCTGCTCAACCTGAAGCTCTTCGTTCTGGGCCAGCAATTCAGCCTGTTTGTGTTTGCGATCCATCCAAAAGACCCCGCCCATTACCACAAACAGGAACAAGAACGACACCAACATTCCAGCAACGACTGTTTTCGAGTCTGAAGGCTCAGCACCCATCACTGCGGCGCCACGCTCCTTACCAAGCATCGTTGAAAAGAGTGCGATAAGAAGAAGTGCCGCAACAGCAGCAAATCCAACTAAGCCAACGCGGGACGTCTTGGTTGATGATTGCGCGCGATCGATGGCTGCGACAGCGCCAACGAGACCAAACATTGCGAGAACAGCGGCGCCCATTGCAAGCAAGACGTTGCGGTTTCCCAGAAACTTCTTGAGCATCTGGCCATAGCCAACAAATGTTCTCTTTGTGAATCCAAACGGATCACGCTTGAACTCGGGCCAGGTCAATTCATATTCGTGAGCTGTATCTTTAACTTCGTGGGACAAACGAGCAACGAGCCCAGAATCGTCCATGATCGTGAGGTGATACTCTTCGCGCAACGCCATGCCAGAACTCGTGGGTGTTGAACTCCCGGAATTCACAGCGACCAGCGGCGTCGCAGAGAGTGGCGTGAGATCAACGCTCGGGGTAGTGGAGTACGAGCCATTACTTTGTACCCATGGCTCTGATTCTTCGTGGCTGGCTTCCCTGCTAACCGTCAAACTCGGTTCCTCATCTTTGACAGCAACCGTTGTTAATGGATTACCGTCCACCGGACAGAAACTGAACTTGTCGGCAAACTCTTCTTCGCATCTGCTGCAGAACTTCATCAATACTACCTCTTCTCGCCTATGGGGGAGCAGCACTGACTGAGACAGCCCGTCTGCGCCTGAAAATTCTCTTTGAAAGCTCGTTGTAATACGCTTGTCGAGAACTCTCGAAGGGTCTGGCGCAATCCAGCGTTCGAGCAGCGTCTTGAGCTGATCATCTGAAACAAACTCTTCTTCAGGCTCAACGCCCATCTTACGCCTCCCTCAAAGTAACAATTTCCCGACGACTATTCAATTCAGAATTCGCGTTCAAATAGGGCCTCAACATCCGCTTAAGACCCTCTCTTGCTCTGAAAAGCCGACCCTTAACTGCTCCAATATCCGATTCAGTGATATCGGCAATCTCACTCAAGCTCAAATCCTCATATTCAAACAGAACCAATGCTTCTCGTTGCAGTGGCGGCAAACTCATTACGGCGTGTCGGACTTGATTCGTCAGTTCTTCATCCAACACCAGGCGCAGCGGCTCGTGTCTTGACGGTAGCCGCGGCTCTTCTGTTAACTCATCCAAACTCGATTCCCTTCCCGCGTTGCGAAACTGCTTCATCGCCAAGTTGCGGGCCGCTGCAAACAAATAGGTTCGCAAAGAAGCGCGCGCCGGATCGAATTTGCTCACGTGTCGAATCAGACTCAAAAAACAATCGTGCGTGAGATCCTCAGCTCCTTCTACCGATCCCAAGAGCCGATAAGCGAAACGAAAAACCGGTAGCCTGTGACGTTCATAAATCTCCATGAAGGCTGCCTGGTCCCCGTCCCCTGCTCGTTGAAGCAAAAGTTCGTCTTTGTTTCTATCTGGCAATCAACCTCTCGATCCTGCAGGAATCGGCTCCTACTGTTATTACCGCGAACACCACAAAAGTTATGCTGTGACCGGCAAATTCTCTCTAGGACCAAATAATTCGTAGCACCGTGGCTAACAATTACAACAACTCTTCGGGGCTTACAGAGGGCGGATTGCCCATAACGCGCTGACTTACCAACGCGTTGGATGCACTCAATTGCCAAACGGTTGACGGGCAAACACCTCGCATCTAAGATGTTTTCGTCCCCTGGATATTGCCCAAAACGGCTGAAAGCACCTTTGTCTCAACCTTCGGATGTCAATGTCTACAACATTACGTAAGCACACGATCAGATGGATCGGTATCACAATCTGCCTGCTCACGGTATTTCACAATTTAAGTGCCCAGCCGGTGTCGGCACCTCAAAGCCAAGAACTTTTGAACGGCCTAAAGGTTTTTTTCTGGCCAAAACCCGGCAGTACAGAGGTACTCGTAAAACTTCGTATTCACAGCGGCAGTGCTTTCGATTTGGACGGAAAGGCTGGCGAGATGGCACTTCTGGGCGACATTCTCTTTCCGGACCCTGCAACCGTCGACTTCTTTACTGAACAAATGGCGGGGAAACTGAACGTTAGTGTTAACTACGATTCGATGACCATTACAATGCTCGGAAAATCTGAGCAACTCGACAATATTATGGAGGTGCTGCGTAACGCTATTCTGGCCACACAACTCACCCCGGACGTAGTTAGCAGGATCCGCTCAACTCGCATCAAGATCGTCAGGGACACAACGATTTCCCCGGCGATGGTTGCTGACCGCGCCATTGCGGTCCGGCTCTTTGGAGATTTTCCTTACGGCCGACCGGCTTCTGGCTACGCCGAGGACCTCGAGCGCGTGGATCGAGCGGATTTGATGCTCGCGAAAGAGCGTTTCTTGAATGCCAATAACGCAACCATGGCTATTGTCGGCGGTTTTAATCAGTCGCGCATCAATCGAACGCTGAAACAACTATTTGGTGCCTGGCGAAAGAGTGAACAGCTAATACCCTCCACTTTTCGTGCAGCTAAAACTCCGGACACTCGAACCCTGTTGGTCAATATTCCATCACCCACAGCCGAAATCCGTCTTGCTGTGCGTGGCGTTTCGAGATCAGACCAGGATTTCTATGCTGCTCTGATTTTGGCAAGAGTTGTGCAAAATCGGTGGGCGGCGTTGGCCCCAGCGTCCGACACCAGACCAACGTCTGCACGCAGTGAAAGCTATATGCTTCCCGGCATGTTTGTCTTGGGAACCGCGGTAAGCAGTCCACAAGTGGTGGAATCCATTGGGAATGCAAAAAAAATGCTCGAGTCAGTACTTTCCAATCCCGTTAGTACTGCTGAACTTGAACGGGCTGTCCGGGAAAGCCTCGCAGAAGGTGGTTCAACCTCTCCTGGGGAAATCGAAGCGGATTCGTGGCTCGATATGGCAACTTACCGACTCCCAGTGGCTCAGGATCGAGCGGCCTCTATTCGAACTGTCTCAAGTGCTGATCTTCAACGTGTGGCCGGCCGACTTTTCAAGGATGCTTCGATTGCGACCGTCGTGGTTGGGGATATCAGTCAATTAAGAGCCGCTTTACAGGGCAACATCCAATTTGAAGTCCTGGGTGAAATTGCTGAGCCGAAACCTTCGCCAAAGCCACCTACCAAACCTGGAGCGACCAGTAGTCCCAGGTAATCACAAATTGTTTGCAAGCGACTTGCAACCAAACCTCCATCAAATTTGGCTTAACTGTGTCTCAGAATGAAAGTGCCGCAACGGAACACGCTAAACGTGTTCGTGAGATGTTTGGAAGGATCGCGGGGCGCTACGATGTCCTGAACCACCTCTTGTCTGGCAATGTCGACAAGAGTTGGCGCACGAAGGTAGCCAAAAGGCTGAAAGCGAAACTGACGGCCGACGCTTCGTTGATACTTGATGTGGCTTGCGGCACCGGCGATTTATCGCTGACGTTATTTGAAAACACAGGAGCCCGGGTTGTTGCTACAGACTTTTGTCGACCGATGTTAAGCATCGCGGCAGGGAAAGTCCCTGGTGAGATAAACCTAATAGAGGGAGATGCGCTGCATTTGCCGTTTAAAGACGGGACATTCGACGCCGTCACGATTGCTTTTGGTTTGCGTAATCTTGCTAGCGTTGAAGGTGGCCTAAGTGAGCTACGCCGTATCTTGAAACCAAACGGCTGGCTAGCGGTATTGGAGTTTTCCAGACCCACGAACGCTATTCTTCGACCAGCGTTTGGTCTCTACTTCCGGAGGATTCTGCCGTTGATGGGTGGAGTAATAAGTGGTTCGCTTAGCGCCTACACTTACCTACCAGCATCAGTTTCGAAGTTTCCGGATCAAACACAACTCGCGCTCTTGATGGAAAAAACGGGATTCGATCAGGTTGATTATGAAAACCTGACCGGAGGTATCGCGGCTCTGCATTTGGGCAGAAGGTCGCAATGATTTTTAGAATTGGTTGCAACGTTTTAAGTATGCAACCAGATACGTAGTCCCGGGTTTGGTTTGGTTAAGCGCGCGGTTGTCGGGGCTGTGCGAGTATTCGGACCAAACCCGGGCTACGTTTTTTTTGTCCGATAAACTTCAGTTTGTGGTCGCGGCTTGGAGTTCGTGCCCGATCACAACTACAAACTGAAGTTTATCGGACAATTCTGCTATCATTCGCCCGTCTTCATTAATCCTTTCTTCAGAATGAGAACTCGCCCGAGTGCGGACAACCTTTAGGTATAGGCTCCTCGGTGGTCTGAGACGGCTGCTGATTCTGCTACTAGTTGCCTGGACCGTAGTTTCGCTGGTCACTATCCTGATCGAACTCGTTCCCGGTGACCCCGCAGTTGCGGTTCTTGGTGAACAAGCCACACCCGAGCAGTTTGCACAGTTTCGCCAGAAACATGGACTCGACCGACCGCCATTCTTCTTTTCCTTTCCACGCGACGATAACGACCAACGACACTTCGTTTGGCATGGAGTTGACAACCGCTACACCGACTACTGGCGATCACTCTTGCATGGCGACATGGGGTTGTCATTCCGTAATGATCAGCCTGTCAGAAGTCTGATCCTCGAACGCTATCCGGCAACGATCGAACTTGCCATCGTCGCGTTGCTGGTAGCCGTCGTCATTGCGGTACCTCTCGGTGTAATCGCCGGAACGCATCGGGGAACACTAATCGATAACGCAGCATCGGTCGTCGCACTACTCGGTATTAGTTTGCCGAGTTTTGTCATTGGACCGATGTTGGTCTACGTCTTCGCAGTCAAACTGGGTTGGCTGGCGCCGTCAGGTCGATTTGATTGGAGCGACATCATTCTGCCGTCAGTTACCTTGGGCGCGGCGCTATCGGCAATCCTTACACGCATGGTTCGATCTTCCGTGATCGAGGAGCTCGGTGAAGATTACGTTCGAACCGCGCGAGCAAAGGGACTAAGCGAACGGACAGTTATTTATAAGCACGTATTAAAGAACGGTCTCATTCCAGTAGTAACCATCCTTGGGTTGCAACTAGGCGTGCTGTTGGCAGGCGCCATTATTACCGAAAAGATTTTCGGCTGGCCCGGACTCGGATTGCTGCTTGTGGAAGATGGGATTGGTAAGCGTGACTATCGAGTCGTCCAGG
>Ga0207691_10000801_pt1 | contig 31237 bp, 26 predicted proteins | sample KBSM13metaG_FD_184327 | JGI IMG/M metagenome (GOLD analysis project Ga0207691, IMG submission 184327) | Miscanthus rhizosphere microbial communities from Kellogg Biological Station, Michigan, USA - KBS M1-3 metaG (SPAdes) (version 2) | ecosystem: Host-associated > Plants > Roots > Rhizosphere >...
CGGCGATGTCAAGGACCGCGCGCGTGTCAGTGACGTCATGCATGCCCAGCGGCCGTTCGCAGTCTTTCATGCGGCCGCATACAAGCATGTGCCGCTCATGGAGAACGAAAACGCCTGGCAGGCGATACGCAACAATGTGGAAGGGACTTATGTTGTCGCCGACATCGCCAAAGCGAGCGGCGTGGAAAAGTTTGTGTTGATCTCCACCGACAAGGCGATTAACCCAACGAGTGTCATGGGCGCGAGCAAGCGGTTGGCCGAAATGGTGTGCCAGGCGCTGCAAGAGCCGCAGGGCACGCGCTTTGTTATGGTACGGTTCGGCAATGTGCTCGGCAGCACCGGCAGCGTAATTCCGAAATTCCGCGAACAGATTGCTGCCGGCGGCCCGGTCACTGTGACGCATCCCGAGATGAGGCGCTACTTCATGTCTATTCCGGAGGCGGCGCAGCTCGTGTTGCAGGCAGGACTCATGGGAAACGGCGGCGAGATCTATGTGCTCGATATGGGCGAGCCAGTCTTGATCGCAGACCTCGCGCGCGATCTCATTCGCCTTTCAGGATTTAGCACCGAAGAAATCAAGGTAGTCTTCAGCGGGCTGCGGCCCGGCGAGAAGCTGTACGAAGAGCTGCTCGCGACTGATGAAGACAGCCTGCCGACCCCGCATGACAAACTGCGGATTGCGAAAGCGCGGTCGGAAAACGGTCCGTGGCTTTCGAGGTTGCTTGCATGGCTGCAATCGACGGAAGCGGCTACGGACGATGACGTAAGGCGTCAGTTGGCCGAGTGGCTACCGGAGTACCGGCGCCATTGAACGCCTAACGTCGCTTGCCGTTGATCGCCGCACATAGGCGATTCCTTTAGAATGGCTCGTCATGCGCATTAAGACTTTCGCCGCACGGGCCGATGCGTGCGCGCGCGTGTGCGCGATCGCTCTCGGATTCTCGATTCCGATCTCCGTGGCGCTCGATAACATCCTGCTGGCACTGCTGCTCGTCGCGTCGTTGGCGGCTGGCAATTATCGCGACAAGTGGTTGGCGATTCGAGCCAATCCTATTGCGTGCGCAGCGCTTTTGTTCTTCGGCTTGTTGACGCTGGGTCTCGGCTACGGCGATCGCTATCCGGGCGACGGCCTGCGCTATTGGGGCAAGTATGTCGATCTCTTGTTCGTGCCGATTTTTATCGTGGTGTTTTGCGATGCACGCACGCGAGAAGATGCGATGAAAGCGTTTGGCGGTGCGTTACTTGCGTCGCTTATTGTGTCGTTTTTTTCACCGTTCGGACTCCTCCACGGCAATCCGATGGTGCCACCGAACGATGCGGATTTTCCGGTCGGCTTCAAGTATTCGATCACCCAGAGCCTGCTGGTTGCGTTCGGCGCGTTTGCCTGCGTGCTCGTGGCCCGCGAAACTGCATCGCGCAAGCTGCGCGTGGTTCTTGCAGGCGTCGCTCTGATCGCGGGCTTAAACGTGCTGTTCGTCGTGATAAGCCGCACCGGCTATATTGTGCTCGCTGCGCTGCTGCTCTATTTTTTCATCGTCCAGTTCCGCTGGCGCGGCGTCGCTGCCGCCGTTTTTGCGGGATGCCTGTTGTTTACAGCTGGCTATTTCAGCTCCGGCGTATTTCACCAGCGGGTTGACGGCGCAGTTAGGGAAATGAAAGGATGGAAAGCGGACGAACCGTCCAGCACCTCGATCGGCGTGCGCATGGAGTTCTATCGCGGCAGCCTGAAAATTATCCGCGAGCATCCCTTGTTCGGCGCTGGCACCGGCGCCTTTCCAGCAGCGTATGCGGCGCTCGCTCCAAAACCGCAGGTAGAAAAGGTACTGAATCCGCACAACGAATATTTGTTGATAGGAACCCAGATCGGCATCGTCGGTCTCGCGTTGCTGCTCTACCTGTTCTACACGCAGTGGCGCCTTGCCGCGCGGCTCGCGCCTTTGTATCGCGATCTTGCGCGCGGGCTCGTCCTCGTCTTTGTAATCGGATGCCTGTTCAATTCGCTGTTGCTTGATCACACGGAAGGCCTGTTGTTTGCATGGGCGACAGGACTGTGTTTTGCGGGCTTGCCGACGCTGCAAACGCGGGAGCGTGCGGCATGACGCTCAGCGTAATCATCATTACGCGCGATGAAGCTACCGTGATAGCGCGCTGCCTGGAATCCGTCGCATGGGCGGATGAAATCATCGTGCTCGATTCAGAAAGCACTGATGACACCGCGGATATCGCCCGCAGATTGAACGCGAAAGTGACAACGACTGCAGACTGGCCGGGCTATGGACCGCAAAAAAACCGGGCCATCGAGCTCGCCAGCGGCGATTGGGTCCTTTCGTTGGACGCCGACGAATGGGTCACGCCGCAACTGCGTGCTGAACTCGAGCATGCAATGGAGAACGCGCCGGGGAATCAAACGGCGTTTAAAGTGCCGCGGCTGTCGAGCTACTGCGGCCGCTTCATGCGCCACTCCGGCTGGTGGCCGGACTATGTGACACGCCTTTTTCGACGCGGCGCCGCGCGATTTTCTGACGATCTTGTGCACGAACGGCTGATCGTGGATGGCAGCGTAGGCAAACTCAGCGAATCGTTGTTTCATGAAGCGATCGTAAATCTCGAAGATGCGCTGGAAAAGATGAACGCTTACTCGACTGCCGGGGCCGCTATGCACTTGAAGCGCGGGGAAACGACATCGCTCGCGAGCGCGGTCGCGCATGGCGCATGGACTTTCGTGCGCAGCTATTTCTTACGCGGCGGTTTTCTTGATGGGCGCGAAGGGTTCATGCTTGCAGTATCGAATGCAGAAGGTGCTTACTACCGTTACTTGAAACAGCTATTGCTCATGGAAGCGCGCACTAACGTTCACCGTCAAGGCGTTAAACAAGCGGTCCCCTAGTCGCCATCTTTCGTGCGGAATCGACTGTCAATTGCGGTTGAATTTGACCTTCCTAGACGGCGACGTTGAAAGGTCAGTCACATAGGGCGTAATGTTATGATCGCCCTGCCGCATGAAATCAACCCCGACGATCGTCCGTAGCACGATATGGAATTTCCTGGGCCTCGGATTGCCCGTCGCAGCGGCGATCGGCTGCATCCCTCCAGTGATCAGAGGGCTCGGCGTTGACCGATTCGGCGTGCTTGCGCTAGGTTGGATGCTCATGGGTTTTTTCGCGCTGCTCGATCTCGGGATAGGGCAGGCGACGACCAAGTACATCGCTGAATATCTCGAGCGTAACGATCACTCGAAGCTTCCAACCCTGATTTCCAATTCGCTGACCGCGCACTGCTTGTTCGGACTCGTCGGCGCCTGCGTGCTTGCGTCGACCGCGCCGTTACTTTGCAAGGACGTCTTCCGGATCCCGGCTGATCTCACCACCGAGGCCGTCGAAACTTTTTATCTGCTGGCGATCTCGATTCCGCTGATTGTTGTCGCCGGTTGTCTTCGCGGCATTCTTGAAGCTACGCGGCGGTTTGATCTGGTGAATCTGGTCAAGATCCCCGCCAGCCTTGCCAATTACATTATCCCGCTCGTAATGCTAAGTTTTACGACGAATCTGGCTTACGTCGTTGCCGTAATCGTCGCCTCGCGCATGCTCGTACTCGCAGCCTTTTGGAAATTGACGCGTAACGTGCTGCCCGACGTTTCGCCGAATTTCCAGTTTGATATTGCCGTCGTTAAGCGCCTGCTTTCTTTCGGCGGGTGGGTGACCGTTTCGAACCTGATGGCGCCTTCCGTCGCCCTGATCGACAGAGTGTTAATCGTTGTTCTGGTGTCCGCGGCGGCGGTGACTTATTACGTTACCCCGTACGAAGTCGTGACTAAGCTCTGGATGTTTTCCGCCAGTATGCTAAGCGTACTGTTTCCGGTGTTCAGCGCGTTATCGGTCACTCAGTCAGAGCGACTGGGAGTACTCGGTCGGCGCGCCATACATTACCTGCTCATAATACTGACCCCTCTTGTTGCGATTCTGCTGACTTTCAGCCGCGAGCTGCTCGGAGTTTGGATCGGCACTGACTTCGCTACGGCGAGCGCGCCGATCGCCAAATGGCTTAGCCTGGGCGTCTTCATCAACGTGCTGGCTCAAGTGCCTTATACGATGTTGCAGAGTACAGGACACGGCCGCGTCGTAGCAAAGGTGCACATGGCCGAACTGCTGATATACGTGCCGCTCGCCTGGTATTTGATCAGACAATTCGGTGCGCTGGGTGCGGCTATCGCATGGGCCACCCGGGCGTTCCTGGATGCGATTCTGATGCTTATGGCCGCGCGCATCCAATTACCTCGCGTAAAACTCGTGCCAACCCTGAAGCGCGCAGTGCTCAGGTTGGGCGCTATAGCGGGCTTCCTGTTTTTTCTATGGGAAATCGATAGCAGCGCCCGGTTTGTCGGGCTCAGTAAAGCAATCGTATTTTTGGTTGCTGCTGCGACGTTTGTCTTCTGGGAAGCACGGGTGATGCTTACGAGCGCGGATCGCACCGAGTTTGTCACGTGGCTTACCCGCATTGCCGCGAACCGGCATTGATTGCGGTGAAGCGCTCGCTCAATAGCGGGATGTGTACGTGAACGACGACCTGCCATCAGCAAAGTAGTGGATGTAGAAAGCCCGTGTTGAGCCACTCCGCGCCGACCTCAGAGAAATCCACCGCATTTTGGGTCATCGGCATATTTCTTTTGCTGGCAACCGCATTCGCCGTCGCCGCGTTTCGCGGTTATCCGGGCTCTGCCTGGCCGTTTGTCGGTTACCCCGGCTCTGCCTGGCCATTTATTGCTTTTAACTTTACTTTTGTGGTGCTGCTGCTATCAGCTTTGCCGAGGCCGCGCTGTTATACGTACACGTTCTTAGCGATTCTGTTGTTTCTCGGGTTCTGGAGCAAACTGATAACGCATTTTCTGGTGCCCGGCAATAACGGTTTTTTCATAGAGCCCGTGGGCACCTTCGACCATATGGGCCCGAACTGGGACCGCGGGCTTAACTATGCGACTGCCGGAGCCGCCGGTGCTTTAGTGGCGCGAATTGTCTTTTTATTCGTAGGTCGAAATCAGCAGCAACCGGATGAAAACCCGCGCACTGTCCCCGCTTGGTATGTCCAAGCGCGCGTAGCGACGTGGATCGTAACGTTCCTCGTCGTCGTCAGCCTCAATGCAGTGAATTACTTCGTCGCGTTCTATCAGATAGGAGTCAATGCGCAATGGGTATTGCCTCTACATCTGAACGTGGTTACCGCGTGGCTGATCAATATCGGCTTTGCACAATGGATCGCCGCACTCGTGTGGTGGGAGTATTGCATACGCGGGGGGCGGGCCGGTTTTGCACTCATGGCGCCGCTTGCGGAAGGAGTTATCGCCACCTGCTCTACGCTGAGTCGCTCGGTAGGCTTTCTGCATGTCGTTCCATACTTGCTTGCGCTGATCGAGATGCATGGCTGGAAACAGTTGCTCAAAACCAGGAAGCGAAAGGCTACGGCGATGGGCTTGCTTGTATTGTCCGTGACAATAATTGCAGTCGTGCAAGTGCTACGGGCGCAGACCTACTACGGCAGTCCCGGCGTCAAGAGCCAGTTCACACGTCAGGCGCCGGCGGATGAGCCCGAAGCGGAAACCGAAGCCCGATATGCCAGGCACGTGCGCGAGTCGATGATTTCTCAACTGCCGCTACTTGTCACGCAACGCTGGGTCGGGCTGGAAGCGGTGCTCGCAGTGTCATCGCATCCTCAGGTCGGACCGGCATTATTCAGACAAGCATTGGTAGAGAGCCCGAAAGCGGGACAGGATTCCATCTATCAAAAGATCGCCGGCAGCCGTTATGAAAAATCGACTGGTTTTACGTTCTTGACGCTGGCGGGGATTATCGGCTTTCTCGCGTACGCAGGCTCGATCGCCGTTGTCATAGTCGGCATGTGCGCTGTCACGTTCGCCGTCCACGCCATCGACTTCGCCGCCTGGCGATTGACCGGCAATCCTTTCCTGGTTTCGGTGACGGGCCTGGCGATCGCCAATGTTTTATGTCAGATGAATTATCCCTACCTGACCGTGATTTTTTTTGGTCAAGCCCTGCTCGCGCTCTTATTTATTGCGCTGTTGCAGCGCCGCCGCTTAAGTGCCAACCAAGCGGCGGTTTGAAAGTCCCTGCCCGCTAAGCGGCTGACGCCTGAACCGGAAGCATGCGCACTGCCGTCATCGTCACTACGTATAACCGTCCGGACGCGCTCGCGGCAGTACTCGCGGGGTATCTCGCGCAAAGTAACAGGGGATTTGAACTGCTCATAGCTGATGATGGGTCGACGGATGACACCCGCGCGCTCATTGACGAGTTTCGCTCTCAAGCGCCGTTTCCGGTGAAACATGTGTGGCAGGAAGATCGCGGATTTCGCGCCGCAGCGATTCGTAACCGGGCTGTCGCGGCGACGAGCGCCGACTATGTGATTTTCAGCGACGGTGATTGCGTCCCGGGTTCAAGTTTTATACGTCGGCATCTTGAGATGGCCGAGCGCGGCTGGTTCGTGGCCGGCAATCGAATTCTCTTGAGTGCGCGCTTTACAGATCGCATGCTCAGACATCGCTTGCCGATTCATGAATGGCGCGCAGGCGCATGGTTGAGCGCATGGGCACGGCGTGATATCAACCGCTTGCTTCCCTTGCTGTCGCTGCCCGAAGGGCCGCTTCGCCGCGCGGCTCCGCAGCGGTGGCAAGGCGTGAAAACCTGCAACCTCGCCGTTTGGCGCGACGACCTTGTGCGCGTCAACGGACTCGACGAGGCATACTCGGGCTGGGGTCTCGAAGACAGCGATCTGGTCATCCGTTTACTGCACGCCGGCGTCCGGCACAAGAGCGCGCGCTTTGCCACGCCGCTCTTTCATTTGTGGCATATGGAGAACGATCGCAGCCGTCTCGTTGAAAACCGGCGGCGCCTGGACGAGTTGACGCGCTCGAAGCGCAGTGTCGCGGAACTCGGCTTGAATCAATATCAATGAAGCCGGCGCGCAGCGTGCTGGTAGTTGTCACGCGTCGCATCGGCGATGTACTGCTCACGACGCCGCTCATCCGTTCAATCAAGGCGGCGTGGCCAGAGGCGGCGATCGATGTGCTCGTGTTTGCGGGAACCGAAGGTGTTCTCGCGGCGAACTCCGACGTTCGCCGCGTCATCACGATCGCAGAACGTCCTCGTTGGCACGCGCATCTGCGGCTGCTCGCGTCAATCGCCCGGCGCTACGACGTTGCGCTGTCGGTCGTGCCAAGCGACCGGCCGACACTATATGCATGGCTCGGCGGACGGTGGCGGGCGGGTATCGTGCCCCCTGGCGCCAAGCATCGCTGGAAGACCTGGCTGTTGCAGCGCTGTGTGCCGTTCGATACTGCCAACACGCACACGGTGCTCATGCATCTCAGGCTCGCGGACGTCCTGCGTATTCCCCGTAGCTACGAAGTGGTGACCGCCTGGCAACCGCAAGCCGTCGAGCGGATCGCGCGTGAACTGCCGTTCGAACTCGCGAGCCCTTATGCGGTCCTGCACACGTTCCCGAAGTTCAATTACAAAATGTGGCGGTCCGAGGCATGGACGAACGTTGCCGTGTGGTTGCGGTCACAGGGCCTTCGTATTGTGCTCACGGGCGGCGGCGATCCCGCTGAACTGGAGTACGTAAATGCGATCGCGTGCAACATACCTGACCCTGTGAGCGTCGCAGGCAAGCTTACGCTCAGCGAAAGTGCGTGCCTCGTTGCACGCGCCCGAGCGTACGTAGGTCCGGATACGGCAATGACGCATATCGCTGCCGCGGCGGGGATACCGGTCATCGCACTTTACGGGCCGAGCGATCCGGTCAAGTGGGGTCCGTGGCCCGCCGGCTATGCGTCCGCAGTAAATCCGTGGCGTCGCTTCGGCACTCAGCGCGTGAACAATGTGACTTTGATGCAAGGCGCTACTGCTTGCGTGCCCTGTTTGAACGAGGGCTGTGACCGCCACATCGGCAGCTTCAGCGACTGCCTTCAACAACTACCGTCTGAGCGCGTGATCGCGGTGCTCGATGCTGCGATGAGGACTTCACAGGCCCGGGCCTCACGATAAATGGGCTGCGCAGCCGTCGTCACAGACGGAACATGACGTAGCGCGGCGTAAGTCTAATACGCGGAAAGCGCATTTGTTTACTTCTCGGCCGCAACTAGCCCGTCGCTGCCTGAGACTGACGGCGACCGCCGTAGAACTGTTTCACCGAATCGATCACCGTATCCACTTGCACGTCGGTCATGGCGAAATAAATCGGCAATCGTAATAAACGTTCGTATATATCGTCGGTTACTTCCATCGTGCTGCCGACCCGTCCCCATTTGCTGCCCGCCGGCGATGAATGCAGAGGCACGTAATGAGAAACCGCGAACACATCGCGCAGTTTCAAATGGCTTGCCAGCGCGATACGCGTATCCATCGATTCCGCGAGCACGTAGAAGAGATGTCCGTTGGGTCCGCAGTCGACCGGGGCTTCGATGGGCAGCTCGATTTCGCCGACTGCTGCAAGCTCTGACAGCCCCGCATAATAGCGCGCCCAGATGGCGCGCCGCCGCGCGATTACTTCGTCGGCGTGCGCGAGTTGAGCATCGAGGAATGCAGCGATCAAATCGCTCGGCAGATAGGACGATCCGATGTCCACCCACGTGTACTTGTCGACTTCGCCGCGCAGAAAACGGCTTCGGTTGGTGCCCTTCTCACGGATGATCTCAGCGCGCTCGGCGAACCGTTTATCGTTGATGAGCAGCGCGCCCCCTTCTCCACTCAACAGGTTTTTCGTTTCATGGAAGCTGAAGCAGCCTAAATGCCCGATGGTCCCCAGATTGCGGCCCTTATATGTAGCAAGCAGCGCCTGTGCAGCGTCTTCAACAACCAGCAGGTTATGCCGCGCGGCAATCGCCATGATCGAATCCATTTCGCAAGCCAGGCCCGCGTAATGAACAACCGCGATTGCTCGGGTCCGCGGCGTGATGGCCGCTTCAATCAGTGTCTCGTCCATGTTGATCGTATCGTGCTTTACGTCAACGAAGACCGGCACGGCTCCGCGCAAAACAAACGCGTTCGCGGTCGATACAAAAGTGTACGAGGGCATGATGACTTCGTCGCCAGGCGCGAGATCGCATAGGATCGCCGCGATTTCGAGCGCCCCGGTGCAAGAGTGCGTGAGCAGCGCATGTTCGCAGTTCAGCCGCTGTTCGAGCCACTGGTGGCAGCGCTTGGTGTAATAGCCATCACCGGACAAGTGACCGCGGGTCAGCGTATCGGCGATATTGGCCAGTTCGGCGCCGACCGTCGTCGGTTTGTTGAATGGAATCTTCATTAAAGACGATGTTTTTGAGGTTGTGGTCATTGACATTCCTGGAACGCGACGAATGCGATCATAGCAAGGCGCTTATCGGTATGCGACAGAGCAGCCTCTTATTTCCGGCCGTCATCAGACGCGCTGCACGCCGCACCGCGACACAACAGGTAAAGCGTGTTGCCGCCGAGCGGATAAGTCGCCTTCGTTTGCCCGAGTTCGGCGTTAGCTCCATAGCTCAGCACGAAACCGTTAGTCCACTGCTTGGGCGGCCATCGGAGATACTCATCTGGAAAACGCAACGTATCGAGATGCGCCGTCACACTTAAACCGGTTGCCGACACGTCAGTAGCGTACAGCGGAAACCCGCGAGTGACCGCTTCGATCTCAGCTGCGGTTGCTGCGTAATTCCCGCGGTAATGCGCCTCGTACCAGGGAAATAGCCATAAGCCTAAAACGAAGCGCAAAAGAATTGCTCCGGCCAGCCAGCGCGTCGCCACCAGTCGCCAGTACTGGCCATACCGCCATATGAGCGCAGCGATGACGAGCGATGCCAGCGGATACAACGGCATGATGTAACGGATGTGCGAATTGGGACCCAGCCAATACGGCAAAAAGTTAATGGCAAGAACGGCCGCCAACGTGCGCCATGGAAACTCCTCCGATGGTGCGTCTGCCTTTACAAGTGGTGATGCGGCGGTGCGCCGCCACGCGTAAATTGCGACTGCACTTGCGGGCAGAAAGCGCAGTACGGTCTCCACCGGGAACCACGCGAATTGCTTTAGGTACGTGCCCAGATCAACGTTCTGCAGCTTGAGCGTAATGTCAGTCAAGGTACTTCCGCCTTGCGTGCCCTGCGCAAAGTGCGAGTTCCAGACTAGCAACGCAGCAATCGCGGTTCCATGCGCCAGGATTGAATCCAGACCAGACAAAACACGCCGTTGATCGCGATCAGCACATAGAACTGCGAATGCAACGCCATAGAAAATATATGCGGTCTGCACCTTCGCAAGCACACCGCAGGTCAGCGCCAGAACGGCGAGCCACAGCAACACCGGCTGCCTGCGCGATGCGGCGACCCATAGGCATGCGATTGCACCGAATACGCACAGCGTAAAGAGCGGCTCCGAGTAAGCGAGCCATCCGCGATAAAACAACACGTCGCCACTCAGGAATACGAGCGCGCTGAAGGCTGCCAACCCGCGGTTTCGAGTGAGACTGAGCGTGAGCCAAGCGAGAACGAGACCGGTTGCAGTCGTCGAGATGGCTGCGACAAGACGGGAAGCCAGCAATACATGGTCCCAGCCAAGCACGTCGGCTAGAGGGATGATCAGCCAGTTCAATAGTGGCGGCCGGCCATAATTAGTCGCGTAAAGCGTCGTCACGAAAAAATCGTGGCTGACCCGCATTTCCAGCGAAGTAATGGTATAAACCGCTTCCTCGCCGATATAAGGCAGCCACAACGTGGTGACGAAACTGAGAGCGGCTGCGGCATATAGCCACCACCAGCTGCGGATTGAATCCGAATCCCGGGGCATTATGTGTGCGGACATCAAAAATGCCGCTTTTTCAAACATGTTATCGCGCTGCATATTGTAGAGCACCGCTCCAAGACCTGAAGTGTATCGTTTACCCCATGCCATCGATTGAGACACGGACACTGTGGATCGGCCTGCCGGCGTACAACGAAGAAGCGACGATTCCGGCGCTGTTTCCGCGCTTCAAGGAAGTGTTCCCAAACCCATCTGCGGCCTACCGTATCGTTCTCTACAACGATGGTTGCACGGACCGCACCGTGGAGCGTGCGCTGGAATGGCAAGATCGCCTGAACATCGAAGTCATCGGCAAGCCGGTCAACATGGGACTCGGTGAAGGCGTGCGTTCACTCGTCGCGCATGTCGCGGAACGCGGCGCAGCCGACGATGTTTTGTTTCTGATGGACTGCGACGATACGCATCATCCACGCCAGTTTGCGGAAATGCTGGCGGCACTCGACACCGGCTATGACGTGGTGATCGCTTCACGCTATCAAGCGGGGAGCCGCATCGCGGGCGTGGCCGCGTATCGTCAGTTGCTGAGCCTTGGCGCCGCGACATTGTTCAAGATGTTGCACTGGTGTCGCGGAGTGCGTGACTATACTTGCGGCTTTCGCGGTTATCGAATCGCGGTGCTCCAACACGCGCGCGCTCATTACGGTGCCCGCCTGATACAAGAGCGTGGTTTTGCCTGCATGGTCGAGTTGCTGCTGAAACTCAACCATCTTGGTGCGCGCATGTGCGAGGTTCCCCTCGACCTGCGCTACGATCTTAAGCACAGCGCAAGCAAGATGGATGTCGGCGGTACCACAGTACGTCTCCTCAAGAAGTTAATCGCGTGGCGCATACGCGGTTTACAATGAGCCCCTCATGCGGCGTCGGCAACCGGCGCGGCACCCCGCCTGTAGCTTAGCGTGTCAAAAAATATCGTTTGCATCGTCGGCACGCGGCCCGAAGTCATCAAGATGGCGCCGGTAATTCGTGCGCTGCGCGCGGACTCCGGATTCAAAGTCAACGTTTTGTGCTCGGGTCAGCATCGCGATCTCCTGGCGCCGCTTGCTCAGTGGTTCGAGCTCGGATTCGATGAAGACCTGCGCGTGATGAGCGACAACCAATCGCTGGGGGAACTGACGGCACGGTTGATGCAGGCGTTCACGCGGCGATTTGCCGCGGCACGGCCCGACCTCATCATTGCGCAAGGCGATACAACGACGGTGATGTGCGCGGCGCTCGCGTGCTTCTACGATGGAATTGCGTTTGCTCACGTCGAAGCCGGCCTGCGCACATTCGATCTCGCCAATCCCTTTCCCGAGGAATATAACCGCGTCGCGGTCACGCGCCTTGCCCGGCTTCACTTCTGTCCAACACAGCGCGCCCTGGATAACGTCATCGCGGAACGCGTGGAGAAATCCGCTGCGCACCTCACCGGTAATACCGTGATCGATGCGCTGCAATTCACGACTGCGAAGTTGCGCGCCGGCGGCGGCCCGCGCTTTGATCACGATATCCTGCTGACTGCACACCGGCGCGAAAACTTCGGCGCGCCGCTCGTTTCGATCTGTGACGCCATACTTGATGTTTGCCGCCAGTTTCCGCAGCTCAAAGTGCTATACCCGGTCCATCCAAACCCGAATGTCCGCGCGACCGTTCAGGCGCAGCTCGCCGGTCATGCGCAAGTGACATTGAGTGAGCCGCTGCCCTACCCGGACCTCGTCGCTGCCATGGCGCATGCACGTCTGATACTGACCGATTCCGGTGGAATTCAGGAAGAGGCACCTGCGCTGCGCAAGCCGGTGCTCGTTTTGCGCACGGTGACCGAACGACCGGAGGCCGTTGATCTCGGTGTTGCTCAGGTGGTTGGCACCGATCGTTTAGCAATCGTAAATGCCGTGCGCGAGCTGCTCACTGATGATGTGGCCTACGCCCGCATGGCAACCGGCGGGTCGCCATATGGCGATGGTCATGCAGCCGCTCGGATTGCCGGCGCGATTCACGCCTATTTCAGTGCTCAAAGGGCATGCAACTGATCAAGCCGCTCATTAAGATCACGCTCTCTGCAGCGATGGTCGCGATCGTCGTACACGCCTTCGACGTGAAAGGCGTCGCCGCGCATTTCATGAAGGTGGATGTAGGGACACTCGTGCTTGTCGTGGCAATCGCTCTCGGCATTGCGCTGTTGCACACACTGCGCTGGATGGCTGTGATCGATGCGACCGGTCATCGCCTGACTTTCAAAACGGCGCTGCGGCTTGTACTGATCGGGCACTTCTTCAATCAGGCGCTGCCCTCATCCGTCGGCGGCGACGCCATGCGCGTGTGGTGCGCTTACCGTGCAGGGCTCGTCCTCAGCATCGCGGTGAAAACAGTGGTCGTTGATCGGCTTTTATCGCTGGTGTCGTTACTCGTTCTCGCCGCAATAGGGCTGCCGTGGCTCCTGGACGTCGTCATCGATCCGGTTGCGCGCTGGGCGCTGTCGAGCGTTGTTCTTGCCGGGCTCGCCGGTGCAGTCGCTTTTCTGGCGCTTGCCAAACTGCCGCGCTTCGCCTTGCGCTGGCGCGCCGTGCGCGCGCTGGTCGATGTCGCCAAGCTCTCGCGCAAAGTGCTGTCCCACCTGCGCTACGCGGTGCCTGTGGTGGGGCTGTCGATCATGAGCTTCCTCGGGTTCGCAGTCATCGTGTTTGCCATCGCGCGTGCGATGCAAATCGATGTTACGGTCCGCGATTGTGTGTTGCTCGTTCCGCCGGTAATTCTGGTGACCGTTATTCCCGTTTCGATTGCCGGCTGGGGTTTGCGCGAAGGCGCCATGGTCGTGGCTTTCGGCTTTATCAACGTCCCGGCCGGCGCTGCGTTCGCCATGTCCGTCCTGTTCGGCCTTACCCTCGCAGTCGCAAGCCTGCCTGGCAGCCTGTTGTGGTGGTTGAGCGGCTATTCTGCGAAGACTTCAACAGCAGCACGTCATCCTGTCGTGAGCTAAGCGCCCGCGCGTGCCGGCGCAAATTGAATGCGATACAGGCGCGCATAGATTCCATCTGCAGCAAGCAATTCGCGATGCGCGCCGATTTCGGCGATGCGCCCGCGGTCAAGCACGACAATTCGGTTGGCTTTTTCGATGGTGGAGAGCCGGTGCGCGATGACGATCGTGGTGCGGCCTTGCATGAGCGTGTCGAGCGCGGCCTGCACGTGGCGCTCCGATTCGGAGTCGAGCGCTGAAGTCGCTTCATCCAGAATTAGTACCGGCGCATTCTTGAGCAGCGCGCGCGCGATGGCAAGCCGTTGCCGCTGCCCGCCGGAAAGTCTGACGCCGTTCTCGCCCACGAGTGTGGCAAGCCCTTGCGGCATGTGGCTGATGAATTCCATGGCGTGTGCGGCTTGTGCGGCAGCAACGATTTCGGCTTCCCTCGTGTCGCGCATGGCGCCATACGCAATATTTGCGGCAACGCTGTCATTGAAGAGCACGACGTCCTGACTGACGAGCGCGATGTTGGCGCGCAGACTGGCTAGTGTGAGCGTTTCAAGGTCGTGCCCGTCGAGCAGGATGCGCCCGCCGGCCGGCCGGTAGAAGCGCGGCACCAGATTCGCAAGCGTCGTTTTGCCGCTGCCGGACGGGCCCACCAGCGCGACGGTTTCGTCCGGCTTTATGGTGAGATTCAGCGCATCGATCGCCGGCGTATTCGCGTTGCTATACGAGAATGTGACATCCTCAAAGCGGATCTCGCCGCGCGCGCGCTCGATCGTTGCACGGCCCGGATCGCGCTCAGGCGGTTGATCAGTGAGCTCGAAGACGCTTTCCGCCGCCGCGAGTCCCCGCTGCAGCGGCTCGTTCACACCGGTCACCCGTTTGAGGGGCGCCGTCAGCATCAGCATGGCAGTAACGAACGAGACAAATTCGCCGACTGTGATCTGGTTGGCGTTGGATTGCTGAGTTGCGAGATAGACGATAGCAGCGAGCGCGATACCGGCGAGCATTTGCACGACGGGCACACTGGCGGCGGCAGCGGTTGTCTGCTTCATCATGAAGCGCCGTACGCTGTTTACCTGGGTGCGGAAGCGATCCGCCTCATAGCGCTGGCCGCCAAACAGCTTCACGACTTTGTGGCCTTCGATGGTCTCCTGCAGGACCTGGGTAACGTCACCCATGGACTGCTGCACGGCACGGCTGCTGTTGCGCAAGCGAAGACTGATAACTCGCACGACGCCTACGATCAGCGGTGTCATGACGATCGCGAGCAATGTGAGCTTCCAGTTGAGCCACACCATGTATGCCAGTAAGCCGATAAGGGAAACAGTGTCCTTGAATACCACTGTTAGAACGCTGGTCGCTGCCGCAGTCACTTGCGTGACGTCGTAGGTCAGTTTCGAGATCAGATTTCCGCTCGCATGATCATCGTAGTAGGCGGTCGGCAGCGCAAGTAGCTTGCTGAACATCGCCTCGCGCAAATCCATCACCAGTTTGTTGCCGACCCAGTTGATGCAATATGCCGCCGTATACTCAGCACTGCCGCGCACCGCGACCAACGCGAGAATCACGGCGGGCATCCAGCGCATGAGCGTCACATCTTTGTAGACAAACGTGCCGTCGAGCAGCGGCTTCATCATCGCCGGCAAGGCAATCTCGGTTAGACCAACGACCACCATACCGACGAGAGATAGCGCGAAAATGCGCCAGTACGGCGCCACGTATTTCAACAGCCGCAGATAAAGCTCGGCGCTGGTCATTTGCAGCATGGGCGCCACAATAACAAACTTAGTGTCGCGAATCTATTGAGCGTGGCCGCCGGAGGGCGCCATTGGAGCAAGCGCCGCCCTCCACTTGTCGTCAAGCCACAAGCCGACGTACGCCTGCCCTGCGCGTCACGGTACGCGAGCAGATCAGCGATATCTATCTAAACGCGTACTCGACGGTGACCGCAGCGTTACGCTCAGGCAACGGATAAGCGTTGTAGCGGTCGACCACAAACTGGCTGCGTACAGCGTAGTTATAATATTTACGGTTGAATAGATTGTTGATACCGGCTGAAAGTCGCCAGGCCCCGGTCTCATGAGCGAGCTTGAGATCTGCAACCGTATAAGCAGGGATTTTCACGCCCAGCGTATTGCCTTCGTCATTATCCATGTACTGGCTGCCGACGTAAGTTGCGCTTGCGCTTAGTCTCGCTTTCGGCATGAAGGTCCACCACGCGCTAAGACTTGCCTTGTTGCGCGGCACGAGCGGCACCTGCTTGCCGGCAATGACGATGTTCGTTTGCGTGAACGCGCCGCCGGGCAGCACGCCTTCGCGGAAGGTTGCATCCGTGTATGTATACGCCGCGCCTATGGTCAGCGTCTCTTGCGGTCGCCATTGGCCATCCAGTTCGAGACCACGCCGGCGGGACGGCGGCAGGTTCGTATTACCGATGCCACTGGTGAAGGGGTCGAGATGAATTTCATCCGTCACATTGATGTTGAAGAGCGTCGCCCTGAGGCGGCCCCGTGTATCCCTGAGCTCGGTGCCGATCTCGCTCGTGTGGTTGATCTGCGGACGCAGAAATTGAAACTCGGGCGCGAATGCATCCGACGTCTCGTACGTTTCGTCGATATTCGCAAAACGGTAGCTGCGGCCAAACTTCCCGATCAGCGCCCACGTTGCTGTCCATTGGTAGCGCAAACCCACGTCGTACGCATATGTCGATGTCGATTGTGATGCAGGTGTCGCACCGGCTCCGAAAGCTGCGCCCGGCGCATTCGGATCGAAGACGTCGTTCGCGCTGACTTTAAAGCGCTCGCTGCGCCATCCGAGCACCAGTGTCATGTCACGAGTGACACGTGTCGTGTTTTGCGCGTACACCGCTTCTGTATCCTGCGTCGCATTGACGCGATTGATCGGCTGTGTGATCGCGACCGTCGAAATCGACTTGTCGAGCCGGTAATCCCAACGATATTTGTCATAGCCGAGGACAAGCGTATTGTCACGGCCGAATAGCGGCTGCGCGATACGCACGCGCGGCGTAAATGACCACACGTTGAGATCGGTAACGCGGTAGTCGGGAAAGCCGCTGAAGTCGAAATAAGCGTTCTGCTTCTTGGTGCGATAACCTGCGCCGATTATAAGTTCGCCGAGCGAAAAGCGCTGCCGCCAATCGACAAGCGCCTGGTTGCCGATGCGCTGCGCGTAGTCGAGCGGCGTCGAAGTGCCTCGTCGATCGGTTTCTAGCTGATTCACATTCGCACTGGGCTGCACCTGCCGGGCGCCCGGTAGCCGGATTCCCTGATTATCACTGGTAGCCTTGAGCGAAATATCACCGCCGTCGGTAAGCCAGCGCAAATCCGCGAGCCCGTTGGTCTGACGATTCTCGTTGTTCTCGCGGTAGCCCTGTGAATTGAAATTGCTTGCCGTGAGATTGACGCCTGCACGCGTGCCCATGAAGTTAGCGTTGATCTGCTCTTCGAAAGTGTCATACGAGCCGGCGCGTGCCGAGAGAGTCGCGCTACGTCCTCCAGCTACCGGCGACCGCGTAATGATGTTGATCACGCCGGCGCTGGCGCCTTCGCCGTACAGTACGGCGCCGCCGCCGCGAACGATCTCAATCCGCTCAATCGCAGCAAACGGAATTGCGGACCATTGCACACCGGCTAAGTCGATATCGGTGATGCGCCGGCCGTCGAGCAGAATCAGCGTGTTTTGTCCGCCGGTGGCGCCGAAACCGCGCATGTCGACAGTCGTCGTGGCTGCGTTGTTGCCGAACAGATCATGCGCCGTGATACCTGCTTGCTGGGACAGCAAGTCGGGCAGCGTTCTCGCCGTGCTGTTCGCGATGTCTTCGGCGGTAATCACCGTCATGTTTACGGGCGTATCGAGATAGCGATCCGCGAAGCGTGTCGCAGTGACCACGACCTCATCCGCAACCATCGGTGGTTTTTGCTGTTGTGAATAAACGGATGTCGCGGTGGTCGACAGAACGATCGACGCATACAGCGCTCCGAGACATGATTTATGTTTTTTATTTCGATGCATGATATTTCCCCGTTGACGCGCGCCCGCCGCACGCGAATTCTTCGCAATGGAAATACCGGGGAAATAAGTAACAGCGACGCCACTGGCATCCGCACACCGCATCCCCGCGGCATTGCCTACCCAGTGGTTCGAGGCCGGTCTACGGGCTTATGAGATTTGGCGCGTCGCCTTCCCGAGCGCTGTCCGCTCAGTGGCAATGTTGACGCACCCGCGCTCACTTACCGTTGCGGGGGCAGCACAAGAATTGTAAGCATGACCAGGTACTCGATCGTTATTCCACCCAAGTGGAATCCGGACTCCCGGTTCATGCCTTACGCACTTGTTTCCCGATTATCCCGCGCTTAAAACAGCATCATTGCGGGCACCTGGAACCACATCGCAACGAATGCGTAAAGCCGCCGCGACGAGGCGATTGTAGCGCGACCTGTGCTTTATTCTTCTCATTCGCGCAACAGGTTGAACAAAATCAGCGTAATAGCGCCATCACCATGACGGTAATATCAAATCACATTCATAAATCCGGCTTAGATATTGACGCGACAGGATTTTTGAAACTATAGTGTCGGGCCATGGACGATCAGATCCGATCCCTCGAGGACAAAATAAACCAGTTCGTGTCTCTCTGTCAGCGGTTGCGCCAAGACAATCACGAACTTCGTCAGCAGCTCGCGTCATCGCAAAACGAGAACAAGCAGTTAGCCGAAAAAATTAGTGACGCCAAAACGCGTCTCGAAGCTTTGCTTACACAAATCCCGGATGCTCAACCATGAGCGTTGACGCAACAGGCATGCAAGTCAGCATTATGGGCCGCGAATTTCGCGTTGCCTGCGCGCCCGACGAGCAGAAGGGTCTGCAGCAAGCAGTCGAATATCTGAATCGAAAGATGCAGGAAATCAAAGAACAGGGAAAAATTACCAGCATCGATCGCATCGCCATCATGGCAGCGCTGAATATCTCGCACGAATTTTTAACAGTGCGGCTCGGAAGTTTTGACGTCTCCGAGTTCAAGCGTAGAATGGAAAGCATCGAGACAACATTAGATCAGGCGCTTGCTGATCAGGAGAAGTTGTTTTAGCGGCCGAACGACGGCCGGCTACAAAGTCTTATCCCCTGCGGTGTTCGTCAGGGCCTTTAATTCTTTGAACCAATATTTGTTAATCGGTTGCGGACCAAAGGGTACTGTTGTGCGCGTCCCATGCGGAAGCGCCTGATGTGCCCGGAAAGCGACCCCTTGAGCCTTTGGTTCAAGAAGCGGGTTCAACGGCATTTGCGGGGGGCCATACACAAAAAATTGCGGTGCTGTCACCGCAATTTTTTTGCCTGTCCAAAACGCGGCAGTTACTCGAGCGTAATGCCGCCTGCCTTGACGACCTTAGACCACTTGTCGATCTCGGCCTTGATGTAAGCGGCGAATTCCTGCGGGCGATTGCCAACCGCGTCGGCGCCATCCGCCGCGAGGCGTTCCTTCACTTCCTGTAAAACGAGAATCTTCGCCGTTTCGCTCTGCAGTTTATTTACCACGTCGCGCGATGTTCCTGCCGGCGCCAGTAGTCCATACCACTGAATTGCCTCGTAGCCGGGCACACCGGCCTCCGCAATGGCAGGTATGTCGGGCAGTCCCGACGCGCGTTTTGCGCTTGTGACGCCAAGCGCGCGCAGCTTGCCTCCTTTGATTTGCGGCAACGCAGTCAGCACGTTGGGCATCGATAACTGCACCTGGCCGGCAACGAGATCGACCGTTGCAGGACCCGTTCCCTTGTATGGAATGTGGGTAAGCGTAATGCCGGACATGATGCGAAACAGCTCCATCGAAAGATGCGGCGAAGTCCCGTTGCCGGCGGAACTGTAGTTGAGCATCCCCGGACGCGCCTTCGCGAGCGCAATTAATTCGCGTACCGATTTCGCCGGCAGCGCCGGATGCACCACGAGAATATTGGGCAGCGATGCGCCAAGCGTAATCGGTGCAAAATCCCGCAACGTGTCATATGGCGGCTTTTTGTAGAGCACCTCATTGATGACAATGGCGCTCGCCGCCATCAATAATGTGTAGCCATCGGGCGCCGAACGCGCAACCGCTTCAATACCGATGATCTGGCCTGCGCCCGGACGATTCTCGACAACGAACTGCTGGCCGAGATTTTCAGTCAGCTTCTGCGCCAGAAGGCGCGCCAGAATATCGGTCCCGCCGCCGGGGGACGACGGCACGACGATGCGTACCGGTTTCGCCGGATATGCGGTGCCTTGGGCGAACGCATGGTCCACCGCCAGTGCAAGCAGCAATAGCGACAGTGCTTTTACGAACATGTCTGATCCTATTTGTATGCGCTGCGATGTTCGATAATTCACTGAGCGGCGCTCCACAGCCTGCGCAGCCGCCGCACGTCCGGCGTGCGCTCGATCTCCCAAATTGCCCGGATCAATCGCTCCGCGCGCTGCGGACCAAGCACTGGTGCAAGCAGCCCGCGCGCCTTTGCGGCAACGTCTACTCGCAACATCGGATTGGTCGCGCTGCCGTAAACCGCTTTCGTATGATGACGCAGGCGCCCGCCGCTGCGCGTTTTGATTTCGACGATGGCTTGCGTCGTTTTGGTCCTGGTAAGCGCGTGACTTCCGACGAGCTTGATGCGCTCGCGCAATTTCAGAATCGCCGGATCACGTACGCGCTCGCTATCGTGCGAAGACGCGAACGTTATTTCGCCGTCGAGCAGCATGAGTGCGCTCAGATGCTGAATGTTGATATCGGCCATCAGGCGACCGCTCACTGTTCGCGCGCCTTGCTCGTCGAGCGTGATTATGAGTTCTTCGATGTCATCCACAGCCACTGTGTGAGCCCGCATTAGGTTTGACAACGCGTCGAGCGGTGCCTGAATCGGATAGCCTACCGGCCACCGCTTGATGGCGGTTTGCATGATGTCGAACTCTTTGCCGAGCCCGTGTACGAGCAGGTTAGGTTGCGCATAACGCTCGTGGGCGTGGAAAAATCCGCGGTCGCCCGCAAAAACATCGTCGACGCCGGTGAAGCCGCTGGCGACCATCGTCGCCGCAGTTACGCCATTGCGCGCCGGCATGCCGCCGAAGTCGAACGCTTTTTCGATATGCTCGACATCGCGCGCCCAGCACGACAACCCCGACGCTTGCTGTGCAGCGTACGAAAGGAGATAGCGCGCCTGCGTAGCATTGATGCGCGCCAATGCGCCCGCGGCCGCCGCCGCACCGAACGTGCCGCCATAGCTGTGCGTCGAATGTCCCGAGCTTCTGAATCGTTCGATGCCGAGCGTCTTGGACATTCGTGCGCAGATGTCATAACCAAGCACAATCGCACGCAACAGGGCACTGCCGTCGGAGTGATTGCGCTCAGCCATGGCAAGGGCAGCCGGCACGACGCTGCAACCGGGATGGACGAGCGCCAGATAGTACGCGTCGTCCGTCTCATCTGCATGGGCGAGCATCCCATTGGCGAGCGCGGCGTTCGACGCGGACGTGACGACAGCCGTGCCGGCAATCGACGCTTCCGCGACTCCGCCGAGCGCGGATACGTACTCGATCGCGCGACGGCCGGGCAACAGCGGGGCGCCCGATACCATGGCCGCAATCGTATCCAACAGATGATGCTTTGCGCGCTCGACAACCTTCGCCGGCAGCGCCTTGCGCGGCGCTTGCGCAATATACGTACTCAGCTTGCGCATCACCGGAGAAATCACCGTGCTCTTTTGCATACGCATCACTGTGTAGCCGAAAAGCCGCGATATTAACGCAGCCGCGCTCTTTGATGGCAGGTGATCGTCATGCGAGACACGCTTGCTGTTTTCCCTAAGACGGCTTGTTACACTACCGCTCCTTACAGAAATTGCCGACATTGAAACCGACCGTCGTTTCGGTTATCTTCGTTGCGGCGGCGCTAGTCGCCAGCGTGACCGCCGTCGCTCAGCCGTATCCAGCGCGCCCTGTGCGGGTCATCGTTCCGCTCGCGCCCGGTGGCGGCAGCGATTACACGGCGCGCTTCATTGGTGCACGGCTCAGCGAGCGGCTCGGCCAGCCGGTCGTCGTTGATAATCGTCCCGCGGCATCCGGGATTGTCGGCACCGATCTCGTCGCCAAGGCAGCCCCCGATGGCTATACGCTCCTGCTCGTATTTTCGACGCATGCCCAAAGCGCGCAGCTTTTCAAAAAACTTCCGTATGACCCGATCAAAGATTTTGCGCCGGTAACTGAAGTGTTCGCCACGCCGCTCGTATTGCTCGTGCATCCGTCACAGCCGATAAAGACAATCAAAGAGCTCGTCGCGTACGCGAAAGAGCACCCCGGCAAGCTCAACTACGGAACGTCCGGGCCGGGCAGTTCGCCGCATCTGATGACGGAACTGCTCAATTCAATGGCTGGCATACAGATGACGCATGTTCCCTACAAGGGCGTGGCCTCAGTCATGACAGCACTGCTCGGTGGCGAGCTGCAGATCGCATATTCCAATCCGGTCACCGGTGCCCCGCTGTGGAAAGCTGGAAAGCTGCGCCCGCTCGGCATGAGCGGGTTGAAGCGCTCGGAAGCGTTCCCTGAAATCCCGACCATCGATGAAACCGGTGTACCCGGTTATGAAGCGTTGATCTGGTACGGTTTCATGGCGCCGGCAAAAACACCGGGGGCGGTCGTCGATCGGTTGCATCGCGACGTCGTGAGTGTGCTGAAGATGCCCGAAGTCCGGCAAACGCTGGTCGCTCAAGGCAACGATGTCGTCGGCAATACACCGGCCGAGTTTGCGGCGTTCATCAACAAAGAAGCGGACAAGTGGGGTGCGCTCGGCAAGCGGCTCGGCATCAGCATGGAGTGATGTCCTTGCCACGAATTGTGCTTCCATACCGGATCTGAAAGACATGTCATGAATTTCCCTGCAGGAAAGGCGTACAGCAAAGGTTTCGAGCCGATCGGTTACATCGGCCTCGAAGACCGGCCCGGCTTCAAAATGGCGCTGCACAAAGCGGGCGACCGCTGGTACTTATATGTTGCGCAATTCTGGTGCAGCGGCTGGTCCATCGTTGAAGTGACGGATCCGCGCAAGCCGCGCTTCGTGCGCTATATTGCCGGCCCGCCGAACACCTGGACACTGCAGGTGCAGACTGCGGACAACCGCATGGTCACATCGATGGAGCGCATTCCACCGGGCTGGGGCGACGATGGCAGCGGCAAGTTCGACGAAGGATTTATCCTCTGGGACCTCGCGGATCCCGAAAATCCAAAACAACTCAGTCATTACAAAACCGGCGGCAAAGGCACTCATCGCAATTACTACGCCGGTGGACGCTATGTGCACACGACGGCGCTGCCCGACGGATACGAAGGCCACATCTACGAGATTGTCGATATCGATGATCCGGCGAATCCGCGCGAGATCTCCCGTTGGTGGCGCAACGGTCAGTGGATCGCCGGCGGTGAGAGCGGCGCGCCGCGCGACACACTCCTGCACGGCGGCGCCTATGTCATGGGCGAGCGCGCGTATCTGCCGTACGGCGGCGGCGGCTTTGTCATTCTCGACATCAGCGATGTCAAGGCGCCGAAGCTCGTGAGTGATTTGCCGTTCTCGCCGCCGTTTGCTTCGCGCATCGCAGTGCACACGGCGCTGCCGCTCACCAAGCGTCCGCTGGTTATCGTGAATTCTGAAGCCATTGCGGAGAATTGCGACGAGCCACTGGGTTTCGCAGGTATCGTCGATGTCAGCGTGGAAACACGGCCGCGTCTAATTTCCCTTTTCCCGCTGCCCCATCCACCGCTCGACGCATCATGGCCGAATTTCTGCGCGCGCCCCGGACGATTCGGTCCGCACAATCAGCATCAGCCGCAATTTCAGGACATCCTGCTGCAGGATGAGAATATTGTTTTTCTCACCTATTTCAACGCGGGGTTACGTGCTTATGACATCAGCGACGAACGGGCACCCAAGGAAATCGGTTACTTTCTTCCGCCCGATCCGACAGTGCGACGTGGACCGCTGCCCAAAACAGGGCTCGTCACGCAATCTGAAGATGTGCTCGCCGACTGTCGCGGCAACATTTTCGTTTCCGACAAAAATCACGGCATTTATGTCCTGCGCTTCCAGCGCAGTGCCGGTTAATGGCCTCACCTCACAAACAAGGTTCGATGAGAGCGATGGTGCTGCGCGGTCTCGGCCAACCGCTCACACTTGAAAATGTGGCTATACCTGTGGCCGGTCCGACGGATGTTCTCGTACGTGTTTGCGCTTGCGGCGTCGGCCTCACCGTCGTCAACCTCATTGCAACGCCAGGACGCGTTACATCGTACCCGCGCATCCCGGGTCATGAGATAGCGGGCGAGGTTGTAGCGATCGGTAGCGCCGTGCACACGGTCAAAGTCGGCCAGCGCATTACCAATCATTTTTATCTGACATGCGGCCAATGTCGCCAGTGCCGCAGCGGCCGCGAAACGTTGTGCCTCCATCCCGGCGGAAATGTCGGCAGCGCAACCAATGGTGGTTATGCGGAATACGTCGTGCTGCCGGAGCGCAACACGGTATTGATCCCGGAGGGCGTGACGGATGTCGATGCCGCCGTCGCTTCGGATGCGATTGCCACGCCGTATCACGCGTGCCATCGCGAAGCGCGGCTCGGCCCCGGCGATACCGTGTTAGTCGTCGGTGCGGGCGGCGGCGTCGGCATCCACATGGTGCAGATGGCCCGTTTATGCGGCGCACGGGTGCTCGCTGCGGATATCGGTGAGGACAAGCTTGCACTCGCGCGAAGCATGGGCGCCGACGAAGTGATCGATACGCGCAATGCGAAGCTGGCAGAGAGCGCTAAAGCGCTGACGAGCGGACTCGGCGTCGACGCGGTGATTGATATCGTCGGCCGGCGCGACACACTGGAGGCCGGTTTACAGTCGCTCGCGATGGGCGGCCGGCTGGTCATCATCGGCGCGCAGCCCAAGGCGGTCTACGGCGAAGACCCGACCTTCAGCATCAATCCGATCGAATTTCTCCACCGCGGGCTCGAACTGCACGCGTCGCGCTACGTGAACGCGGCAGAGATCGCGCAAACGCTCGAGCTCGTACGTCAGAAACGTATCAAGCCCGTCGTCACACTTACATTTCCGCTAGAGCGCGTCGAAGAGGCGCATGACCTCATTCGCCGTAATGCGACGAGCGGCCGGCTCGCGCTCGAAATCGCGCCCTAGAAGTACGCCTGCCCGCGCTTTATCGGCGGCGTCCACTCGCACTTGCCCCAGGGCCCATCGCCATGCTCCTTGATATAAGCGACGCGCCCCGGTTTTCTCGGCATGCGTTTGCCGGAGAACACGCCTTGCAGCCAGTCAAGCACGTAATCGTGGCAGTCCATTCCGCCTAAGTTGGCGATGCCCCATAGCGGGTGATATTGATTCTCGAATACCCACATTTCCTTCGGCACCTGTAAATCTTCGTAAGCTTCGACCGCATCCTCGAGCGGGCAAAGTGGATCAAACTCGCCGGTAACCAGCAGCGTCGGGCAGTTGATCTTGTCGAGATAGCCGCGCACGGTCATGCCACGCGCAACTTCGACGTCGAATTTGTCCTCATCGTCATAGCCCGCCATATACATGAACATCTGCTTGAAGCGCGGCGATGACTGGGTAAAGATGGTGTTGTTGGGATTGAAGCAGGCAACGGAACTCACCACCGCCGCGGCGCGATGATCGTAGCTCGACAGCCGCAGCGACCAGTAGCTGCCCATGCTGATGCCGTAAATTGCAATTTTCCTTTTATCCACTTCCGGACGCTTCATGAGATAGCTGATTACGGCCGCACCCGCGCGCTCGTAGTTATCGCCGACGGCACGGATTTTTTGCATGTTCGAGTTGCCCTGGCCCGGTCCATCCATCGCGAGAACGTGAAAGCCGCGCGACAGTGCGATGTTGTGGCTCGCCTTGGGAAACACTTCTTTGGTCTGATCCATGCCAGGCACGTAGATCACCACCGGTGCCTTGCGCCGGTCCGGCAACATATGAAACAGACACGAGATAGTTTTGCCGTCATCGAACGGTACTTCAACGCGCTCAATCGGATACTCAGCAACGTTGCAGCGGCGATCGACCATCTCATCGAGTTTGCGATAAAGCGTTTTCTTGACCGGATGGTTGTCGAAGAAGATCGGATGTTGCGCCATGCGATACGCTTCGATTGCATGATCGTAGTGATGCGTTGCGGTCGCGTTCGCACCCTGCGCTTCGGCGCGCCGTGCAAGCGTTTCCTGTCGCTCGGCCGCTTCGCGCCAGACTTTCGGCAGCATGCGGTAATTGCGTGCGCGCTTGCCGCTGGGCACTTCAAGATCGTCGCGTTCGAAATTCTGCACGCGCCCGCGCATATTGAGCGCCAGATCGAGCATCCACTGTTGGTTATCGCGTTCTGTCCTTAGCTTGCGTATCATTTCGTCTCCTGATAGCGAATATCGCTTTTTTGCAGCCGGCAATCTTAGCGCACCGCGTGCCGCATCGCGTGAAAATTCTGCGATTGAACTATCGGTTCAAATTTCCGTTGAGGGCACCCGATGCGCTACTGGCTGATGAAATCCGAACCCGATGAATTCGGTATCGATGATCTGGCGCGCGCACCTAAAAAATCCGGCGCATGGGTCGGTGTGCGCAACTATCAGGCGCGGAACTTCATGCGCGACCAAATGCAGTTAGGCGATCGGGTATTGTTTTACCACTCGAGCTGCGAAGTGCCCGGCATTGCCGGCATTGCCGAAGTATCGAAGCGCGCGTACCCTGACGAGACGCAGTTCGACAAGAAGAGCAAGTATTTCGATCCGAAGGCGACGCGCGACAACCCGCGCTGGGTGCACGTCGATGTGAAGTTCGTGAAAAAAACGCGGCTCGTGCCGCTCACCGAGCTGCGCACTTACCGGCAGCTTGCAAAAATGCCGCTCCTGCAGCGCGGCAACCGGCTCTCGATCACGCCCGTCGATCCGGCCGAGTGGAAATTTATCGAGAGCATTCTGTAACCCTACACGATTCGGGCCGACTTAAGTTGTGCGATTTCCGCATCGGTCTTCTTAAGCACGCCGCGCAGTATCTCGTCTGTATGCTGGCCCAGCACCGGTGGCGGCACTTCGTGGCGAATCGGCGTCTCTGAGAAACGCATAGGACTCGCGACGAGCGGCACATTGCCTGCGGCAGCGTGTGGCAATTCGATTTTGAGGCCGCGCGCCTGGACCTGCGGTTCTTCAAATACTTTTTCGATCGTGTTGATCGGCCCGTTTGCGACGCCCGCGTCGTCGAGCAGCTTGACCCATGCACGCGTGGGCCTTTTGAGAAAGATTTCGTTGAGCAGCCGTGTGACTTCGTCGCGATTTTTTACGCGCTCGGCGTTGGTCGTGAAGCGCACGTCCTGCAAGAGATGCGCGCAACCGGCGGCCTCACAGAATTTATTGAACAGATTGTCGTTGCCGCATGCGAGTATCAGCGCGCCGTCGGCGGTCTTGAACGTCTGGTACGGCACGATATTTGGATGCGCGTTGCCGAGCGGCCGCGGCGATTCGCCGGTTGCAAAGTAATTCATCGCCTGGTTGGCGAGGAAAGCAACACATGAGTCGAGCAGCGCGACATCGATCCACTGGCCCTTGCCGGTCACCGCACGATTGGCAATCGCCGCGCAGATTGCAATCGTTGCATACATGCCCGTCGTCAAATCGATAATCGGCACGCCGACGCGCTGCGGTCCGCCGCCCGGCAGGTCGTCGCGCTCACCGGTAATGCTCATCAGTCCGCCCATGCCCTGCGCCATGAAGTCGTAGCCCGGGCGGTCGCGGTCCGGGCCCGTTTGTCCAAAGCCGGTGACCGAGCAATAGATGATGCCCGGGTTGATCGCGCGTATATCGTCGTAGCCCAATCCATATCGTGCAAGATCACCGACCTTGTAATTCTCGACCAGCACGTCGCATGCCTTGGCGAGCTCGCGAACGAGCGCCTGACCTTGAGGCTTGGAGATATTGACGGTGATCGATTTCTTGCCCCGATTGGCGGCACAGAAGTACGCCGACTCGCGAGTCTCTTTGCCGTCGCGGTCCTTCAGGAACGGCGGCGCATACGAGCGCGAGTCGTCGCCTTTTTCCGGCCGCTCGACCTTAATGACCTCAGCACCCAGGTCCGCGAGATTCTGCGCGGCCCACGGCGCAGCGAGCACGCGCGAAAGATCGAGTACTTTGATATGTGATAACGGACCTGACATCGTTAGTTCCTATTCTATTTAAAAGCGAGCCACAGCGAAGACAGAGGTCGCGGACATTGAAGCGTTGCCTACGCAGAACGCGGTCAGTCTTTTCTCATTGACCTCTAGCAACTGATTTCAAGTGCCCTTAAATGTAGGTTTCTTCTTGTTCAGAAACGCATCGATGCCAGTGGCGTAATCCTCGGTTTTGAGGTAATCGAAATTCGCATCGAGCTCAGCCGGCGTGAGCTTCGGCGCATTGACTGTAAGCCGCCGGATAAATTGCTTGTGCCAGCGGGCAACGAGTGGCGCACCGTCTGCGATGCGTCGAGCCGCAGCATACGACTCCGCTTCGACCTGATCATCCGCTACCACGCGTGTGAGCAGGCCTTTGGCAAATGCTTCTTCAGCACTCCATACGCGGCCTTCGAGCAGCAATTCTGCGGCGACGGCGGGTCCGGCGACTGCCAGCAAACCGGCCAGTTCGTCGTACGCAATCGCAAACCCGAGCCGATTGATCGGAACGCCGAAGCGAGCGGATTGTCCGGCGATGCGCAGATCGCATTGACAGGCCAGCTCTAATCCACCGCCTACACACGGACCCTTGATCATCGCGACGGTCGGCTGAGGACACTCGCCGATCGCGTTCAGTGCGCCTCTAACATGCTCATGGTGGTACATCTTCGCTTGCTCGAGCGTCGCACGTTCCGCCGCGAATTCTGCAATGTCGGCTCCCGCTGCGAACGCATCCTCACCGGCTCCACGCAGCACAATACACCGCAGATCGCGTTCGCTCGAAAGCTCGTGCATCGCACGCGTGAGGTCGCCCCACATGGCAATTGTCAGGGCGTTCAGTTTGCCGCGATTGTTGATTGCGACGGTGGCAATGTCGCCTTGGCGCGTGACGTCTATCGAAGGCAACGGTGTCTCCATGAACTCTCATTGTATGCGCCCATCGCCGACCGCTGCTAACCGGCAGAAGATCGCAGGTAATTCAAAACCGTCATGGCCACTGCGCCGATGCCGACTGCGACAAACAGATTACGGCGCGCCAGATAGTACGCGCCCAGCCCCAGGCCGCAGGCGAGCAAACGATGCGTGAGCAGGCTCGTTGCCAGCAAACCGGTCGGCATGATGATGATGCGCATGATGAGACCGGCCATCATTGCGTACGCGACGCAAGTCGCCCAGGTGAAAACATCGCCATCCGTTACTATGCGACCCGACAACAGTACGCCGAGCCCGCGCCACAAGTACGTACCTGCCGCACATAACAGTAGAAGGAGCCAAAGATCACGCATGCGTCCGGCTCACGAGTTTATGAATCGAGAAGGCTGCCGTCCCTCCCACAACGCCGGCAATCAGCAGACTCCATTGTGGCGTCACCAGGTAAAAAAGCGGACCCGCCATACCGCCGCATATGAGCGCAATCGCGGCGAGCCGTGTGCGCACCTGCACGATCAGAAACACGAAGAAATAAACGGGTGCCAGAAACACCATGCCGATCTGCATTACGTGCGGAATAGAATCGGCGATATAGAAGCCCGCCGTGCCGGCAATCGCACCGACGACGATGAGTGCGGCTGAGAGTCCGATGAAATACGGCAATCGTTCGGCGGCTGGCATATCCGGAAAGCGGCGTATGCAGATCGCCCAGGACGTCATTGCAACGCATTGCGCGGCGAGATAGTAGGACCAGCCGCTATGCCGGCGATCCCGCAACAGCGGCATCAGCGTTACGGTCATCGGCAGAAAGCGCGCGTTAGTCAGCATGACGGCCAGCAGTATGGCGATCGCCGGCGCGCCAAGCGCCCACATGTCGACCATGACAAGCTGACCGGGCAGCGCCCATAAAGCAAACGTCGATGCCACCACCGCCCAGACGGGCACATCGCTGCCGTTCGCAAGCGCGCCGAAACCGATGTAAGTCGCCGCGAGCACGCCGGCCGGAACGCCGACCGCCTCGCGTATACCAAGGCGAAATGGAGTTGAGTTTGAGCTTTGTGAAACCGGCGTCACTGATGTGCGAATAGTTTCTTGCCTGCTACCGGCAACTGCGCTCGCAAGATGTCGCCCGACAACGACTCGGTGATATACAACGTTTTGCGATCCGGTCCGCCGCACGCAATGTTGGCGAGATGATGATGGTGCGGGTTATCCGAACAAATGAGATGCGTCGGCAGCATGTTACTGTCGAAGCGCCACACGCCCACGCCAAGATGACACACGAGCAATCCGTTCTCTGCATCCATCTCGATACCATCGGGACCCGCCGCGCCGCCTGATAGCTGAATCGCGACGCCGGTCTTCGATACGGAGCCATCCGCCATCAACGGCAGCCGCCAGATCTGCTGCGAGCGCGTGACCGCAACATAACAATGTTTGTCGGTGGTCGAAAGCGTAATGCCGTTGGGGCTCGGCACGTTGAGCGCAAGCCGGTCCAAGCCGCCGTCCGCGCGCAGCCGGAATACGCGCCCGGTCGGATCGGCGATGCCGGTCTGGCCCTGGTCGGTGAAGTACAGATCGCCGTTGGCGGCGAAATGCAGGTCGTTCAGACCTTTGAAACCTTCGCTGTACATTGAACCAAGCACTGTCTCCAGCTTGCCGGTCTTTGGGTCAAGTACAAGCAGCCCCTGCTTATAGCAGCAGATGAATATGCGCCCGTCTTTATGGATCTTGAGTCCATTGGGCCACCCGTCATATTGCATGACGAGCTCCCAATCACCTTTGGGAGTGATACGAAAAATGCGGCCGAATGGAATGTCGACAAACCACAAGTTGCCGTCACGGTCGAAAGACGGACCCTCAAGGAAGCATTCGACTTCAGCGCCCTGGCGATTCGGGTCGGACCATGCGCTGCGTGATTTTTTGCGAAACTTGGCCGGCATCGACATGAAGACTTCGGCCTTGATGAGCTGCAATTGTTGAAACGGGTTGAACATGGTTCTTCCTTGGTCTGACGGCAAACGGGAGCCGTAACTTAGCGGAGAATGCGGCCGTTGCCAACCGCCAGCGCGGTTGACACCGCAACGCGTTGAGAGTTACGGTGCGCGGGTTTCGACGATCGACTCGACAAAGGGAAACACATGAATCGCTTATTGCTGATTGCGGCCATCAGTGTCTTTGCAGTCAGCGGCTATACCCAGGATTACCCGTCGCGCGCGATCAATCTCATTGTTCCCAATCCACCGGGCGGCATGAATCAGATCCACGCGCAACCATTGGGTGCAGTGC
>Ga0207691_10000802_pt1 | contig 31230 bp, 27 predicted proteins | sample KBSM13metaG_FD_184327 | JGI IMG/M metagenome (GOLD analysis project Ga0207691, IMG submission 184327) | Miscanthus rhizosphere microbial communities from Kellogg Biological Station, Michigan, USA - KBS M1-3 metaG (SPAdes) (version 2) | ecosystem: Host-associated > Plants > Roots > Rhizosphere >...
GCCGGTGACGAAGGCTCAGCAGCACCGGAGATCGCCGCAGTCGCGTCCACGGCGGTCGCCGTCGACGCTTCGGTCGGCGCGGCCGCTACCGCTTCGGGCGCCGTGGTGTCAGGCGACTCGGTCGATGCGGTTTCGGTCGATGCGGTTTCGGTCGATGCGGTGTCGGTCGATGCAGTTTCGCTCGATGCGGTTTCGCTCGGCTCGGCCGCCGCCGTTTCGGTCGGCGCGGTGTCGGGCGACTCGGCGGCGGCGGTTTCTGTCGGCGCGGCCACTGCCGTTTCGGTCGACGCGGTTGCGGTCGGCTCGGCCGCCGCCGTTTCGGTCGACGCGGTTGCGGTCGGCTCGGCCGCTGCCGTTTCGGTCGGCGCGGTTTCGATCGGCGCGGCCACTGCCGTTTCGGTCGCTACCGCTTCGACCGGCGCGGCTTCTGGCTCCGCTGGCTTCGCTTGGGGTTGTGCTGCGGCTGCCGGGGGCTGCTCGTGCTGTGGCGCGGAAGGGGCCTCCGAAGTCCGCTTCAACATATTGGCCTTGGCGCGTTCGAGCCCCGCCACAGCCTCGGCATCCCCAGCTTTCATGCGCAGCACACGACGCCAGGCGTCGGCTGCCTCACGCGGATCGTTGAGCTTTTCCTCCCACAGTCGGGCCACGTTGCGCGCAAGCTCCGCACGCACCGCAGGATCCTTGCCGCGCAAGATTTGGTCCTCGTACAGCTGGACCATGCCTCGATAGTCTTCGAGCTCCACGTACAGCAGCGAGAGCTGATCCATCACGGCGGTGTCCGCTGGTGAGAGATCGTGAAGGCGCTTCAGATCCGCCGCAGCGCCCGGTGGATCCGCGAGTTTTTCGCGTCGGACCGCGGCACGGCGGGCGAGCAGCTTGCGCACCAAGGGCCCGTCGAACACCTCCTCGAGCGCGCGACTCAAAACGACCTCTGCGCGCCGCGGTTCGCCCACTTCGTCCGCCAAGCGCTCGAGCGCCGCCAGGGGTTCGTCGTCGACGTGGCTGACGATCGCGTCACCGAGCCAGGTGAAGGCCTGCTCTGTGTCTTTCAGCTCGCTGTACGCCAAATCCGCCGCGCGTCCGAGCAGCATGCCGCGCGTGCGACCGCCATCGCGCGAGCCCTGGCCGCCGTTGGCGAGGGCTTCGGCCAGGGTGCGCCGCAACTTTTCGGTGCCTTGCTCGGCGTCCGTGGCGCGAGCGACGGCCACCAAGACATTGAGCGTGTCCTCTTGCAGCGCACCGCCGAGCGCGACGTCGAAGAAGGCGCGTGCCTTGTCGTAGCTAGCGAGGCTCGCAGCCACGCTCGCCGCTCGTCCCAAGGCGGCGAGCTTGTCGCTCGGAGCCTTGCAACGGAGCACCTGGCGTTCGTAAATTCCGATCACGCGCGGCGCCTCGTCGGTCAGCTTGGACAGGCGCGCCAAGAGCGGCTCGACCTCCGCTGGGGGCACGCTGGTCAGCGCCTGTTCGCCGTGGTTGATGGCTTGCGCCGGCTCGACGCTCATGCCGGCGAGAACCTCCGCTTGACGCACCATTTCGTCGGCGCGGGCAGGCCCGGTGAGCTCCAGGACCCGCAGCTCGTGCGCGATGCTGAGCGCATCGAGGTCCTTGAGCTTGACGGCAATCCGCTCGAGCTCGTTGGCGATCGCCGGATCGGTGCTGCGCGTGCGAGCAAGCTCCTTGGCCACGCTCGCCGCGTCCGCGTCGCGGCCCACTTCGACGAAGCGCTCGAAGGCACCACGCAACGCTGCCGTGCGCGCTGGGCTGGCTTGAAGCTCCAGGTACCATTCCACGAGCTTGCTCGCGACGACACCCTTCCAGCCGAGCGTATCACCGAGACGCACGTACTCCTCGCGGCATGCTTCATCGCCGGCATCGGCGACGTGCATCAGCACGGCCAGCGCGTCGTCACTCTTCTTGACCTTCTCGTGCAGGATCTCGGCCAGCCGACGCGTCATGCGGCTCACCTCCTGCTCGTCACCCTCGACCTCGATCAATTCGGCCAAGTGCTTGGCGTAGCGCGGCCAGTCCTCGAGCTTCTCACACAGGATCGCCAGGCGACTCACGGCGTCGAAATTCTCGGGCTCCAGCTCGCGCACCAAGTCGAGCGCAACCACGGCCGAGATCGAGTCGTCGAGCGCGCCCTCGTACAGGCGCGCCAGATCATCGGCGACTTTGAGCTTTTCCGCCGGATCTTGCAGGACTTTCAGGCGGCGTTCCAAAGCCACGGCCACGCCCTTGGGCTCGTCCAAGCGCTGATACAGTTCGGCAATCTTCGACAGCGCGCCGTCGTGCGCTGGATCCAAGTCCTTCAGTAGACGTTCGTGGAGCGCGATCGCCGTCCTCGGATCATCGAGTCCATCAGCGACGATCTGCGCGCGCCGCAGCAGCACCGGGATCTGCTGCTCGGGTCCTGGCGAGGCCTTCTCCACGCGCTCGAGCAGCGCGACGGCTAGGCCGAATTCCGCACGTTGCTCGGCGTCGTCCGCCAAAATATTCAGTGCTTCGAGCTCATCGCCGTCCTCGAGCAGCTCGTTCAGCGTCTGGCGCGCAGCGTCCGGATTGCCGAGCGTGTCTCGTTGCAGCTTCGCGGCTCGCTTGCGCAGCTCCGCGCGTTGCCCACGATCTTCCAGCTTTTGTGCGCGGCTCCGCAAAAACTGGACCAAGTCTTCAGTGCGCTCGGCAGCGACGTAGCGCGCTTCCAGCTCCGCCGCGTACTCGTCGTTGCCGGGATCGAGCTCGGTCGCTTGTTCCAAGCGCAGCACGGATCCCGAATCGTCTCCTGCGCGCGCCAAGTAGCTGGCTTCGCTTGCGAGCAACGCGGCTTGCGCCGCTGCAGCTTCGGCCATTTGCACGCGCTCGTGCGTCGCGCTCGCGGCTTGCTCCCAAGCCTCGGCGCCAGCAAAGCAGCGCTCCGCCGAGCTCCACACCGCGTCGCTCTTGAGCAGAACGGCGGCCTGCGAAAAGGCTTCGCCCGCCGCAAGCGGCTGGGCGTCGGCCTCGCGTAATTCCCCGAGCTTCTGCAGCAGCTGGCCGCGCTGTGACTCTTCGGTGATCGCCTCTACATTCTCGGCGATCACCAGAATGGCCAAGTCCGTGCGCGCTGCTGTTTCGAAAAAGCCGACGGCGCTCTTGATGGCTTGTTCGTCACCCGTGGCCAGGGCCGCGATGCGCGCCCAGGCCTCACCGGTGGCAACCGGGTCATTGCGCTTCTGCTCGTGCAGCTTGGCCAGCGCTTTTTCCAGTGAAATGCGCGCCTCGATGTCGAGCGTTTGTTCGGCCTCGTCGCCCAGCAGTGCGGCTAGCTCGTCCCAGCGCGCTTGCTTCTCGAGCATGCGCTTCAGTTGGCTACGCGCAGGCTCGTCATCCGCATCGAGCAGCAGCAACTCTCTGAGCGCGATGATCGCGCCATCGACGTCGCGCAATTGCGTGTCGCACAACCCGGCGACCTCGCGCAGCCAGCCCTGGCGTTGATCGGTGTCGGCGTTGGGATCGGAGCCCGCAGACAGCAAAATATCCCGCAGCTCGGCGTATTTTCGTGTCTGACGCAGGAACGGCTCCAAATAGCCGATGGCTTCCAGATTGGCAGGATCGAGCGCCAGCACCTCGCGGAACTTGTCCGCCGCTTCGTTCTTCTTGGTCTTGCGCGCCAAGGCTTGCGCAAGCTCGATCAACGCGACCACGCGCACTGCTGCGTCCGCGTTCGGCGGTGGCGCGAGCGCGTCCAACAAAGCGTCGTCCGCGCCGGCGGCCATCGCCTCGCTGATCAGCTTGCGCGCTTCGGCCGAAAGCGCACCGCTCGGGCTGGCCTTGAGGTAGGCAGCTGCACGCGGCGCGACCTCGGCCGTGCGATTGAGCTGTTGCCCGTAAAACATCGCCAGCTGCACCGCGCGATCGTGCTCGGGCGAAAGCTCGAGCGCGCACAGGGAATAGGACAGCCCGTGCTCACCCGCGTACTCTTCGGCCAACTCCACGAACAGCTGAGCGCCCTCTTGTCGCTCCAGCAAGGAGATGTTTTGACCGGCTTGAACGCACTCGAGCAGCACGCTCGCCAATTGCTGCTTGAGCGTCGCATCCTGCCCGCCCTCGAGCTCGAGCGCGCGGCGGTACGCGAGCGCGGAGCCCGCGTAGTCGAGTGCGTTTTTGCGCACGTCGCCTTCGTCTTGGTAGAGCGCGATCTTGCGCTCCGGATCAGCGACCAGCGCCTGCTCCAAAGCGAAGAAGGGCAGCGCGTCGCTCCACTGATTCGCCGCTTTGTACAGCTCGCGAAGCGAATAGATCGAAAATTGACTGGCGGGATCGAAGTCGACCGCGCGCTTGTAGTTCTCGATCGCCTTTTTGGGCTGCTCGAGCGGCGGGTTCTGCCAGAGCTGCCCGAGCTCTTCATGCAAAATCGCCAGTTGTCCGCGCAGCGCGGGCTCCTGCAACGCGAGCACGGTCAGCGCCTTGGAGCGCCGCTCGAGCAGCGCCACGAGCGCCTTGGTATCGCCCTTCTCGCGATACAGCTCAGCCAGTCGCTCCGCGGGCGTGGCCTGAGTCGGATCGCGATCGATCGCGATCATCAAGGCGCGGGCGGCGCGATGCGCATCCCCGAGCGTGGTCGACCAAACGTTCGCGGCTTCAGTCAACCAGTGACACGCGATCGCGGGATCACTGGTCGCGGTCCCAACTTTTTCCAGTAACATCGCATAGGACTTCGGATCACTCTGGCCCGCCTGGTGGGCAAAGGTGATGGTCTCTTGGTCATGCGGGTTTTGGACCAGACGCTGGACCAGCGTCTCCATTTCACGAGGGTCCATATTTATTCAGACGACGCTAACACGCGGAAAGAACGCCCTGCAACGCGCAATCCGGCAGCGCGCCGGCACGCGCGCACGAGCTACTCGAAGCGCCCGTAGCGCTCGTTGCCTTTCTTCTGCAGCGGAGGCTTACCCGCGTTGTGCGGGTGGCTGAGCTTCTTGGCGGCCGGCAGGTTCGACGCACTCGGCGCTGGCTCCGGCGCGGCTTCCAACGCGGAATTTTCCGCTGTGTCGAGACTGAACAGCGAGCTCGCGGCTGGCTCGGGAACGAGGCGACTTTGCAGCTCGGCTCCCGGTACGCCATGCGCGACGCTTTCACTCGCCGAAGGGACTTTGGAAATCGATTTGCGTTGTCCGAACACGACCAGCAGGCCGAGTGAAAAGAACGCCAGAGTGGCAGCGACGAGCCAGCCCGCATAGCGGCGAAGAAGCGTTTTCTCGCGACTCGACAGAGTGAGGCGCGGGCCACTCTCCAGAGCGCGCACGCTGATTTCGGCCGCGTCGAGCTCGGCGATCATTTGGTCCGCAGTCGCCGGCCGCTCGGAGGGCGACTTGGCCAGCACGCGCCACAGCAACGCCTCGATGCTCTCCGGCACCTTCACCTCCGGTTTCATGGTCTCGAAGCGCGGCGGAGGATCTTTGATGTGTCGCGCCATCACCACGACCGCGTCATCGTCCACGAACGGCGCCCGACCGCTCAACATTTGATAGAGCAAGACACCCAACGAATACAGATCACTGCGCGCATCCAGCGGCGTGCCCTGAGCCTGCTCGGGCGACATGTAACGGGGTGTACCAAACACGGTACCGGCTTGCGTCTCGAGCTGATCGATCTTGGTCTCGTCGCCGTCTCGGGACCACTTGGCGATCCCGAAATCCAGCACCTTGCAAGACTCTTGGGCGACGCCGCCCGTGGCGCTGCGCACGCGCGACAGGAACAGGTTGTCAGGCTTCAAGTCGCGATGAATGATGCCTTTGGCGTGCGCCTCAGCGAGCGATTCGAGGGCGTCCCGGGTGAAGCGCAAGGCGTCGAACCAGTCGAGTCGCCCCACTCGCCGCAAGCGGTCACCGACGGTCTCGCCCTCCAACATCTCCATGGCCAAAAACCACGAGCCATCCTCGGCCTCACCGAAGTCGAAGGCGGTCACGGTGTGTGGACTGACCAGCGCGCTAATGGCACGCGCCTCGCGTTCGAAGCGGCCTTTGGTCTCCGGATCGTGGGCGCGATCTTGACGCACGAGCTTGAGCGCGACGTCTCGCCCGACGGCTTCTTGGCGCGCGCGGTACACCGCGCCCATCGAACCGCGGCCCAAGCGACCGAGGATAGTGAAGCGCCCCGCGATGGTCGTGCCGAGCAACGGATCGGACCCATCTCGTAAATCGACGAAGGGCAGCGCGTGCTCCGGGCAGCGTGGGAGCTGGTCGCCGCTCGATGAAAGGCCCGGAAACGCCGATTGAGGCCGGCGACAGCGCGGGCACAACCGCTCGGTCGAGCGGCTCGAGGGCGGGATCGTCGCGTCAGCGGCCACGGCGGGCATCGGGGGTTTGCGCGGCTTTCGAAACCGCACGCGCACTATGTTACATCGCGCAAGCGAGCGCGTCTGGCAAGCGCGCTGAACGGGGAGCGCCCGGCGAGAACCGCCGGGGGTGCGTGAAGCACCGACATCAGTACCGGAATTCGACCCGCGCAAACGATGCCCGCGGTAGGGGCTGGGCGCGCGGCAGCGTCGCTGTTTCCACCGGCGCGTCCGCGAAACGACCGAAGTAGAGCGCCACACTGCCGGCGCCTGCCAGCAAACCGGTCACGAGCGCGACGTCGGCGATGACCGCGGCGTCGCGCGCGCGCGCCTCTTCCGCGGTCGCGTCCAGGGTCAGCGCGCGAACGCCGAATGCCGTGCCCACCAGCAACGAAGCCAGCGCCAAACTGCCCGTTCCGATCACCCAACCGTCGAATTTGCCGCGTACCCGCGGTGCCGGACAAGGCGCAGGCCGCGAGGCTTCGGCCGGTGCTCGCGGGACGCTCGCGAGCAACTCAGCCTGCGCTCCCCTCAGCCGCGCAATGGTTTGGCTGGCGCGTTCGAGCTCTTTCGGATCCTTCTCCATGCTCTGAAAGCGCACCAGCGAGGCGATGGCACCCGCGAGATCGCCCAGCTTTTCCTGGACCAGCGCCAGATTGAACACCAAATCTTTGCCGCCCGGGTCGCGCTCGAGCGCCGCTTCCAGCTCCCCGACCGCCCGCTGGTACTTCCCGGCTCGGTACCAGGCGAGCGCGCGCTCGAAGTGCTCGGCGGCTTGACCGGACGAGACACTGCCGTCCGTGAGCTCTCGATTGGCGTGATTCGGGGCCGGCGCGGGGCTGACCGGTGCCGCGGGTGCCAAGCTGGATGGCGCGAGGCCGGTCGGCACCGCGGGTGCCGCGCTCTGCGCCTCGGCGCGGGTCGCTACGAACAGCACGATCACGGCTGGAAACACGCCCAAACGCATACCGGCGGCAGCATAGCCCAAGTCGACCGGTGTGCGGCGGGCTATACTCGGCTCATGCACAGCCCGCCGCCGGTCGCGCCCTGGCAAGACAGCGCGAAGACCAACGGCACCTCAATCTTTGCGTTCGTCGCCAGCCTGTCCGGCTACGTCTGCTTCTTGGGCGTCGGGGGCGCGCTGGGAGTCGTGCTGGGCTTGATCGCGCGGGGCGAGATTTCGCGTGCACAGGGCCGTGAAACCGGCCGTGGATTGGCTACGGCCGCGATCGCGCTGGGAGTGCTCAACGTATGCCTTACCGTGATCGGCGTCGCGGTGGGCGTCACGTATTTGGCTCAACAAAGACCAGCCACAGTCGCGCGCAGTGCCCCGGCCGGCCCTGCCCCCGCCGTTCCGGCACCCGCCGCTCCGCCCCGCTCGGCAAAACCCAGCAAGAAAACAGCACCGCCCGCGCTGGCCTCGCGTGAGGCGGGCAATCAGGTCACGACGCTCGGCGAAATCACGCTGGCGGATGTCTCCGGTGATCTCGAGACCGAGCTCGGCCATCAGCGCGCGCTGGCAGCCGCCGCCGGCGAGACACTCGTGCTGTGGTTGGTCGTACCGGGCTGCAAGCCGTGTGATGGCGTGGCCGCTGCCTTGACCAGCAAGGAGGCACAGAGGGCGTTGGCCAAGGTGCGATTGGTGCGGGTCGACCGGGATGATTTTCAGCTCGAGCTGGATCGCCTGGGTATCCCCACTGAAAAAATCCCGGGCTTCGCGCTTCTCGACTCACGTAGTCACGCACGGGATTTCATCCACGGCGGCGAGTGGGACGCGGACATCGCGCCCAACATCGCGCCAGTATTAGGGAAATTCGCTCATGGCGGTTACCTGAAGCGACGCTTTCCGTGGCGCGGCCCGGCCCGGGACGACGAAACTCAGCTCTGAACCGCGCCGGGACGGCGGCCGTAGATCTTTGCTACTATCTTCGGCCCCTGAAATGACGAGCGTTCAACACTTGATCACGCCCCTGCCCGTTGGTGCTTCCGTTGCCCCTGGTACCCTGCGCGCGCGGCTCGAGGAGTTGCGGGCGCGCGGCTCTCGGCTGAACCTGAAACAGGCCGTCGGCATCATCGTGCCGCTGTGCGTGCAAGCGGCCGAGCTGCATCGCGCGGGGCATCGCTTGTACCTGCACGCTTCGAGCCTGGTCGAGGACGACTACGGGTTTTATCAAATTTCCCTGCCGCACGCGAGCAAGGCGCCGCTCTTACCGCGCGACAAGGCGTGCATGGCGCCCGAAGAACGCGCGGGCGCGCCGGGCGGGGCGCGCGCTAGCGTGTACGCCCTGGGCGCGATTCTGTACGAGCTACTCACGGGCCTCGCCGTGGGCCCCGGCATGCGCCGCCCGAGTGAGGTGGTGCCCGGTCTGGGTCCTGATTTCGAGGCAATGCTTGCGAAAGCGCTGGTTTCGGACCCCGCGCACCGTCCGGATGATCTGAACGCGCTGGCCCAAGCGCTGCACCAATTCGCGCCGCCCGGCAGCGTCGTGCCTCCTCCTCCCGCTGACACGTCGCACCTCGACCACGACGTTGGCTTCGACGTCGATGTCTCGATGTCGATGCTGCCCCCGGTTCCGAGCGGTAACAGCCCGTACAACTTGGGCGTAATCGAGCAACGCGCGCGCGTCACCGGCGACGCCACGAGCGAGCTGGCGACGCTCAAAGCTCGGCTCGAGAGCGATCCACGGCCCCGTTACGTCGTAGTCAAAGACGGCATGGACCACGGCCCGTTCAGCGCGGTCGAGCTGCTGCAACAAATTGCGACGCACACGTTCCTGGACGCGGACGTCGTGCGCGACTCGCTCAGCCAAGACGAACGCGCCATCAAGGATTGGGACGAATTCGCGCCGTTTGCAGAAAATGCCCGACTTTCTCGCGATATCGTGGCCGAAAAGGCCGCCATCGAGCGGGTCGTCGTCCAGGAATCGCGCAGCACGCGCGGCAAAACGCTGATCGGCGTGCTGGGCGTCGGCGCGCTATTGATTGCGGCTGGGCTCTGGTTCCTGAAAGCCCGCGCCAACCGCAACGACGAGGTCGCGGTACAGGTCGAGTCCCAGTCCAACGTCGAAATGGACGCGGGCCTCAACTCGACCAAGAAAAAGGGCGGCGGCGGCCGCGTCGTCGGACGCAGCGGCGGCTTTCCGATCCTGGGCGGCGGGCAGAGCTGTGAGGCCGCGCAGGCCTCGTACGTCGAGGAAATGAGCGTGGGCGGCCCGCGCGGCCAAGCCGACATCACCGGCGGTCAATATGCCGCGGTCTTGAATCGAGGCAGCTACTTCGCCCATTGCAACGTGCCCGACAGCGCGAAAATCAACATCTGCGCGGCGGTCCAGAACGGCCGCGCGGTGGGCGTCACCGTGGTCGTATCGCCGCGTAATCCCGGCGCCTCGGCGTGTATCGCCGCGGGCGTGCGAGGGCTCGGGTTTCCGAGTAACCCGAAGCTCGACGTGACGCACACGAGCTTCTGAGGTCCGGTCGCCACGGGGAAAGCTTGGGACGCGCGCGCGGAGCGAGGACAAACATGAAGCGACGAGGCACAGCTGGGGATCGCACATGGCTCGGTTTCGTCTTCGGGGCCACGCTGCTCGCTGCCTGCAATGTCCCGATTGCGGTCGGCCTGGACGAAAATGACGCCAACCACGCGGTCGTCGCTTTGGAGAAGAGCGGCGTCGCCGCAGACAAGGAGCGCGATCCCGACAGTGAGGGTCACTGGCGGATCAGCGTTGCCCGTGACGATGCCTCGAGCGCAGCGGGGATCCTGAGCTCCGAAAGCCTGCCCCCCGCGGCCAGCCCGGGTTTGCTCGAGACCCTTGGTCAGGGCTCGATTGTGCCCAGTCGGGCCTCGGAACAGGCCAAATTCGTGGCCGGCACCTCGGGGGAGCTGGAGCGCTCGCTGCGCAGCTTGGATGGCGTCGTATCGGTGCGCGTGCACCTGGCCATCCCCGTGCAAGACTCGCTCTCGCCGGAGGAAACCCGGGCACCGGCGTCGGCATCGGTCTTGCTGCGCCACCGCGGCGCGGCGCCGCCGATCGCGATCAACGATATCCAGCGCCTGGTCGCGGGGGCGGTGCCCGGCTTGCTGGCGGCGCAGGTATCGGTCGTGGCCTCCCCGGTGCCGTCGCCGCCGCGCCAAACGGAGCGTGAGCTGTCGCGCTTCGGTCCGGTCACCGTGACGCGCGCCTCGGTGTTTCCGTTGCGGACCATCGTGGGGGGTGCCTTGCTCTTGAACTTGGGCCTGCTCGGCGCGCTGTTTCTGCTTTGGTCACGCGCTCGCCGGGCCGAGTCGACGCTCGCCGAGCAACGAGCCGAAGGGGCACAGGGCGCGCGTTGATTCGCCTGGAAGGCGTGTGCAAAAGCTTCGACCGGCCGGTGCTGAGCGACGTCGATTTGAGCGTGCCCGAGAGCTGCCTGTTTGGCCTGATCGGTCCGGGCGCCTCCGGGAAAAGCCTGCTGCTGCGCATGATCACCGGCTTGATGCGCCCGGATCGCGGCAAAGTCAGCGTGGCTGGGAGCGACGTCCTGGCCATGGGCGACATGCAGCTGCACGAGTATCGAAAAGGCATCGGCATGTTGTTCCAAAACAACGCCCTGTTCGATTTCATGACCGTGGCCGAAAACATCGCCTTCCCCTTGCGTCGTCTGTTCCATTTGCCGGAAGCCGAGATCGCGGAGCGCGTGGCCGAGCGACTTTCGCGCGTGGATTTGCCTGGCTTCGAGGCTCGCCTGCCCGCGGGTCTGAGCGGCGGCCAGAAAAAGCGGGTGGGGGTCGCGCGCGCGACGGTCACGCGCGCGCCGATTGTCTTGTACGACGAGCCGGCGGCCGGCCTCGACCCGGTCACCAGTCAAAAGATCTTCGACTTGCTGCGCGCCGAGCAGCGCGCTGCCAATTCGACCGTGGTCATGGTCTCGAGCGACCTCGACCGGCTGCTGACCGTGACCGATCGCGTGGGCATGATGCTCGATGGCCGCTTGATCTTCGAAGGCAGCACGGAAGAGGCTAAAAACGCGGCCGACCCGCGCGTTTACCAATTCGTGCACGGCAAGGTCGACGGCCCGCTGTAGACTGCCCCCGGATGTCAGCCGAGACCAGCTCCGGGCCGAGCCCCGCGTTCGCAGTCCTGGCTCAGCGTGCCGGTGACTGGCTCGGCGTGATCGGCGGCTTCGGCGTGTTGTTCGCCGAGATCGTGCGGCGGACGCTGCGGCGCGACTTCGATCGCTCCGAATTTTTCAGGAGCCTGTACCGCATGGGCATCAAGTCGCTGCCCATCGTCATCGTCACCGCCCTGTTTACCGGCGGGATCATGGTGATCCAAGCGGCGCCCATCGTGCAGCGTTACGGCGCGTACGGCCTGCTCGGCTGGGGCGCGGGCTTTGGCACGCTGCGCGAAATCGCACCGCTCTTGACCGCGCTCATGATCAACGGCCGCGTGGGTGCCAACAACACCGCGGAGCTCGGCACCATGGCCGTCACCGAGCAAATCGACGCGCTGCGCGCGCTGGCCATCGACCCGGTGGGCTTCCTCGTCGCTCCGCGCTTCCTGGCGATCGTGCTCACGCTATTTCTGTCGACCATCTTCTCGGACGCGCTCGCGCTATTGGGCGCCGCCTACGCGGGCTTGGGGTTTTTGGGCGTCGAGCCCGCGGTCTTCTATCGCGGGCTGACCACGGGCCTTTTGGACTTCGGCGACGTGGCGCATGGCTTGCAAAAAAGCGTCGTGTTCGGCGTCGTGATCGGCCTGTCCAGCTGTCACTATGGCCTGTCGACCCAGGGCGGCGCGCCGGGCGTCGGGCGTTCCGTCAATGCCACGGTCGTGGCCAGCGCGGCCGGCATCTTCGTGCTCGATTACCTGCTGTCCTTTGCACTTTCATGAGCGCGCTGGGCCGGCTCTTCTTGCAGCTGCTCGCGACGCTGCGCGCCATGTACCGCGTGTTCGTGCTCACGCTTTATTATTCGGTGCGCGGGGAAGCGAATCGGCCGGCTTTTTTCCGGCAAATGTACGAAATCGGCAATCGTTCGCTGGTCTTTCTTTCGATCGTCATGGGCTTCATCGGCATGATCTTGGTCTACCAAGGCGGCCTGCAAACCCAGCGCGTGGTGCCGGATCTTTCGCTGCTCGGAGCGACCTTCTTGCAGGTCTTGGTGCGCGATCTGGCGGCCAGCATCTGCGCGCTGATGCTGGCCACGCGCGTCGGCGCAGGCATCGCCGCCGAAATTGGCTCGATGGTCGTGACCGAACAAGTGGACGCACTGCGAATGTGCGCGACCGATCCCATCGACTACCTGATCCGGCCGCGCTTTTTGGCTTGTCTGTCGATCTTCGGTGCGCTGGTGGTGATCGCCGCGAGCGTGGCATTTCTTGCGGGAATGTGGACCGCCCACGTGTTCTTCGGCATCAACCCGCGGGTCTTCGCCAACGTGAGCATGGTCAGCGTCGGGGATCTGACGATTGGCCTGAGCAAGTGCCTGGCTTATGGCGCGGCGATCCCCGTCATCAGTGGCTACTGCGGGCTGACCACGTTCGGAGGCTCCGAAGGCGTGGGCGCAGCCACCACTCGCGCCGTGGTCAATTCCTCACTGGCGGTGATCATGCTGAACTTCGTGATCAGCGGCGCGGGTTACTTGGTTTTCGGCTGAGAGCTCTTCAGCACGGTGCCCGACGGTGCAATCGAGCACCAGCCGTAGCAGCAGTCCGCTAGCTGCATGTCGCGCCGCCGCTGAGCCGTCTGCTGCACGTCGAACAGCGCCGAGGCCGGAGCCGAAAAAGCCACGGCTTCCGGCGGCTTGAGCGCGGCCGGGCAGCGCTCGAAGGGCGATGGCCCAGGCAGCGAGCTACCCGCTTCGAGCTCCCGCATGCAGAAGCTTTCGTGCAGGCCGTTCGGGTCCCCACACGCGGCGGGAGACGCCAGACCCGGGTCCGTGACCACCACCTGCGCACACCAGCCGTAACAGCAGCTGTGACCAGGTGGCACGCGCTTGCGCGTGTATTCGGTGAAGCTTTGGTCGAACGCCGCGACGTGGCCCATGGCCTTGAACGATCCATGACGGATATCGGTAGTGGCCGGGCAATTGTCGTACGGCTCCGGCGCGGGCCGTGACGAGGACAGCGGCAAAAGGTCGTCGCAGTAATACTCCCGCACTTCGTCTTCGCGACAAGGCAAGCTCGGATCGAGCTGCCGCGCTGGGGAATGGCTGCTCGCCGGCTCCGACCCGTGACAGGCCACCAGCCACCCCAAACCCACCGAGAACATTGCCGCGCCCCAGGACCGCCGCGCAACCAGGCCAAACCGAGCCATTTTTACAGCGCGTACACTGCTTTTCGCTCCGAAGTCAAATCACCCGCGCGATCCTCACTATCCTGATCGCGGTAGACGCGCTCTAGTCTCGTGCCCGCCTGGCCGCCTTCCGGATGATCTCCTTTCGCGCCGTTTCCAAGTCCTTCGGTGACAAGCAAGTGCTCCGCGAAGTCAGCTTCGACGTGAACGCTGGCGAGGTGTTCTTCATCATCGGTGCCTCGGGCGTGGGCAAGAGTGTGCTGATCAAGCACTTGATCGGCTTGCTTCGCCCCGATTCGGGTGAGATTTGGCTCGAGGACGAAGAAGTCAGCCGCTTCAGCGAGGCTCGCATGTACCCCGTGCGCAAGAAGTGCGCGATGGTGTTTCAGCACTCCACACTGTTCGATTCCATGACCTGCGCGGAAAATGTCGCGCTACCGCTGCGCAAGCACCAAGCGCTGAGCCCCGCGGACGCCTTGGTCGAGGCGCATCGCCTGCTCGAAAAGGTCAAGATGCAAGACTTTGCCAGCCGCTTTCCGAGCGAGCTCGGTGACGGCATGAAGAAGCGTGTGGCGATCGCCCGCGCGCTCACTCTGTCCCCCCGCTACGTGCTGTTCGACGAACCAACGACCAGCCTCGATCCGGTGAGCGCACGACGAGTCGACCAGCTGATCCGCGAGCTGTCCGACACGCTCGGCGTGACCAGCATCGTGGTTTCCCACGATTTGACCTCAATCTTCAGCATCGCCGACCGCATCGTCATGCTGTACAAAGGAAAGGTGAAATTACTGGGCACACCGGCTGATTTTCGCGCCAGCAGTGACGGGGTGGTCCAGCAATTCATCAACGGCCGCGCCGAAGGGCCGATGGAAGCATGAGCCGGACATGAGCCAGCGGTCGATCGAAGTCAAAGTCGGGTTGTTGATCGTGGTGGCGCTCGGACTGCTCGCAGCCTTCGTGGTCGTGATGGGCGGGCTCAACCTACAACCGACGTACACGATCTACGTCGCCTTCCAGAATCCGGGCGGTCTCCAGTCGGGCGCCCCCATCCGCATCGCCGGCGTGAAGGTCGGGCGGGTCAGTGAGCTCGAATTTCGCGGCGGCATGGTCGATCCGGTGACCCACCAAGCGGAGCCGACGATCCGCGCAGTGGCTAAGATAGAGCGCCGTTACAAGACGGCCATTCACGACAATTCCCGCTGGTTCGTGACCAGTCAGGGCGTGCTCGGGGAATTGTTTTTGGCCGTCGAGCCCGGCTCGAACGATCGCCCGCTGCTCAATGACGAGGCCACGGTCACCGGCATCAGCCCACCCCGCCTCGATCTGCTGCTGAGCGAAAGCTACGAGCTTTTGCACAAGGCGTACCTCGGCATCACCAGCAACGAGCGAAAGATCAGCGAGACCTTCGATGGCTTGCACCGCACCTTGCACGCCACCGGTCAGTTCTTCGAGCACAACCAAGGCAAGCTCGACCACATCATCGACAATGTGGATTCGCTCTCGGGCACGGCCAGCGAAACGCTCAAAGCGGCCCGCGAGCGCTACGTGGATAACCCGCAAATTTCCCGCATTTTGAACAACGTCGAGCGTACGACCACCACCCTGGACCAAAACCTCGAGCCGATCCTCAAAGACGGCCGCGCGACGCTCGCTGACACGAAAAAGCTCACCCATGCCCTGGCCAGCGACGATCAGGTGCAGCGCTACCAGCGCATCGTTTCCAATCTGAACGACGCCAGCGGCCAAGCCAAAGTCATTGCTTCCGACGCCCAGGCGCTAGTCGAGCGAGTGAAGTCCGGCAAAGGCACGGTCGGTGCGTTGCTGATGGACGAAGCGCTGTACGACGATCTGCAAGAGATGCTGCGCGACCTGAAGCACAACCCCTGGAAGTTCTTCTGGAAGCAGTGAGCGTCGGGGCGCGGGCGTCAGCCGCCGCTGCCCGCCGGCGCGCCGCCATTGGCGGCACCGCCGCCCGCTGAGCTGCTGCCGCCCGCCGGGGCGCCAGCGGCGGCTGCTCCGCCCGCCGGGGCGCCAGCGGTCGACGCGCCCCCGGCCGGCGCGCCCGCGCTCGCTGAGCCACCGGCTGGCGCGCCCGCGGAGGTTCCAGCTCCAGCGGCGCCTGGCGCGCCACCCGTTGCCGGCTTGCCCGCAGCGCCGGCGCTCGGCGAGGCCCCCGCCGATGCCGGAGCGCCCGCGGCGGCCGCGCCCGAGCTACCGCCCATCGCTTCCGGCAAATCCCCGTCGGGGGCGGCGCCGTCGACCATCGAGATGATCCCCGTCAAATTGTCACTGCACACGTGCTTGGCCGCTCCGGGCGTCTCCGGGATGCAGGCCAGGCCTGCCTGGCACTCATCCGCCCGGAAGCAAACGGCACCCGAGCCCGCGAGGGGTTGCGGACCGCCACAGGCAACCGCCCATAGCCCGACGATCCCGAGCAAGGCCAATGCGCGCACGAGGGGCAGACGTCTGTTTCGAGCGCGAGACATGCCCAATCGACGCTACCGGAATCTGCCCTTGGGTCAAGTCGACGCTCCCCCCACATTCACTCCAATTCCAGCAGTAGATCGCCCTCCTCGACCGCTTGGCCCGGCGTCACCGCAATGCTCCGCACGCGCCCGGCGCTCGGCGCTTCGACCGGCATCTCCATCTTCATCGACTCGAGGATCAGGAGCTCCTGCTCCGCCGTCACCGCATCCCCCACCTGCACCAAAACCTTCCAAACCGTGCCAGTGATATGCGCCAAAACCGGTTCCGCCATGCTGCCACTCTCCCAAACGTGAACCTGAACGTAAACGTGAACCTGAGCCTGAGCGATCTGCGGTGTCGGCGGGCGACGAGCCCGAGCCAGTGGCCCGCGCTCGATCTCTCACTGTGACCCACACCCCCGCACACCAAATCTCACCCAAATCTCACGCTATCGACCCAAGGGAGCCAGGCCCAGAAGAGTCGAATCACATAATCCGCCCCTGTCCTACCTTTCTCGTGAGAATACCTGGGCGAATCGGAATAGCTGATCTAGATTTCGGAGCCCGCGGGCAACCCGTGCGAATGCTTGACGAAGCTCTTACTGGATTGGTATGCGCATCGTGTAAAGTCAGGCGCCTGCTCTGCGCGACGGATTGAGGGACACTCGAAAAATGGCCGAACAGAAGGAAAGCTCGGTTCTCTTCTCGCTCAAAGAATTGATGAGCCTGGAAGAGAATCGGATCAAAGAAGAAGAGGCCGACAAGGAGGCCGTCGCACGCGCCGAGGCCGAGGCGAAAGCAGCCGCCGAGCGCGCCGCGCGCGAAGCCGAAGAGCGTCGCCTGCGTGCTGAAGAAGAAGCACGCCGCACTGAAGAGCAACGTCGCAAGGAAGAAGCGGCGCGCCTCGATGCCATCCGCCACGGTGAGCTCGAAAAGGCCCGCGCCGAGACCGAGCACCGCGCCCGCATGGAAGCCCTCGCGGCGCAACAAGCGCACGAGCAGCAAATCGCTGCGCTCAATAGCGATCAGGGCAAAAAGCGCCTGAAGCTGATCGTTGGCATCATCTCCGCCGTGCTCGTGATTGGCGGCGTCGCGATCGCAGTCGTGATGTCCAACAACGCCAAAGCGCAAAGGGAGAAAGACCTCGCCGTCGCCGCGCAGCAAGCTGAAACACAGAAGCAGCTCGACGCCCTCAAGGGCCAGTACGACGACGCGCAGAAGCATCAAGAAGAGCTCGAGAAGCAACGCGACAGCGCCAAGGACGAAGCCACCCGCGCTCGCCTCGAGGCCGAGCTCTCGAAAGCGAAGCAAGACACCGCGAAGGCTGGCGCGGCCGTCCAGCAGACGCGCAGCGCCGGACCCGCCAAGCCGCGCGCGGCCGGCAAACCTTGCAGTTGCCCGCCCGGCGATCCGCTGTGCTCGTGTCTGTGAGGGGCCAGGGCGAACGACATCCGGCGCGCGACAAGCTCGCCTACGCCCTGGATTTTCCTTCCTTCGCTCAGGCGGAGGAAGGCGCGGCTCGGGTCGCCCACGCTGCCGGCGTGCTGAAGGTTGGCCTCGAGCTGTTCGTCAGTGAAGGTCCGCGCGCCGTCGCCCTCGGGCAAAAGCTCGGTTGCGACGTTTTCCTCGACCTGAAGCTGCACGACATCCCCGAAACCGTCGAGCGCGCGGTGGCTGCTGCCGCCGCCCATGGCGTTCGTTACCTGACGCTGCACGCTGCCGGAGGGCCAAAAATGCTCTCCGCCGCAGCACGCCGCGCCGAGCGCGAGAATACCGGCTTGGTGCTGCTGGCCATCACCGTGCTCACCTCCCTCGACGCCGCCGATCTGGCGGCCGTGGGCGTCAGCGCCGACACCGGCGCGCACGCACTGCGCTTGGCCAAGCTGGCACATGACCAGGGCATCCCCGGCATGGTTTGCTCGGCCGCCGAAGTGTCCGTCTTGCGGGCGGCCTTGGGCCCCGCTGCGGTCCTGGTCACACCGGGCATTCGCCCCGCGAACAGCGCCAGCGCCGATGATCAGAAGCGCACGGGCACACCCGAAGGCGCGATTCGCGCAGGCTCCAGCTTGCTGGTCGTGGGCCGCCCCATCCGCGACGCCGCCGACCCGGCGGCTGCCGCTTCCGCCATTTGCGACGAGATCCAGCGTGCGTCGACGCTGGCCTGAACGCGCCCCTCGCGGGGCACCCACGGCTCCGGGCATGGAGGGCCTGCGGCTGATAACCGGCCTGCAGCCGGTCCGGGAAGCGATTCGCGTGCGGCGCTTCGCGCTTTCGCGCGTGGCGCTGGAGGAGAAAGAGAGCCCCACCCTCGACGCCCTTGCCCGCTTCGCGACCGATCAAGGGATCGGCGAGGTGATCCGAGTCCCGCGCAGCGAGCTCGAGCGCTGGACGGAGGGCGGTCAACATCAGGGCGTCGTCGCCTGGGGACCCGAGCTCACCCTGCTGCCGCTCGAGACCCTGCTCGAGGATCCGAAGCTCATCGCCCTTGCGCTCGATGGCATCCAGGACCCGCAAAATTTTGGCGCCGTGATTCGCTCGGCGGTGGGCGTGGCAGACGCCGCGGTGATCTGGGGCGAACACTCGTCGGCGCCACTCAGTCCCGCGACCGGTCGCGCCTCGGCGGGCGCGATCGAGCACGCTCGGCTGTGCCGGGTGCCCTCGCTCGTCGGCGCCCTGACCGCGGCTCGGGGTCGCGGCATCTCGGTCGTCGGTCTGGACGCGCACGCTCCTCAGCGAGTCGGTGAGCTCGATCTCTCGGGTCCGACAATCTTGGTCGTCGGCAACGAGCACGAGGGCATGGGGCGCGCCGTGCGCCGTGCGTGCAGCGCCGTCGGTCGGCTCACGGCCAGCGGGCGGATCGACTCACTCAACGCTTCGGTGGCGGCCGCTCTCGCGCTCCATGAAGCGGCAACTTATCGATTAAAATCAGACCTTTAGCGCCTAAGCTTCAGGTGTTGCCCGAGCTTTGACGGGGGCACTGAATGAGCGCGCAGTAGATGGGCCGCCAGACTCCATTCAATGGATCGCCCGAGTCGCTCCGGAAGCCTCACGGAATGCGCAGCCATCTTAAGCACTTACGTATCGGCCGCGCAGTCCATGCGCGAACAATACCCGGTGCGGATCACCCATCACCTCAGGGGTTGTCCAGCGGCAGCCGCAGCACCCGCCGAAACGCGGCTTTTGCCGCTTGAATCTCGTCCCCGGTGGTCGCATCGCCGAGGCTCACTCGCACGGCGGCCCGAGCTCGGTCACGGCCCCACATCGAGCTGATCACAGTGGAGGGCTCGGTCGTACCGGCGCTGCACGCACTGCCACTCGAGACGCACACCCCAAGCAGATCGAGCGCTGCCACGACCTCGTCCCCGGACACGTCCAGGAACGAGAGGTTCGAGACGTGAGGGAGCCGCGCCATTTGTCCGCCGTTGAGCGCCGCCACCGAAGCGAAGGCGCTCTCGAAATCGTCGCGCAAGAAGGCGAGCTCGGCATAGCGCGCGGGACCTTGCGTCGCCTGCTCGAGCGCGGCCAAGAACCCTGCGGCGGCGATCGGATCGACGGTACCGGGGCGCAAGCCGCGCTCTTGGCTGCCGCCGAGCAGCACCGGCTTGGGCGCGTTGCTGCCGCGAAAGGCCAGCGCACCCACGCCCTTCGGCCCACGGATCTTGTGCGCTGCGACCGCCAAACTGTCCGCGAAGCGCCAGGTCTCCGGCGGGAGCTTGCCGAGCGCTTGCACGGCGTCCACGTGCAACGTCGCGCCCAGCGCATGAGCCACGAGCGCGACTTCCTCGAGCGGCTGGAGCACGCCGGTCTCGTGGTTGGCAGCCATCAATGCCGCAACCGAACCGCGGGGCAAGCGTGCCAGCGCTTCCCGGTACGCCTCGGCGTCCAGTCGGCCGCTCGAGGGCACGGTCAGCCAGACCACCGGTATCCCCTGCTGCTCGAGCCGCTCGGCGACGCGCGTCACCGACGGGTGCTCGAGCCGGCTCAGGGCAAGCCCCGGGGCACCCGCCAGGGCCAGATTATTCGCCTCGGTGCCGCCCGAGGTGAACAGCACGTCGCGCGCGTGAACCGCACAAATTTCGGCTAACTTCTCGCGCGCATCCTCGACTTGGGCGCGCGCTCGACGACCCACGCCGTGCGTGCTCGAGGGATTACCCCAAGCGTCCTCGGCGGCGCGTGTCATGGCCGCGAGCACCGTCGGGTGCGGCGGCGTGGTCGCGTTCCAATCGAGATAGATGGGAGCGCGCTTCATGCCGGGCGAGACGGGGGCGGCTCACTCCAGGGGCGCGAGGGCGGCTCACTCATCGAGCGTCTGGCAGGCGGCAAAACGAAGTAGAAGGCCGCGCCGTTCAGCGGCACACCGACGATCTCTTCCGCCCCCGGCGAGGCGAGACGAACGTCGCCGCCATGACCGAGCGCGACGCCGCGCACGACGGCCAGACCCACGCCGGTGCCGCCAAACGCGCGCGTCGGCGAGCCATCGACCTGATAAAACGGCTCGAACAGCCGCGAGGCCTTTTCGGACGGCACGCCCGGCCCGGTGTCGGCGATGCACAGCTCCAGGTGACCGGAGGACAGCTGCCGCGCGCGGATCCCGACCGTCCCGCCCGGGGGCGTGAACTTGGCTGCATTGTCCAGCATTTGGTCGATCGCGCGGCCGAGCCGCTCGACGTCGCCGTAGCTGACGAGCGTGCCGCGCTTGGGCAAATCAGTCACCAAGCGCAAGCGGCCATCGTTCAGGCCATCGTGGCGCGTGATGGCCTGACGCACGAGCTCGGCGAGATCGAATTCCCGCTGCGCAAAACGCATGCGACCGGTCTCCAAGGCCGTTACATCCAACAAATTGTCGATCAAGCGCCGCAGCCGCTGCACGCAGTCGGACATGGCCCGCAGGGCCTTCACTTGCGGCGTGGCCAGATCGCCCAGCTCACCATCGATGAGCAGCTTCAAGTAGCCGACGATGGGCGTCATGGGCGTGGCAAGCTCATGCGAAATATTGCGATAGAACTCTTTTTTCGCCTGATCCGCACCGAGCAGGCGCTGGTTGGCGGCCGACAGCTCAGCGATCTTCTCTTCGAGATGCGAGACGATGCGCTGACTTTGCAGGCGCAGGTGCTGTCCGGTCGCATCCGGCGAGGTACTTTCGCGGCGACCATCGAGGTAGCCCCGTACCTTGTCTGCGAAGGAGCGTGCGTCGATCGGCTTTTGCAAAAAGCCGTCGCAACCGACCGCCAAGCTCGTATCACGGTCGCCCTCAGCGGTGATGGCGACGATCGGCACGCCGCGCAGCTTCGGCTCCGAGCGCAGGCGGAGCGTCACCTCATAGCCGTCTAGCCCTGGAATCGAGATATCGACCAGGACCAAATCCGGGCGTTGCTGCAGTGCCAGGCGAATCCCCTCCAGCCCATCGGCCGCGTCGGTGACTTCGAATCCGGCGGGCGTGAGCAGCTTCCTGACCAGCAAGCGGTTGGCGGGATCGTCCTCGATGTGGAGGATTTTCGGCATGGACCCGGACTATGGGCTAGCTGTGCACCTCGCGGCAAGCAAACGCCCGCTGCTTTTGCACGGCGAGGGGGCTTTTCTTGGCGCGGCGTGGCAGGTTGTCGGGCCTCGGTCGAACGCCACCGAGCAAGCCCCTTGAACTCAACCGCGCTTCCCCATTAGCTAACCCGCACATGCCGTCCGTTCGCCTCGTTTCAGCTCTCTTCTGCGCGCTCGCCTTGTCGGCATGCAACCGCCAGAGCGAGCCAGCGCCGGGTCCCGGTTCCGGCAATACGAAAGCGGTGACCAGCACGTCAGCCGTCTCGGCCGCACCCACGGCCTCCCTGCCGCTACATGGCGGCTCGGCCCACGATCACGACATGCCGGAAGCACCGCCGCCGCGCCCGCCGTCCGACAATGCGACGTTGATCCGGGCCTCGCACATCCTGATCGCCTACCAGGGCGCGCTCGACGCGGCCCCGACGATCACGCGCGACAAAGAAACCGCGAAAAAGCTGGCTAACTTCGTAGGAACTGAGGCCCGTGCCGGCGCCCCATTCGCCGACCTCGTGCGGAAATATTCCGATGATGCAAAGACCAAAGGCGACGACGGCCGGCTCGGGCAGCTCTCGCGCACGCAAATGGCAAAGCCCTTCACTGACGCCGCATTCGACTTGATGGTGAAGGAAATCACATTCGATCCCGTCGAAACGGCCTTTGGCTTCCACATCATCAAGCGAACGGAGTAAGCCCGTGTCGGCCACCCCCCTCAAACGCATCGTGATCGCCGAGGACGATCCCGCGATTGGCACCATGCTGCTGAAGGTGCTGTCGCAGTTCTACGATGTGGTGATGACCAGCGATGGCGTTTCCGCGTTGGCCGCCGCTGGCCAGCTACCCAAACCCGACTTGCTGCTGCTCGACGTGATGATGCCCGGGATGGACGGGCACGCGGTGGCCGCAGCCGCGCGTGCACTTCCGGGTCTGAAATCGATCCCGATCATTTTCCTCACCGCCAAATCGGGCCCCTCGGACGTAATCAAGGGGATCCAGTCGGGCGCTCGGCACTACATCACCAAGCCATTCAAGATCGACGACTTGGTGCAGCGGGTGAAACGCGCGCTCGGCAGCTGAGCCGCGCACCGAGGCAGTTTTGCCAGTGTCTGCGGAACGCTGATTATTGTTTTAAATTCAGCATGTTACGACACGAGCCGCGAGTGCGCAAATGCCCACACTCGACACTTGCGGACACGAGCGAATTTCTCGCGTTCAGCTAACGTATATCTAATTAGCGATGCCGAGGTGGCCGCTTGCTTTCCCGTGCTGGGCAAAGGATGAACGCTCCCCCTGGCACTCATTATCCGGAGATGAAGATGCAACAGACTAGGTCTTATTGGCGGTTGGTAGCGGTGGCTGGCGTCGTGAGCGCCTTCATCGCCTCGGCATGCGTCGTGACCACGACCGACGACAACACGGCGGGCGCTGCGGGCACCGGCACTGCTGGAGCGGGCACGGCCGGAGCGGGCACCGCTGGAGCGGGCACTGCCGGTTCGGGCACTGCTGGAGCGGGCACCGCCGGTTCGAATACCGCTGGCACTGCAGGCGCGCCAGCCACTTCGTTCGAGTGCGACACCGACGACGGCGAGCTCCAGGGCACGCCGACCAGCTGTACACCGATGGATGCGCAGGACGCTTGTCAGACGTGCATCCAGAGCAAGTGCTGTGACCAATTCTCTGCGTGCTACGCAGAGGGGCCGCGCGACCAATGCGGTTGGGGCGGGCCCCCCGTGTCCCTAGGCCAGGCCACCGTTGGCGAGATCGCCTGTGCGCAGGTTTGGCTCAAGAAGGCGGTCACCGACAGCGGCACGGCGGTCACGGATGCGGACGTGCAAGTTGCCGCCAACAACTGCGCCACCTCACCCACCAACGGCGCGGTCAAGGATTGCAAAGGGGTGATCGGCGTCCGAACCAGCGACGCCATCGCCTGCCTGCGGGACAATTGCGGGCTGCCCTGCTTCGGCGCCGAGTAAGACCCTCGCCTGCTGGAACGAAATGCGGCGCCCGGCACGATCCGGGCGCCGTTTCGTTTTGTGACGGTTCCCAGGCGCTGGGGCTGGAATCGCAACTGAAACTGCTTTTTTTGGGCCGATGCGGGCGGTGACGAGCGCGCTGTGTTACGGTTGCCGCCGCATGATGGTCGTTGGTTGCGCTGGTTTCGCGGTACCCGCGACTCGCTATTTCAAAGAATACCTGTTCGTCGAAGTACAGGAGACCCATTTGGCGGTCCCTGGGCCGGGGACGGTGCGGCGCTGGCGCCGCGAAGCCCCTCCCGGCTTCGAGTTCGCGCTTCTGGGCCCGCGCGAGATCGGCCAAGAGGGCTTCCGTGACGGCAAGGTGATCGAGACCGCGCTGAAAACGCTCGGTGAGGTCGCCAAAGAGCTAGCCGCCAAAACCGCCGTGTTCCTAGCCCCGGCGGATTTCCCCAATTCACGCGCCAACCGCGCCGCCCTTCGGGATTTCCTGAAGAACGTCAAAAAGCAGTTCGAGACCATCGTGTTCGAGCCCGGCCCGGCCTGGGATCCCAACGAGGCCGACGACCTCGCGGAGGAAACCCAGACCCTGTGCGCGCGCGACCCGCTGCACCACGGCCTTTCCAAGCGCAAGGGCGCCTACTATCGCCTGCCCGGCCCGGCTGGTCACAAGTCGCGCTATGAGGACCCGGCGATCGAGAAGCTGGCCGAGATCGCGCTCGCGGGCGGCGCCCAAGACGCCACTTACGTCTTCACCAACGTCGACATGTTCGCCGACGCCAAGCGCTTCAAGCGCGCCATCGGCGCCGTCTGATTCGTCCGTTATTTCCGCCGCTTGACGGCAAGGATTAAAGGCAGGGCCTGAGCCCGAAGAGGGCGCGCACGTCAGCCCTTGTCGCGCTCGCCGACCAACGCGGACCTGCCCGCGCGTGTGGTCGGCGCAGCACCCCCGACCCCCGCTTGGCCCGCCCCCGCGTAAGGTCGGCGCGGACCCTCGCTAGCCCAGGACACGCTAGGGCGGGTCGTCGTTGGGCTCGGGGATCCCCAACGCGATGCGTGCGACGGCGCGCCCGGCGTGTTCGGCGGCGGAGCGCAGGGCCACGTCGTAAGCGGCGCTGTCGGCGCGGGGATCGGAGTCGCCCGTGAGTTGGACCGAGCGGCGCAGATCGCCCGTGTCGAGCCGAGCCTCTTGGTTCTCGGCCTGGAAGATCCGGCCGCGCACCGTGAGCGCGATGCTCATGCCTGCCGCGCGGGGTTGGCCGGACTCCACGTGAATTCCTCGTGAGAGCTCGTCGACGCGCAGCACGTCGAGCACCAGTCGTGGGAACTGCGTGCCGTTCGCCAAGAGCCCGGCCGCGGCGAGCTCGGAACGGACGCCACTAGCGGCGGCTTGCGCAGCGAGTGGCTCGGGGATCAGCACCTGCCCCACTTGGACCGAGAGGCGCTCGCTACCTGCGTCTCCGTATGCAGCGTGGTAGCCGCACCCACAAAGAAGCGCTGCCCACAGCCCTGCAGGCAAGCAAAAGCACAAGCGGCGTCTAGACTTAGAGCGCAAGTTTCACGGGAAACAACAGGCTATCCACAGCGCTTCGCTCGTTCAGCAGGATTGCGCCCGTTAGGTGCCATCCGTGCAGACAAAAGCGACGCTGAGGAGTGGATGTCTCTGAGCGCGTTGTAGGTGAGATCGAGGGGCACGGCCAAATTTTCGTTCAGCCTTCGGCGCTCAGCCGACGATGAAGTTGAGGATTTTGCCGGGCACGTAGACCAGCTTCTTCAGCGACTTGCCCTCCATGAATTTGCTCACGTTCGGGTCTGCCAGGCCCGCTGCTCGCGCCGCAGCTTCGTCGGCATCGCGTGCCAGCGCCGCACGGCCGCGCACCTTGCCGTTCACTTGCACGGCAATTTCGAGCACGTCGTCGACCGTGAAGGCTTCGTCAAACTGCGGCCAGGGCACGTTCGCGATCGAGGCTGGGTGCCCGAGGACCTGCCACAGCTCCTCCGCCAAGTGTGGGGCGAACGGAGCGAGGCACAGCACCAGCTTCTCGACCGCCTCGCGCGGCGGTTGCTCCATGCCGTTGAGGTGGTTGGCCAGGATCATCATCGTGCTGACCGCGGTATTCAGGGACAGCGCCTCGATGTCGCGCCCCACCTTCTGCACGGTGCGGTGCACGAGCTTGGCCGTCTCGGGGTCGAGCGCGGCGTCGCTCAGCGGCCGTCGGGCGATGGCGTCGGTCCGGTCGAGGAAGCGGCGCACGCCCTGAATGCCGCTCGCTTGCCAGGGCTTGGCCTGCTCGAGCGGGCCCATGAACATCTCGTATAAGCGCAGGCTATCGGCGCCGAACTCTTCGACGACCAGGTCCGGGCTCACCGAATTGCCGCGTGATTTGGCCATTTTTTCGGCCACGCCCAAGAGCCGCACGCCGAGCTCGCGGTGCACGGGCTTGCCTTCGCGGACCTCGATCTCGGCCTCTTTCGCCCAGCGCACTTGCACCTTCTCGCCCGTGGCCGAGAGTCGCAGCTCGCCCTCCGCGTCCGGGCTGAGCCCGGGCTCGTCCCCGGGTAGCGCGCGCACGAATTCCCCGCCCTCGCTGACCACCGCGTAATAGCGGTAGGCCATGCCCAGGATGATGCCCTGGTGCACCAACTTGAGGAACGGCTCAGGGTCGCTGACGACGCCCACGTCGAACAGCACTTTGTGCCAAAAACGCGCGTAAAGCAGGTGCAATACGGCATGCTCGGAGCCGCCGACGTACAGATCGACCGGCATCCAAGCGTCGTACGCTTCCTTGGATACGAGCTCGGTCGTGTTCGCGGGATCCAGGAAGCGCAGGTAGTACCAACATGAGCCCGCCCACTGGGGCATGGTGTTGGTCTCGCGCGCGAACCACTTGCCGTCTTTCTGAAAGAAGCGCCAATCAGTGGCCCGCACCAGGGGGCCTTGCGGGTCACCCGGGCGGTAGTCCTCGAGTGCGGGCAAGAGCAGCGGCAGCTCGCTCTCGTCGACCGCGATCGGCGTCTCGTAGTCGATCTCGTAGGCGTCCCCGCGACGCGGATCACCGGCGGTTTTTACCGGGAAATAGATGGGGATCGGCTCACCCCAGTAGCGTTGTCGGCTGAACACCCAATCGCGCAGCTTGTAGTTCACGCGCCGGCGACCGATGCCTTCGGTCTCCAGGAAGGCGATCACGTTCGCCTTCATTTGAGGGGTGCGCTGGCCGTCGAATTGGGCGGAGCGCACGGCGATGCCGTCGTCGCTGAAGACCTGCTCGACGCGCTCCGCGAGCGTGCCGTCTTTGCTGACGACCTGCACGATGGGCAGCTCGAACTTCTGGGCGAACTCGAAATCGCGCTCGTCGTGGGCGGGCACGGCCATGATCGCGCCGGTGCCGTAGGCGCCGAGCACGTAGTCGGCGGTGTAGATCGGGATGTCTTTGCCGGTGAGCGGGTTCTTGGCGAAAGCGCCCAGGAAGATGCCTGATTTTTCCTTGTTCAGCGCCGTCCGCTCCATGTCGCTCTTGCGCGAGGCGGCCTGCACGTAGGCTGCCACGGACGCCTGCTGCTCGGCGCCGGCGATGCTGAGCGTGAGCGGGTGATCGGGTGCGATCACCATGTACGTGGCACCGAACAGGGTGTCCGGGCGGGTGGTGTACACGGTCAGCTTCTCGGCGCGGCCGAGCAGCGGGAAATCGACCTCGGCGCCTTCGCTGCGGCCGATCCAATCCCGCTGCTTTTGCTTGGTCTCGGGCCAGGCCAGGTCTTCCAACTCCGTGGAGAGACGGTCGGCGTAGGCCGTGATCTTCAGCTGCCATTGGCGCAGCGGCGTGCGCACGACGGGGTAATTCCCGCGCTCGCTGCGACCGTCGATGACCTCTTCGTTGGCCAGCACGGTGCCCAGCTCCTGGCACCAATTGACCGGAATTTCAGCCTGAAACGCGAGCCCGCGCTTGAACAGTTGCAGGAAGATCCACTGCGTCCAGCGGAAATACCCGGGGTCGGTCGTGTTCAGCTCGCGCGACCAATCGTAAGCGAAGCCCAGAGCTTTGAGCTGGCGCCGAAAGGTATCGATGTTCCGCACCGTGGTTTTGGCGGGCGGCGTGCCGGTCTCGATCGCGTATTGCTCGGCGGGCAGCCCGAAGGCATCCCAGCCCATGGGGTGCATCACGTCGAAGCCGTTCATGCGCTTGTAACGGGCGACGATGTCGGAGGCGGTGTAGCCCTCCGGGTGCCCCACGTGCAGGCCAGTGCCCGACGGGTACGGGAACATGTCGAGCACGTAGTACTTCGGGTGGCCGGGGCGGCGCTCCGCTTTGAAGGTTTGCTGCTCCGCCCAATACGCCTGCCAGCGCGGCTCGATCTGCTTGTGGTCGTAGGCCATCTGAGGCCGGGAGGTTTACCACGGCCCGGCCGGCTAAGTCGGGTTATTGCCCGTTTTCTTGCTAGCTTTCGCGCTGGCTTTCGAGATTTTCTGCTGCAGCCGAGCGCGCCGTTTTTCGGCTTGGGCCAAGCTCTCGCTCGTGCCCTCGGCCCAGCCCAAGGCGCTCAGCGGCTCTTTCACGTGGTGCTCGTACAGCTTGGCCAGCTCCAGCCGAACCAGCGGGTCGTCCACTTCGCAGGCGAAGGCTTCGAAGTGAGCCAGCGCACGTGCGCGATCTCCGCGGGCTTTGGCGATTTCACCGTGCGCGCGGCGAGCCTCGGGCCCTGCGCCGCGCTCGAGCGCGACGCTCGCGGCGCGTTCCGCTTCGTCGAAGGCGCGGGCGCGCTTGAGTGTGCGCGCGAGCCCCAATAAATCCTGCTCGTGGAGCAAGTCGAACGGTTCGCCGTACAGGCCGACCAGCGCGGCCATCGACACCACGTCCCAGGCGTTGTGCTCCACCACCTGCTCGAGCGCGCTCTCGTCACCGGAGCGTAGGAAATGCGCGTAGCGCGGGGCGATATCGATGCCCGCGATGTCCGGGCCGCGCTCGAAACCGAGCACGTCCGCCTCGAGGCCAATCAGCCGGCAGGGGCCGAGCCGGCTCTTGTGCAAGCGGCGCGCGATGTGCAGCAGATCGAGGTGGGCGCGATCGGGCAGCTTTGCGCGGCGATTCATGACCATGCGGCCATTGAGCAGCGGCAAATCGAAGGCTTTGCCGTTGTACGAAACCAGCAGCTCACAGGCCTCCAGGCGTTCGGCGAAGGCCTCCAAAAGCGGGGCTTCCTCGGCCGGGCTGCGGAGCAGGAACTGCTCGGCATGCAGGCGCAGCTGGTCGTCGAACCAGGCGATCCCGACCAAAAAGGCGAGCACGCCCGCACCGCCGCCGAGGCCCGTGGTTTCGGTGTCGAAATACAGCGCGCGCTGGGGATTGGCGCTCGAGATGCGTGGGTCGAGCGCGAGCAGGCCGAGCAGCTCCGCGCGTGAGCTAGCCGCCGCGTCGACCGGCATGCGTCCGACGTGGTGCGAGGGCGGCAGCACTTGGTGACGGCGAAAGAGCGGGCCGCTGGCTCGCTCTTCGCGCTCGAAGGGCAAGAGCGTGCCCAGCTTCGGCAACTCCGGCGGCACGCTGCGCGCCTGCGACGCAGGTCCCGAAGCCGCCAGGATTTCCGCCATTTTCTCGCGCAATTCGAGCAAGGTCGAGGCTTTGCCCGACGCGCTCGCCGGGTCGAGCACGCCCGCCTCGGCCGCTTTGGGCCGGGCCAGCGTGGCGAGCTTACTCTTGAAATCCATGACTCAGCGACCCGGCCGAATGCGGGTGGGATCGAGCCCGAAGACCAAGCCGCTGCGCGCGCTGACCACGGCCCAGCGTGACGCGTTGGACCAGGCGGGCAGGAGCAACGCCGAGCTGGTGACGGGCACGAGGCTCGTGCCTTCGCCGGAGGCCGGGCGGTACTCGAGCACGCCATCGCTTCGCCCGCGCCAAGCATTGCCCTCGGGATCGCGCAGCATTTCCGGCTCGCTGAACGCGAGCTCCGGCTTGATTCCCGGGTGATAACGCGTACGTAGGGACACGGCGCCGTGAGCGGTCAGGCCATAGATGAAGTGATCGGCGGTAACGAAGTAGATCGAGCCCGTTTCGTCCGAGACGAGCTCGCTTTCGATCGAGCTGAACAGCTTGAACACCCAAGACAAGCTGCCGTCGCGGTTGAGCGCGTAGATGCGCTGGGCACTGCTGGCGATGAACCAGCGCTCGCCGGCGAAATGCGGGCGGCGCGTTACGGCGCCGCGCACGCTGTGGCTCCAGCGGAAGCTGCCGTCGGGGGCCAGCCCGTGCACGTAGCCGTCCACGGTGCCGACGCACACGCTGCCATCCGGTGCGACCGCGGCAGCAGCAGCCAAGGGGGCACCCGCGTCGAAACGAAAGCGCTGCACCGGGATGCTCGGGCTCGCGTTCGGCGCTTGAGCCGGGGCTGCGCCCGAGGCCGGCGGGGCCACGGACAGCCAAAGCAGGCCACAAAATGGCCAAATCAGTCGCGGGCGCAGGTTCACCGCCCTGGTTTTAGCCTTGCCCGCGAAAAGCACCAGGGGCATGGGCCGTGCGCTGCTTTCCCACCCCGAAGCGGCGTGCTTTCGCTACCCTCGGGGTGTGACCCTGCGAGTGTTCGGACTAACCGGCGGCATTGGCTCGGGCAAGAGCGCGGTCGCCCAGCGCTTGCGCGCGCGTGGGTTGCCGGTCGTGAATGCGGATGAGTTGGCGCGCGTGGCCGTCGCTCCTGGGAGCGTGGGCCTTGCGCGAGTCACGGACTACTTCGGGCCCGGCGTGCTGACTGCCGAGGGCGAGCTCGACCGTGCGCAGCTCGGACAAATCGTGTTCAGCGATCCCGAAGCGCGCCGCATGCTCGACTCGATGATTCATCCCTTGGTTCGCCAGCTGGCCGCCGATCGCTTTCGCGAGATCGGCGAGCGCGGCGAGCCGCTGGCTTGCTATGAAGTGCCGCTCTTGTACGAGGGGGGCCAGGATCGGACCTACCATCCGGTGCTCGTGGTGAGTGCACCGCTCGCCCTGCGCGAGCAGCGGCTCGCCCAGCGCGATGGCTTCAATGCCGCGCAGATCGCGGCACGGATCGCCGCGCAAATGCCGCTGGAGGAGAAAGTGCGCCGCGCCGACTACGTGCTCGACAACGCCGGCACCGTGGAAGAGCTGGCGGAAGGCACGGACCGAGTGCTCGCCGCCTTGTGCGACGCCTTTTCCATCCCCGTGGCGCGCTACCCTGCCCTACCGCTCAGATGAGTAGCGTGCGCGTGGCCGCGCGCGAAAGGCGCGTGGTCGCGGCCAGCAGCGTGTTTTCGAGCAGCATGGCGATGGTCATCGGTCCCACGCCACCGGGCACGGGGGTGATGGCCGAGGCCACCGCGGACGCCGATTCGAACTCCACATCGCCGCACAGCTTGCCCGCCTCGTCGCGGTTCATGCCCACGTCGATCACCACCGCGCCTGGCTTGAGCCACGACCCGGGGATCATTTTCGCGCGCCCGACGGCGGCGACCAAGATCTCCGCCTCTCGACAAACTGCCGCTAAATCCCGGGTTTTCGAGTGCGCCAGCGTGACCGTGGCGTTGGCGGCCAGGAGCAGGCCGGCGATCGGTTTACCCACCAGGTTACTGCGCCCCACCACCACGGCCTGCGCGCCTTCGACCTTCACGCCGGTCTCGGCGATCAGGCGCATGCAGCCCTTGGGCGTGCAGGGCACCAGGCCC
>Ga0207691_10000806_pt1 | contig 31170 bp, 24 predicted proteins | sample KBSM13metaG_FD_184327 | JGI IMG/M metagenome (GOLD analysis project Ga0207691, IMG submission 184327) | Miscanthus rhizosphere microbial communities from Kellogg Biological Station, Michigan, USA - KBS M1-3 metaG (SPAdes) (version 2) | ecosystem: Host-associated > Plants > Roots > Rhizosphere >...
GCAGGCGTGGGTCGAGCATGGGCAGGCACCAGCGGGCCTCACGGCGATCGATGGGAACCCCAACGCGAATCGCTCGCGTCCGTTGTGTGAGTGGCCGAAGTGGCCGAAGTTCACGGGGACTCCTGGCAGCGAAGGCAACGCGTCCAGCTTCGCGTGCGTGGCACCGTAGACGGTCAGCGAGACCCATCCTCGTATAATCGGCCGTGTCCCGAGGTCTACAGGGCGGTTGCGCTGATGCTGAACACCGCCGACTCAGGCGTGAGAGTCTGCTGAAAACCTACTGGGAGCGCGCAGACTATTGCGCTTACGATCGCGAATGCAGTATCGAGACTCTTCCATTGACCGTTCGACACAGAAAGGTGAAGCCGATGCGTGTCGCAGGATGGACTACCGCACTCGCATTGCTCCTTGCGCAGCCGGCTTTCGCGCAAGAGTGGGCCGAGTACGTGAACAAAGTGGACCGCTTCTCGGTTCCGGCACCCGGTGAACCCGCCTCGACAGCGATCACGTGGGACTCCGAGTACGGCGCAAAATTCCCGGGCCATGTCTACACGTGGGATCGGGCGCCGAACCGCTATTCAGTTACCGTTGTCGACTTTTCCGACGCCGAGAAGATCCACGCCGCAATCAACCACGAGGCCTACGTCGGCGGCGTGGGCTACTGGGTCATCGACATCGCCGCATCCATCGCCCATGCTGCGAGGCTGTATCGCCAGAAGCCGGGCGTGGTGGTGACGTACGACGCGTTTCACTACGTGAATCTGATCACGGGGCACATGCTTCAGTTGACCAATCCCGACGAGTCGCGCTCGTATGTTGCGATCTATCTGCACGAGAATCGGCTGTACGTGCTGGACGCAACGGTCGCAAAGGGCCAGCCGCCGCCGCTCATCTTCCAGCAGTCCTTTGCGATGCTTGGCCCGGAAGGCAACACCATCCGCTATCAGAGTCTCTATTACAATCGTTTTCCAGAACGTCAGCTTGGGGGGCGTGGCGGCCGCGCCGGTGGTGGCGGAGATGCCGGTCGCGGAGCGGGCGCACAGACTCAAGGCGGTCAACAGGTGCGGCCGCAATGAACGCAAATTAAAGTGCTCGTCAGGATGGCGGAGGATTCTGTAGGCGGATCATCGAGGAGACTGAGATATGCGATTGCTGGGTCTCACGACCATCTGTGCGCTGGCGTTTGTCATGCCGACCGTGGCGCACCATTCACACGGCAATTACACCGACGGGACCATTGATATCGAAGGGGTCGTGAAGGAGGTTGTTCTCGTCGTGCCGCATTCGTACGTCTATATAGACGTCAAGAAGGGCGACGCAACGGAAACCTGGGTACTCGAAGCGACGAGCCGTAGCGGCCTGGAACGCATCGGTGTCACGCGCGACTATCTCAAGGTGGGCGATGCGATCAAGGCGCGCTGCCACCAGCTGCGTGATGGCTCCAACGGCTGTCTGCTTGGGTTCCTGAAGGGCCCGGACGGAGTCGTGAAGAACTGGGACGGCGACACCGGACCAGTGCCGAGTCTCTGAATCCGCTTGCCGATGGTGCTGGCGGGCTTCGATCTGAAACCGCGCGTCGGCGACGTCGCGAAGGCGCGCGCTCGGGGTCCCGCTTCATTCAAACGCTGCTCCGCGAGTGGGCCTATCGCGTGCCCTATCGCAGTTCGGCGAGACGGACGCCAACACTCGGGCCGTATCTGTGTTTCTACAACCACCGGCGTCCACATAAGAGCTTAGGGCGGCGCTCGCCGTGGATGCGTTTCCAAGAGGCTGTTTAGATGAACAACCTCTTTGACATTCACATCTAGCGCTTCCGACGGCGTGCCGACGTCACCTTCGCGCGCTTCCGAGGCGATGCGACTCTTGCTGCGGGCAGGATCACCTTGTGCACGGGCATGATGCTCGGCTGACCGGGATCGATCCCGATTTGCTGCAGGATGGGCATCAGAGTCTTCCCGAATTTGTCGAACGCCGCTTGCGACGTCCACACTTCGAACACCATCAGTTTGTCCTTCGGGCCGAACGACGCGTGATACGACCGCCCCGACGGGTTACCCGCCCCGGCCTTGCGCAATAGCTTGATACACTCGTCGTACTTCTCCGCCGACGCAGCGGCTGGTGCGAAGTAGATCCCTATCGCCATGACTGTCATCCTCCTTCATGGGCCCGCCGCAACGGCGGCCCCGCGCAGACAGTACTGCGTGAACCAGACGGCGGCAAGTCCCTTTTCAACGCCGGCGCTCTGGCGAGCGCGTTGTGACCAACCGAGGGCGTCCTTCAGCGAAGGTGAATTCGGTTCCCTGTGATCAGGCTCGCTTCGTCGGACGCGAGGTACGCGATGACGCGCGCGACATCGACTGGGCTCGCGATGTGGATCAGATCGTGACGTTCCTTCACGTGCCTTCGAACCTCGTCGGTCACCCATCCCGTATCGGTCACAGGTGGATGGACGACATTGGCTGTTATGCCCAGCGGTGCGAGTTCGAACGCGGCCGCCATCGTGTAGTTCTCGAGCGCGGCCTTGGCCGCACCGTAGGACACTTGGTTCGGGAAGCCCATTGGCCCTCCCGATGTGAGGCCCACAATTCGACCCCAGCGTGCGCCACGAGCCGAATGGCGGCGCGCGAGCTCTGAGATCAGAAGCGCGGTCGCGCGCGCGTCGACCGCAAACTGCTGATCGATCGTTTCCGGGGAGACGCGAACCTGCTGATGTCCGAATCGCTCGTGCGGCGTTGGAGAGAAGGTATCGGCTCGCCAGCCGGTGGCGTTGTTGATCAAAATGTCGACGGGACCGAATGCAGCTTCGGCCGCATCAAATAGGCGCGCTGACGAGCCGACGTCGCCCAGGTCCGCCTCAAGCGCGATGGCGCGACCGCCCTTCTCGGCAATCGTCGTCAAGACGTGCTCAGCGTCCATGGCGCGGCTGCGATGGTACGCCTCCGGTCCCGCCGGCTCCCCCGGATCCGGGATGCGCAGGTAGGACACGACGACGGCGGCCCCATGGGAGGCGAGGATCAGCGCGGTCGCTGCGCCGATTCCGTGGTTGGCCCCGGTGACCAGGGCCACGTGACCTTGGAGCCCGAGATTGAACTGCTCACTGTGCTGATGCCCGCTCTTGGCGGTCTTCCGAGTACCCATTTCAGCGTGAATCAGCGGCCGAACGACTGCGTTCAGGCGGTCCTTGACTCGCCGCGATGTCCCCGCACCTCGTAACGAAGATCAACCACGCCGCTCTTGTAGGCTTTGACCTCCGCCAGATGGAGGGCGACGTCTCTGTCGAGCCTCTCGAAGAATGGGAGCCCATCACCAATCAAGATCGGCAGGATCGAATATCGAACTTCGTCGGCTAGCCCGAGGCGAAGGCATTCGGCGGAGACCATGCCCCCTCCAACAAACCAGATGGTACGGAACGTGGGCCGTAGGCGCCCATTCACGAACTGCGCGAGATCGCCTGAGTAGAACTCGACGGTATCCCGGGTCCGTGGCAGTTCTCGACTAGTGAGGACGAAGGTGGGTTTGCCGCCGTACGCCCACCCCAACCCTTGGGCTTCAAAACGAAGCGCGGTTTCATAAGTTCGCGATCCCATCACGTAGCAATCGATCGTCTTCAGGAATGCTTCGACGAATCCTGGGTCCATGGTGTCCCCGCCCGCGAATTCGTCTGAGGTTTCGAGCCAGTCGACGCGCCCGTCCTTGCGAGCGATGAAGCCGTCGAGGCTCGCCGCCATGTGGATCGTTACGTGAGAATCAGCGTTTGCCATCGTTGTGTCCCGACGTCGAGTGCGACGATCGCAGCATAACGCCGTACCGCTGATTCGGACCACTAAGTGCCCGTAGAATCGTAATGACGTGCGTTAACGTATCGACCTACATGACGGGGGTGCCATGCGCAGGCTGATCTTGGTTTCGGTTGTGGGAATGCTGATCGTTCCGTTCATCGTGACGGCACGCGCCCAGGCGCCTGCCGGGCCGCCGTTTGCGAGCAAGATGCTCGTCGACAACGACCGGGTACAGATTCAGCGGCTCTCCGTGCCGGCAGGCTTCCGGGAGGCGCTGCAGGTTGTCCCGAACGACCAGATCGCAATCCAGGTGACGCCGGGCGATCTGGAGGTGGTGATCAGCGGTCAGAAGACCGCCGGTCGGATAGAGCCGGGGACGACGTTCTACGTGCCGAAGAACGCGCCGCATCAGTTCCTCAACATGGGCAAGGCGCCGTACGATGTCGTCGTCGTGATGCTCAAGTAGCAACGCGTGCGATTGAAGGGAATAAGGATGAAGAACAGGGCGATCGTCGGACTGCTGCTGGCGTGTTGCTCATGGGGTGCTGCCGCGAGTGCTCCGCAGGTTGCTCCTGACACCTGTGACCGCGAATGCCTGCGCGGCAAGGTGACGCAGCTGCTGTATGCGCTTGTAAAGCACGATGTCAGCGGTCTGAATGTTGCCGATACGCTGCGCGTACCGAGGATGCCGTCGAGAAGCCGCTCGCCAAGGTCGGCCTCGTTGGTACGGTGACGCGCCTGCGCGGCTTCCGCCAGGACATCATCGACGAGCGCGCTGGCGTTGTGGGCGCCCATGTCGTGGTGGAGGAGACGGGGGCGCCCGTGCTGCTGGTGGTGCGGCTGAAGGTGGTCGCCGACAAGCTGACCGAAATCGAGCTGGTAGCCGCCCGCAGCCGCGCGGAAGGGCTCATGGCCAGGTGATGGCCGGACCAGACTGCAAGTTCGCTCCAGGGTGCCAGAACATCTCCACCCAGTCGCTCGAGATATTCGAGCGCCTCGGTGACGTGCAGACGCGCGTCATCGCCGCCGATGAGCGCATGGGCATCGTGTGGCTACGCATGGCCTGGGGCGTGCGCGAGCGCGGCGGCGACCAGCTGACGGTGTCGGAGATGTTCAAAGTCTACGACGGCCAGATCCACGCCGTGGAAGCGTTCATGCGGATCCTGCCGATAGAGAAACCAAACCGCGGGTGGGAGTAAGGCTGGGCGCCGCGTGCAACTCTAGGAGCTGGCGCGCGCGGCGCTGCCCGTGACGAAGTTTGCTGCACGTAGCAGTTCATCGTGTGAAGGAAACTTGCCCATGCCCGCGAAGCCCTCTGTGCCGCACTCGATGTGCGACCACCGGACGATCCCGTCTCGGTCGATGAGGAACTGACCTTTCAACTGCGTAAACGTCGTTTCATATTCGCGGCGATCGGTCGGCGTCGCCTGGTAGCCGTCCAGCACCGTGAGAGCCTCTGCAGCGGCTGGCACAGGTAGCGGCGCCGGAAGCTCTCCGGTCGGATTGATGAGGGTGTTCTGAATCATCTGCATCATTTCCGGCGTCGGCTCCGGCCGAGGCACGCCGTACGAGCGATGCGTCGTCAGTTGTGGATCGGCGCCGAGCGCCAGACGCGAGGGCCTGAACTTGAAGTACAAGCGTGCATTGTCCAGCTCGGTGCCGACGATGGCGAGAGAATCGACGCCGAGGGATCGCAGCTGGTCCGATGTCGCGGCCATCTGCGCCATCGCTCTTCTGCAGAACGGGCAGTAGAGGCCGCGGAACAGACCGAGCAGTACTGGTGTCCTGCCTCGGTAATCAGCCAACGAAATCGTCCGATCCTCGTGCACCGCCGGCACGACAAAGTCGGGCGCGCGGTCTCCGGACTGAACCGTCATCTGGTCTTTCATCATGGAGCGACCTCAACCTCAACCTAAGAACGGGAGCAGGAGAAGCGTATCAGGATCGAGGCCGGTCCGTTCGCACAGTTGTCGCGCTCGCTCCATGAGTTCCTCCGCCCGCGCGCGATCGCCGCGATCCAGATGTATGGTCGCGAGACCGTCGTAGCAGGGAAGGATCAACTGCGGCTCACCAATCTTCTCGGCTAGTACCAGCGCTTCACGATACGCCGACTCCGCCTTGTGAAGCTCGCCTCGGCATTGATGGATTTGCCCGATCACGACGAGCGGAACCGCAAGGTGGTCCAGTTGTCCCAGTTCACGGTCGATCGCGGCGGCCGCGTTCGCTGCCTCGAGGCCTTCAGTGTCGCAGCGCTCGGTGAGCGCGCAGTACGCCGTGGCCAGGTTCGCGTAGATATAGGACTGCAACGAGGCGGCGCCGATCTTTGACGCGATCTCGAGGCCGGTAAGCGAGACGTCGATTGCTCGTTTCGGTTCCACCGATCCATAGATGACGCCAAGATTCGCATACGCGCGGCAGGCAACGTCGAGGAGTCCCAGATCCAGCGCTGTTTCGAGGCTGCGCTCGATCTGCTCGCGCGCTCGGTCGAGCTGACCCGATCGGGCGAGCGCGACGCCGATCGTATTGGTCGCGTGCGCGACGGCCGTCGTCGCCGCAGTTCGGACTTGGGCTGCGTCGCCGCCTGGCTCGGTGAGCGCACGCTCCGCGGATTGCAGAGCGCTTTCGGACCATTCGATGGCCCGCGGGTTGTCTCCGCTGCGAAAGGCTGCCAGCCCCAGTTCCTGATAGAGGTTTGCGGCTTCGATGTGCGCGGTCGAACCCGAGATCTGTTCGAGCGCGCGCCGGTACGACGCCATGGCCTCAGCGCGATCACCGGCCTGCCAGTGGAGTGTGCCGGTTTTGCGGGCGATGCGCGCGTGGTCGACGGTCGCCCGTGCGGCGCGATATCCGCTGCTCACGGTGGCGTAGTGTTCCATCGCTGCGCCGCGGTCGCCAAGCAGCGCCAGCAGATCGGCGAGCCGTTCCTGCACGGCGAGCGCGCCGCTCGAGTCGCCGTTTGTCTCCTGCAGCACTTCGAGGGCGCGGCGATAATGCTGCACCGCGTCCTCACTCGCATATATCGCGTGCGCGGCGTCGCCCGCCGCGATCAGGGCACGAGCGGTTCGGCCCGGATCGGCGAGACGCCCGGCCCAGTACAGGTGATGCGCAGTCCTGGACACGTGCATGCGAGACTCGTGACCGGGCCGCGTCATCGCATCAGCCACGCGCAAGTGGAGACGCTGTCGCTGCGGCTGAGGGATCGCCGCCGTCAGCATCTGGCAGGTCAACTGGTGCGCGAAGCGCCACGTGACGTCGCGCCGTCCCGAGGGGCCGGTCACGATGCGGGCGCGCTCCGCTTCATTGAGCGCCGCCGTCAACGTTTCACTCTTGACGTCGGCAACCTGTTCGAGGAGGTCCGGTTCAAACTGGTGTCCGAGCACCGCCGCGGCGCGCAGCAGGTTCTGCGTATCGGACGACACGCGCGCGATCCTGCGCTCCAGCACGGCCCGTACGGTATCAGGGAGCTCGACATCATCCAGGTCGAGATCGCGCGTCCACTCGTTCCGTGCGTCGAACAGCCGTCCTTCGTCTTTGAGGTGCCTGAACAGCTCGACAACGAAGAATGGATTGCCGCCCGTGCGATCGGCAAACTTCTGCGCGAGCCTGGCTGGCGGGTGCGGCTTGCCGAGCGATGCCAGCGCACTCTGCACGTCGGCGTGCGTGAACGGACGCAACTCGATGGCGCGCGCCTGCCGCTGGCCAACGAGCTGATCGAGCGCGGCCTTGATGGCCTGCGGTGTGAGCACGTCACGCGGCTGACCACGGACCCGGTCCAGCAGGCTCTGAAACCGCCCCTTGCTGACAGCAATGGGAGCCTCGACCTCACGGTAGGCCGCGATGACGACGATCGGGAGCTTCGCAACGTGCTGGGCCAGGTGCTGCGTCAACCCTAACGTCGACTCGTCCGCCCACTGCGCGTCGTCGATGAAGATGACGAGAGGCATGAACAGTCCGCAACGCGTCAGGAACTCTCGGACATTCGTGAACAGGTACCGTTGTCGCAACTCCGGTGGCAGTTGCAGCGGCGGCGCCAGGCCGGGGAAGAGGCGAGTCAGCTCGGGCATCAGCTTTGCCAGTTCCGGCGCGCTTGCAGCGACGGCCTGACGAAACGCCGCGGCCGGCATCAGGCGAGAGGCCTCTTCGAGGACTTCCGTGTACGCGATGAGCGCGGGCGTGCCCGCCTGCTCGTAACAGCGCCCGACCAGCGTTTGACAGCCAAGCCGGCGCGCCGTGGCCAGCGCGTCTTCGGCCAGTCGAGTTTTGCCCACGCCCGCATCACCGAGAAGGATGACGAGGCTGCCGCTGCCGGACTTCGCCTGATTCAGACTCTGAAGCAGCTGGGCGCGCTCTCGCTCGCGTCCGATCAGTTTGACGCTGCCGTCGTTCGTCGGCTCGTCGGCGACACCTGTCAGCGCGATCGATGTTGAGGGCGACAAATCGACCGAGAGCTGGCGAAGGGCGCTGCGCGCCTCGCCGAAGGACTGAAGTCGCGCAGCAGGGTCTTTCGCCAGCAGTCGTGCCACGAGGGCGTCGAGAGCCGGTGGAGTCGTCGAGCGCGGGGCACGCAGCGTCGCGACCGGCTCAGCGAGAATGGCCGCAAACGTCGCCGCGACGTTCGCGCGATTGAACGGGTTGGTCCCCGAGATCAGTTCATACAGCAGAATGCCGAACGAGAAGATGTCGGATCGGCGATCCGCTGGCTCACCGCGGGTCTGCTCGGGTGCCATATACGCCGGCGTACCAACGATGAGATCCTCCGTCGCCGTCACCGCAACGGTCATCGCCTGGTCGATGGCGTCGTTATGGGGGAGGCGCGCGGCGAGTCCGAAGTCCATGACCTTGATATGTCCGTCTTCGGTCAGCATCACGTTCGCCGGCTTGAGGTCGCGGTGTACGACGCGCCGTTTGTGCGCGGCGTCGAGCGCCTCGGCGATCTCTTCGGCCACGCGCAGTGCCTCATTGAGCGGCAGCGGCCCGCCCCGGAGCCGCCGTTCGAGTGACTCGCCGCGGACGTACTCCATGGCGATGCAGGCACGACCGTTGAGCGTCGTGACTTCGTAAATCGAGCAGATGAACGGATGATCGAGCGCGGCCGCGGCGCGCGCTTCGACGAGCAACTGCTCGAGGCCGTCGGTCTCGCCAGGCGCGGTGACGAACTTGAGGGCGACCTTGCGGTCGAGCATCACATCGTCAGCAAGGCAGACCTCTCCCATCCCGCCGCTTCCGATAATTTCGAGGATCTGGTAGCGCCCCTCTGCCATCACCGGAATGTTAGCGCTGGTATCGGGCGAGTGGAGACGCGATTCGCGCCCTTGCGGCCATACCACCGGATCGCGCATGATGCGGGCATCTGGAGGTTTCATGGCGAAGGCCCGGCGCACCACTCATCGCAGTAGCAAGGGTACGAAGCTCTACGCCGTCCGTGATGCGACGGGACGCTTCAAGGATATCCAGACGTACGAGCGCTCCCACCGTGCCGACCTGGCGAAGACCTCGAAGGCAGAGAAGACGGCCGGCAAGACGACGGCGGCACGGCGCAAGACAGCGAAGAAGCGCTGAGCCATCGAGCCGGAAGACACCCGCGACGTGTTTCAGACTGCCGTGAACGGCAGCGTGAATTCTCCTCCCTCGACGTTGTCGAAGTTGCCGTCGAGACGCGGGCCGTCAGGGTCGCCTGTAACCGCGGGCGCATCAGCGGCGTCGCCGAGCACGCGCAGCGTGTAAGGACCAGCCAAAAGTACTTCCGGGTTCACGGCCTCGAAGCGTGCGACGGTCTCCGACACCATCGACACACGACCAAGCACGCGCGGCGGCCCCGCGGCAACCGAACGTAGAACGGCAATGCTCTGCGGCTTTGCGGGCTCCGCCTGCTCCAGCTTGACGATTCGACGGTTGAACGCGATGTCGATGAAACGTATCTGCTCGCTGGCTTTGAATCGAACCGACGATCCCTCCGGGAGCGGTACGGCGATCGGCCCGGCGCTCGACGGCTGGCCATTCGCGCGTACGAACGTCACCGTTGTAATGCGCAGCGGGACTGCAGGTGTCTGCGTTCGACCGATGTAGAACCAACTCTCGAAGTCGCTGGCCTTGGTGCCCGCACCGCTCGGAAACGTCAGCCCCGTATTCACCGTCCCGTCGGCCCTGATTCCAGGGGCGCCGAATGCCTGCCCATCGAGATATCGCCGCGATCCGCGCTTGTCGTCGCGCCAGATCAAACTGCCCTTGAGAAATACGAGCAGGCGCGGAGCGCTCACGCGCGGGATCGTAAACGTGGTTGCCCCCGCCAGCCTGCCCGGTTCAACAGCCGCGGCCGCCGCCCGTGCGGCTGCGCCTCGCTTGCGCGAACGGCCTTCCGAAACGCCGGACACCACTCCCAGCGGCTGAAGCCCTGCATTCGACGTGGAATTGAACTGCCACACGATGACGCGCGGATTGGCGGCGTCTACGCCCACCTGCCCGTTCAGGACGAGGCGCTGATACAAGAGCCTCGACACCTGCTGACCGGTCACCAGCGGCGATTCGATCATCACGATCACGCTTGCATCCGTGACCGATTCCGCGTCGGGCGCTGCATCCAGAGTGACCCGCAGCTCGATGCCTTCCTGCGGCTCAATCGGCATCACGTCGTCGTTCGCCCAGCTTGTCGCGACGACGTGGAGAGACGTGGCGCTGCCGCATGGAACATCCGTGAGCGGGCAGAAGATGGGCCGGCAGTCGTCGAGGACTTCGAGCGTGCCGTCGTTGACGTGCAGGATCCCCAGCTTGGCGAAGTGATGTCTGATCCCGTGCGGCGGCTCGGCGCTCGGGTTGGTGTTCGGCGACGCGAACGGCGGCCACTCGACGTCGCCCGTCGAGGTGCGGGCCGGAATCAACCAGTAGTCTCCGCTCCGATAATCTCCCTGACCGAACTGCACTTCGATTCCGTCCTCGAGCGGAATCCACCCGGCCGCGGTCTTGATGCCATGTGCGTCTACCGTGACCGACTGCTGATCCAACTGGTCCCAGCGTCGCAACTTGGGATGACGAGCCGGATCGACGCCGTCGGGACCCGGCGCCAGCGGCAGTGGGGTTGCCCCCGCCAGGGTGATCTCCCGAGTCGCTTCATTCGGCGGATTGATCTGCGCCAGCTGCCCTGGCAGGCCAATCAGCTCCAGCCCGTCGTCGATCAACTCGACCCAGTCACCGGCCCGGAAGCCCAGCTCTTCGTCACGACCGAGGTCGTGAACGACGATGGTATTGCCGGTGATCTTTTCGATCGAGGTGACGACGGTACCGTTGTCACGGGACCATTTGAATGTAGCCGTTCCGAGCGGCCCGCCGTCGTGCACCTCGACGCGATACAGCTGATTCGACAGCCGGCGATAGCCCGCGCTCGGCGGCGGCAGGCAGGGATCGTCACCGCCGCCCGGCGCGCCGGTTCGCGCCTTCAACGTGCCGGTCGACAGCTCGGGCAGCTGTTCCCATTCCTCGAACGTCGTGCTGCATCCGACGGTCGTACCGCCGGTCAGCCTCTCGATGTCGGCGTTCACTTTCTCCAGATCCGCCGACGCCTTGGCGACGCCTTGTGCCACGCTTGCGCGCTGTTCTGTGATCTTCTTGACGAGCTCTTCGAGCTGCGGCCGGTCAGGAGCCGTCGGCGGAGTGGCATCGAGCTTCTTCCTGGCGCTGGTGAACTGCTTGGTCAGCTGCGCGTCCGCGCTCTTCGCTTCTTCCACCTGGGCCTGGAGCTTCGTGCGCTTCGGAAACAGCTCCTGCAGGGCCGTAGTGCCGGCCACCGCGACCGGAAGAATCTTGACCTGCCATACGACTCGAACGCGAGTCGCGGTGTCGGCACCGCCCAGTGCGACCTCGCGAATCAGCGGGTCCTCGAGCGAGGTGATTTGCCGCTTCCACACATCCAGGTAGGCGATCGCGAACGGTGTTTGAGCGTTCTTGAGCGCCTCGAAGACCGAGCCAACACTGGCGCCCGGAAGGTCGCCGGCATTCTGAGCGTCGTACTCGAGGTCGGTCTCGTTTTCGCAGAGCAGGCCGTCCACGTAGTAGCGGCCCTTGCCGATCGTGATCGTCGTCCCGTTCGTCGAGATCTTGAATCCGGGATCGCGCCTTGGAGCGCCCGACTGGCCGATGACGTCGGTCGCCTCTACCTCATTCCGGTACTGCTCGATTGACTGGCCTTCGTTCCAATCCGCGTCATCCTGCACGCGGCCCTGCTGCATGAGCACGGCGCTGTAGTGCTTCTTCCTGTCAAAGGTGTCGCGGCTGAAATCACCCTTCATGACGTCGCCTTTCCGATAACAGCAATGCGTGCGAGTAACGGCAATGTGTGCGAGCCGACGTGCAGTCAGCTCGCGTAGAAAATGCCTGCGTCGAGGCCAAAGCGCAGGTATTCGTCGAGCCGCACGAGGAGATTGGTTTCCCGCTGCGGCTGTCCGAGATCGTGGAACGCGCCCATCTCGGCCTCATCGTCTGCGCCCTCGAGGATCTCGAGCGCCACGCGGCGGCCCAGCTGGCCGTATCCCGGATCGCCATACCGAATCGATGTGAATTGCGGGCGGACCCGCGTCGCCTCAGCGCTGTTGGCGGGACGACACGAGAATCGGCGTGGCGTCCGCGACCCGATCGGCACGAAGCTGAATCGAACGCAGCCTTCCTGGCGGCGATCGACATCGACCGGCAACGTTCCCGAAGGGGCGGCCTCTTCCACCGCCGCCAGCACAATCGAATTGGTCGCCAGCCTCATTTGTGTGGCTCGCACACGCCCGAAGACCGTCGTATCTGCCAGCGTCAGCTCGCCCCCATACGCTCCTTCGGGACCGGAGTAGGCCAGCTTCGTTTCAGCCGTCGCGTCGACGATGCTGTCCGAGATGGTCGCGACTGCGCCGAGCGGAAGCTCGATGGCGCCGACAATGCTGCGTTCGATCGAGAGGGTGACACCTCGCGATTCGACGCGGACAGACGGCAGAACCTGTTGAGTGGCGTCGCTCGCCGAGCCGGGAACGAGCGTGCAGTGCCGGATGTTGACCCGCTCGACGTCGCCGGTGATTTTGATCGGTCCCCCGATGATGAACAACCCATTCAGAGTGACTTCTGAGTTGACCGCGCCCTCGATGCGAAGCTCGCCGCCCAGCACGATCGTCGGGCGATGGCCATTCGACGCTCGAACTTCGACGCGGCCGGCTTCGGCCGCTTTGACGGACAGTGCTTCCGAGTACCTGCCGCTGTCATGAACCTCAACGACACCGGCGCCACCGAGCCCGTCGATCGCGCTCTGAATCGACTGCGGCGTCGAAAGGACGACCACCGGTTTCAATTCACGATCGAACGTTGCGGCCCGTTCATACTCGCCGCCGCCGGTGTCGGCGCTGAACCCGTAGTGCCACGTCACCAGCACGGCCGTCGCCGGGTCGGCCGGGAATGCGAGACGGCCAAGCTCAGGATCGATGGCGATACGTGTCACCGGCGTGTGCGCCCACACGGGCAAGCCGTCGGCCCCAAGGACCGCATTCCCCTGATCGTCGACGAGATCTCCGAGATTGCAGGCGTGCACGTCCTTGATATCCACGGCCACCGGCTTCTTGGTCGGATCGATCGAACCGTCGCTACGAACGGCGGCCAGCTCGATGAACAGGCTCTTCCCCGGTCCGTAGTAGGCGTCGAGACGTTCATGGAGCACGCGACGGCTGATCGGAAGGGGCACGTCCAGCGGCGTGGACAGATGTGAAATCGTCGTTTCGAGTGCCGGCTTCGTGAAAAGAGGCACGCTCAGGCCCGCCGGGTGAAAGACGTATCTCGTCGCATCGCCGCCGACCCGAACCGCGGGCGATCGTGTCAACGCACATGCGGAGAGACGCCAGAGAAAAAGACCGATGTTGGAGATATTGTGTTTGCCACGGCGCTGGTCGATGCGTCTGATGTCGACGGTATGAGCCAGACGGTCGAATGCCGTGCCGGCCCGCTCCAGGCGTTCCCAGTCGCGCAGGTCGGCCCACGCGACGGCACGCCGGCGGACGTGATTCATGTATTGAGTCGTCGCGAGCAACTGGAAGTATTCGACGACGTGCGCGTCCCATCCCGTCACGTCGCGAGCCAGTTGTTCGAGCATCGCCGCCGTGCCTTTGCGGCGGCGGAACGCAAGCGTGTGCGCCACCTCGGCTCGGGCACCGCCAACGCGCGCGACGCGAGCGTGCAGCGGACGATAGCCGATTAGATCGCCGATATAGGGAACGACCCACGGCGCGCAGGTTTCGATGAACTGATCGTCGTAGAGCTGCGCCAGGCTCTCTTCCAGCACCGCTGCTTGCTCGGCCAGGACGCCGATGAGCGCCTTCAGAGCACCGGCGTGCTCCTCATCGCGGATCCGGTAGATCGCCGGAAGGAGTTCGTACAGCCTGGCAGCGTCGATAGTCATGACCATTCGCCTCAATCACTCGACGACAATCTGCACGCCCGCCTCGTCGATGAGCAGCAGCTCCGCGGGCTCCGTCTGACTACCCGAGCCGACAGCCGGCACCGCTGACGGCAAGGGGGAGAGCAGCCCGCTTCCCCCAATCAGGTCCGTTCGGAAGATCGCGTCGACATCGACGCCAACCACACCCGAAACAGTCTGAATGACCGCCATGACCTCACTGAGCGCGACACGTTGACCGAACGACCGTGCCGAAAATCCGAAACGCGACACCAGCGCATCGCGCGCATCGTGCCTCACCCTTTCCGCAAGCCAGTCGGGATGCCGCGTGATCCTCGCGGTGAGCCGAAAGAGCCGTTGACGATATGACCGCACGCGAAGCGACACTTGCGGATCGCCAGACGAGCGCATGGCGGCAAGGAGGTTGGCGTAGGTGTCGCTCGCTTCTGGCACCTCTGCGCCATCCGCGCCGGCTATCGTCACGAACACGCCCCGTGTCTGCCCGTCCCACGTCCACGTCGCGAGCGCCTTGGCGATGCCGGCGAATGCGCGGGCGAAGTCCTCGTAGTCGCGCAACGACACGATCCGATCGAGGGTGAGCATCGTCAGTGGCGCGTTTGCGCGAACGTCGTCTCGCGACTGCCGGTCGACGCCGCCGGTCGCCGCCTCCGGGTTGGTCACGCCGGTCACGCCCAGCGGCCGCGTCATGAGCACGGACAAACGATCGGCGTCGAGGTTCCCGCCACGACCTCCACCCTTGCGATACACGGCGCGGACGTTGTCCGAACCGCTCGGCAAGCGTGCGCCGGCGGCCCCATTTCCGAACTGCACGATCGTCCTGTCGTCGTCTTCGGTTCGCGTGACGTAGACGCGCTCGGACGGACCGCGCCCGTAGAGCGTCGGCGCTTCGTGCCAGGCGACGTCGTTCACGCGAACGCCAAGCGTCGACGCAAATCCGTCCGGCGTGCTTGCGCTGACAAAGGTGAGCGGGGGCTGCCGCAGCGAAAACTCCTGGTACGACGCCGTCGCGTCGCCGCTGCCCAACACCTCGGCGACCGTTTCGCCTTCGGTCGCCGGCGAGACATTCGCATTGATGACCACGGTGCGCCGGACGTACGAATTAGCCAATCCCTGCTCGAGCGTCAAAGTCGTCACACCGCTGGTCGTGGACGCCGCGGCGATGGTGGCGATCTCACTCGTCAGCCCGCCGCCGACTCGTTCTCCGCTGATGGCCAGGTGACGATTCTTGTCGAGGCCCGGATAGGCGCCGTCGAGTTCGAGCGTGCCGCCGGATACGACGCCGTCGAGGGGCTGCTCCGACAGGGTGAGCCGCTCGCTCTGGGCGTACACGACCGTGTCGCGCAGCACGCTCAGCGAGAGATCAAAGACGCGCACGTTCAAGACGTCGATCAGGAAGCCCTGGCCGAGCACACCTCCGAACGACGCCGACATCTTTCCACTTGCCGACAGCTGGGACGTCAGCACACCGCCGAGCACAAACGGGAGCGACAGCCATGACGCCTCCAGCGTCAACTGGCTGGCTCGTGCCGAAATACCGTAGGCGGCTCGAGATAGCGTGCGGACCTGCGTTGCTGTGGTCACGATCTGCACGAGCGAGACGCCGAACGTCGACGGGCGGTCGATGACGACCCAGCTTGGCGCAACAATCTGGTCGTAGACGGCGTCCAGCGTGACCAGGTGCTCACCCGGCTCGGCGAGATCCCATTCGGCCATCACCGGGACGCCGTTGGTGTTGCCCACAATCTGCAACGGAGCGTTGTGCCCGAATGGCGCGGCTTTCACACGCATCACGAAAACACCGCTCTCAGACGAAGCCGCCGTCTGCGGAACGTCTGACAACGGTTCGAAGTCGATTGAGGTGCGGTTGTTGTCGTTGTCCGGCCTCACTCGCGCGACCCGCCGCAGCGCCCGATCGACCGGTGTCACGATCAGCACCCGATCGCCGGCCTTGAGGTTGGCATCGGTTCCGTCGATCCAGATCCGACTCGCCGAAGCAGACAGTGCTTGAGGCGACGTGAGACGCGGTCGAATTGCACTCCACTCCCGCCGCGCCTCGATCGCCGCGATCGTCTCGAACACGTGCGGCGTTTCGCCGGGCCCAGGAACACTCTGCACCTTGACGCCCACGGCGATAGTGATGGGCGAAGGGGCGCCCGGGGAGGTGTCGAGCGTGAAGGCGAGCGCGCTACTCGAGGCGACCGCCGGCCGGGGCACGTATCCGATCTCGCGAGACAGTTCGAGGAGCGACAGGCGTTCCGTCGCAGTCCGCAGGTACGACTCATTGGCGATGCGCTCTTGATAGAACGTCAGCACGTCGAGCGTCGTTGCCCAGGCATCGAGCAGGGCGATTGTGAAGTCGGATGTATCGCGCGTGGTCAAGCCGGCAAGCGGTGAGGTCGAGCCCGCCAGCCTCGCGCGCATCGACGCGCTGAACGAGGCGTGCGTGCCAACCCTGTAGGCAATTGCCGACAGGCCGTCGCGGTTGGCGACCATGGCCGGAGTTTCGACGGCGACACCCGCGCAGCAGCCGCAATCATCTGCCATAACTACTTGCCGCCCTGCACGAGCACACGGAACACTCCGCGCTCGGGAAAATTACGATCGTTATCGAGGCGGAGAATTTCGCGGCGTGCCGCTGTCAATTTCCCGGCCGACAAGCCCTGGGTCGCCGGCTGACCCAGCCGCTCGAATTGCGTGACCTGCACGGAATCGACGCCGTCCACCGCCTGGGCGGTCGCATAAAGACGACTGAGATAGAGCGGCTGACCAAACGTGAAATTGTCCGGGTGAAATACTCCAAGGCGGCCATCAGGCAACTGGCGTGTGCTGAACACGTCCAGGAGCGCCGCCTTGACGTCGCTTCTGAAATATTCGGACTGGGCGCACACGACCATCGTGATGGCCAGCGGTACTGACCGCGCCGCGTCCACTTCGACATCCTGCGCGGCCATCCGGAACGGCTCGAGATGGTCGACGAGGCTCTCTTCGAAGCCGTCGTCGATCTCCAGGCCTCCAAGACGGTCGGCGCTCACGAAGACGGTGCGCCAGCTGCCGGTCCACCGGAACGTGGCGGCCGCCCGCTGGACTCCCTCGTGCTGGCCGGCGACCTCGGCGTAGTCGGCGGCGGTGACCGCGCGGTGCTGGGTTCGAAAGGCGGTCGGCGCCGCTTGACGGGTGCTCGCGATCGATTCCGGGTCGGTGCCGCCGCATGCCGCCATCGGGTTACGCACGCTGACGATCGCCGGGTCTCCAGACACGAAATGAGAGAGCACGTCGCGGCCGATGTTGCCGCGAGCGCCGTTCCCAACCCGATAGCGCGCCTTGAACGTGGTGCCGGCCTGCGGCCGCATCCCGTATTCGTCGTCGCCGAATCTGAGTGCAGCCGATCCATCGGTCTCGATCTCGACGACGAACGCTGTCGTGTCGGCGTGTGCGTTGAGGAGATCGCGGGCGGCGGTCCACTCCGCCGGGACGCCGTCGAGGTCGCTGGTGAGCTGGATCGCCGGCACCGTAGCCGCAGGATCGAAGCGGACGGCGTCCACCGCCGCGCCGAGAGTCTCGGAGTCGAATGGCACGGCCTGCGTCAGCGGCCGTTGCGCAAGGGCGGGATTGAAACGCTGAGGGATTTCAATTCGCGTGGGCGACTCGCAGGGCTGTGCGGCGCCAGAGGCGACAGCCATCGTTGCGGGAACCACCTCACCGATTTCCTCTGGGCTGAGAATCGTGAGGCCGTGATCGGCCAGCGCGTTGTTGCCCATTGCCACGCTCACTATGTCGACGGGCCGCTCGCCATGCTCCTGGTCCGTCGTGGACGAGACGCATAGCGGAAACGGAAGCGCGTCGGCGGCGCCCCATTCGATCTCCACGACCGCTTGTCCCGTCAACGGATCGACCAGTGCCGGGCTGGCGACTCTGACGGGAACACCGTCCTCCATTTCGATCGATGCCTCCGGACTGACCGCAGTGAGGCGGACCGCGTGACGATTCGCCGGATTGGCATCGGCGGAGTCGCCCGTGCGCGGACCGATCCGCTCCTCGAAGATCAGCACGTCGTCCCGCCGAAGCCGCAACCGCGCGTTCGGATCGTCCCGGAGCGTCGCACGGGTTGCACCCTTCGGCAGGCAGCAGTCGGCCGCACCCCAGGTGTAGAAAGCGATCTCGTTGTGCGCGGCATACACGGGCACCGGTGTGAGCGGCTCGAAGACCTCCGGGCGAAATTCGTCGAGCACTCGCGGCAGCGCCACGTTGTTCACGTGACGATCCGGGCCGCCGAAGGTCAGGAATCGCGTGCGCGTACCGGTCAGGTCCACGCGCTCGAGGATCGTGTCGTTCGAGACCTCGATGTGGACCCACGTGCGCGCGTTGCAGCCGTCGTGCATCGCGTAGTCGAGCAGCCGCGCGTGGCGCCGCGCCGATACCCGGCGCCGGCAGGTCCCGAGATAGGCCTCGGTCGCGATCGCGTCCTGCTCGTAGCTGAGGCGGTCGGCCACGTAGGCCAGCACTTCGACCAGCGCGACGCCGATGTCCGCGGGGCTTCGTTCGGTCCATGAGGGCGCGAGCGCGGACATCCGATCCAGCATCAGCCGACGGAAGCTGGCGTAGTCCTTGGCGAGATAGTCGATTTCCGGTTCCGGGATGAACGTCGGGGGGCAATCGCTCCGCGGCTCGCAGTCGAATTCGTTTGGACACTCGACCTTGAAGGAGAATTCGACCGACGACAGAATCGGATCGAAATGGTCCAGGCGCGTCTGATCTTCGTGAGAACGAACGACGCGCAACGTGTAGGGCGAAAAGTCGCCCGCTCGATCCACGGTGACGATCAGGATCCTCGGCTGTGCCGGATCGACGCTCACGCCCGCCACATCCACGTTGCGGATCCGCTCGCCGCCGAGGACGACCACGTTGGTTGGATTCAATGCCCCCGCATATCCATCCTTCACGGCAAAAGGCTGCAAGCCGTCAGCCACGAGATGCACGAGCAGCGTGCGCTGGCGATCGGCGACCGGCAGAGAAGGATCGTCAACGACTTCGAGATACTCGATACCCGTCAGCGTCGGATGCGCCCGGACATCTTCGAGGCGATGCTCGTCGCAGCAGGAGTAACGCGTGCCGTTCATCGCGTGAACTCGACGACCTTCCGTTCGGCGGTCCGCCGAATCGTGTACTGCACGGTGACCCGCAGCGTGGCGTCGTCGTTGACGACGCTCACCGTGTCCGCCTGAATCAGGTCGCCGAGAAACTGTTGCAGCGCGCCTTGCACCAGGAACTCCGTGGCCGACGCCAGGGTGTCGCTGTTCGGCGCGAATACGAGACGCAGCACGCCGCTGCCGAAAGTCGGCCGGTTGACCCTCTCGCCGGGAGCCGTGAACAGCACCTGCTCGATCAGGTCGCGGATGTGATCTTCGTCGCCCGTCGTCGCGGTCCATCCCGACCGGTCAAATCGATATGGGTAGTCGAGTGTCATGGCCTTGCCTCTCGAAGCCCGCGTGCAATCACGTTGCAACCGCTCGCGTCTGAGTTGCCGTCACGATGAGCGGTGTCCCATTCGGCGTACAGACGGCTTGACTGTCGACCAGCACCAGCGGCTGGCCGTTCGCCAGGACTCGAGTCGCGGCGGTGACCCACTGCGCCGTGATGCATGGGCTGGGCCCTCCGCTCACATTGAATGGACAACCCGCGACAACGTACGGCGCCGCCATCGTCACCACCGGCTGACCGCTGACCAGCACTCGCGGGTTCGGCGCGGTGGGCTGCGCCGAACCCGCGTGCGAGCACATCACCGTGGCACCGACATGCAGAATGAATCCGGGCATGAGAATCAGATCCTTCCGGGCGTCAGGTAATCACCAGCGCGCCCTGGTTCACCGTCACGGTCGGGCCGACCAGCGCGAGCGACGCGCCTTTCCCGTTCTGAATGTAGATGCCGGTGTCGTTGACGATGACGAACGCGCCGGTGGTGCTTTTAAGCACGATGCCGCCGCTCGGCCCGGGGAGGTCGCTCACCTGGATGCTGTTCTGCAGCGTCGTCTGAAAGGTGATGCCGGCAACGCCTGGCGGCACCAGACGGGCGGCAGACGGCACTTCGCCGGCCATGCCCCAGAAGCAACCGGTCCAGATCGGAAAATCCGGGTTGCCTTGCTCGAACTCCATCCACACACCAGAGCCGATCGGCGGCACCGTGAATTCGCCCATCTGCAGCCCAGCCACTGGCACACACGGCATCGCCCAACTTGTCGGCAGCACGTTGGACACGTCGGGCACGATCGCCTGGATACGGCCGATCTGCATCGGGTCGACGTTGTTGACCACCGTGCCGCGGTATTTGCCGAAGTACTTCGTGACGTCATTCATGTCGATCGAACCCTCTCGCCCCTACGCAGGCACGCTCCCCACTGTCGACATCAATCCGTTCCTGACCAGCGTGAAGTTCTGCCGGTACTGCCCCCGCTTGATGTCATGGGTCACGCTCTTCACGTAGTACAGGCCATCGAACGCCGCGCCGGCGCCGCGCACGCCAACGAGCCGACGGGCCTTCAGAGGGCGCCCGTAACGGGTGACGTCGAGCGATCCCGTCGCGGTGAGTGCGTCGGCCGACTTGGCCGCTTTTGCCAGTCCGATTGCCGCCGCCTGGACGAACGAATACTTCGCGGTCTCCTCGATCGGCACGAACTCCTTCGGAATGGGAGGAATCAGGCCGAGCGGAGGGTTGAGCGGCGTGATGTCGGGAATCGGAATCGGGATTGGGAACTTCGTGATGGCGTTCTGGACCCAGACGATCGGCTGCACGCGGCTCTCCGTGTCGAACTTGAAATCGAGCGCCTCCACGTTGGTGTGCGCGTCCATGTCAACGTTGAGCGCAGGTTGCGGCGTGCCGACGCGAACCTCGGGCCCCCAGTACGCCACGCTCGTCGCCGGCTTCGGCCCGGGCTCCAGATAGAACGCGTAACCCACGTCGTCGGCCAGCGCTTTCACATACGCGAGATCTTTCCCGCGATGCCGCGGGATCCGTTCGGTCGGGATCGGCACGTCCAACAGCACGCTGGGGATCACGAACGGCACGATTCCGAGGACTGCGTACTTCGCGACCACCAGTGCGACCCGCGCAAAATCCGGCATCGCCGGATACGGGATGCCGCTGAAGTCGATCAGATTCATGACAGCTGTGAGATCTTTCCCCTTCAGAGTCAATGTCGAGGTGCCGCCCGGCGTCGGCGAGCTGATCTGGTGGTGCGTGATCACGCCATCCATCAGCACGTCTGGCGTCCCGTTGGTGGTGACCACGATCACCACGCGAACGATCGGCGGCATCACTCCACCGGACAGGAGGAAGAGCGTCTGCAGCGGCGAGTTCTTGTTGAGTGAAAACGTCAGCTCGAACCCACTCGTCGTTTCACCCGCCGTCGTCACCACCTGCACCCCGGTCAGCGCATCGAGCACATCGCGCGACACCGGTATTGGGACGGCAGGGCCGATCATCAACGTGAGCTGAATGCCTTTGAACACGCCTTGCCGTCCTCTACGCCAGGCCCTCGGGCAGCGTGATGCGCAACCTCCGGCCAACCACCTCGAGTTCGGCTGGCCGAACGGCGCCGTTTGCGTCGCAGATTCTCCAGAACTGCTCCGAGTCGCCGAGATATTTCGCGGCGATTAAATCGAGACGCTCGCCCTCGACGACCACATGCTCCTGCAGCGTGGTGAAGCGATCGGCTTGCGGCACGAAACGCCGGCGCACGAACACCACCGTGCGTCCATCGGGCAGCGACCGCGCAGCCAGCGCCACACCGTGGTAGCGGCTCGACGCGGCAAACGCACCAGTCGCAGTACCTGGCAGGCCGAGCAGGGCCCGCAGTTGTTCGTTGGCGTCGCTCATGGAATGCCTCCGAGGCCGAGTGCGCCAAGGCCGCCGGTGCGGTACAGCGCGGCCAGCGCTTCCTTCTGCTGTTGATAGACCATGTAGAGGCTGCCGCCCTTCGGCGTGAAGCCGAGATCGTCAACCGTGAGCACCCTGAATCCGAGGCTGACCTTGGCCCGAATCGGATTCAAATCCGCGTCGAAGGCATCCTCGACCGCGCTGATATCGGTGAGCCGTACGGGCACGATGCGGTTCTTGCTCCAGACGAACAGCGTCAGCGGCACCTGCATCGGCGCGATCTCGAGCGTGCCCCCCGCGGCGCGGGCATTGTTCGCCAGCAGCTGCGCGCTCGTGGGATAGGCGATGATCTCGAGCGCCGCGAGTTGCGGATGCACGCCGACGCGCACGGCCACACCGTCGGCGATCTCGAGCTGGTCGGTGGCATCGATTTCGGCGTCGAGCTTGAACGTTTCGACGGGCGGACCCTTCAGTCGAAGCGCTTCGGATCGATTCGGGTCTCCGCCCGTGCCACCGGTGAACGGCTGAATCTGCAGCGTTCGATTCATTGTGTCCGGGTTGTACTGCAGCGTAATCACGCGCAGGATGGCACCCGACTCCGGATCGAGCAGCACGATCCCGCCCTTCACGAGCTTTGGCGCATTGGGAAAGGTCGTCATAGCCGCGCCATCACCCGGTAATCCGCCCCGTCGAGCGATTCGAGATTCGGCAAATCAGCAAAGGGCGGCTGCCACAGCATGCGGACGATCAGGTCGTCACGGTCGAAAAAGACGCCGAGATCCTCGTCGTAGACCTCGACCGTGACCGGGCGATCGAGCGGCAGCATCGCCAGCAGCGGAATCTGAAACAGATGACGCTCACCATCGTTCAGCTTCCTGGTCGGCGTCTTCAGATCTACGTTTGGGCCCGTGACTCGCACATACACCTCGTCGGCGCTAAGCCAGTCTTCCGTCTTGTCGACGAGCACGTCGACTTTCGCGTGCCGCTCTTTCAACGCGGTCTCGATTTCGGCGATCCGGCCGGCGGCCCACTCGCGTTCCGAGCCTGGTGCCATATCCCTCAACGACTCGCGCGTCGTCAGCAGCTCTGTCACCAGCGCCGCCGTGTCGTCGTTCACCGCCGCGGCGGCTGCACCCGGTTGCGCATCGCCGAAAGTCGAGGTGCCGAAAAATGTGACGTCGGCTTCGGCCGGCTGCAGGCGCTTGCCGGCCGCGTCGGCGACAATCCTGTCGATGACGTAGTTCGTTTTCTCCCCCGCGACCACGACCTTCCAGCCAGCCTTCGACGGGGATGTCCTCAGTACCCGCCACTCGTACATGTCGGGCCGGGCGAGATCTGTCTCGCCCCATTCGATCGCCTTGGCACGTGCCTCGTCTTCCGCTTCCGCCTTCGTGTTCTTGTTTTTGACATTCGTCGTGTAGTCGTACGAGTAGGTCGTCTGCACGACGTCGCGGTGTGCGCCTCGCTTTGGAATCGTCCGCGCCCACCAGGCTGCGTCGAGGTGTGTGTATTTCGTCTGGAATTCAGCGAGCTGGCTGGCGCGCGGCATCGTGCGGTTGCCGGCGTACTCGATGAAATAGACGTCCAGCGCCTCGTAGTGTGTCGGGGTGCGCGACTTTCCCTTGCCCGTGTATTCGGTGCCGTAGACCTGCTTGTGTGTCGGCGCCACGACTTTACCGGCGCCGCCGAAGGCTCGATCGAGTGCGTCGAGCATCCGGGTGCTGCGGCCGATGTTGCAGCCCTTGATCCGGATCACCGTCTCGGTATCAATGACACCCTTGGGCAGCCCGAAGCGCTCCGGCGAGTCTGTCAGTGCCTTATCGAGCTCGCCATAGCTCGTTTTGCGGTCCTTGTCAGTGGACCCGATTGGAAACGACAACGTGCCGTCCTCGTTGGCATGCGAGACGAGATACAGATTCGCCACGCGATCGGGGTGCTGGCGCAGGTAGGCGAACACCGTCTCGAGCGACCGGTGCGCCTCGTCGTTGACGAGGGTCGCACCCGGCACCTGCGCCCTGAAGTACTTCACGGCCTCGCTATAGAACGGGTTTCGTTTCGTCCTGTCCTTGCCCATGATGAAGACGAGGTCCACTCCCGGCGGCCGTGATGCCTTCGCCGGCGCGGGTGCACGGGCGATCGCTCGAGCACCGATCGATCTGGTGGCGAGGGCGGGCCGCACCAGCGCCGAGCCGCGGAAGGCGTCGCTTACACGCTCGGCTTCCCGCTCAGACGGGTGATCCCGAGGCACGACGTCTGGCCGCGCATCGAGACCGGGCCGGATCGCCGCCGCAATGCGGCTTGCGTCGGGGGAGGCGGGGGCTTCGCTGGTCGTCGATGCCGCGCCGCCCGTCTCTGTCGTCGGCAGGGCGACAGTGTCGAAGTCGACGTTGGGTGGGGATTGAACCGTGGCGGATCCGCCTGTCGCAAGCGCGCCGCCACCGCCCTGCTGCTGTGCGACGTGCGTCAGCTCGTGGGCAAGCAGCGCCTGTCCTTCGGCTGAATGCGGCGCAAATTCTCCGGCGCCGAACACGACATGCTCGCCAATCGTGAACGCCCGGGCGTTGAGCGCGTCGGCAGATGCCGCGGCGCTCTCGTCGGTGTGCACGCGCACCGACGACAGGTCGAGGCCGAACGCCGGTTCGAGCGTCGCACGCGTGTCGGCTTCGAGCGCATGGCCGGGGTGATTGACCGCGTCTTGCGCGAGCTCTCCCGCATTCGGAGCAATCGGAGCTTCAGTGGACGCCGCGCTCGGATTGACGGGTTTCCTGTGCTTCTTCCAGTACTCGATCAGTTTGTCTTCGAACCGGGCCAGTCGTCTTTTCGGGTCGTTCTCCTTGGAGGGCTGCCGGGGCTTGCCGTCTTTGATATTCCGAACCATGTCGGCGATGAGCGCTTCCATCACCTGCTGGAGCTGCGGGAGGTCTGACGCGGCAAGCGCCTCGATCTCAGCTCGTTCCGTGCTGCCGGCCGGGAACTTCTCCGCGATCGCGACCCTGAACCCCTTGTAGTCACGTTCGGCGTTCTTGGCTGCAGCGAACGCTGTGACAAACGTCCGCATCGCGGGAAACCCGTTGATGTACTGATCGACGATCGTCCGGCCGTCGGGCGCCTCGCTCATCGGCACGAGCTCGCCCTTCATGATTCGTTGACCGACCAGCGCGAACGGTTTCAGGAGATCCTTGGTCAACTCCTCGGCCATTCGAAATGACATCTGGTCGAAGCCATGCACTTCTTGCGCGGTCAAGCGGGATTTGAACGACAGACGGGCCGTATGCCACTCCATGAACTGGCTCGAGAGTCTTCCGGCGAGAGCCCATAGACGCCGCAACCGGTCCAGGAACGGCTTGGCCCACGCGTCGACCACCGCCGTCTGTGTGACTTGCTTCGGCTTGGCGGCGACCGAGGCTTTTGCGGCGTCAACGGCGCGCGTGCGCTGCGCGTCGATTTCCGTGAGCATCAGCTGTCGCAAGAGCGCGACCCAGTCCGAGTCGATCTTGTTGCGAAAGCCGTTCGGCGGTAGGTAAAGCTCTGCGTTCAGCGCATCGAACTTCGGCTTGAGACCCTCCCGCTGTCTCGTGATGCGATACTCCGTGAACACGTCGACGTGCATGAATGCGTACTTGCTCGGACACTCTTTCTGGAGGCGCTCCGGTTCAAGAATGTAGAAGGCGAACGTCTCGGCAAAGTCGTCGTCCGGAACCGTCGCGGCGTAGGGCGAAATGAAGGTCGCGTCCTTCCTGTGCCTCCAGTAGTAGGTGGTGCCGCGAGGGCTATAACGAGCAAAGCGGTAAATCCACCCGCCAAAGTCGCGTGCCTTACCGAAGAACCCCTCGTCCTCGGCTGCGCGGTCGCGATCCTGGTCGAGGTGGAACCGTAGTCGATCGCGATCTATCTGATCCGGAATCAGCCGCCTGAGATCCGCAGGCGTCAGCTTCTCCCATCCGGACAGCTTCTGAAACGCCTTGAACATCTTCTCGTCGCTGAAGTGGATCTGGTGTCCCAGTTCATGCGCGACGGTCTGCACGGTTGCCAGACCAAAGAGATTGATCTGGCCCTTCTGAGCGGAGCCGGCGATATGTGGATTCTCCTTGCGACGCTCAATCTCCCTGAAATCGGGATTCGCGTGCAACAGGTCATACGGGAGCAGCCCAATGATGATCTTGTCGAAGTTCTCAAGGAGCTCTTCGGTCCAGATCACGCCCTTGAACGCACCGAGCGCGCGGTTGAACTCGAGGTTGTACTTCAGCTCGAGGCCGAACTCGGCGGTCTTGTCCTGGAGAAGCGTCGCTAATCGTTGATCGAAGTCCCGATTGATGGCGGCAATTTTGCCGGGCTCTTCGTTGTCGCGGATCGCCTTCTCCAGGTCCTGGCGATACTGAACGAGCTCGCTCGTCAGATCCAAGGTGGCCCGCTCCAGTAGAGTGTCGACCTCCTCCTGCGTGCGCTTGCCGCTGGCGACGGCCTCGGCCGCGTCCACGGTGAAGATATTGGTCAACTGCGTTCTGAGGTTCTGGCCATGCTTGATGCCGGCCAACGCGAGGATCTCTTCGAAACGTCGCGAGAGCCGATCGGTATCGATCGCGTCGCGCAGATTCGCGGCTCGATCGTTTCTGATAAACAGGTCCGCGACGTCGTCCTCGCTCGTCCGCGCCAGCAGATCGACGATCGCCTCTTCTTCGAATTCGCGCACCCACCACATCTCGGTGAACAGATCGAGGTAGTAGCCTTTCACGTCCACCCGTTCGATGCCATTTGACAGAAGGTTGAGCAGGTCGCGGTACTCCGAACCGTGGTAGTCGTCCAGCAGCTGCGCGAAGCGCCTCTCCGTGTCGAGCTCGTCGAGCGTATCGTCGAGCAGCTTCGCCCCGAGAACCTTCTGAAGAATCGCAAGGCCCGCCTGTTCCTCGGGATCCATGGTGGCGCCGTCGAGCAGGTGGATGATGAGGCGAGCCGCCTGGGTTGCGGTCAGCGTGATGTTGGGCCACTTCGACGAGCCCGTGAGTGCCCGCACCGCATCGTTGTCACCAGTGAGCGCCCGCGCCAACGGATCCGGCGCCGCCGCGCGCGTTTCCTTGCGCCGCAGCACCCGCACGGCGGACCCCGCTGCAGCCCCGCCGACCCCACACTGCTGTAGCACGTGCGCAAGCTCGTGAGCGAGCAGACGACGTCCACTCAGGGTGGACGGAGAGTACGCGCCGCTCGCGAACACGATGTCGCGCCCCACGGTGTAGGCCAGCGCGTCCACGTCACGCGCTGAAACGCCGGCCCGCGCGTCGGTGTGAATGCGCGCGTGCGACAAATCGACGCCGAACCGCGACTCCATGGCAGCGCGCGTCGCGCTGTCCAGCGGACGGCCCGGTGACGCAAGCACTTCGTCGACAGACGGCGGCGCCCAGCCTGTAGCGGCGCTAGTGCTATCGGTCGTCAACTCGCTGGCGCCTCGAATCATGTGGCCCGCCGTGGGGGGTACCTCCTTGCGCATCAGCGGCTCGTCAGGGCGCTTCCGCTTCGGTTGGGGCTCCTCCTGCTTTTGGTCGGCGCCTGCGGTGACCGTCTTCGACGCATCCAGCTGACCCTCGTCTTGCGCCCGTTTCCTGTCGTCGTCCGCCGCTTCGGTCTTGCCCGCCCGCTTGCGGTGGACAATCGGCAACGTGCCGAGCGAAAAGTCGTGCCGCGCAACTCCTGTCTCACCAGACGTCACCGCGTCGGCGATTCGATCGGCGTCGCGCTCGTATCGATCGCCTGGAGTGTTGACCAGGAGCCGCGGGGCATGTGCTCGCACCGCCGACGACGAGGACGTCGATCGCGCTGCCGCTCGAGATGAGGTCAACGCACGTTCGGCCACGTCGAGATTCCTCGGTAGATCGTCTCGCCGATTCGCGAGCCCAGAGTAGCCGCGCTAGCCCGCCGCGGGAGCCGGCACTCGCCCGCGTCGATCCGATCGATGTGCGCGCGCGTGTTCCACGACGGACCCGCATCACTCTGCGCGAGCTGCTCGGCGATCGCGTTCCTTACGGCGTCGGCAATGGCGTAGCGGTCTCCCGGCGCAACCCCGTCCAGAATCAGCTCGTCGATTCGAACCACGATCCGCGCTGGCCGTGGCCTGTCTGCATCTGCCATCGACTACTCCGTCCAGCCGGCAATTTCGGCGTCGCTCAGGGGTCTTTCGAGCTTCGCGTATTCGCTGCGCGCCGCCCGCGCGAGGTGCGTCATGCTCACGGGGCCGGCGGCATCCGCGGCAAGGAACGCGGCGTGCATCGCGATGTTGCGAATGTGACCGCCAGATACGCTGAGCCGCGCCAGCTTGTCGGGCTGCAATCCGACCGTCGGCGTCTCCCGCGGAAAAATGCGGCGCCAGATCTCCGCACGCTGCGAGGCATCGGGGAACGGAAACGTGACGACGAACCGGAGCCGGCGCATGAACGCCGGGTCCAGCGCGCCACGCATGTTCGTCGTCAGGATCGCGAGGCCGCGGTACGCCTCCATCCGCTGCAGCAGATAGCTGATTTCGACGTTGGCGTAGCGGTCGTGGCTGTCTCGCACCTCGCTCCGCTTGCCGAAGAGCGCGTCGGCTTCATCGAACAGCAGGATCGCGCCGCCATCCTCGGCGGCATCGAACACGCGCCGCAGGTTTTTCTCGGTCTCGCCGATGTATTTGCTCACCACCTGGCTCAGATCGACGCGATACAGATCCAGCGCCAGCTCGTTCGCCATCACTTCGGCCGCCATCGTCTTACCCGTGCCGCTCGGGCCGGCAAAGAGGGCCGTGATTCCAAGTCCCCGCCGGCTCTTCGCCGCAAACCCCCATCGCTCGTGCACCGTCTCGCGCTGCCTGACGTGCGCGGCAATCTCGCCGAGCGTGCGGACCTGCCCTTCGGGCAGCACGAGATCGGTCCACGACGCCACCGGCTCGATACGCTCGGCCACTTCGTCGAGGCCCGCACGCGGCCATACCAGACGCTCGGGCAGCGCGTGCGGCCGTCGAAGGTCAACCGCCGTAACCGTGCGCGGGAGCTCGCGCGGACGCAGGGCGCTGGACACGATCAGCGTGCCGCGGAATCGTTCCGCAATGCGTCGGGCCGCATGGTCGGCGCCGGAACCAGATTCGTCGATCTCGAGCACCAGGACGCCCCGCGTCAGCACGAGCTCGCGCTCGATCAGCCGCACGAAACTGTCCCGCTCCGCAGATGCCTGCGGCACATCGGCCGCGCTCAGCATCAACATTCGGCGATCGAGCGCCGCGCACGCAGCCGCAACCACGGCGCGCCGTTCGATGACTGACGGCCCTGACACCGAGATCACCGACTCGCGCTCGTCGTCGCTCGTGAGCACAGTGGACAGGTGGATGGCGGCCGGGCTGGGCGCCTCGTCCGCCAGAGTCGACGGGGTCAGCGGCGTCAATGCACCCGCGAGACGGACGTCGATGTGTTGAATGCCGAGGAGAAAGTGCAGAATTCGTTCGTCGAGACGAAGACGGCTGTCCACGAGCGGCGCCGGATCGACGACGTCGAGGAGCCGCCAGAAACGCAGCGGCGCGGCGGGCGTCAGCGCGCTCCAGTGCGGGTCGGGCAACATCGCAAGCGCCAGCCCGAATGTCGGCCAGGCGCGACGCGGATCGTCGTGCGCCCGTCCGTAGAGTGCGCTCAATTTCGGATCGAGTTCAGCGCCGGCACACATCAGGAGCACGTCGCGCTCGAAATTGGAGAGGGCAAACGCCGTGCAGAGGTGACCGAGCGCCGCCGCCGTTCTGGTGGGTTCGGGTTCCCGGGAGTCGTCACCACTCGTGCCGGTCGTGTCGGCTGGGTGGCGCGCGTCGATCGCGCGTTCGATTTGCCGTCGAACGCGATCGAGCGCCTCCATCAACCCCTGCCGGTTCGACGCGAGCCACGCCTCGCGTGAACCCGGGACACGTTCGACATCGATCGAGGTCGTCGTCATAGCGTGATCGCGGGAGATACGAACTGTCCCGTGCCGTCGACGCTCAGAGGGCTCTCGGCTCCATCGACCTGCACGCGAACGAGGTAGGTTCCGGGAGCGACGAAGCTCACAGCGAACACGATGGTTCCGGTGTCCGGATCGTTCGGCGACACAATGCCGTTGTCGCGCGGGGCGGCAAACGAATACGAGCGGGCGGCGCGCCCGATTGGCACGGTCTGCTCGTTCAGCAGCAATGTCACACGCTGCTGGCGGCCCACCCGCGGCGCAAAGTGGACCGTGACATCGGCCGACTGCAGCGTGACGCCGTCGACGACCACTGGCGCGCCGTTCTTTAGCGTCGGCGTCACGTTCGAAGCCGAGGGCGCTGCGACAGCCGGCGGCACCGGTCCAGGTGACGCGATCGTTGGATGCAGGACGAACGCGACGACGTTCGACTCGAATCCTCGGTGGGGTTCGGAAGGAGATGAGGTTCCGAGGTCGAGACGATGAATCACCTGAAGGCTTTGCACCCCAGCGCGGAGACCCGCCGGAACGACAACCGTCAAGCGATCGTCGGCCACGACATCCGGCGCCAGCGCGATCTCGACTTCACCGACCCGCACCAGCACCACGTCCGCGGAGAGCGAGTGCCCCGAAAGCCGAAGCGACGTGCCTTCGAAGATCCACGCGTTCGCTCCCTCTGAAGACGCAATGTCGTCGACCCGCGGCTGACGCCACGTGAACACCTTGACGTTCGGGGTCAGGACCGGCAGCGCCGGCCGGGTGGAGCGCCGGCTCTCGATGAGCACGACCGAGGCCTGATACGCAGCAGACGGCCGGAAATGCGCCTGCAACGCGGTCCACAATTTGGACATCTCTTCGCTGCTCAAGGTCTCCGGGCAGATCTTGATCTGTTCGATCTGATCGGCCAGTTCCGCCGCGACGAGCGCTTGCTGCGCCGGCGGCAAAACGCTGCCGGTGACCGGCTGCGGGGCACCGAGCGCCCGACGAATCGCGTCGCGTGACAGGACCGGTGTTTCGTGCAGGGCCTGCATGGCGTAGCCGAGCAATACTTCCGCCTCGAGGTCGAGGGTGCCGTAGGCGCTCAGAAGATAGTGCAGGTCGAGGGCCAGCGGCGGATTGCCGATGCGTTCGCCTGCGGAATCGCGCGAGGG
>Ga0207691_10000807_pt1 | contig 31168 bp, 24 predicted proteins | sample KBSM13metaG_FD_184327 | JGI IMG/M metagenome (GOLD analysis project Ga0207691, IMG submission 184327) | Miscanthus rhizosphere microbial communities from Kellogg Biological Station, Michigan, USA - KBS M1-3 metaG (SPAdes) (version 2) | ecosystem: Host-associated > Plants > Roots > Rhizosphere >...
CGTCGATCGAACAGCCCCCAGGCGCCTTCATTGCCGTGCCAAGCGCCGCCGGTGGCGGCCTTCGCGTACTCCGTCGCGCGCGTCTCGAAGAAATTCGCGTGCTCGACGCCATTCAGCATGGCCGTGAGCCAGGGCAGCGGATGCTCTTTGACGCCATAGATCTGCGGCAGGCCTAACTGCTTCAGACGCCAGTCGGCGATGTAGCGGATGTAGGCTTTGATCTCGGCGGCGGTGAGCCCTTCGATCGGCCCCATCTCGAAAGCGAGATCGACGAAGCGATCTTCGAGCTTCACCACGGTCCGCGCGCATTCGACGATATCGTCCTTGACGGACGGAGTGAGCGCGCCGGTTTCCTGAGCGAACGTGTGGAACAGGCGGATGATACCCTCGCAATGCAGCGTCTCGTCGCGCACGGACCAGCTCACCACCTGGCCCATCCCGCGCATCTTGTTGTGGCGCGGGAAGTTGAGCAGGATCGCAAAGCTCGCGAAGAGCTGCAGTCCTTCCGTGAAGCCGCCGAACATCGCAAGGGTGCGCAGCGTATCGGCGTCGGTTTCCACACCGAATCCCTGCAGATATTCGTGCTTGTCGCGCATCGCGGCGTAGTCCATGAACGCCGTGAATTCACTGTCAGGCATGCCGAGTGTTTCGAGCAGCAATGCATAAGCTGCGATGTGTACGGTCTCCATGTTGGCGAACGCCGCCAGCATCATCTTGATCTCGGTGGGGCGGAACACGCGCGCGTAGCGCTCCATGTAGTTGTCCTGCACCTCGACGTCCGACTGCGTGAAGAAGCGGAACACCTGCGTGAGCAGGTTGCGTTCCGCGTCCGTGATGCGGCTGTTCCAGTCCTTGCAGTCCTCGCCCAGCGGGATTTCTTCCGGCATCCAGTGGATCTGTTGCTGGCGGCGCCAGTACTCGATGGCCCACGGATAGCGAAAGGGCTTGTACGAACGCGACGGCGTGAGCAGTCCCGGCCTGGCGAGCAATTCGATCTGGGTGGGAGGGGCGATTACTGACATGACAGGCACTCGTCGTATTTGTCGTCTTCAAGGGCGTCCAGCGGTTTTTTCGGCCACGAACGCGTGTTGTCGGCCTCGACACCGGCGAATCCGGCACGCTGCACGCTCTTCGACCGGCAGTAGTACAGCGACTTCACGCCGCGTTCCCACGCCGTCCAGTGCAGCATGAGCAGGTCCCACTTGTGGATATCGCTGCGCAGATAGAGGTTGAGCGACTGCCCCTGGCAGATCAGCGGCGCGCGGTCGGCCGCGAGCTCGATGACCCAGCGCTGATCGATCTCGAATGCGGTGCGGAAGATCGATTTCTCCTCGTCGCTCAAGGCGTCCAGATGCTGCACCGATCCTTCGTGCGCGAGAATCGACTGCCAGGTGTCCTCGGTGTTCAGACCCTTCTCGTCTAGCAACTTCTGCAGCGCTGGATTGCGCACACTGAACGAACCCGAAAGAGTCTTGTGCGTGTAGATGTTCGCCGGAATCGGCTCGATGCACGCGCTGGTGCCGCCACAGATCACCGAGATGCTGGCGGTGGGCGCGATCGCGAGCTTGTGCGAGAAACGCTCCATGACTCCACGCTCCGCCGCGTCCGGGCACGCGCCGCGTTCTTCGGCGAGCACGAGCGACGCGGCGTCGGCCTCACGCCGCAGATGCTTGAACATGCGCAGGTTGGCCGCGCGCGCGAGCGCGCTTTCGAACGGGATGCCATTGTTTTGCAGCCAGGAGTGAAAACCCATGGCACCGAGGCCCACCGAGCGTTCGCGCATGGCGGAATACTTCGCCGTAGCCATCGACGCCGGCGCGTGGTCGATGAATTCCTGCAGGACATTGTCGAGCATGCGCATCACATCTTCGATGAAGCGTTGTTCCGTGCTCCATTGTTCCCAGGTCTCGAAGTTGACCGAGGACAGGCAGCACACCGCCGTCCGCGCGCGCCCGAGATGATCGACGCCGGTCGGCAACAGGATTTCGCTGCAGAGATTCGACTGACGGACCTTGAGGCCGAGCGCGCGCTGGTGCGCACTGAGCTGTTTGTTGGCCGTGTCGCTGAAGAGCAGATAGGGCTCGCCGGTCTGCAGCCGTGTCTCGAGGATCTTCTGCCACAGGTGCCGGGCGGAAAGCGTGCGCAGCGCTTCGCCGTTTTTCGGGCTGCGCAGCGCGAACGGCAGATCGTCGCGCACCGCCTGCATGAATTCGTCGGTGATGCAGATGCCGTGGTGGAGGTTCAAGCTCTTGCGATTGAAATCGCCGGAAGGCTTGCGGATCTCGATGAACTCCTCGATTTCCGGATGATGCACGTCGAGATACACGGCCGCCGAGCCACGACGCAGCGAACCCTGCGAGATCGCCAGCGTCAGCGAATCCATCACGCGCACGAACGGAATGATTCCCGAGGTCTGCCCGCAGCCCTTCACGGTTTCGCCGATGGAGCGCACGCCGCCCCAGTACGTGCCGATGCCCCCGCCATTCGACGCCAGCCAAACGTTCTCGGTCCACGTGTTGACGATGCCGTCGAGATTGTCTTCGACCGCGTTCAGGAAGCAGGAGATCGGCAGACCGCGCTGTGTGCCACCGTTCGACAGGATGGGCGTGGCCGGCAGGAACCACAGGCGCGACATGTAGTCGTAGAGCCGCTGTGCGTGCGCACCATTGTCGGCGTAGGCACGCGCGACGCGCGCGAACAGATCCTGGGTGGTTTCACCGGCGAGCAGGTAGCGATCCTGCAGCGTGGCACGGCCGAAGTTCGTCAGCAGCGCGTCGCGGGCCGGATCGGTCGCCACTTCGATCGCAGCGCGCGCGGCCCTGGCAGAGTCGGCACCGGCCGCAGACCCTTTTACGCTTATGACCTTGCGCGGGTGTTTTCTGGGTGCCGGCTTCGCGCGCACTTCCGAGACTGATTGATTTGCCATCGCCTCTCCGTTGTTCGCGGGGAAAGGCAGGCGGCGCGAGAATCTGCCGGCGGCAGAAAGCATCGACGCTGCTGCCGGAACACCCCGTCCGATCAGAAACTTTCTAAAGTGTGCCCGGCAGGTCTCCTGGCTCACCGCTCCATCGCGAGTTGTTAGGCCTTCCCGGGATTCGTCACCCCAGTGGCTGCACTTTTCCGCCGAAAAAGGCGGGAAAAAGTCACATTTCGCTTGCGGTCTACAGTTGCGGGGGCAGCTGCGGATTGAGTGACCACTTAAGATCCTTTCACCGCATTCCCTTTTCATCGCGCTTTCGCGCGAACCGATGCACGACGAGATGTTGTGTGCCGCGACGGGAATTTGTCAACAGATTGTGGGAGAGAAGTTCGTGAAGAAGTTTTTGAGGTGGCTGGGATTTGTAGCAGCCGGGCTCGCGGGCGTCGCATTGATCGGGCTTGCATATATCTATTTCGCGTCCGAGCGCGTACTCGATCGCCAATACGCAGTGGCCGACAAGGCCGCCCTCGTCGTTCCTTCGGACGCAGTCGAGATCGCGGAAGGTCGGCGCATCGCGCAGCTCGGTGGCTGTCTGCATTGCCACGGTGAGAAGCTCACCGGTGGCGTGGTCGAAGACATACCGAACCTGGTGCGCATGGTGGCGCCGAACATCAGCGCCCTGCTGCCGGCCTACAGCGACACACAGATCGCCACCGTGCTGCGCAAGGGCGTGAAGCCCGATGGCCAGAGCGTATTGTTCATGCCCTCGGAGATGTTTCGCCACTTGAGCGACGCGGATCTCGCACGCCTCGTGGCCTACTTGCGTACCGTTCCTGCCACCCCCGAGGGCGTGCAGGAAAAGACCGAGGTGCGCATCCTCGGCCGTCTGATTCTCGCCAAGGGTGACTTCAGTCCGGCGGCCAGCAACATCGAGTCCCTGCCCGCTGCGGTCGCCAGCTTCGACGCCAATGACCCGGTGAGCCGCGGCCACTATCTGGCGATGAACGCCTGCAGCGAGTGTCACGGGCAGGACCTCCAGGGTTTCGCCACGATCGGCGCTCCCGCGCTCGTAGTGGCCAAAGGATATTCCCTCGAACAATTCACGCGGCTCATGCAGCAAGGCGTAGGCCTTGGCGAGCGGCAGTTCAAACTCATGAGCCCAACCGCCAAGGCGCGCTTCACGCAGTTCAGGCCGGACGAAGTCGCGGCGGTGTACGCGTTCCTGCAAACACTCTGAAACACGGCATTGGGTGATGGGTCTCGGGGTTCGCGGCAGCGCGCTCCAAAGACCCGGTTCGCGCACGCGTTTGCTAGCATCCGGCGCGTGAAACGCTTCATCGCATTGGCGCTGGCAGTCGCTGCTGCTTTCGCCGCAGAGGCTGCTCCGCCGCGACTCGAAAAACACGGCTCGACGCAGCAGCTGCTCGTCGACGGCAAGCCGTTCCTCATTCTCGGCGGAGAACTCGGAAATTCCAGCGCGTCGAGCGCCGACTACCTGCGCCCGCACTGGCCGCGCCTGAAGGCGATGAATCTCAATACCGTGCTCGCGCCGGTGGAATGGGATCTCGTAGAGCCGGTCGAAGGACAGTTCGACTGGACCTCCGTCGATGATCTGCTGCGCGACGCCCGCGCTCACGATCTCAAGCTCGTGATCCTCTGGTTCGGCGCGTGGAAGAACAGCATGTCCACCTACGTGCCGTCGTGGGTGAAGCGCGATCAGCAGCGGTTCCCACGCGCGCAGCTCGCCAACGGGTCGAGCGTGGAGATTCTCTCGGCATTTTCGGCAAACACGCGCGATGCAGACGTGCGAGCGTTCGGCGCGTTCCTGGAATACCTCAAGCGCGTCGACGGCGACAAGAACACCGTGCTTATGGTGCAGGTGGAGAACGAGATTGGCATGTTGCCCATCGCGCGCGAGCGCGGTGCCGCGGCCGACAAGTTGTTTGCCGGTCCGGTGCCCGCCGAGCTCCTGCGCGAGCTCGGCGCGCGCGGCGCGAAAATAGAGCCGGAGCTTCGCGAACGCTGGCAGAAGAACGGGCGGAAGACTGCAGGGACCTGGGCGCAGGTGTTCGGCGACGACGAATCGGGCGCCGAGGTTTTCACGGCCTGGCACTACGCGCGCTTCGTCGAGTCGCTGGTCACGGCGGGCAAGAAGCGCTACGACATTCCGATGTACGTGAACGCCGCGTTGAACCGCACGGGCCGCAAGCCCGGCGAGTATCCGAGCGGCGGCCCGCTGCCGCATCTGCTCGATGTCTGGAAGGCCGGTGCACCGAGCCTCGATTTCCTGGCGCCCGACATCTACTTCCCGAACTTCGCGCAGCTGGCGGCGCGCTTCCATCGCGCGGACAACATGCTGTTCATCCCTGAGGCCAACAACGCCACGAATTCTCAGGGGCCTGCGAACGCGTTCTACGCGTTCGGCGAATTGGACGCGCTCGGCTTCTCGCCGTTTTCCGTCGAGTCGCTCGGTGATGCGCCCAATGCGCTGTCACGCGCTTACGAAGTGCTCGGGCAGCTGGCACCTGTGATCGTCGAGAATCGCGGCAAGTCGCGCATGGCAGGTTTCCGCGCGCGCATCGAGGAAGACGGCACCCCCGTCGACACGCCGGTCAAAAAAGTGTTGGGCGATATCGAGTTCACCGTGACGTTCATCGATCCGTGGACGCCCCGTGACAAACAGACCATCGCCGATCACGGCGGCCTTCTGATCTACGCCGGTGGCGAAGACTTCTGGGTAGCGGGGCAAGGCATCACCGTGACGATGCGGGGAGTAGACGGGCCGCCGCTCGTCGGCATAGATGTCGCAGAGGAAGGAGTGCTCGACGCCCAAGGAAAATGGATGTCCGGGCGTCGTCTCAACGGCGACCAGACGCACCAGGGGCGGCACATCCGCCTGGCCCCGGGGCAATTCCAGATCCAGAAAGTGCGGCTGTACCGATACCGCTGAGGACTACGTCAGCACCACTAACAAGTCTTTCGCATCCACCTGCATTCCCGGTTTCACCAGCACCTCGGCCACGGCGCCGTCGGTCTCCGCGCGCACGCTGGTCTCCATCTTCATGGCTTCCATCGTGAGCAGCAGATCGCCCTTGGCGACCTTCTGCCCGACCATGGCTTTCACGGTCGCCACGGTGCCGGGCATTGGCGCGCCGACATGCTTCGCGTTGCCTGCTTCCATCTTTCGCTGCGGCGGCCGCTTGGCCACTTGCGAGCGATCGGTGACGACGATGGAACGCGGCTGACCGTTCAGCTCGAAGAACACCTGGCGCGTGCCATCGTCGCGTACTTCGGACAGCGCGACGAAACGGACGATGAGTGTCTTGCCGCGCTCGATGTCGACGCTCACCTCGTCGCCGGGCTCCATTCCGTAGAAGAACACCGGCGTCGGCAGAATCGCGCAATCGCCGAATGTTGTGCGGTCGCGGGCGTAGTCGAGGAACACCTTGGGATACATGAGATAGGACGCGAACTGCGTGTCAGTCGCGGGGCGGCCTAACTTCTCATCGAGCTTCTTGCGCTCCGCGACGAGGTCGAGCGGCGCCATCAGGGCGCCGGGACGCTGTTCGAGCGGCTTCTGCCCCTTGAGCACTTTTTTCTGGATGTCGGGCGGCCAGCCGCCCTCGGGGCGGCCCAGATCCCCGCGCATCATTTGCACGACACTTTCGGGAAAGGCGACTTCGAAGTTCGGATCGACGACCTGCTCTTTCGTGAGACCCGACGACACCATGAGGATGGCCATATCGCCAACGACCTTCGACGACGGAGTGACCTTCACGATGTTGCCGAACATCTGGTTCACGTCGGCATAAGCCTGCGAAACCTCGGGCCAACGGGAATCGTCGAGACCGACGGAGCGCGCCTGCTCTTTCAGATTCGTGTATTGCCCGCCGGGCATCGCGTGCACGTACACCTCGGAGGCGCCCGCGCGCATGTCGCTCTCGAACGCGAGGTAGTTCTTGCGGACCTGCTCCCAGTACATCGAGATTGAACGTACGGAGGCATGGTCAATGCCGGGATCCCGCTCGCTGTACCGCAGCGCTTCGATGATGGAGCCGAGATTGGGTTGCGACGTGAACCCCGACATCGCGTCGATGGCGCCGTCGACGGCATCGCAGCCGGCCGCCACCGCCGCGAGCACGCTCGCCGCCGCGATGCCGGACGTGTCGTGCGTGTGAAAGTGCACCGGTAGCTTGAGCTCGTCCTTGAGCGCCTTGACGAGCGTGTACGCGGCGTTCGGCTGGCAGAGGCCTGCCATGTCCTTGATGCCGAGGATATGCGTGCCGGCGTCCTTCAGCTTGCGGCCCATCTCGAGGTAATAGTCGAGCGTGTACTTCGTCTCGTTGGGCGACGAAAGATTGCCCGAATAGCAGATAGCCGCTTCGCACAGCTTGCCGGTCTCGAGCACCGCGTCGATGGCGACGCGCATGTTCTCCACCCAGTTGAGCGAGTCGAACACGCGGAACACGTCGACGCCTGAAACTGCCGCCTGTTTGACGAATGCGCGCACCACGTTGTCCGGGTAGTTGGTGTAGCCCACGGCGTTCGAAGAGCGCAGCAGCATCTGCAACAGCAGGTTTGGCATGAGCGTGCGCAGTTGCTCGAGTCGCGACCACGGGTCTTCGCGAAGGAAGCGCATGGCCACGTCGAACGTGGCGCCGCCCCAGCATTCCACGGAAAAGAGCTGCGGCAGCATGTGCGCGTAGTACGGCGCTATGGCGGCTATGTCGGGCTGACGCATGCGCGTGGCGAGCAGCGACTGATGCGCGTCGCGCATCGTGGTGTCGGTGATGAGCACACGCTGCTGCGCGAGCATCCACTTCGCGAAGCCAGCGGCGCCGAGTTCGTCGAGCTTCTGCTTCGTTCCCGGCGGCGGCGCCTTGGCGACATTCACCTTGGGCAGGCGCGCGAGCACCATGCTCTTCGGCTTCTGGCGCCCTTTCACCTCGGGATTGCCGTTGACGATGGTCTCGCCGATGAACGACAGGATGCGCGTGGCACGGTCGCGCTTCTTCTCCCACTTGAAAAGCTCGGGCGTTTCGTCGATGAACTTGGTGGTGTACTCAGCCGTCGCGAACTTCGGGTGCGTGATGACCTGGTCGAGGAAACGCAGGTTGGTGGACACACCGCGAATGCGGAACTCCCACAACGCGCGATGCATGCGCGCGATGGCTTCCACCGGATTCGGCGCCCACGCCGTGACCTTCACGAGCATGGAGTCATACGAACGCGTGAGAATGGCGCCCGCGTAGGCCGTGCCCGCGTCGAGGCGGATGCCGAATCCGGCGGGCGAGCGATAGGCCGTGATCTTGCCGTAGTCGGGTGCGAAGCCGTTCTCGGGATCCTCGGTGGTGACGCGGCACTGGAGCGCGTGCGAAGTCAGGTGAATGTCTTCCTGTTTCGGAACGCCGCTCGCTTCCTCGCCAATCTTCGCGCCGTCGGCGATGCGGATCTGGGCCTTGACCAGGTCGATATTGGTCACGGCTTCGGTCACCGTGTGCTCGACCTGGATGCGCGGATTCACTTCGATGAAGTAGAACTTGCCGGTTTCCGCATCCTGCAGGAATTCCACAGTGCCGGCGTTGCGGTATTCGACGGCGCGGCCGATCTGCAGCGCATAGCCGCAGAGCTCCGCGCGCTGCGCGTCGGTCAGGAATGCCGCAGGCGCGCGCTCCACCACTTTCTGGTTGCGGCGCTGCACGGTGCAATCGCGCTCGAAAAGGTGCACGAGATTGCCGTGCGTATCGCCCAGGATCTGCACTTCGATGTGCCGCGCCTTGCGCACCAGCTTCTCGAGATAGACCTCGTCGTTGCCGAAGCCCGCTTTGGCTTCGCGGCGCGCGACCGGCAGGAGCTCCGTCAACTGCGCATCGCTGTCGATGACCCGCATGCCGCGGCCACCGCCGCCCCAGCTGGCCTTGAGCATGACGGGGTAGCCGACCTTGGCGGCCTGCGCTTTCGAGACTTCGATGTCCGCCGGCAGTGGCGGCGTCGCCGGCATGACCGGCACGCCGGCGGAAGTAGCTAGGTTGCGCGCCGCCACCTTGTTGCCGAGCGTGCGCATGATCTCGGGAGTGGGGCCGACAAAAATCACGCCTTCGCGGTTGCAGGCCTCGACGAACTCGGGATTCTCGGACAGGAAACCATAGCCGGGATGGATGGCATCGGCCTTGGCTTAGACGGCGATTCGCAGGATGTCTTCGATGTCGAGATACGCATCCACCGGCGCCTTGCCGCGGCCCACGAGATAGGCCTCGTCGGCCTTGGTCCGGTGCAACGAGAAGCGATCCTCCTGCGAATAGATCGCGATCGTGCGGATACCCAGTTCGTTGGCAGCGCGCATGACGCGAATCGCGATTTCGCCGCGATTGGCGACCAGCAGGCTACGGATGCGAGTCAGCATGGATGGCTTCTTCTAATATGATTCCCTGGACGCGGAAGTTTATCGAAATTGGCGCGTCGGCCGGCCGTCTATTTCGGTGCTGATAACGCTCGCATGCCCTTCTGTTGTGCGGATTGTCGGAGGAAAACATGTTCGCAATCGCAGTTCACGGCGGCGCCGGCACCTTGTCTCGCCGCGACACCTCCGAAGAGCAGGAACAGGCGTATCGAGCCGGGCTCTCTGAAGCGCTCGATGCCGGTTATGCGCTGCTCGAACGTGGCGCTCCGAGCCTCGATGCGGCCATCGCTGCAGTGTGTGTCCTGGAGGACAACCCCTTGTTCAATGCCGGGCGCGGCGCGGTGCTGACGCGTGACGGCGCCGCGGAGTTAGATGCATCAGTCATGGATGGCAGGACACTGAACGCCGGTGCCGTGACGGGACTCAAACACGTGAAGAACCCCGTCGCGCTCGCGCGTCGGGTCATGGATCACTCGCCGCACGTAATGCTCGTGGGCGCCGGCGCGGAGGAATTCGCGCGGCTCCAGGGAGTGGAACTGGTTTCCAACGAGTATTTCCGTACGCCAGTGCGCCAGGCGCAATTGCACCGGCTGCTCGAGGGCTCCGCCGAGAAAGAGAACGACCTCGTCGCGTTTGGCACGGTGGGCGCCGTCGCGCTCGATAGTGACGGCAATGTAGCCGCCGCCACGTCGACCGGCGGCATGACGGGCAAGCGCTGGGGACGCGTGGGCGATTCACCCATCATCGGCGCTGGCACTTATGCGAGTAATGCGAGCTGCGCGGTGTCCGCGACCGGGCATGGCGAATATTTCATCCGCAGTGTGGTAGCGCACGACATCTGCGCGCAGGTGGAATACCTGAAATTGCCGCTGTCGAAAGCAGTCGACAACGTGCTTGCAAAAATGAAAGCGCTCGGCGGCAATGGCGGCGTCATCGCCGTCGACCCGCGCGGAGAAATCGCGCTGGAGTTCAACAGCGTGGGGATGTTTCGCGGGAAGCGGACTTCTACCGGGACGAACGAAGTAGCGCTCTACCGCTGAAGAATGAATACAGCCAGGAAAGGCTCATGGCCGCGAATATCGTGAGCCAGACGAGCTGGCTTTTCGTCTGTGGCCTGTAGAAGATTTCCCAGGCTATTCCAGCGAGGCAAACCACGACCGCGGTCGCCTGAAAAAGCTGGAGTCTCGGTCCGGGTGGTTTGGCGTTGCGCCCGAGCGCGGCGAGGAGAAATGCCCACGTTCCCAAGCCCAACACCAGTATCAACACCACCAGCGCAGCGCGTTCGCCAAACGTCGTCGCATCGAAAATGACCGCCCACAGCCCGCCAAGCGCCCCAAAGGTGAAGCACGCGACGATGATCCATGCCAGGGCGCGGAAAAATGGCCTCACAGGCTCATTGGCACCGGGCACTGGCAGTGACACGCGGGCAACCCGACGGCCTAGCTACCGGCCGCTTCGCGAATCGAAGCCTCTCGCAATGGCAACACCGTGGTGGCCGCCGGATCGACCTTGTTGATGCCGTATTCCATCACGACATAGCGATCGCGGCCCTGGTGCTTGGCAGCGTACAACGCCTGGTCGGCGAGCCCCACCGCAGCGTCGTGCGTGGTGATGCGATAGGCATCCACAGAAACCACACCCACGCTCACGGTGACGTACGGCTGCGTTTCGGAATTGGCGTGCGGGATGCGCAGTTCGCGCACCGCGTTGAGCAGGCTGCGCGCGATGCTTTCACCGTAGGCCTTGTCCGCACCGTACAGCACCGCGGCCAGCTCTTCGCCGCCGTACCGCGCCACGAAATCGAGCGGCCGGCGCCGTGCCGCGTCGCGCAGTGCGCTCGACACGCGCCGCAGGCAATCATCGCCGGCGATGTGACCATAGCGGTCGTTGTAGGCCTTGAAGTAATCGATGTCGATCATGATGACCGAGATGGTCTGACGATCGCGCTGCGCCTGTTGCCACACGCGCCGGATCTGATCTTCGAACGCGGCGCGATTGAGCAGCGTCGTCAGGCCATCATGAGTTGCGACTTCGGTGAGCTGGCGATGTTCGAGGAACGCGGTGCGGTTCGCGTGTTCGAGAGCGTACGAGCCCGCGACGCCGATGATGTTCGCCGTGAACAGCGTGAAGATGAGGTAGGTAGCGGTAGCAGAGGGCATGGTGCCTGCGACGGCGGCGATTGCCAGGGCGGCAAACACGATGAGGTTTGCCTGCATCGCCGATCGCAGCCGCAGGCCGATCATGAAGTAGAAGAAGAAGGACGCGAGCAGCAGGCGGCCACCTATCAGCGGCACCTCGTTGGCAGGCGAGAATGCGGCCATGATGACCGTGCCGATGCCGAACATCGGCGCCACGAACGCGATGCCCGTGTCGTACCAGCGATCGTAGAACCGCTTCGAGGTGAAGATGAGCATCAGGATCACCGAGGGCACGTGCATGCCGAAGCGAACCATGTTCGTGATGCGTGAGTGCTCGGAAGCGAGGATGAAGTGATCGAGGATTGCGAAGCCCAGCACCGTGCAGGCCGACACCATGATCGCGACTCGGTTCCATACCCGCAGACGCGAGCGGTGTTCGCTGCGGAATTCGCTCTCGAGCGGCTCGTCGAATCGCAGGAAACGGAATCCCTTGACGAGCAGACGTCCTGCGTTCGAGGTGTTTGGCGACGAATTCTTCACGAGCGCCATGCTTCCGAGCCCGTGAGGGCGTCCCTGATCAGAACTGCTTTGTAAGTGTTCGGCCGTCGCGGCGCAAGCCGCCGACGCCTCAGCCCTAGGCTTGGGCTGTTTCCGGGCGGTTGCCCTGGGCCGGGACCTTCACGCGCGTGCGCCAGACTTCGAGCGGGCTCCATGCCTGCTTGCGCACGGCAGCTGAGCTTTCGCGCGAGGCAGCGGGAGAAATACCGTCTTCGTTCGCTGCGTTGGTGGTCGCCAACTCGAGCAGTCGATGCTCGGTCTGATTCTTGGTTTTCATATCTATCCCTGAACTCGTGGACCGTTCGGTCTTCTGGTCGGGGATTCTAGTACTTCAATTGTTAAAAAATAGGCTTCGAGAACAAGATTTTATAGATATGTCAAGACTAAGACGTGCGTCACAGTTTTCAGTCGGAGGAGTACTGCGCGAGATATTCCTCGAAATCGATCCTGTCTGCGGCCTCGATGGCCTTCTGCGCCCTTAAGGACTCGTCAGCTGCGGCCCTGAATTCTGACTGTCGCTCGACGTTGGGCGGATACAACGCCAGGAAGTACTCCTTGTGGAGTCGCGACATCCGCAGCCCCAGATCGAAGAACGATTCGCCAGTGCTTTCGAGCTCCGCAAGCATCCGGGCGGACGGGGTCAGCGCCACGTCCTGCACCTTCGCGGCCTGCACGGCCAGGGACGCCGTGAATGGCTTGGCGGGATCGCCGCGATCGAAGATTTCCGCGATGCCCTGCATGGAGTCGATGAGCTCGCGTGCCCAGCTGATCATCGAGACCGCCCTGCCATCCCGCTTCAGCATCAGGCCCGGTTCCCGTCCACGCCGCGCTACGGTCAGGTGATTGGTATCGAGTGTCTCCTGTTCGTCGACACTGATGGGTTGTGAGTCCTTCATGAGGCACAACGCCAGGAAGACTTCCAGAAACCGCAGCTTGTTCTGGTTGACGCCCACCGGGTCGAACGCGCTGACATCGAGCGCGCGCACCTCGACGTATTCCACGCCGGCGCGCCTCAGCGCCTTCGTCGGCCGCTCGCCGGAACGCGCGACGCGCTTCGGACGGATGAAGCTGTAGTACTCGTTCTCGATCTGCAGGATGTTCGCGTTGAGCTGGCGATACTCGCCATCCACCTTCACGCCTAACTTCTCGTAGTCGGGGTGCGGTGTGCTTATGGCGCGTGACAGGTCGCGGACGTATTCGTCGAGGCTGTTGACCGACACCGACAACCCGGCCTGGTTGCGATTGCGATAGCCCAGGTCGCTCATGCGCAGGCTGGTGGCGTAGGGCTCGTACGAGGTGTCCTGCGACAGACGCGGCAAGGTCACGTTGCGGCCGCGCAGGAACGAGTTGCAGACCACCGGGGACACGCCAAACAAATACAGCACCAGCCATCCGTGCCGGCGGTAGTTGCGCAACAGGTGGAAGTAGCGCTCCGAAATGAAGTCCTGCCCGCGCGCGCGCGACTGCACGATATCGGGCCATGCGTCCCACATGCGCTCCGGGAACGAGTAGTTGTAATGCACGCCTGAAATGGCCTGCATGATGCGGCCGTAGCGCACGCCGAGTCCCTCGCGGTATACCGACTTCATGCGTCCGACGTTCGAGGTGCCGAACTGTGCGATCGGAATGCTGGCGTCACCGTCGATGATCGATGGCATCGAGGTGGCCCACAGCAGCTCATCGCCGAGATGCTGGTATACGAACTGATGCAGATCGAGCAGGTACTGCAGCAGTTCCCAGCTCGTGCGGAACGTGGGCGAGACCAGCTCGATCAACGCCTCGGAGTAGTCGGTGGTGATGTTCTCGTGGGTCAGCGCCGAACCCAGTGCGCGCGGGTGCGGTGTCTGCGCGATGCGCCCATCGGCAGTGACGCGCAGGGATTCTTTCTCGACGCCCTTGCGGCCGCCTTGAATGATCCCGGGCTCGCCGCTGTTCATCAGCGCCGCGAGTGTTTGTTCGAACTTGCGGTCGATGGCGACTCTCATGGGGGCCGGCATCTTGCCGGTACCGCGATGAGTTCCGCAATCAGCCGATGGAGAGAGGTCAGTGCGGGGTGGCGCTGGCGTGGACGCGCAAGGCTTGTTCGGCCTCACAATGTCGCCGCAGGTCGGTCAGCATCTGCGGCAGCTCGCGCTTGAAGGTCGCGCGTGCCAGCCAGGTCGGAACATAACCCGGCGGATCGAGGTAGACACGGTAACGGAGCAGTGTGCGGTTGCCAGAGTCCGCGGGTTCCAGTTCCCACATGCCATGGTTTGCCTTGAAGTCGCCGCTCACCTGCCGAAAGGCAATGCTCTGGTCGGCGACGATGTCGGCGCGCAGCACGTACCTGATGCGCGGGGCGTACCAGCCGAGGTCGATCTCGTGCTCCACCAGTTCCCAGCTCTTGTCAGCGGCACGTTCGCGAATCCTGCACAGCTTGAGGTGCGGCACATATTTCAGGGCGTCGGCACACCGGGTCATCATTTCGAAGACCACGGGGGGCGGCGCGTCGATGAGCATTGCGGCGCGCACGGTGCCGCGCCGTCCATTCGCCTCGAGAGCTGCGCGGATCACGATTTCGTCATTCTGGATACGGGTGGTCTCGGCTGGCGTCAGGTCGAAATCGGCCGCCCGGGCTCCGGGAGCCACTGCCAACCCCAGACTCAGGCCCGCAGCGATCCATCGCACGGCCCATTCCATGTTCAAAGCAGTTCCATACATCGGATGAGTGGCGGCATGAGACCAAAAGGTTCGATCGCGGCGGACATTGTGTAAATAGGTACAGGCCGGCTTCGGAAAGTGTTCATTGTCGGTTAAGGCTCATCGGCATATCGTCGGGCGCATGATCCGGACTGCCGCCCTCGTGATTCTCGGCTTGCTCGGCTGCTCCCCGGCTTTCGCGGACACGTTTCGCTGCGGCACGAAGCTCATTGGCGAGGGCGATTCGCGAGCGGAGGTCGCCGCGAAGTGCGGTGAACCGACCGATGTCGTCGAGCGCCGAACCGTCTTTCGTCGACCAGTGATCTGGGGATATGGGCGGCCGATGTTCGTCGGCGAGGACTTCATCGAAGTGCCCGTGGAAGTCTGGCTCTACAATCTCGGCCCTAACAAACTCATGCGCCGTCTCACATTCGAGGACGGCTACGTCGTCGCGATCGACACCCTCGGCTACGGGTATAACCCGTAGAGATGGGGGTAAGGAAGGGCGGCGGTGCCCCAGCGATCGCACCCACAGAGGGTTGAGCTCGCTTTTCGCCGGGCCCTTCGTTTGATTGGAGGCGCCAGTTTGCTGGCCGCCGCCTCGCACGAAGACATTCTCGTGCGGCTGGCTGAGGCGTCAGCAAAGAGTCCGTGTGAAGCAGAGAGGCGGCTTCGTGCCTAACGAGGTTACGAACCCGGCCCGCTCACTCAACCCTCTGTGGGCACGCTCGCTGGGGCGCAGACGTCATCGCAACGCGTCCCATTTCTCCGCTGCTTCGGATGAGAGAGGAGACGGTCGATCGCTCAGCTGATCTCCATCGGGGTATGGCCCCTTTTTGCCAGGAAATGAGGAATGTCCCCATTTACTTCACGGCGCGCGCCGGCCGCTTCGCCTCTATCCACCGGTCGATCTTCGCGGTCAGCACGTTCATGGGCAAGGAGCCATCGCGCAACACCTGGCTGTGGAAGTCGCGCACATCGAACGCCTCGCCCAACTGCGCCTGCGCCTTGGCGCGCAGTGCGCTGATGTGCAGCTGGCCGAGTTTGTAGCCGAGTGCCTGTCCTGGCCAGACGATGTAGCGCTCCACTTCCGCGATCACGTCGCTCTCGGCCATCGATGAATTGTCGAGCATGTATTTGATGGACTGCTCGCGGCTCCAGCCCTTGGCGTGGAGGCCACTGTCGATCACCAGGCGCATGGCACGCAGCATTTCGTCGGACAGCCTCCCATACCACTGGTACGGATCGGTGAACAAACCGAGTTCCTTGCCGATGGATTCGGCATACAACGCCCAGCCTTCCGAATACGACACATATCCGTTGAAGCGGCGGAACCGCGGCAGGCCCGTGAGCTCCTGCTGGATCGAGATCTGGAAGTGATGCCCAGGGGACGCCTCGTGCAACGACAACGTCTCGAGCCCGAAACGCGGCTGCGCCTTGAGGTTGTGGGTGTTGATATAGAAGATTCCCGGGCGCTTGCCGTCGGCCGACGGCGCCTGGTAAGACGCGCCCGCCGCAGACGCGGCGCGGAATTGCTCCACCGGGCGGATCTCGTAATCCGCCTTCGGGAAATCCGAGAATAGTTTGGGCAACATTGCATCGATGCGTCGCTTCAGATCGCGATAGGCGTCGAGCAATTCGTCTTCGCTGTGGAAGTAGAACTTCGGATCTCCTTCGAGGTATTCGAAGAATGCGTCGAGATCGCCCTTGAAGCCGACCTGCTGTTTGACGTTAAGCATTTCGCCGCGAATGCGCGCGACTTCCGCGAGCCCCAATTGATGGATCTCCTCCGGGGGCATGTCCATGGTGGTCGCCTGGCGGATGCGCCAGCGATACCAGTCCCGCCCATCGGGAAGATCGCTCCATCCCACCGTCGTGCGCGCGGCCGGTAGATAGTCGCGCTCTATGAAATCCGCGAGCCGCGTGTAAGCGGGCAGCACTTCCCTGGTGAGCGCCGCTTCGTACGCGTCGCTCAGGCGCTTCTGGTCTTTCGCGGAGATCCCCTTGGGCATCGCGGCGATGGGCGCCCAGAAGATATTGTCCTTGAGCGCCGCGGCGCCGATCTCACGCAACTGCGGCGCCACCTTCGCCATGGCCACGCGCGGCAGTGTGATGCCGCTCGAGATGCCGGCGCGCATCAGCACGATGGCACCATCTGCCCAGCGCGGGAACTCGCGCACACGCTTGAGGAAACGATCGTAGTCGTCGGCCGTGAGGAAGGGTTGAGGGCCGGTGCCCGAGCCGTACACCGCCAGGTCCATGGGCAACCCGACCATCTGGTTGAACGGCATGTACTCTTCGTGGAACTTCTGTCCTTCCAGCGTCAGCTCGCGCTCGCCGACGAAAATGTCGTACGTGATGCGGGACGCGGGCGACAGCTTCGCAGCGGCGATACCACGCGCACGGTCGAGGAACGCCCGTTCGATGCCGAACGACTTCTCCCGGAATCCCGGGCTCGTCGAATCGTCGAGCCGGTCGTCGTAGCGCGAGTCGCCTATGGAGGTCGCGTTCATGGGCGACAACTCCAGCTGGCGCTCGAAATATTCTTCGACCAGCGAATTGAGCGCGGCATCGGGCGAGGACGGCGGCGGTGTTGTGGTACAGGCGGCGAGCATCGCGGCCGCTAACATAACAACTGGCTTCTTCATTGCGGGATGGTAGCAGGCAGGTCCGGCTACCGGACCGCAAGGCATTTGGGCCAACCTGCGAATTTTCCGCAGCGGCGAAGGTCCTAGGTGCTGCGCGTCCAAAGCCTTACCCTACGCACCCGCATATGCCACCCACCATCATCATTGCCGACGACCACCCGCTGTTTCGCGAGGCCCTCAAGCTCGCGCTCTCCCAGGCGCTGGTCGGCGCGCGCACCCTCGAAGCGGACACCGTCGACTCATTGCTCGCGACGCTCAACGCGCACCCGGACGTCGACCTGCTGCTGCTCGATCTTGGTATGCCCGGGGCGCATGGCTTTTCCGCACTGGTACAGGCGCGAGCGCACTACCCTTCAGTTCCCGTCGTTGTGATCTCGGGCCGCGAAGATCAGGACATCGCTCAACGCACCCTGCTGCATGGTGCCTCGGCGTTCATCGCGAAGTCCGCGTCGGTCCCGACCATCATCGATGCGTTGCAGACCATCTTGCGCGGCGACGTCTGGACTCCGCCTGCGCAGCACTCGACGGCTGGAGCGCGCGTCCATCCCGACGAGGCAGACGCTGCGCGCCGTGTCGCGAGCCTCACGCCACAGCAGTTCCGGGTGCTGTCGATGCTGTGTTCGGGCCAGTCCAACAAGCGCATCGCGCTGCAGATCGAGGTGTCAGAGGCCACCGTCAAGGCTCACATGACGGCCATCCTCGAGAAGATGGGCGCCGAAAATCGTACGCAGGCGGTCTTGATAGCGCAGCGGCTGGCGCTGCATCAGTTTGCGCCACCAGCGCCCGAAGACGACGGCTGAGCGGCTCGCGCGACGCGATCCACCAGCGCCGAAATCAGCGCGCGCAAAGCCGCCGGTCGCACCGGCTTTCGCAACACTGGAATGCCGAGCTCGGCTGCCTGCAACAGCAGCATTTCGGTGGCATCGGCAGTCAGCAAGGCACCGGCCCGTGCCGGCGCTCCGTGCGGCTGCATGATCAGACGCTGCAGCAGCTCGAGACCCGCGGGTCGTTCCTGCAAATGGAAGTCCGCGAGCACCACCTCGATGGGTTGCGCAGCCGCGATCGCCAGCGCCTGCTCGGGAGTCGAGGCGACGACCACGTGAAAATTCCAGCTCGATAACAGTTCGCGCAATCCCGCAAGCGTCGCCGCATCATCGTCGACGCACAAAACGCGTGGAAGTTGCGGCGCCACCGTGGCAGCCACCGTGCTGAGCAACGCGCCTTCGCTGAGAGTCGTCGGAGCGCGGGCCGCGGCACGCGGAACCACGATACTGAAGGTGCTGCCGCGCCCGGGTTCGGATCTCAGCGAGACGGTCGTTTCAAGAATGGCTGCGATGCGTTCGCAGATCGACAAGCCGAGACCCAGTCCTTTTTCGCCCCACGGCGATGGCTGATCGAGGCGACGGAATTCTTCGAAGATCGCACGCTGGTTTTCCACCGGGATACCGGATCCCGTGTCGATGACCTGCAATTCGACCATGGTCGCCGCGGCGCGCCGCCGCGCGCCGAGCAGCACGCCACCCGTCGAGGTGTAGCGCAGCGCATTGGCTATGAAATTCTGCAGGACGCGACGCAGCAGCCGGTGATCCGAGCGTACGCGCATGCTCGTCGGTGCAATGGTGAGTGTGATGTCACGTTGGGCCGCAACTGGCGCAAATTGCTCCTGCAGCGACTTCAGCAGATCCATGATGTCGAACTCGGTCACCTCGGCACGGACACCACCCGCATCGAGACGCGAGATGTCGAGCAGGTCTTCGAGCAACTCACCGGCGGCCGCCAGCGAGTTGTCGACACGGTCTGCGAGCCCGCGCAGATCGCTGTCGGATGCCGCGCGACTGCGCAGCGCCGCATTGAACAGCCGCGCGGCGCCGAGCGGTTGCAGCAGGTCATGGCTCGCCGCCATGACGAAGCGGGTTTTCGACTGGTTGGCGAGCGTCGCCTGCGACACTGCGGCCGCAAGCTGGCGCGTGCGTTCCTCGACGCGCAATTCGAGCGTCTCGTTGATCTCGCGCAGGCTCTCTTCGGTGCGCTTGTGGCTGGTGACGTCGCTGAAAGCCGTGACGAAACCGCCGTCCGGCAGTGGCTGGCCGCGTAGTTCGATGACGCGACCATCCGAGCGGCGCCGCTCCGAGGTGTGCGCTGAACCTGCACGCATGTATGCCATGCGTTTGCGCGTAAGCTCCTTCGGATCGCCAGGGCCGCACCAGCCGCGTTCCGCGTTGTACAGCAGCAATTCCTCGACCGACTTGCCGGCAAACACGAATCCCGCCGGATACTCGAAGAGATCGAGATAGCGCTGGTTCCACGCGACCAGCCGCATCTCGGCGTTCACCACGCAAACGCCCTGCGGCAGGTTGTCCATCATGGTTTCGAGCAGCTCGCGATTGAAGCGCAGCTTGCGCGACGCTTCGTCGAACAACGTTACGATTTCGGCGAGCTCGATGCCCGCACCGCGCAGTGCGCTGGTCAACACGAGGCGTGCGGACGACGCGCCGACTGCTCCCGACAAATCGCGCTCCAGTGATTGCAGCAGCGCGAGATCCGCGCGCTCTTCGGCGAAGACGTGGCGGCGCAACTCACGCGAGCGGCGTTCCAGCAGGCGCCGCGACGCCGGCGCCCCCATGAGTCGTTCCGCCAGGAGCAGCAGATCGCCGACGGTGGCGCCGCCGGGCAGGAGCTGCCCGCCGCGAACTCCGGAGCCATGCTCGAGAAGGCGCGCGCCCGCGACGCGGAGCCGTTCACCTATGGCGGGTGGGTAGCGCAGCGACAGCGCCACCATCACCGCGACATTCAGGACCAGGGACCAGAAGACGCCGTGCGAAAAGGCATTCGACATTTCGAGCCCGAACAACGCACCCGGCTTCAACCATGCGAGGCCGAACGGGCCCTCGTTCAGCCAGGCGGGCGGCCAGCCGCCGTCGGACACGATCGCCGGAATGAGTAGCGTGTACACCCAGAGGACGAAGCCCGTTGCAAGCCCGCCCGCGACCCCGGCGCGGCTCGCTCCCGGCCAGTACACCGCTGCGATGATCGCGGGCGCGAACTGCGCCACCGCCGCGAGCGCCAGCGTACCGATGGAAGCCAGGCTGGGTGCGTTCGGCGCGAGACGGAAGAAGCCGTACGCGCCTAACAACACGCCGACGATCGCCACGCGCCGTATCCAGAGGATGGTGGCCGGCGAGGTGATCGGCGCGTCCGTGTGCACGCCTCGCCAGCGCCACCACAACGGCAGTGCGAGATCGTTGCTGATCATCGTCGAGAGAGCGACGCTCGCCACGATGACCATGCCGGTAGCTGCGGAGAAACCGCCTAGATAGGCGAGCAGCGCGATCCACTCGTGGCCGGCCGACAGCGGCAGCCACAGTACCCAGGCATCGCTGGTCGGCGCGCCGCGGCCTGCGGCATCCAGCGGTGTCGAGGCGGCGATGATGGGAATGACGACGATGCTGAGCAACGCGAGATAGCCGATGAACCACCAGCGCGCCCGGCGTACATCGTCGACGTCGGCACATTCGACCACGCCGATGTGGAACATCCGTGGCAGGCAGAAAAACGCGAAAATCGAGGTCACGGCCTGCGTGAAGAACATCGACGGCTGGTGCAGGTTTTGCGGCAGCTCGCGCAATGTGTCGAGCAGTGGCTTCGCACCGTCGAGCGTGGTGAGCGCGAACACGCCGACCAGCAGGAGCGCGACTAGTTTGAAGAGTGACTCGGCCGCGATCGCCAGCACCATGCCCGGATGATGTTCGGTGGCATCGATGACGCGCGTGCCGAAGAGAATCGAAAAAGCCGCGAGCATGAGTGCGATGAGCAGCGTCGTGTCGGAGTACCACTCAGGCGACGGCCCCGGCATCGCGCCCGTGAGTACGTCGATGCTCATCGAGATGGCGGTGAGCTGCACCGCGATGTAGGGAATGATGGCGGTGAGCGCCATGAGAGTGACGAGCACGGCGATGCGCCGCGACCGGCCGAAGCGCGCCGACAACAGGTCGGGGATCGAAGTCGCGTTCTGATGTTTGGCGACCCGTACCAGGCGTTCGTAGAATTTCAAACCGAAGATCAGCAGTATCACCGGGCCGATGTAGCCGGCGATGTACAGCGGACCATCGTCTTTGGCGGTGCCGACGCCACCGTAGAAGGTCCAGCCTGTTCCGTAGACACCCAATGCGAAGCTGTAGATCAGCACGCGGAAACGCGGATTGTCCGGGTAGACCTTGCTGCGGTCGCCCCACCAGGCAATGGCGAACAGGCCGGCCACGTACACGAGCGACGTAAGCAGCAGTACCCAGCCTGAAATCGTCGGCGTCATTACGTTCACGAAGATAGTCGAATTCGCCGCGGGCGTGGCATCCTAGCGAGCGATTTGTCACGGGGTGCAACATGCTGGTGGGATCCAACGTTCGACGCGTCGCGGTGGTTGGCGGCATGCGCATCCCGTTCGCGCGCGGGCATGGCGCCTATTCGCGCGTCGGCAATCAGGACATGTACACGGCGGTCCTGCAGGCGCTGGTCTCGAAGTACCGCCTGGCCGGCGAACGTCTCGGAGACGTTACCGGCGGCGCCGTGCTCAAGCACTCCAAAGACTTCAATCTCGTGCGCGAGTGCGTGCTGTCATCGGGTCTCGATCCGCAGACGCCCGGCATCGACATGCAGCGTGCCTGCGGCACAGGCCTCGACGCGACGATCTCCGTGGCAATGAAGATCGCCCTCGGGCAGATCGACGCAGGCATCGCCGGCGGTTTCGACACGGTCAGCGATCCGCCCGTCGTCTATGCGCGCGAATACCAGCAGTTGCTGTTGCGTGCCTATCGCGCGCGCAGCGCGTGGGGACGAATCAAACCCTTCTTCGGCTTGCGCCCGAGGCACTTCAAACCCGTGATGCCGGGCGTGCTCGAGCCGCGCACCGGACTCTCGATGGGCGAGCATTGCGAGCAGATGGCCAAGACCTGGAAGATCTCGCGTGCCGACCAGGATGCGCTCGCGAATCTGAGCCATGTGAATGCCGGCAAGGCATGGGCTTCCGGCTTCTTCAGCGATCTCGTGATCGACGAGTACCAGGGCCTGAAGGTCGACAACAACGTGCGCGCGGACAGCACGGTCGAGAAGCTCGCGCAGCTCAAGCCCGCGTTCGACCGGCGCAGCGGTCAGGGCACTCTCACGGCGGGAAATTCCACGCCGCTGACCGACGGGGCCTCGGCCGTGTTGTTAGCCAGCGAAGCATGGGCGCGCGAGCGCAATCTGCCGGTGCTCGCGTATTTCAGCTACAGCAAGCAGTGGGCGGTCGACTACGTCGGCGGCAACGAGGGTTTGTTGATGGCGCCCGCCTACGCCGTACCGGCGATGCTCAAGGACGCGAACCTCCCGCTGCAGGATTTCGATTTCTACGAGATCCACGAAGCTTTTGCCGCGCAGGTGCTGTGCACGCTCAAGGCCTGGGAGTCGCCGGAATATTGCAAGGAGCGGCTCGGGCTCGATCGGCCCCTCGGCAGCATCGATCGCGCGAAGCTCAATGTGAACGGCTCGAGCGTAGCCATTGGCCACCCGTTCGCTGCCACCGGCACGCGCATCGTGGCTTCGCTCGCGAAACAGCTGGCCGGGTCGCCGACGGCCAGGCGCGGCCTGATCTCCGTGTGCACCGCGGGCGGCATGGGCGTGGTCGCGATCCTCGAAAAGGCCTGATGTTGTAATTGGTTTCAGATGAAACTAAATTGACGACCCGGGTGCGCGAGGTGGTCAATGAAACGCTATGTCCACTTTCCCAAGGTCGAAGGCCAGGCATCGCGGCAGGCGCACGCCAATCTGCCCGCGGGCACTTTCGAGCGCGAAATCAGCAAGGAAGGCTTCTTCGGACCGGCCTCTCATCTCTATCACCGTCACCCACCGACGGGCTGGGTGAATTTCGAAGGTCCGCTGCGCCCGCACGCATTCGATTGCACCAGGCTCGCGGGTAAACAGCTCTCGCCGTGGAGCGCTGCGGATCTGCTGAGCAACGCGGCGCTCCGGCTGCGTTTCTGGAACCTCGACGGCAACATGCCGCAGCTCGCGCGCAACGCCGATGGCGACGACCTGGTGTTCGTGCACGCCGGACACGGCGAGTTCTTCTGCGACTACGGTCACCTCTCGTTCGAAGCCGGCGACTACATCCTCATTCCGCGCGGCACGATGTGGCGCATCGAGTGCGCGCAACCCGTGCGTGCGCTGCTCATCGAAGCGACTAACAACTCGTTCCACCTGCCGGACAAGGGGCTCGTCGGTCCGCACGCGATCTTCGACGCGGCCATGCTCGACACGCCGCGCATCGATGAAGCCTTCAAGGACCAGCAGGACGACGCCGAGTGGCAAGTTGCAATCAAGCGGCGCAGTGTCGTGTCGACCGTGACCTATCCCTTCAATCCGCTCGATGCGGTGGGCTGGCACGGCGATCTGTCCGTGGTCCGGATCAACCTGCGCGATCTGCGCCCGCTCATGAGCCATCGCTATCACCTGCCGCCGTCGGCGCACACCACGTTCGTCGCCGAACGTTTCGTGGTGTGCAGCTTCGTACCGCGTCCGTTCGAATCCGATCCGGGCGCAATGAAAGTGCCCTTCTTCCACAACAACGATGACTACGACGAAGTGCTGTTCTATCACGCCGGCGATTTCTTCAGCCGCGACAACATTCATCCCGGCATGATCACGCTGCATCCGGGCGGCTTCACGCACGGCCCGCATCCCAAGGCGCTCAAGAATGTGTTCCAGCAACCGAAGCCCGCCACCGACGAATACGCGGTGATGATCGACGCGCGCGACGCCCTCGAGATCTCGCCTGCCGCTGCAGGAGTGGAGTGGAGCGGTTATGTAGATAGCTGGAAAGGCGCCACATGAAGCTGGCCTCTCTGAGGCGCGGCGGCCGCGACGGGCGCCTGGCCATCGTCAGCCGGGATCTCACGCGCTGCCAGCTCGTGCCAGGCATCGCTCCGACACTGCAGGCTGCGCTGGACGACTGGGCCACCGTGCAGCCGAAGCTCGCCGAGCGGGCGGCGGCACTCGAGCTCAACTCCGCGGCATCCGACGTCGTTGCTTTCGATCCCGCGCAGTGCGCTGCGCCGCTGCCGCGCGCCTATCACTGGGTCGATGGCAGCGCCTATGTCAATCACGTCGAACTGGTGCGCAAGGCGCGCGGCGCGGAAATGCCTGCGTCGTTCTGGACCGATCCACTGGTATACCAGGGTGGCTCCGATGATTTGTTAGGCGCTCGCGACGATGCCCCGTTCGGCGACGCCGCCTGGGGAATCGATCTCGAAGCCGAGGTGGCGGTGATCACCGATGACGTGCCCATGGGCACGGCCGCAGCGGACGCCGCTGCTCACATCAAGCTGCTCATGCTGGTCAACGACTGGTCGTTGCGTGGCCTCATCCCGGGCGAGCTCGCGAAGGGTTTCGGTTTCTATCAATCCAAACCGGCTACGGCATTTTCTCCGGTGGCGGTCACGCCCGATGAGCTGGGCACGGCCTGGCGGGACAGCAAGGTTCATCTGCCGCTGGTGAGCCGCATCAATGGCCAGCTCTTTGGCAGTCCGGAAGCCGGCACGGACATGACATTCAGTTTCGCGCAGCTCATTGCGCACATCACGAAGACACGGCGGCTCGGCGCCGGGGCGATCGTCGGATCGGGAACCGTGTCCAACTACGACCGCAGTCGCGGCAGCAGCTGCCTCGCCGAGAAGCGCACGCTCGAGCAGCTCGAGCACGGCGCGCCGCGTACTCCGTTCCTGCAGTTCGGCGATCGCGTCTCCGTCGAGATGCTGGACGCGGACGGGCGCAGTATTTTTGGCGCGTTGGACAACCGCGTCGTCAAAAAATAGCGCGCCCGGCGTCTCGGGCGCTACCGGGCGATATGTTAGGACCGCATTCCGGGCTGCTTGACGGAGTGAAAAGTCGTGCGCAGGATCGCAAGTCATCGCGCCCGGAACGCACATCATGCCCACGATCGAGATCACCCACGCATCCGACGGTTGCCGCGAGCCCTGGTCGCGGCGCTCGCTGATCCGCTCGGGACTTGCCGGCCTGCTGGCCCCTGCACTGGTGGCGATTGCCGCGCCGGCGAGAGCACAGCAGGCCAGCAGCAACCTCCTGCGCGACGCCTATCATTCGATCGAAGACGCACGTGCCATTGGTCTTTCGTATCTGCAGGCGATGCCACACGAAGCCTCTGCCGAAACCCTGTCTCATGCGCTCTTTGGTGCGAACCTTCCGGCCAGCCGGCGGGAGCTTAGAGAGCGCCTCGCTGCCGCGCGCGACTCGGACTTCAGCGAGGGTCGCGTGCTCGCCGTGCGTGGCTGGCTCATGGCCGTGACTGAAGCACGCTGGTGCGCTCTGGCCGTTTTCCTCGGCGATTCCGCGTGATTTCAGACCTGCGCGCACTCCCTCCGGGCCAAGTGCTGGAAGCCGACGTCTGCATCGTTGGCGGCGGCGCCGCCGGCATCAGCATGGCCATGCAATTCCACGGCACGAAAACGCGCGTCTGCCTGCTCGAAGGCGGCGGCGAGCACATGGAGGCCGAGAGCCAGGATCTCTATCTCGTCGACAACGATGGTCAGATCCCGGTACTCGGCATGCAGTCGCGCCTGCGCATGTTCGGGGGCACCACTAACCACTGGACGGGTCGATGCGCGCCTCTCGACGCCGCGGATTTCACCGCGCGCCACTGGGTGCCGCATAGTGGCTGGCCCATCACGCGAGCCGACCTCGACCCCTTTTACGAGCGCGCCCAGCGCATTTGCGACCTCGGCAACTACTCCTACGGCGAAGACGTGCTCGAGGCCCTGGGTGTGCCGGACATGCAACTGGATCGCGACAAGCTCGCTCCGCAGTGCTGGCAGATAAGCGCTCCGACGCGCTTTGCGGGCAAGTACGGTCCCGTGCTGCGCGTCGTGGAGAATATCCAGGTGGTCCTGCACGCGACTGCGACCAACGTCGAACTGAATCCGGACGGCACGCAGGTCGACCACATCGGGCTTGCGACTCCGGATGGCAGGCGTCATCGCGTCAAGGCGCGCTACTACGTACTCGCCGCCGGTGGCATCGAAAATCCACGTCTCCTGCTGATGTCCAACGATGTGCAGAAAGCCGGCGTTGGCAATCAGCGCGACCTCGTGGGCCGCTTCTTCATGCAGCACCTGCGTGTCGACGCGACGCTGGTCATGGAGGGCGATCCCTATCGCGTCTCGCGCATGTACGCGCGCCACGACGCCGCCATTGGAAACTACGTGGTTGGCGCGCGTCTCAGTGATCGCTTTCAGTCTGCCAGCAAGGTGCTGAACGGCTCCATGATCACCTATCGCGAAGGAGGCCTGGATCCCGACAGTGGTACGAGCTCGCTCGCGCGCCTGACCGACGAGCTCAGGGACGGCCGTTGGCCGAAGGACGCGGGTCGCGAGTTCTTCAATGTGGTCGCTGACTTCTCCGACGTCGCGCTCAACGTGCGGCGTCGTTTCCTGAAGCCCGGCGCAGAACCGTATTCGCGCGCGCTGCGGCAGATCATGGTGGAAGGCGAGCAGGCGCCGAATCCATCGAGTCGCATCCGGCTTTCAGAAGCGACCGATGCACTGGGTATGCGCCGGGTCGTTGCCGACTGGCGTTTGACCGACCTCGATCGCCACAGTACCCAGCAACTCGTGCTCACCATCGCCACCGAGATGGCCCGACTGTACAAGGCCCGCATGAGTGTCCCGTTCTGGCTCACTGACTCGCAGACCGACTGGTCGCGCCACTTGCGCGACGTCGCGCATCACATGGGCACCACGCGCATGGCCGACTCCGAGAATAGAGGCGTCGTCGACGCCGACTGTCGCGTATTCGGAGTGCCGAATCTTTTTATCGCGGGTAGCTCGGTGTTTCCGACCGGTGGGCAGGCGAATCCAACGCTCACCATCGTCGCGCTGGCGCTGCGGCTTGCCGACCACCTCAAGAGCAAGCTCGCATGATGTCGCGCCTGGCGTTTTACCTGGTCGAATCGCTGTTCCTCGCGCTGGTCGGCTGTGGCGCGCTGCTCGTCGCGCGCCATGCATTGCGCAGACTCGGCTGGAATTTGCAGCCGAGTTGGCCCTGGGTCTGCGCGTGGGTGTGGGGATTGCTGCTCGCCCTCGGCATCGCGGGCGGCGAGCTGCATGGCGCGGAATTCCTGCTGGCGTATTCGCTGGTCGGGAAGTTGCTGATGTTGGCAGTGCTCGCGTGGCTGGTGTCGTTTCCGCTGTCGCGCTATGTGCAAATCAGTTCGCGTCGGGAAGCGCCTCGCGACGCCAACGCAGCAACGCCAGCGCCGCGGAACGACGAACGCTAGGACTTACAAGTCAGCTGGTCGGTTTGGCTGCCGCGCAGTCGCAGTACGGACAACCGCGATCGAAAATGATGAGCCATTTGCCAGACTTCTCACGACGCCAGATCGACGTGTAGGTGCCGACGCGTTTGCCTTCGGCGTTCATGACCGGGCCCGTGCTCAACGCCAGCTTGCCGCCGTCCTGCACTTCGACGATTTCCGGTGCCCATGTAAACGGGGCTTTTGGCGCATCGAAAAACTTTTGCCAGTTCTTCACCACCTCACCGGGACCGCGCAGCGGCACATCCGCGAGCCAGATGACGTCTGGCGCAATCATGCTCGTAAAGGTTCTGACGTCGCGGTCGGCGAGCGTCTTCGCAAACGCGATTTCGGTGGCGCGCACCTGCTCGGCCCACTGCGCCATCGATTCATCGGCTGCCTTGTTTGCAAATGCGGGAAACGCCACGACATTGAGAAGGCTCAAGGCTGCGAGAACGCGAATCTTCATGGGCTTCTCCCTACAACTGAGGCTTCCGATTATTACCTTCGGGAGAGCGGCCCGCCGCCCTTCCGGTGGCACAATGCCGCAATGAAATCTCCGACTGGCGAATTCACCACGCTCATGGCGCGCGATGGCCATGAATTCAACGCCTGGCTGGTCGCGCCCAGCGGGCCCGCGCGCGGCTCCGTGGTGATCGCGCAGGAAATCTTCGGCGTCAATCGACACATCCGCGCCGTCGCCGACGGTTACGCCGCCGCGGGCTACGTGACCATTGCGCCTTGTTTGTTCGACCGCATCCGTCGCGGCATCGAGCTCGGCTACAGCGAGAAGGAAACCCAGGAAGGCCGCGGCTACCGCCTGCAGATTCCGAAGGAGAAGACGCTCGTCGATCTCAACTCTTCGATCAACGTGGTCAAACATGCCGGACGCGTCGCCGTGATCGGCTATTGCTGGGGCGGCACCCTCGCCTATCTGGCCGCGTGCGAGCTGCCGGTGGCCTGCGCCGTCTCGTACTACGGCGGGCAGATCAAGGATCACCTGGCGAAGTCGCCACGCCGGCAGGTCATGTACCACTTCGGCGAACAGGATCCCTACATTCCCCCGGCTGATATCGAAAAGATTCGCGCCGCCGATCCGAACGGCGAATTTCATCTGTACCCCGCCGACCATGGTTTCAACTGTGATGAGCGCGCCACGTATGACGCGGCGAGCGCGCATTTGGCGCACGAGCGCACGCTCGCATTCCTCGAGAAGAAAATGGACGACACGAAAGTGGAGAGCAAATGATCAAGCTCCAGGACGCAAGGCTCTGGAAAGAGCGCGCCTTCATCGCTGGCGAATGGGCCGCCGCAGATTCGGGCATTGCCACCGAGATTCGCAACCCTGCAAGCGGTGAGGTGCTCGGCAGCGTGCCGCACATGGGCAGCGCCGAAACCCGCCGGGCAATCGAGGCTGCGCACGCCGCCATGCCGTCGTGGGCAAAAAAGACTGCAGCCGAACGCGCCAGACTCATGCGGCGCTGGTTCGATCTCATGCTCGAGAACGTCGAGGATCTCGCGATCATCATGACCGCCGAGCAAGGCAAGCCGCTCGCGGAGTCGAAAGGCGAGATCGCCTACGCGGCATCGTTCATCGAGTGGTTTGCCGAAGAAGGCAAACGCCTCTACGGCGACATCATTCCCGGCCACCAGGCCGACAAACGCATCCTGGTGCTGCGCCAGCCCATCGGCGTCGTCGCCGCGATCACGCCGTGGAACTTTCCGGCCGCCATGATCACGCGCAAGGCGGCACCGGCGATCGCCGCGGGTTGTCCCATCGTGGTGAAGCCCGCGCCGCAAACACCGTTCTCTGCGCTGGCCATGGCTGAGCTTGCCGCGCGGGCCGGCATACCCGCCGGCGTCTTCAACGTGGTCACCGGTGACGCGGTGGCGATCGGCGGCGAGTTCACCGGCAACGACAAAGTGCGCAAGCTCTCGTTCACCGGCTCGACGCCCGTCGGCAAACTACTCATGGCGCAATGCGCTGGCACGGTGAAGAAGGTAGCGCTCGAGCTCGGCGGCAACGCGCCGTTCCTCGTGCTCGATGATGCCGACCTGGACGCCGCCGTCACCGGCGCGATTCAGAGCAAGTACCGCAACACGGGGCAGACCTGCGTGTGCGCGAATCGCTTCATCGTGCAATCAAAGGTGTATGACGCGTTCGCGCAGAAACTCACCGAGGCCGTGCGCAAGCTCCGCGTGGGTGATGGGCTCAAGGGCGAGACCGACCAGGGCCCGCTGATCGACGCCAAAGCGCTCGCCAAAGTCGAGAATCACATCGCCGACGCCAGGTCGAAGGGCGCGAAAGTCATCACCGGGGGACAGCGTCATGCGCTCGGCGGCACGTTCTACGAGCCCACCGTGCTCACCGATGTGTCGCGCGACATGATCCTGGCGCGCGAAGAAACGTTTGGCCCGGTTGCACCGCTGTTCCGCGTGGACACCGACGAGGAGGCCGTGAAGCTCGCCAACGACACCGAGTTCGGGCTCGCCGCCTATGTGTACACGCGCGACCTCGCCCGTTCGTGGCGGGTGACCGAAGCACTCGAGTACGGCATCGTCGGCCTCAACACCGGCCTCATTTCGACCGAAGTCGCGCCGTTCGGCGGCGTCAAGGAAAGTGGCAGCGGCCGAGAAGGTTCGAAGTACGGCATTCTCGAGTTCACCGAGCTCAAATACATCTGCGTGGGCGGCATCTGACAGTCGCTGCGTGCATAGGCAGCGTACGGCAAGCCGCGTAAACTCCGCCGCCAGTGCTAGGCAAGTTCCACGAAATCAGCCTCCAGACGGCGGACATCGCCGCCTCGGTCGCTTTCTACGAAAGACTCGGCTTCAGCCAATGTGGCACTACCGACACCTGGCCGCATCCGTATGGGGTGATGACCGACGGGCGCCTCTATGTCGGACTTCACCAGTTCAAGTTCCCGTCGCCCACCGTCACCTACGTGCAGCCGGACGTCGCGCAACACGTTCATGGCATCGAAAAGCTCGGTGTCGAAATTGCCTGGAAGCGCGTCGGCGAAGATGCGTTCAACGAGTTCGGATTTCTCGATCCATCCGGTCAGGCGGTGCGCGTGCAGGAAGCGCCGACCCATTTCTCGAGCGAACGCCATCGCGGCGAGAGTTCGCTGTGCGGCGACTTCGCGGAGTTCAGCGTGCCCGCGGCCGATTTCGAGCCGATGCGCGAGTTCTGGGAAAAGCTTGGTTTCGTCGCGATGACCGAAACGGATGTGCCTTACGTGCGCATGTCGATGACCAGCGATCACCTCGACCTGGCCGTACACCGCGCGCGAACCCTCGATCAGCCCATGCTGGTATTCGCGGCGGCGGACATGGGTGAGCGTATCGACCGGCTACGGTCGCTCGATGTCGTCATGTCGGACGACCTGCCGCGCGGTCTCGATCCGCGCCATGCCGCGCTGCTACGTGCTCCGGAGAGCACGGCGCTACTCCTTATTAGTGCTGTCGACTGAGCAGTTAGCGCCGAAG
>Ga0207691_10000808_pt1 | contig 31167 bp, 25 predicted proteins | sample KBSM13metaG_FD_184327 | JGI IMG/M metagenome (GOLD analysis project Ga0207691, IMG submission 184327) | Miscanthus rhizosphere microbial communities from Kellogg Biological Station, Michigan, USA - KBS M1-3 metaG (SPAdes) (version 2) | ecosystem: Host-associated > Plants > Roots > Rhizosphere >...
AAACCACTGCCCGGTGCGGCCGAATCCGCAGATGACCTCGTCGGATGCAAACAGGATGCCGTACTTGTCGACGATCCGCTGGATCTCCGGCCAGTACGTGTCCGGCGGGATCACCAGGCCGCCCGCGCCCTGCACCGGTTCGCCGACAAAGGCCGCGACCCGCTCGGGCCCGATCTCGAGGATCTTCTGTTCGAGCTCCCGCGCTCGCGCAAGACCGAACTCGGCAGGGGTGAGATCCCCGCCCTCGCCGAACCAGTAGGGCTGGTTGATGTGCGCGATGCCCGGCAATGAGCCGTCGGGGCCGAGTTGTTCGTGCATCGGCTTCATGCCGCCGAGCGAGGCGCCCGCGATGGTGCTGCCGTGGTAGCCGTTCCAGCGTGAAATGATGACGTTGCGTTCAGGTTTGTCGAGCAGTTGCCAGTAGCGGCGCACCAGGCGAATCAGGGTGTCGTTCGCTTCGCTGCCCGAGCCTGTATAGAAGACGTGGTTGAACTGCGGCGGCGTCACTTCCGTGAGAATCCGCGCAAGTTCGATCGCCGGCTTGGTGCTGCTCTGGAAGAAGCTGTTGTAGTAAGGCAGATCGAGCATCTGCCGATAAGCGGCCTCGGTGAGTTCCCTGCGGCCGTAACCCAGCGCCACGCACCACAGGCCCGACATGCCGTCCAGGATCTTGTCGCCCTCCGACGTGTAGATATAGACGCCATCGGCGCGCGTCACGATGCGCGCACCACGGGCTGCCAGGGCCTTGTAGTCGGTGAACGGATGCAGGTAGTGGGCGCTGTCCAGCCGCTGCCATTCGTTCGTATTCATGGGCCCGCTCCCGCTTCAGACGTTCAGCAGCAGGTGTTCGCGTTCCCAGGAACTGATGACCTGCAGGAACACCTCGTATTCGGCTTCCTTGACGATGGTGTATGCCGAGATGAAGGGATCACCGAGGATGCGCACCAGCGGCTCGCACTCGCGCAGTTCGCGGATGGCGTCGTCGAGCGAACGCGGCAGCGAGAACGGCAGATCGTGCGCGCTGCCCGAGATCGGCTCGGAGGGCTGCAGGCCCTCGACCATGCCGAGATAACCGCAGGCAAGCGACGTCGCAATCGCGATATATGGATTGGCATCCGCGCCCGCGAGTCGATTCTCGACGCGGCGCGCCTCGGGTTCGGATGCCGGCACGCGCAATCCCGCGGTGCGGTTGTCGTAACCCCATTGCACGTTGATGGGCGCCAGCTGGAAGCGCGAGATGCGGCGATAGGAATTCACGTTCGGGGCCAGCAGGGCCATGGCCGCCGGCAGGTACTTCTGCATACCGGCGATGTGCGAGAAGAACAGTGAGGTCGGCGTGCCGTCGGGATTCGAGAAGATGTTCTTCTTCGTCTTGGTGTCGACGATGCTCTGGTGGATGTGCATGGCGCTGCCGGGCTCCTTGGCATGCGGCTTGGCCATGAACGTGGCGTACATTTTGTGGCGCAGCGCCGCCTCACGCGCCGTTCGCTTGAACAGGAAGGCCTGGTCGGCGAGATCGAGCGCATTGCCGTGCAACAGGTTGATTTCCATCTGCGCGGCGCCGTCCTCGTGGATCAGCGTGTCGATCTCGATGTCCTGGTCCTCGCAGAACTGGTACATGTCGTCGAACAGCGGATCGAACTCGTTGACGGCCGCAATGCTGTAACTCTGGCGCCCGGGCTCGGCGCGGCCCGAGCGGCCCACCGGCGGCTTGAGCGGATAGTCGGCATCGATGTTGGGTTCGACGAGGTAGAACTCGAGCTCCGGCGCCACCACCGGCTCCCAGCCGCGGTTCGCATACATCTCCAGGATGTGCCGCAGCACCCCGCGCGGGGCCATGCCCACGCGCCGGCCATCGGCGTAATAACAATCGTGGATCACCTGCGCCGTGGGCTCGGCCGCCCAGGGCACGCGCCGCACGGTGCGCGGGTCCGCCTTGAGAATAATGTCGATCTCGGCCGGACTCATGGCCTTGTCCGTGTCGGGCGGATAGTCACCCGTGACGGTCTGCAGAAAGATGCTCTCGGGCAGGCGCATGCCCTCGTCTTCGGCGAACTTCTCCGACGGCATGATCTTGCCGCGCGCGATGCCGGCCATGTCGGGGATGATTGCCTCGACCTCGGAGATGCCGTGGTCGCGCAGGAACTGCCGGATTTCGTTTGCCATGGGATCGTCCTAACTATTCTTTGACTTTGCACGCGCCGCCTTGCCGAACTCGGCGAACAGCGCGCTTGAAAACGGATTGCTCATGACCTTCCACTCCGGGTGCCACTGCACCGCGAGCGCAAAGCTGGGCGCGGAGCTCACGCGGAACGCCTCGACCAGCCCGTCGGTCGCGCGCGCCTCGATCGCGAGGTCGGGCGCGAGCCGGTCGACGCCCTGCGAGTGCAACGAGTTCACTTCGACGCGGTCCCTGCCGGCGAGCTTGCGCAACAGGGAACCTGGCTCGAGAACCACGTCGTGCGCCGGACCGTACTGCACATCGAGGGGCACTTCCTTGTCTTCGCGGTGATCGTCGAGTCCGTCGACCTCGTGCAAGCGCTGGTGCAGCGTGCCGCCGAGGGCGACGTTCATCTCCTGGAAGCCGCGGCACACGCCGAATACCGGCACGCCCGTTTCGATGGCGCGCGGGATCAGCGACAGCGTGGTCGCGTCGCGATGCGGATCGTGCAGCGTGCCGGGCACGCTCGCGGGGCCGGAGTATCGATGTGGCTCGACATTCGACGGGCTCCCTGGAAAAAAGATGCCATCGACGCGCGTGAGGATCTCGGTCACATCGAGCGGCGTCTCGAGCACCGGAATCAGCAGCGGCAGACAATCGGCGGCCTGCACGACCGCTGCAATGTATTTCTCGCCCACGGCGTGAAAAGGATGCGGACCGATCATGCGTCTGTCGGCGGGGATGCCTATGACGGGTCTGCTGCTCATAAAATGCTTTCAAGCGAACCGGAAACCGGAACGCTGTCTATTATCTTCTACGGAGTCGGATCCAAGACTGGCCCGACGGTGGCCATTAGACCACACCTCACCATGCTCCGGCTCAGGGCAATGCAGCCCGGTGGAGAGGCTGCGCGGGGGCGATTTAGCCTATTGGGCCGTTTGCCGGGCTGTACTCGAGGGGCATATGCTGCCGCGCCCGGCGCTGATCAGGCGTCGAAAATAATAAACACTCGAGATTGACATGACGCGCGCCGTGGACAACGAACTCGACCTCTTCCTTGCCACGCATCCCGGGGTGCGGTTCTTCGACGCATTCGTCAACGATCTGAACACCGTGGAGCGTGGCAAGCGCATCGATCGCGCGAATATCGCCAGGGTGTTCGCACGCGGCATGCCCCTGCCCGGCTCGATGTTCGCGCTCGATGTGGAAGGCGGAACGGTGGAGGCCACGGGACTTGGATTCGCGGATGGCGATGCCGACCGTCCCTGCATGCCCATCGCGGGCACTCTGGTGCCGGTCCCCTGGCAGTCCGACGTGGCGCAGTTGCAGTTGCGCATGTTCGATCACGATGGAACGCGTTTTTTCGGCGATCCGCGCGCGCTGCTGGAACTGGAACTCGAGCGCCTGCTCGCCCTCGGCCTGACCCCGGTGGTGGCCGTCGAATACGAGTTCTATCTCGTCGACCGCGAACTCGGCCCGGACGGCTTGCCGCAGCCGCCGCGCGCTCCGCTGACGGGCCGGCGCGAATTCCGCACACAGATCAATTCGATGACGGACTTGAACGAGTACTCGGGCCTGCTGGCCGAGATCGACAGCGTGTGCCGGATCCAGAACGTGCCGGCCACCTCCTCGCTCGCCGAATACGGGCCCGGCCAGTACGAAGTGAATCTCGCGCACGCCCGGGATGCGCTGCGCGTCTGCGACGAAGCACTGCGGTTCAAGCGCGTCGTCAAGAGCGTGGCGCGCGCGCATGGCTGCGATGCCACGTTCCTGCCAAAGCCTTATCGCGACATGGCCGGCAGCGGGCTGCATGTGCATGTCAGCCTGCTCGATGCGGCCGGGAAAAACATCTTCGCGGCGCCGGATCCGCTGACCAGCGCGCCACTGCGCCACGCCATAGGCGGCACACTGGCGACTCTGGCGGACGGCATGGCGATCTGCGCGCCGGGACCGAATTCCTACCGGCGCTTTCGCAGCGAGGCCTACGTGCCGCTGCACACGACCTGGTCGATAAACAATCGCGGCTCGGCGGTGCGCGTGCCGGCATCCGATGCGGACAACCTGCGCCTCGAACATCGCCTGGCCGGCGCGGATGCGAATCCCTATCTGGTGGTGGCCTGGGTGCTTGCAGGCATCCACCTGGGACTCACGCAGCGCGTGGAGCCACCACCCGTCACCACCGGCAATGCCTATGAGCAACCGGGCGAACCGCTGCCGATTCACTGGAACGATGCCATCGAACGTTTCGCGCGCAGCGAGACCGCACGACAGTATTTCGGCGAACGGTTCGTGCACCTGTTCGGCACCGTCAAGCGCGCCGAGATGCAGGAGTTCGCCACCCACGTGACGCCGCTCGAGATCCAGCGCTACCTCGGTCCTCTGTAGGGGCGTTCATGGGCCAGGCCGACGCGCAAAACTTCTATTACCAGACCACACCGCGGCCCGAACCGCATGCCTCGCTCGCGGGCGAGCAGCGCTTCGACGTGTGCGTGGTGGGGGGCGGCATCTCGGGACTGTCGGCTGCGCTGCACCTCGCCGAACGCGGCATGCGCGTGGCATTGCTCGAGGCCAGGCATCTCGGATATGGCGGATCGGGCCGCAGTGGCGGCCAGTCCATTTTCGGATACGCCTGCGAGCAGGCGACGCTGGAGAAGGCGGTTGGCGCGGCGGACGCGCGCCGCATGTGGGACGTTTCAGTCGAGGGACTGAAGCTGCAGCGCGATCTCATTGCCAGGCATGGCATCGACTGCGACTACACGCCCGGACACATGATCCTGGGGTTGAAGCGCCGCCACGACGACGCCCTGCGTGCGGAGCTCGATCACCTCGCGAATCGCTACGACTATCATTCGCTGCGCTTCATCGAACGCGATGAACTGCGCACCATCATCGCGAGCCAGCGGTACACGAGCGCGCTACATGACTCCAACGGTGGTCACCTGCAGCCGTACCGCTATACGCTGGGCCTGGGGCGCGCGGCCGCCAACGCCGGCGTGTCGATATTCGAGAATTCCTGGGTCACGCGGCTCGACGTGGCGCAGGGCGCCGGCGCCGACAATCTCGCGCACACCGCCCAGGGCACGGTGCGCGCGCGCCACTTGCTGATCGCCGGTGGCGCGCTGCTCGGCCGCCTGGTGCCGGCGCTGGCGAACAAGCTCATGGACATCGGCACCTACGTCGCCGCCACACAGCCGCTGGGTGAGGAGCGCGCACGCGCGCTGATCACCAACAACGCAGCCGCGGCCGACATGAACTGGATCCTGGATTATTTTCGACTTTCATCTGACTACCGCCTGTTGTTTGGCGGCCGGGTGAGCTACTCGGGCGTCGATCCGTTCGATTCAGCACGCGTGCTCAGGAGACGCATCGCCAAGGTATTCCCGCAGCTCACCGAAGCGCGCATCGAGTATGCCTGGGGTGGATACCTCGACATCACGCTGAATCGCGCGCCGCATTTCGGCCGTCTCGGGCCGAATGCCTACTTCGTGCAGGGTCTTTCCGGACACGGCATGGTGATTTCCGGAATCGCGGGCAAGCTGGTGAGCGAGGTGATCGGCGGCACTGCAGAACGCTTCGACATGTTTACCCGCATCCCGCATCGCCGTTTTCCCGGTGGCCCGCTGTTCCGCCGGCCGGCATTGGTGCTGGCCATGTTGTGGTTTCGTATCCTGGACCTGCTTTGACCGGCGCAGAATTCGAATTCGGGTTGTGGTTGTCCGCGCTGCCGCTGCTGCTGGTGGCGGCCATGCTCACCTGGCTGCTGTCGCTGCCGCTGCGCAATGTCGGCCTCGTCGAGCCCTTGTGGAGCCTCATGGTGTTCGCGGCCGGGGTCGTGTACGCGCTCGACAGCGATCCGCGCGCACCGCGAATGTCACTGGTGTTGTGGCTGTGCGCGCTTTGGGCGGCGCGTCTCGCCTGGCACCTGGCGCGGCGCAATGCCGGCCAGCCTGAATCACGGCGCCTCGCCGACATGCGCGCGCGTCACGAGCCGCACTTCGGACTCAAGAGTCTCTACCTGGTGTTCTGGCGTCGCGTGCTCATGGCCTGGGTCGTATCCCTGCCGCTCCTGGGTGCTTTCACCAGCATCGCTCCGCTCGGCCGGCTGGACTACTGCGGCATGCTGCTGTGGCTGGTGGGCTTCGTGTTCGAAGCGGGCGCCGACTGGCAGCTCCGCCGTTTCAACGCGAGTGCCGGCACCGCGGACGCGGTATTGAATCGTGGCTTCTGGCGGTACACACGGCATCCGAATTATTTCGGCGAGTGCTGCATCTGGTGGGGATTCTTTCTGTTCGCCCTGGCCGCGGGTGCGTGGTGGGCATTGCCTGCTCCGCTGCTCGTCACCGGGCTGCTGCTGCGGACGGCGGGCCTGCCACCGTTCGGCCGGAACCGCGACAGTCGCCGGCCGCAATATGCCGACTACGTCTTGAAAACGAACGCTTTCTTGCCGGGCAAGCCCCGCGAATGACCTAAAGCCTGCCCCGTTCTGGGCCGATAACGCCGGGACAACCGGAGTTACGCACCAGGAAAAAGCAGGAGAAGCGTGGTCGATCTGGATTCAATGCAACGCGAGGCTCGCGCCCGTGAAGTGCGTCACGAAGTCGTGGCGCGACTGATCGTGGGTGCGCACAGCGTTTTCCGCATCGTGTTCATCGCGCAGTGGGCGGTGGCGCTGTGCCTGGCGTGGGTCAACGGGGTGCCGGGCGAATCGCGACTGCCGTTCACACTCATCCTGGGTGGCGTTCTGTCCGTCCCTGCGCTGCTGTTCGTGCACGCCGCCCCGCAGTCCGCGTGGGTGCGTCACTTCGTCGCGATCTGCCAGATCGGCTGGTCGACGTTGTTCCTGTGGCTGCTCGAGGGCCGCCCGGAAGCGCAGTTCCACGTGTTCCTGTCGCTCGTATTCATTGCCTTCTACCGCGAATGGCCGGTGCTGTTCACAGCCACCCTCGCAGCGCTGGCGTACCCGGTGGTGCGTCTCATGTTGCTGCCCGAGTCGTACGCGGTGAACGCCTCGGCGTGGTGGCACATCTTCGACCAGGGCGTGTGGGTGCTCGCGGAGGCGGCCGTGCTGCTGTTCACCGTGCACCAGACGCTCAGGACGGTTGATCGACTCGCACAGTACGCGGCCACGCTGCAGCTCACCAACGAGGCCATCGCCCGGGACATCGAGGACCGCACCGTCGAACTGAAGCGCAGCCGCGAGCAGCAGCGGCTGATCGCCGACACCACGCGCGCCATCCCCTTCGAGCTCGACCCTGCGCAGGGCCGCTTCACCTATGTCGGCCCGCAGGCGTCGAAGGTGCTCGGCTTCTCCGAGGCGCGCTGGCAGGAGCCGGGATTCCTCGACCTGCTGTTGCCACGGGCACGCGAAGAGCGGTTCCGCCGCCAGCTCGACGACAGCCAGCCCGGCACATTCGAAGCGGTGTGCCCGGTGATGACCGCGGACAATCGCGTGGTGGAGCTGCGCTGGACCGTGTCCTGCGAGATCGTCGACGGCCGTCGCTTCCTGCGCGGACTCATGATCGACATTTCCGAATCACGCCGCCTGGTGCGCGAGATGGAACTGGGCCAGAAGCTCGAATCCGTGGGCCGCATCGCCGCGGGCGTCGCGCACGAGATCAACACCTCGGTGCAATTCATCTCCGACAGCGTGCGCTTCGTGCGCCACGCGCTCAAGGACGTGCCCCGCGCCTTCGCCGACTACCGCGCACTCGCGGCTGGCGCGCTCTCCGGCAAGGACGTCACGGCACAGGCACGGCGCGCGAGCGACACCGACGAAGCCGCCGACGTCGACTACTTCCTGAAGAATGCGCCCGACGCGCTCGATCGCGCGCTGGAAGGCATCGGGCGCGTCGGCTCCATCGTGCGCTCCATGACCGAATTCGCGCATCCCGACCTGCGCACCACGGCCGACATCGACGTGAATCGCTGCATCAGCACCACGCTCAACATGGCGCGCAACGAGTACAAGGCGGTAGCCGAGGTCGTCACCGACTTCGGCGAACTGCCGGCCGTGCACTGCAACGCCGGCGACGTCAACCAGGTGGTGCTGAATCTGCTGCTGAACGCGACTCATGCCATTGCCGACGTGACCGAAGGTACCGGCAGGAAGGGCCGCATCACACTGCGCACGCGCGCCATCGGCGGGTTCATCGAAGTGTCGATCACCGATACCGGCGATGGCATTCCCGAAGCGGTGCGCGGGCGCATGTTCGAACCCTTCGTCACGACCAAGGAAGTCGGACGCGGCACGGGCCAGGGCCTGGCGCTGTCGCGCGGCATCGTGGTCGAGAAACTCAAGGGATCACTTCATTTCGAAACGGAAACGGGGATAGGGACGACGTTTTACATCCGACTGCCCGTGTCGGAGACGGCCGCCACGGCCGCAACTAGCAAACAGGCTGCAGCATGACTTCGCTACACGTGTTATTTGTCGATGACGAACAGGCCATTCTCGACGGCCTGCGCAATTCCCTGCGCAAGGAACGCAAGCGCTGGGATATGACCTTCGCGCTCGGCGGCCAGCATGCGCTCGAGGAAATGAAGAAGACCCCGGCTGACGTGGTCATCACCGACATGCGCATGCCGGGCATGGATGGCGCCGAGCTGCTGCGCCACATCCAGCGGGATTTCCCGGCCGCGGCGCGTATCGTCCTCTCGGGCCAGGCAGAGCGCGAAGCCATCATGCGTGCCCTGCCCGTGACGCACCAGTTCCTGCACAAGCCCTGCGACGGCGAGACGCTGCGCGCCGTCATCGAGCAGACCCATGCGCTGCACAAGCTCATGCAGAACCCGGCGTTGACAGCCCTCGTTGGCAAGCTGGATCGCATTCCGTCGGTGCCGTCGACCTACACCGAGCTCGCGCGACTCGCGGCCGACCCGAAAGCCGACAGCGCCGCCTTTGCCAAGGTCATCGAACTGGATGCCGCGGTGTGCGCCAAGGTGCTGCAGCTGGTGAACTCGGCGTACTTCGGCCTCGGCCAGAAGATCGTCAGCGTACGCGCGGCGGTCACCTATCTCGGGGTGGAGATCATCAAGTCGCTGGTGCTGGGTTCCACTTCGTTCTCCGACAAGGCGATCAGCGAGGCGAAGGGTTTCTCGCCCGAACGCATGCAGCAGCATTCGCTGTTGACCGCGCTGCTGGCCAAGAAAATCGTCAGCAACCCGCAGCTGGCCGACGCGGCCTTCACCGCCGGGTTGCTGCATCACATCGGCGCTTTGGTGCTGCTGCACGCGGCGCCGCCGGACTACGCGCGCGCGCTCGAGCGCACCCGGCAGCTCAAGGGCGACTCTGCCACCGCCGAGCGCGAAATCTTCGGCGTCACGCATGCCGAGGTCGGTGCCTATCTACTGGGCCTGTGGGGCATCCCCTTCCCGATCGTGGAGGCGGTGGCATTCCATCACCGGCCGAACGAGGTGGCGCCGGAATCGCGCGCGCTGGTCACGGCCGTACACATGGCGAGCGGCGTGGTCGAAGAAATGACCGAGGCCGAGGGCGCGCCGCCCACCGACAGCGACATCGAAAATTCGGCGCGCATCAATGTGAAGTTCCTGCGCGAAGCCGGCCTCGAAGAGGCCCTGAGGAAGAGCCGCGCCGAAGCCGAAACGCTGCTCGGCACGATGGCGAAGTAAGACTTCGCGTGGCCCCCCCCCGCAAAGGGCCATGACACGGATGCGCCGTTGGCCTAGCATCGCCCTCTTCCAGCGGAGGGGCGACGATGCGGATCGCGAGAATGGCGGCGATGGGATTTGCTCTGGCGGCCGGTGCACTGGCCGCATTGCTGCTGGCGCCGGATGCCGGTGCGGCGCGGGGTGACGGGAGCGGCAACGCCGAGTCCGTCGCCAGGGCCTTCCTGGCATCCCTGTCGGGAGATCAGCACAAGCAGGCCACGTTCGCGCTCGACGCCCCTGAGCGGCTCGACTGGCACTTCGTGCCGCGCGACCGGGTCGGCATCTCACTGCTCACGCTCGACGGCGACCAGAGCGAGTTGTTAGGCCCGTTGCTGGCCGCGGCCCTCAGTCCCGAAGGCCTGCTCGAAGCGCGCGGCGTCATCAAGAACGAGAACGTCCTGCGGCGCATCGAGACCGCCGCGGGCGCGCCCATGGCGTCGCGCCGCGATCCCGGCCTGTACTTCACCAGCGTGTTCGGCAACCCGTCGGCTACCGCGCCCTGGGCCTGGCGCTTCGAAGGGCATCATCTGTCCCTGAACGTCACGCAGCTTCCCGGCCAGCCGCCCGCGATCGGGCCGCTGTTCATCGGAGCGAATCCCGCGCGCGTGCCTTCGGGAGCCGAGGAAGGATTCCGCCTGCTGGCCGCCGAGGAGGACCTGGCGCGCGCGCTCATCACCCAGCTCCCCGAAGAGCGCCGCAAGATTGCTGTCATCGACAGCACCGCGTTCCCCGACATCGTCACTTTCAACGACGCCAAGGCGCGGCCTCTCGAGGTGCAGGGTCTCGCGGCCGCGGACATGAGCGCCGCAGAGCAGAAGCAGCTGCGCCGGCTGGTCGAGTTGTACGTGGGCCGGCTCGTGCCCGCATCGGCGAAAGACGTGCGGATGCGCCTCGAGCGTGCAGGTTTCGGCAAGTTGCGCTTTGCCTGGGCGGGCGGCATCGAAAGCGGGCAGAAGCATTACTACCGCGTGCAGGGGCCGACGCTGCTCATCGAGTACGACAACACGCAGAACGACGCCAATCACATCCATACCGTGTATCGCGACCTCGATCGTGACTTCGGCGGCGATGTGCTGCGCGCGCACCTGGCCGCGGCCCATCAATCGAACACTCCTCTATCGAATCCATAGGCAATAACGAATGGCCGCACGCGCACCCGCTCGTTAGACTCCGTCTCAATCCTGAGAGGAGTGACGTCATGGCAAAGAAGAACTCCGCGGCCGCCATTGCCGCGCCGCAGATCGACATCGGCATCAAGACGAGGGATCGCGAGAAGATCGCCAACGGGCTGTCGCGCGTGCTCGCCGACACCTACTCGCTCTATCTCAAGACGCACAACTTCCACTGGAACGTCGAAGGACCGATGTTCAACACACTGCATCTCATGTTCATGGATGAATACACCGAGTTGTGGAACGCGCTCGACGCCATTGCGGAGCGCATCCGTTCACTTGGCTATCCCGCACCGGGCACTGGCAGGGAATTTGCGCGCCTGACGTCCATCGCGGAGACCGAAGGCGTGCCGGACGCCATGGACATGGTGCGACTGCTGGTCAGTGGCCACGAAGCGGTGGCGCGTACCGCGCGCGCGGCATTTCCGGCCGCGGAAAAGGCCGGCGACGAATCGACCTGCGACCTGCTGACGCAGCGCCTGCAGATCCATGAAAAGACCGCCTGGATGCTGCGCAGCCTGCTGAAGTAGTTCGGTCACATGCGCCGTACGTCCCGACTCCGGAGCGGGCAGCGCGCCGCCCTGCTCGCCGGACTGCTTGCCTTCGCACTCGGCGCGAGCGCCGGCTCGCCGAAGCTCGAGGTGGCGCTCACCTTCGACGATCTGCCGCTCAATGGCGGCATGGCGCCGGGCGCAACGGAATCTGATTTCGCACGCGACACCGTGCGGGTGCTGAAGAAGCATCGCATCCCGCCGTCCTACGGATTCGTCAATGCCTGGAAGCTGGAGCGCAATCCGGACGGCGCACGTGCGCTGCAGATCTGGATCGACTCGGGAAACCCGCTCGCAAATCACACCTATTCGCACCTCGACCTCACCAAGAACTCCGTCGAGGATTTCCAGCGGGAGGTCCTGCGCAATGAGCCGGCGCTCGAGTTGTTGACGCCCGCCGGGGCGAACAGTGACTGGCGCTGGTTTCGTTATCCCTACCTGCACGAAGGCGACACGCTGGAGAAGCGGCGCGCGGTGCGCGCCTTCCTGGCGAGCAGCGGCTATCGAATTGCACAGACCACGCTCGATTGGGAAGACTATCTGTGGAACGGCGCGCACGCGCGTTGCGTCGCGAAGAACGACACGCAGGCCATTGCATGGCTGCGCAGCAGTTACCTGGCCGAGGCCGAGCGCTGGATGCGCGCGGAACGTGACATGGCGCGGCAGGTGTGGGGCCGGGATATCAGGCATGTCGCGCTACTGCACCTGGGATCGTTCAGCGCGCACATCCTGCCCGACCTCTTCGCGCTGCTCGAGCGCGAGGGTTATCGCATCGTGACGCTCGAAGCGGCGCAGAGCGATCCGGCCTACCAGTCGGATCCGGACGTGGCGGATCCCCGGGGCGGCACGCTCACCGAGCTCATGATGCAGGCGAAGGGAATTCCCTGGCCATCCGGTCTCGGCGACAAGCCGCGCGAGAAACTGCGCAGCATCTGCAACTAGAGCGCGGGGCGGACCGGTCTGCCGCTGGCGGCGGATTCATAGATCGCGCGCACCAGCGCCACGGCGTTGCGCGCTTCGCGGCCCTCGATGAAAAAGGGTCGGCGTTCGCGGATGCCGTCGATGAAGTCCTGGATCTGCCGCAGGTGTCCTTCGAATTTGATGGCCATGGGCGCGGCGGCGCCCGAGCCCATCGCACCGCTTTCTCGCGTGGCGCGGATGCCCTCGTCCCCGGGCTGCGCGACGCGGAACTCCCAACGCGTGATGTCGTCGTCATCCATCACTGCCGAGCCGTTCTCGCCGCAGATCTCGACGCGGCGCGAGAACCCCGGCCACAAGGCGGTGCTGGCCTCGATCGTGCCAAAGGCGCCGCTGGCGAACTTCAGCGCGGCCACCGAGGTGTCTTCAGACTCGATACGCGTGTGCACGCGCCGCGTGGTCCAGGCAAACACTTCCTCGGGCATGCCAGCGAACCACTGCAGCAGGTCGATGCCGTGAATCGCCTGGTTGATCACCGCGCCGCCGCCATCCTCGGAGAGCTTTCCCTTCCAGCCGGTGTAGTAATCGGCGGTGCGATTCCATTTCACGTAGCAACTCGCGAGCACCATGCGCCCGAATCGCCCCGCGTCGACGGCGGCCTTGAGCTGCCGCGCCGCGTCGCCGAATCGCGCCTGGAAAATGGACCCTACCCGCACGCCCGCCTTCGCGGCCTCGGACAGGATGTGATCGGTGCCTTCGACCGTGAAGTCGAGCGGCTTCTCGATCATGAGATGTTTGCCGGCGCGAATCGCCGCGAGCGCCGGCTCGAGGTGCAGCGCCGAAGGAGTCGTGATGCACACCGCATCGAGCCCGGGCTGCGCCAGCAAGGCATGCGTGTCGTCGGTGGCAAAACCGATGCCGTGTTCGCGCGCGAAACTCTCGGCAGTCGACCGGCGCCGGCTGACCACTCCCACCAGCCGGCCGCCGCGCGCAGCGGCCACGGCGCGCGCGTGGAAATGGGCAATGGCGCCCGCGCCAATGAGTCCGAAGCCCAACTTCTCTTCCATGCGCGGCTAGTGGGCAAGCGCCAGCGGATCGTTGCGATACACGGCGTCGCGGAACATCTTGTGCAGCGGCACGTGGCCGAAGGGCCGGTACTGCGTGAACAGCACCGCCGCGACCTGATTCCGCGGGTCCACCCAGAACAGCGTATTCGCCGCCCCGTCCCAGAAGAATTCGCCCAACGCGCCCGACGCCTCTTTCGCGTTCTGCGGGGGCGCGACGCGCACGGCGAGGTCGATGCCAAAGCCCACCTGGCCCTTGGTGGGCAGCCACGAAGTGTCGGTGATGCCCGGCGGCAGTGAGTCCGTGGCCATGAGTTGCACCGTCTCCGGCTTGAGGACGCGCACGCGTCCCAGCTTGCCGCCGCCTAACAACATGCGCGCGAACTTCATGTAGTCATCGAGCGTGGACACCAGTCCAAAGCTTCCCGGCTTGAGCGGCCACTCCTGGCCATTGAACTTGAAGGCTTCTTCGTCGGACTGGCGCGTGAAGGTGCCGTCGTCATTGCGCGTGTATATCGCCGCGAGACGCGCGCGGTCCGGATCCGCGGGCAGCACGGTATAGCGCGTCGAGGTCATGCCGAGCGGCCGGAAGATGTGCAGATCGATGAACTTGTCGAAGGGCACGCCCGAGATCTTCTGCACCAGGTAGGCCTGCACGTCGACGGCGTTCGAATACAACCAGCGCGTGCCCGGCTGGTAGGCCAGTGGCACCTGCGCGAATTTCTGCGCGAACTCGGGCAGGGTGTTCGTGTAAGCGCGCGGATCGATTTCGCGGAAGATGGCTCCGACCGCCGTCTGGTCGTCGCCGCCGGCGGTGAATCCCGCCGTGTGCCGCAACACGTCGCGGATCGTCACCTTGCGCTTCGGGGCCTCGTATTTCGGCTGGCCGGCATCGTCGACTCCGGCGTACACCTTGAGATTCGCGAACTCGGGCGCGTACAGTTCGAGCGGGTCGTCGAGCCTGAACTTGTCGCGCTCGTAGAGCTTCATGAGCGCCACACCCACCACGGGCTTGGTCATGGAGAAGATCTGCACCAGCGTATCGCGCGCCATCGGCTTGTTGTTCTCGCGGTCCGCCTGTCCGAAGGCACCGAAATACACCTCGCTGTCACCTTGGTAGACCAGGGCCGAGACGCCAACGAGTTTCTGGCTGTCGACCAGGCTTCGCAGCGCGGCATCGATCGCGGACGGCTCGATCTGCAGAGGTGCGGGAGCCGCCGCTGGCACAGTTGATGGCGCAGGGGCGCCCGGCTTCGCTTGCGCGGCTGCGACCGTGGTCCACGTCAGCAGTGCCGTGCCTGCCGCCAGTATTGCCAATTTGGCCGATATCGCATTCGTCCGCTTCATCATTCCCTCCGTCTTACCCGTGCGCCACGGCCAGGATCCGGTAGCAAGTATCCAGCGTCGGCATGGGCACGCCGAGTTCGCGGGCCTTGGCGAGCGCGTATCCCAGCGTCTCCTCGTACTCGAGCCGGCTGCCGCGCAATACGTCCTGCTGCGCCGACATGCGATGTTCGGGCGAGGTGTCGAGGAATTTCTGGCCGATGCCGCGGATGATTTCCACGGCCTGCGCGTCGCTGGCGTGCACGATGCTCGGCACCGGCAGCGGCGGCATGTCGCTGAGCTCGATCTTCATCGCCGCGGCAAGTTGCGCCGCTTCGCGCACGATGCGCACGATCACCATGGCACTACGCTCGTCCATGAGAAACTTCCAGGTGATCTGCCGCGTCAGCACCGCGAGCGGGAATTGCGCGATCCAGCCGGCGTACTTGGACCATTCGCGGGTCCGGATGTTGGAGGCCGCGACGCAGTGCACGCCGGCTGCATCGATGGCCGCGGCGAGTTCCTCGGCGCGTGGACTGGAGCCGCCCTTCTCCTCGCCGATGTGCAGGCAGACATTGCGCGTGAACTTCACTTCCCCGTTGCCGAGCAGTTCGCCGCTGAAATCCGCCATGGCGCCGAGCACGCGCGAGAACCCGTACACGCGTGCCAGCAGCTCGTTCTTGAGCACGCCGTTCTGCACCGAGAACGCATTGTCGACGCGCACGTGCCGCAATGTCTCCAGCGCCTGCATTGAATCTATGGCCTTGGTCGCAATGATCAGCGTGCCCGTCTCGCGCAGCTTGTGCGGATCGTCGATGACCGTGGGACGGGCCTTGATGTCGGACAGCCCGTTTAGGACCAGGCCCTGGCGCTGCAGCACACGCGCGCGCTCGCCGCGCACGATCATCGCAACTTCATGTCCCGCGCGGGACAGGTGCGCGCCGAGAATGGTACCGAGCGCGCCCGCACCGAGGATGGCGAATCTCACTGGCTTGCCTGCTCCCTCATTTTGTCCGGTACTTCCCGAACCAGGCCAGGATGTTATCCACCTTGGCGATGAGATTGCTGGGCCGCGCCACCATGCCGCCGTGCGAGGCCTCCGGGATTCTCACCATGACGGTGTCGATCTTGCGCAACTTCAGCGCCTGGTAAAACTGCTCGGACTCCTCGATGGGTGTGCGGTAGTCCGCCTCCCCCGTGATCAGCATGGTCGGCGTCTTGACGTTGCCCACCAGTGACAGCGGCGAACGACGCCAGTATTCCTGCGGTTCCTCCCAGGGCTGCGCACCGAACCAGTACTTGTAGAAGAAGTTGCTGGCGTCCGCGGTCAGCACGAAGCTGGCCCAGTTGATGACGGGCTTGGCGACCACCGCGGCACGGAACCGATCGGTCTTGCCGACGATCCACGCGGTGAGCACACCGCCGCCCGAGCCACCGGTCACGAACAGGTTGCCGGCATCGACATTGCCCTGCGCGATCAACGCGTCGACACCTGACATGAGGTCGTCGTAATCATCACCCGGATAGGCGTGGTGGATGAGATTGCCGAACTGCTCGCCGTAGCTCGTGCTGCCGCGCGGGTTGGCGTACAGCACGATGTATCCTGCTGCCGCATAAAGCTGCAGCTCCGTGGTGTAGTTGGGCCCGTAGGCGGCGAACGGCCCGCCATGGATCTCGAGGATCATGGGGTACTTCTTCGCGCGATCGAAATCCGGCGGCGTGATGACCCATCCCTGGATATCGCGCTGATCCTTGGACGACTTCCAGGTCATTTCGCGGACGGCGCCAAGCGTCTTGATGCCGAGCAGATCGTCGTTGAGACCCGTGAGAACGCGCGTCTCGCCAGCGGTGGTTGCCGTCGCGACGTCCGCCGGACGATCCGGGGCGTTGTGCACAAAGGCGGTACGGCCATTGCGGGACACACTGAAATCACCCGAAGTGTAGGGGCGCCCGAGATCTGTGCCGCCGAGACCCGACGCGACCGTGCGCACCTTGCCATCCAGCGAGACCAGCGCGAGCTTGCGCTCGCCGCGATCGTCGTAGGTCGCATAGACACCGCGATTGTTGGACGCCCACTGCGGATGTGCCAGGTCGCGATCGAAATCTGCGCTGACGACGCGCGGATTTCCGCCGTCGATGCCGATGACGTACAGCCGGGTAACCTGGTATCCCTGGTAGCGGTCATCGTAGCCCAGGTACGCAATGCTCTTTCCATCCGGCGACACCACGGGCGAATTATCCGGACCCTTGCGCGTGGTGAGCTGCGTCAGTTTCTGCGTGGCGATGTCGACGCTGAACACTTCGGAATTCTGCGGCTCGAGTTCCCAGTCCGGGCCACGATTGGCGGAGAACACGATGTGCTTGCCGTCCGGTGTGAACGACAGCGGGCCACCATGATTGAAATCCCCTTCGGTGAGCTGACGCGGCGTGCCACCTTCGGCCGAGACGATGAAGACGTGCTGGAAGCCTGCTTCGAGGTAGCCAGCGCCATCGGCGCGGTAGGTCACCGAATCGATGACCTTGACCGGTGGCGCCCAGACTGCACCCTCCGGCTTGGGTGGCGGAGCGGCGAGCGGTTCCCGGCTCGCGGGCACCAGCTGCGTGAAGGCGATCAAACGTCCATCGGGCGACCAGGCGACGGCGCCGGGTGTTTCGACCAGGTTGGTGAGCAGCGCGGTCTGGCCCGAATCCATCCAGCGGACGTAGAGCTGCGGGCTGCCCTCGGCCGCCGACACGTACGCGATGCGCGTGCCGTCCGGCGACCAGCGCGGCGAGCTGAAGCTGCGGGTCTCCGAGCGCAGCGGACGATTGTTAGTGCCGTCCGAGTTGATCATCCAGAGATTGCGCCGCGTGCGGTCGGTCATGATGTCGTGGCTGACGCGCACATAGACGATGCGGCTGCCATCCGGGGAAATCTGCACGTCGTCGGCGTATTCGAGCTGGAAGACGTCGATGGAATGCAGGCGTTGCGCTTCAGGCAGTTCCGCCGCGACGGCAGCGCAGGACAGGGATGCCAGGGCCGCCCCCAGCACGGCAAGAGATACGCGATTCATCGGGAGTCCTCGGGTGAGATCTGGCTGTACTGTACCCGACGACGGAACTTGTTGCGGAGACCGGTGAGCTTGGCGCGGTCCTTAACTGGTGAGATTGGCGCAGTCCTTAACTCGTGAGCTTCGCGCGGTCCTTAACTGGTGAGCTTCGCGCTCAACGAAATCTTCGCGTTCAGTACCTTGGAAACCGGGCAACCGGACTTGGTCTGCTCGGCTATTTCCATGAAGGCCTTGTCGTCAATGTTCGGCACCTTCGCCACGCACACCAGGTCGCTGTGCGTGATGGCAAAGCCGTCGCCGACCTTTTCCAGCCGCACCGCCGCTTCGGTCTGAATCGATTCGGCCGTGAACCCCGCCTTGCCCAGCCCGGCGGACAGGGCCATCGTGAAACAGGCCGCGTGCGCCGCGCCGATGAGCTCTTCGGGGTTCGTGCCGGGCCCGTCTTCGAAGCGCGCCTTGAATCCATAGGGCGCGTTCCTCAGCACGCCGGTTTCGGTGGAGATCGTGCCGGTGCCTTCCTTGAGACTGCCCTTCCAGGCTGCCGAACCCTTCTTGATCATGATTTCCTCTCCAGCTCGAAACACTGATGGATGCGCGGGTTGCGCTCGAAGTCCTTCGGCAGCGTGGCGCGCGTAATGTCGGTAACTTTGTAGCTCTCGCCGACTTCCGCGTCCAGCCTGAACTTCTGCGCATTGTTCGAGAACACCAGCCTGCCGCCGGGCGCCAGCAACGCCATGCAGCGGTCGATAAGAGCGCGATGGTCGCGCTGCACGTCGAGGATGTCGTCCATGCGCTTGCTGTTCGAGAACGTTGGCGGATCGAGGAAAATCAGGTCGTAAACCTGCCGCTCGGCGACCGCCGTCTTGAGCCAGGAAATGCAGTCTGCCTGCACAAACTGGTGCTGTGATCCGGAAAAGCCGTTCACCGCCAGATTGCGCTGAGCCCAATCGAGGTAGGTGGCCGACATGTCGACGGTCGTGGTTTCGCGTGCCCGGCCCGCGGCGGCGTACACCGTGGCGCTGCCGGTGTAGGCGAACAGGTTGAGGAAGCGTTTGCGCGTGGCGGCGTCGCGCAATCTTTGACGGGTGAGGCGGTGATCGAGGAACAGGCCGGTGTCGAGGTAGTCGGTGAAGTTCACCCAGAACCTGAGGCCGCCCTCGTCGACGAGGTGCGACTCGCCCTGCTCACCTAACTTCTCGTACTGATCGCGCCGCGTGGTAATGCGCCGCTGCCGCAGGTGAATGAGACCGGCGGGCACGCCGGTAACTCCCGGCAGCGCGGCCAGCGCCTCGTTGCGGCGCCGCTGCGCGGCGGCGGGATCGATGGTCTTTGGCGCGCTGTATTCCTGCACGTAGAGCCAGACGCGTGTGCCGTCCGCCTCGGTGTATTTGTCGATGGCGAAGGAATATTCCGGCATGTCGGCGTCGTAGACCCGGTAACAGCTCACGCGCTGGCGCTCGGCCCAGGACTTGAGCTGTTTCAGATTCTTCGTGACGCGATTGCCGAACATCTTCGAGCCGGGCGATTCGGCCAGCGTCTCGTCGATTCGCGCACTGCGCCCCGAGTGGATCAGGGTTTTCTCGGTTTCAGCCGACACGTGCAGGCGCAACAGGCGGCATTCGAGTGCTCCGTTCCACACCGTGTGTACGCGCTCGGCGCGAATGCCGAGCTCGAGGCCCGCATCGGGCGAACCCGCGAGGATGACGGCATCCCAGCCGGTGAAATTTGCGCGCAGCACGCCACCCAGCTGCTTCATCAGCGCACGCGCGCCGTCGCGATCTTCGAGTCGCACACCATAGGGCGGATTGGTGGCGAGGAATCCCGGCGCGCCGGCGCGCGCGCTGGCGTCGGCCAATCGGCCGCGTTCGAAGCTCGTGAACTCCGCAACTCCGGCGCGCGCCGCATTCTCGCCTGCGGCTTCGAGCACGGCTGCATCGGCGTCGATTCCCCGCAGCTGGAACGCCGGCCGGTGTTCGCGCGCCTGGGCTTCGCGCTTGACGGTGTCCCACGCCGCGCGATCGTGCCCCATCCATCCAAAAAAGCCGAAGTAGTGCCGGCGCGCACCCGGCGCGATGCCGGCCGCGATCATGGCGGCCTCGATGACCAGCGTGCCCGAGCCGCACATGGGATCAAGGAACTCCGCGGCCTGCGCCGCCTTGTCCGGCCAGCCGGCGCGCAGCAGGATGCCGGCCGCGAGATTCTCGCGCAGCGGCGCCTCACCGGCCTGTGTGCGGTAGCCGCGGCGATGCAGTCCCTCGCCCGAAAGGTCCAGCGACACCGTGACTTTCGGTCCGTTGGCATGTGCGTGCACGCGCACCGCGGGACGTTCGGGCGAGATGTCGGGCCGTCGTCCCGTGGCATCGCGCAACTGGTCGCAGATGGCATCCTTGAGCCGCAGCGAGCCGAAGCGAGTGTGCGTGATGGTGGGATGCTTGCCGGTGAAGTCGCAGGCCAGGGTCCGCGCCGGATCGATGTGCGCACGCCAGTCGATGGCGCGCGCCGCTTCGTAGAACTGCGCCTCGTCCGGCACGTCGAGTTCCGCGACCACGAGGAACACGCGGCTTGCCACGCGTGACTCCAGGCACGCGCGGTATGCCACCGTGAGCGTTGCCGAGAACTCCACGCCGAGCGCGCGCTCGCGGACATCGGACGCGCCCAGCGCGCGCAGCTCGGCCGCCAGCAGGTCGCCGAAGCCGCGCGGGCTCGAGGCCACGAACTTCAGTGGCGCGGGCGACGCGTCGGAGGCAGAGGAGTTGTTCATCCTGGATCAGGCGGGCGGCAGGGGCTGCGTCCGATAACGCGAGTCGCGCAACAGGCGCGTAAGTATGCGGTAGCTGTCGAAGTCGAATTCGCGGCGCCGCAGGCGCGGGGAATGCGCGATCTCGGCCAGCGGCACGTCGCATTCATGGGCGCGGACCGTGGCGCAGTGCTGCCAGGCGTCGAGCACGTGCAGTTCGGCGCGTTCGCCCCAGCCTTCTCGCACCACCACCGCACCTTCGTGCGGCCAGGTCGGCAGGTGCAGGCGCATCATGCCGAGTTTCACACGCGCCAGGTGCCGCGCGCGCGGCTCCGCGCCGACGCAGGCGCCCTTGCAGAGGTTCACCTGGTAGCCCAGGCACGAACCTTCGCCCGTTTCGAGTCCAAGCACCTTGAGACACCAGTGCCGCGCACGCGCCATTTCTTCGAGAGCACGGCGCGCATCCCGCTCGGTGCGGTAGGTGCCGAATGCATTGCCGGAGCGCAGCGCGTCCATGTCCAGCAGCACCAGCTGCGGGGCGCGATCCTCTTCGAACAACCATGTAAACCGCGCGCTGGCGCCGCGCAGCTGGCGATTGAAGCGTGGCTGCCGTTCGCGAATTTCGCGCGCCTCGAGCAGCAGCGCGCCGAGCTCACCGGCGGTTTCGGTCCATTCCACCCGGCGTACCAGTGGGGCAATGCGCGCTGCCCGCGCATCGTTAGGCGTGGCGAAGAAATAGCTGAGCACGCGGTCGTGCAGATTGTTGGCCTTGCCGATGTAGAGCAACTCCTCCGCGCCGGCTTCACTGGCACCAAAGAAGCGATAAACACCGGGCGCGGCGGGCAGTGAATCCGCCAGGTCGGGCGGCAGCACTGCCGGCAATTCGACGCGTGGCGCGGCACGCTCGAGCGCGTGTTGCAGCTCGGACGCCGGCCACTCCTGGCGCAGCTTGCGAAACAGCGTCCACAACACCTGCGCATCGGGCATGGCGCGATGCCGGTGGGCGATCTCGATACCATGGAATTCGATGAGCGCATCGAGGTTATGGCGCGCGAGCTGCGGATACAGCGCGCGCGACAGACGCACGGTGCACAGGGCATCCGCACTCCAGTCGTCGTCCAGGCGCGCAAATTCTCTGCGCACGAAACCGTAGTCGAAGCGGACGTTGTGCGCGACGAACACGCGACCCGCGAGCCGTGCCCGCAGCTCGCGCGCGATGTCCTCGAATGCAGGCGCCGTGGCGAGCATGTCGTTGTCGATGCCGGTGAGCTCGGTGATGACCGGCGGAACCGGCACGCCGGGATTCACCAGGCTCTGCCACTCGAATTCCAGCTCGCCGCCGCGCGCCCCGATCACCGCGATATCGATGACTCGGTCCGCACCCGGGAAGCAGCCGGTGGTCTCGACGTCGACGAAGGCGAGCGGCGAATCAGGCGTGATCAACTCAGATCGATCCACGTGGTCTTGAGCTCGGTGTACTTGTCGAAGGCATGCAGCGACTTGTCGCGGCCGATGCCCGACTGCTTGAAACCGCCGAACGGAACCGTGATGTCGTCGGCGTCGTAGCAGTTCACGTACACCGTGCCCGCGCGCAACGCGCGAGCGGTGCGATGCGCGGTGTTGATGTCGCGGGTCCACACAGCAGCGGCGAGACCGTATTCGACGTCATTCGCGATCTGGATGGCCTCTTCCACGCTGTTGAAGGTGATCGTGGCGAGCACCGGGCCGAAGATTTCCTCGCGCGCAATGCGCATCGACGGCTTGACCGCGTCGAACACCGTGGGCTCGACGAAGAAGCCGCCGCTCTCCTGGCGTACGCGGCTGCCGCCGAGGGCGAGTCGTGCGCCGTCGCTCTTGCCGGCGTCGATGTAACCGAGCACACGGCGCATTTGGGTTTCGTCAACAATGGCGCCGAGCTTCGTGGTCGGATCGAGCGGATCACCGGGCTTCATGGCACGGCCCACTGCCGCGATCTTCTCGAGCATGGCGTCCTTGATGGATGCCTGCACCAGAAGTCTCGAACCTGCAGAACACATTTCTCCTTGATTGAAAAAGATGGCGAAGGCGGCTGCGGTAGCGGCCCGATCCAGGTCGGGGCAGTCCGCGAGCACGATGTTTGGCGACTTGCCGCCGCACTCGAGCGAAACCTTCTTGAGGTTCGAATGCGCGGCGTCCGCCATCACCGTCTTGCCGGTGGCCGTCGAGCCCGTGAACGCGATGCAGTCCACGTCCATCGAAGACGCGAGCGCCTTGCCCGCGGTCTGGCCAAATCCCGGCACGACGTTGAACACGCCCTCGGGCAGGCCCGCCTCCATTGCCAGCTCCGCGACACGCAGCGCCGTCAACGGTGACTTTTCCGAGGGCTTGAGCACCAGCGAGTTGCCGCTGGCCAGCGCCGGCCCGATCTTCCACGACGCCATCAGCAGCGGAAAATTCCACGGCACGATGGCGCCGACCACGCCCATGGGTTCGCGCGTGATGGTCGCGAGCGCCCGCGGACCGGTCGGCGCCACTTCGTCGTAGATCTTGTCGACCGCTTCGGCATACCAGCGGATGCAGTTCGCCGCGGATGGGATGTCGACGGCCAGCGAATCACCAATCGGCTTGCCGGTATCCAGCGTCTCGAGCAGCGCCAGCTCATCCTTGTTAGCCAGCATGAGCTCGGCGAATCTGAGCAGCACGCGCTTGCGCGCCCTGGGCTCCTGCTGGGCCCAGCTGCCGCGCCGGAATGCCGCGCGTGCGCTGGCGACGGCGCGCTCGATGTCGCGGGCTTCGCCGGCGGCGATCGCACCCAGCGAGCGGCCGGTGGCCGGGTTGATGTTGTCGAAGGTCGCGCCACTCACCGAGGGCACGAATCGGCCGTCGATGAACACGCCGGAACGCGGCTTGAGAGCGGCGGCGCGTTCACGCCATTGCGTCGCGGAGGGGGAAGCATCCGTGGAAAGTGATGCGGACATGATGTGCTCGCAGCTAGAACGTCGGCGGGGTGGAGGCCGAAATGATCTCACAGACCTCGCGCCCCACATTGCGGAATCGGTGCGGCGTGGCGCTCGCGAAATAATAGGCGTCGCCGGCCTCCAGCACGCGCGACTGGCCGCCAACCGTCAGCTCGACCTTGCCGCGCACCACCACGCCGCCCTCCTCGCCGCGATGCGTCAACATCTCATCGCCGGTGGCGGCACCGGGTTGATAGCGCTCGTGCAGCACCGTGAGCTGCCGTCCGGGACGCTGCGCGGCCACGAGCCGCAGCGAAGCGCCCTCTCCGCCGATCTCCACCAGCTCGTCGGACGAGTAGAACACCTGCGCGGCGCTGTTGACGTCGAGGGTGAAGAACTCGGCCATCGACAGCGGGACGCCATCGAGCACCTTCTTCAGCGAACCCACCGAAGGACTGACACGATTCTGTTCTATCAGCGAAATGAGCCCGTTGGTGACGCCGGCGCGGCGCGCCAGTTCGCGCTGCGAGAGGCCATGCAGCTCGCGGACATGCTTGAGACGGGCGCCGACGTCGATACTCATGGCGGTTAGGGAAGGTTTGCGAAGGAAGGCTGGATTATGATCTGGCACATCTTGCGGAGTCGATGATGAACACCCAAACCAGCCCAGTTACCGACCTCGAAGCCTACTGGATGCCCTTCACGGCAAACCGCCAGTTCAAGGGCAAGCCGCGCATGCTGGCGCGCGCGTCGGGCATGTACTACGAGACGCCCGAGGGGCGGCGGATACTCGACGGTGTCGCCGGGCTGTGGTGCGTCAACGCCGGGCATGGGCGATTCGAAATCTCGCAGGCCGTGGCCATCCAGCTCGAAACCATGGACTACGCGCCGCCGTTCCAGATGGGCCATCCGGCGGCCTTCGACCTCGCCAATGCGGTGGTGAAGATCGCGCCCGCGGGCCTCGATCGTGTGTTCTTCACCAATTCGGGCTCTGAGTCGGTGGATACGGCGCTCAAGATCGCGCTCGCGTATCACCGCGTGAAGGGCGACGCCGCGCGCGTGCGCCTCATCGGTCGCGAGCGCGGTTATCACGGCGTCGGTTTCGGCGGCATCAGCGTCGGCGGCATGGTGGCCAATCGCAAGGCGTGGCCGGCGTCCATGATTCCCGGCGTCGATCATCTGCCGCACACACACGATCTCAAACGCAACGCCTTCTCGCGCGGCCTGCCCGCACACGGCGTCGAGTTCGCCGATGAGCTCGAAAGGCTGGTGACGCTCCATGACGCTTCGACCATCGCGGCCGTGATCGTCGAACCCATCGCCGGTTCCACTGGCGTGGTGCTGCCGCCGCAGGGATATTTGAAACGCCTGCGCCAGATCTGCGACAAGCATGGCCTGCTGCTCATCTTTGATGAAGTCATCACCGGTTTCGGCCGCACCGGCTCAGCCTTCGCCGCGCAGGAGTTCGAGGTGATGCCCGACATCATCACCTGCGCCAAGGGACTCACCAACGGCGCCATTCCCATGGGTGCCGTGCTGGTGACGAACAAGATCTACGACGCGTTCATGCAGGGACCGCCGGGCGCCATCGAGCTGTTTCACGGTTACACGTACTCGGCCCATCCCACGGCCTGTGCCGCGGGCCTCGCGACGCTCGCCATCTATGAACGCGAGAATCTGTTTGCGCGCGCCAGGACCATGGCGCCGGTCTTTGAGCAGGCAGTGCACGGCCTGCGCGGATTGCCGCATGTCATCGATGTGCGCAACTACGGACTGGTGGCCGGCATCGAGCTTGACCCGATCGCAGGATCACCCGGCGCGCGCGCTTTCGGCGTCTATCTCAAGTGCTTCGAGCGCGGCCTGCTGATCCGCACCACCGGCGACATCATCGCGCTCTCGCCCGCGCTCATCATCGAACCGAAGCACATCGACGAACTGATCGACATCCTCACGCAGGCGCTGAAGGAATAGCGGGGACCAGCTTTCGGCCGAATTCCCGGCGCAACAACAGCATCGAGACGACCGCCTGCAGGAACATGCTCATCACGGAGATGTACCAGACGTGCACCAGTTGAAATCCCGGACGGGTAGATAGCCACAGCACCGGCACGATGAACACGGTCAGCCTGATCGCGCTGGAGCCGATGGCCGGCCAGGTGTTGCCCAGCGCCTGGAACATCGAAGAGCAGCTGAAGATCACCCCATTCGCCGCGAAGTTCCACGAGCTGATCACCAGCAGCTGTACCCCGACCGCGACCACCGCCGCCTCGGTGGTGAAGATGTGCACGAACAGCTGCGATTCGAACTGGCACAAGGCCGTCAGCAGCAGCATGATCAGCACGCTGTAGGTGACGGTCCACTTGAAGGTCTCGCGCACCCGCTCGGGTCTGCGCGCGCCGAAGTTCTGGCCGGCGATCGGCGCGGCGGCAAACGCCACGGCCATCGCGGGCAACATGATGATGCGCATCACGCCCTGCCCCACGCCGAAGCCGGCCTGCGCGGCGGCGCCGAAATCACGGATTACCCAGTAAATCACGCCCATGACGATGGACATCAGGAAGAACTCCAGGCCCACCGGCAAGCCGATATAAAGGATCTGGCGCAAGATCGCGGGCTGCGCGCGCATCTGCTCGCGATGAATGGCGACGTACTTCTCGTGGCGATGAAAGTAGTACGCGCTCAGCACCACACCGACACACGTGGCAATGGTGCTCGCGAGACCCGCGCCCGCGGGTCCCATGGGCTTGCCCGTGCCCCAACCGGCAATCAGCACCGGGGCGAGCGCCACGTTCAGCAGCACGCTGACGATCTGCAGGATCATGGTCGGCTTGACGATGCCCGTCCCGCGCAGCGTCGCGAACATCGCGATCATGGAGAATTGCAGGCCCAGTCCCGGCGCGAACCAGTAGAGGTAGTCGATGCCGGCTCGCGCGGTGGCATCGTTCGCGGCGATGGCGCGCATGTAGGGACCGGCGCTCGCGTATACGCCCACGATCACCACCACGCCCAGAATCAGCGACATGGCCAGCGACTGGTTGAACACGAGATTGGCGCGATCGCGCTGTTGCGCACCGACCGCGTTCGACACCAGCGCGACCGTGCCGACGTTCAGGATCTGCGTGAGCGCGAGCACCACGAACCAGATATTGCCGGCGGACGAGACGCCGGCGATTGCCGTATCACCGATCTTCGAGACGAAGTACAGGTCGGTGAAGAAATACAGTGTCTGCACCAGGATGCCGATCCCCATCTGGATCGCCATCGATGCGATATGTCCCGGTATCGAGCCGGCGGAAAGATCTTTCATTGCGAGAATTCTATTGGGTTTCTGCACATCATGGACGCCGCCGCTTCGGCGATAAAAAAAGGCCAGTCTCTCGACTGGCCTCTTCCCGTTTCAGTTTGAAAACTGAGCCGTTTCTTTCAACTCGCGTCGCTCATTTACTCCATGGCAGCGTGGTGGTCACGCCGAACAGGAATCGCGCCTCGTTGTTGCCGATGTCATCTTCAACCTTCAAATCGCCGCTGGCGTCCGTGGCCGTGAACTTGACGAAGAACGTCAGGTTGCCGGCGCTGTAGTTGCCTTGCACCGCATAGTCTGCAACTTCATCGCCCACCGCATCCCAGTAGTCACCCCAGGAATAGCCAACGTGCAGGTTGAGTGAAAAATTGTCCCATGCTTGTGTGAAGTTGGCTTCGGTGTATTGCGCGGTTTCGTCTGACGCGACGAAGTCATTCGAGTACCACTGCTTGAGACCGAAACCACCCGCATTCAACCCGATGTAGCCTTCCGGATATCCGGCCAGCCCGCCACCCAGCGGGTAGTCGTAGTACGTCACACCCGCCGTGAAGGCGAACGTGTCGTTGATCTTGCCCACGTAGTTCACGTAGTAGTCGGTCTCGAGGTCGTCATCGACACCCCAGTCGATATTCGACGCCCAGATTCCGGCCGAAAGACCGGTTTCGCCAAACGCGTAATCTGCGCTGGCCTGGATCGCCGGATCCTTTCCGCTCTGGCTGACACCGCGGAAGTCATAGTCACTGACAAAGGTCCACGTCGAACTGAATTGAGCGTGGGACACGCCGCTTAAGGCCAGGAGGCCGGTCACGAGCGCCAAGGTTCTAATCGATTTCATTTTCTCCTCCGAGGTCTATAGGGCACGGTGACTCAAGCAAAGGTTGTGCCATTGCTGCCGAAACATCGCTGTCATTGCTTATTCATCAATGATTTAGGTGTAGCGCGAAAAAACACAACTGCGAGCGTGGCCCGGATTATGCCGTCAAACGGCGCGCATGTGCACTCTTTAGGTGCGGGCTTCGAAAATCACGTAAAACTTGGTGCAGTCTTCGATGACTTCCCAGGTGCCGGCGAATCCGGCCGGGACCAGAAAGCCAACGCCGGGCCCGAATTCCCAGCGCTTGCCTTCGAGATTCTCGAGTGCCACGAGGCCGCGGGTCAGGCAGCAGAACTCGGACTCGGAATAGCGGATGCGCCACTTGCCACGCGTGCTCGACCACACGCCGGAGTGAAACTGCTGGGTGGGATCACTGAAGTAGTTGGAGACCTGGTGGCGGGGATCGCCGGCGATGAGCTGGTCGGCCGCGGGCGCCGTGCTTTCACTGTCGATCTGGGTTCTGAAATCGACGATCTGATTTGTCATGGTCGGTGCCAGGGAAGGAAAGTGGGGGGAGTCAAGCGTAATCCCGACAGTCCCTCCCCGGCACCAGGGACGGTCAGTTGCTGGCGAGCGAACGCGCCGACTCGAGGCGGATCTCGACGCAGCGTTCAAAGGCCTGGTCATCCGGCTGCGCATCGCTGCTCGCGAAGCGCTCACCCATGGCCTCGACGGTCATGCGTTCCTTGGGAACGCCGGCTTTTTCCAGCTCGAGCGCCACCGTTTCCGCGCGTTCCTGCGACAGGGTCTGGTTGAGCGCGTCGTTACCGCGCGAATCAGCGAAGCCTGAAATGCGCACGTGCACGTCGCTCAGCCCGGAAAGCAGCGCCCCAAGTTTCGCCAGGCGTGCGCGATCGTTGTCGCGCACCGATTTCTCGCCGGTGCGGAACTGCACGGTCGCGCCGACCTGGCCGGCCTTGCCTTCGATGGTGCTCAACGAGTTTTCGAGCGTCTGGACTTCACCCGCGAGCAGCGCAGCCTCGGCCTTGCGCTCGGCCAGCGCCACACTCTTCTTGTGGCTGTGCTCGCCGGCCTTGGTGCCCGCCACGGCGCCCACCACCATGCCGATCGGGCCGCCAGCCGCCGCGCCAATGAGGGCGCCACTCACGAAGCCGGCGCCGGCGCGCCTGGAACCCGGATCCGAATCCCTCGCCATCGCCGGATTCACCGCCAGGCTGATTGCCAACACGCCCGCGACCAGCGCGGGATTGCGAAACTTCGAAGTCCAGGTGCCCATGTGCCCTCTCCAGTTGTTGGACGCTCGAGAGCGGTTTTGCTCTCGAGGTTCATTTCAACCGCGGATCGGGATCGGGGTCGGGCGGCTATCGGGCGATCCAACGGCGGATCGTGGCAGATTGTGGAAATGGGGGATTAAATGGGGACATTCCTATTTTCCTGGCCGACACCAGTGAATCCACGTAGTCGCCAATCAGGAAAATAGGAATGTCCCCATTTAATCCCCCCATTCACCCCTTCTCGCTGTCTTCGTGCAGACGGGTGAGGAAGAGGCGCACCTGTGCGTCGGCTTCGTCGGCAGACAGGAGGCGCTGCTCGACCAGCATGCGCGCCATGTCGTGCATCGAGCGCTCGCCGTTGATGAGCGCCAGCATGAAGGCATGAACCCGGCTGGACAGCGCCTGCATCTCGAAGGCGCGCGTGCGCGGCACTGGCCGGTCGGCCTCCCGCAGCCACGCCGGCAGCTCGCGCGACCGCGGCACCTCGGCCGGCGCCGTCACCTTGTTAGCCACCCAGGTCACCACGTTCTCGAGTCGCGAATGCCGGCTCGCGGGTGAGCGCATGTACGGCAGCGTGGCGTCACGAACCGTCACATCAGCGAAGCCGGCCCGCGGCATCTGTTCGAGCGCCTCATCGAGACCAATGCGCTCGGCGTGCGCTGCGCGTGAGAAAGCCAGTGAGCCGGAATTGATCCAGCGGCCGCCGGGCCTGAGCGCCAGGTTGATCCGCGCCGCAACGCGCGCGAACGGCTCGCCGACGATATCGATGAACCAGTGAGTGATCACGGTATCGAAGGCGCCGTCGGAAAACGGCCCCTGCAGCGCGTCGGCGGCCACCAGTTCGAGTCCGGCGCGCGCGGCGCCTGGCGATGCCAGCTTTCTCAGGATGGCGTGATCTTCGACGCCACGCGGTGCAATCGGAAATTCATACAGCTCGAGGCTGCGTCCCGCGTACATCTCGCGCGCCACCATGAGCAGCAGCGGATTGAAATCCGTCGCCACGGTCAACGGCGCATCACCCGCTGCATGCAGGTCATAGGCGAGTCGCCCGGCACCGGCGCCGTGTACCAGCGTGCGCCCCAGCCCGCGGGCGCTGCCACCGAGCACCTGGACTATCTCGTCGAGGCCCGCCGCGTTCTCATTCGCGCCCCAGGCCCAGTCCCGGTGCAGGTTGACGTAGTAGTTAGTGAGCCCCTGCTCGAGAGGCAGGGGCGTGCCGAGCCCCTGGAGCGTTGCCTCGGCGACGCCCGACTCCCCAGGTCCAAGCGGCGCCAGCAATTCACGCAGCCGCCGGATCTGGTCGTCGTGGGCGGCCGCCGCGTGGGCCAGCCGACGGCGCGTCGTGGCGCCGGACGCGTCCGCTTCGGCGGCGCGTATTGCCTTAGCCTCCGAGGCCAGGTGCTGCGTCAAGAGTCCGAGCCGTCCGCGCCAATCCGCCAGCGCCTGCCGGGGCTCGGGAAACAGCCAGGGGATCCCGCCGATGACCGGAAAGCCGCTGCTGCAGCTCCCGCAGATCCAGCCGGCACCCGTGAGCGAAACGGGGCCGCCGCCGCAACGCGGACAGGCAAGGACGCTGGAAAGGGAGTTCTGATCGATGGAAAGCACCGGAATCCTGTACGGGTCGACCCGCGTGGCAATGCTGGCGGTGGCGCGGGCCGTGGTCAACGGGACATTTGTGCCGCATTCCACGAAGCTGGCGCGCGCGAGGCGACATTTGGCTTGTGGTTAGGTGAGAATCATGGCGTCCGGCAATAGAACAGGTCCCGAACATGAACGACGACACCGCACGCCAGGTGCGCCAACAACAACGCCGTCGCGGCCCGGGGCACAGCGAATAACGGACCGCGCGTGCTCGACTCGGTAGTTGCGGCGGAAACGCCCGAAGGCATCCTGCTGGAATTGCGACCGGCGGGGATCAGCGCGCGTTGCTGCGCTTACCTCATCGACCAGTTGATCCGGATCGCGATCATGTACGCCGCGGCATTCATCCTGATGTTTTTCGGCGGCCTCGGCTGGGCCTTCTGGGCGATCCTTTCTTTTCTGCTGGAGTGGTTCTACCCGGTGGTGTTCGAGCTCGGCCGAAACGGCGCCACTCCCGGAAAACGCGCCATGGGACTCAAGGTCGTCATGGACAATGGTCTGCCGATCACACCGGCCGCCTCCCTGACGCGCAATCT
>Ga0207691_10000809_pt1 | contig 31148 bp, 24 predicted proteins | sample KBSM13metaG_FD_184327 | JGI IMG/M metagenome (GOLD analysis project Ga0207691, IMG submission 184327) | Miscanthus rhizosphere microbial communities from Kellogg Biological Station, Michigan, USA - KBS M1-3 metaG (SPAdes) (version 2) | ecosystem: Host-associated > Plants > Roots > Rhizosphere >...
CCGATCTACTGGGGAGAGCCGGGAACCAACGGCCAGCATTCCTTTTACCAGCTGATCCACCAGGGGACGCGCCTGATCCCCTGTGACTTCATCGCGTTCGCTCATGCCCTCACTCCGCTCGGGCGGCATCACGACATGTTGCTCGCGAATGTGTTCGCGCAGACCGAAGCGCTGGCTTTCGGAAAGACCCGCGAGCAAGTGAAGGCCGAGGGGACGGCCGACGATCTCGTTCCACATCGGATCTTCGAGGGCAACCGTCCCTCGAACACGATCCTCGCCGAGCGGCTGACGCCGGAAACGCTGGGAAAGCTCGTTGCCCTCTACGAACACAGCGTGTTCACGCAGGGCGTCGTCTGGAACATCGACTCGTTCGATCAATGGGGGGTCGAGCTGGGCAAAGTGCTGGCGCAGCGAATCATCCCGGAGCTCGAGAGTGGGACGGAGCCTGCGCTCAGTCACGACAGCTCGACCAACAACTTGATCCGTCGCTATCGGCAACAGAAGGACACAGCACTATGACGGTCGATCTTGACAAGAACGTGGTGCCTTCGCATGGCGGACGACGACGTCGGGAGACAAGCGACGCCGAAGAACAGCTGCAGAAGATGAAGGTACAACCCGGCTTCATCGCGGCGTTGGATCAAAGCGGCGGCAGCACGCCGCACGCGCTGCTCGAGTACGGAATCACAGAAGACGCATGGTCCAACGACGAAGAGATGTTCGACCTCGTGCATCAGATGCGCACCCGCATCATCACGAGCCCGCGTTTCACCGGCGAGCGCATCCTTGGCGCCATCCTGTTCGAGGACACGATGGACAGGAACATCGAAGGGCAGCCAAGCGCGGATTATCTGTGGAACGTGAAACGCATCGTGCCCTTTCTGAAGGTGGACAAAGGCGTGGCCGCGGAGAAGGACGGCGTCCAGCTCTTGAAGCCGATACCGGATCTTCCCGCGCTGCTCGAGAGGGCCAAGGCGAAGCGCATGTTCGGCACCAAAATGCGCTCGGTCATCAAGCAGGCCAACAGCGCGGGGATCACGGAGATCATCAAGCAGCAGTTTGCCGTGGCACGCGAGATCATCGCCGCAGGCCTCGTACCGATCATCGAACCAGAAGTCGACATTCACGCCCCGGATAAGGCTGGCGCTGAAGCGTTGCTGAAGTCGGCTATCCTCCAAGCGCTCGAGACCTTGCCAGCCGGCCAGCTGGTCATGCTCAAGCTCACTCTGCCGGAGAAAGACGACTTCTACGCCGAGCTCGTCAGCCATCCCAAAGTCGTGAGAGTGGTCGCGCTGTCCGGCGGGTACACGCAGGAAGAGGGAGACGATCGCCTGCGGAAGGATCACGGCGTCGTGGCGAGTTTTTCGCGCGCCCTCCTCGAAGGCTTGTCGGCCCGGCAATCCGATGACGAATTCAATGCCGTGCTCGATGCATCCATTCAGCGCATCTTCGAGGCGTCGATCACATGAGCAGGATCCCAGACGTCAAGCTGGCGCCGTCGATTCTCGCTGCTGACTTCGCTCGTTTGGGCGAACAGGTGGTCGAGGCAGAGAAGGCCGGAGCCGACCGTATCCACGTCGACGTGATGGACGGCGACTTCGTCCCGAATCTCTCGATGGGCCCGGCGATTGTGGAGTCGCTTCGCAAGGTCACGCGTCTGCCTCTCGAGACGCACCTGATGGTCTCGGACCCGGACCTCTATCTCGACGAGTTCGCGGCGGCCGGATCCGATTCATTTCTCGTTCACTGGGAGGGCAACAACAACCTGCACCGTACGGTGCAGCGGATAAAGGCACTGGGCAAGCGCGCCGGCGTGGCCATCAACCCCGCGACTCCAGCGGCAGTCCTGGAAGAGATCGTCCAGGACGTCGATCTGGTGCTGGTCATGACGGTCAACCCGGGGTTCGGACATCAGCATTTCATCGGAACGACCGTGCCGAAGATCGCACGGGTGCGGCAACTGATCGAGCGACTCAAGCCCGAGTGCGACGTGGAGGTGGACGGCGGTATCGACACGACGACAGCGCCGCTGGTCGTCCGCGCGGGGGCGACCGTGCTGGTGGCCGGCTCCGCGATCTTTGGGGAACGTAAGGGTGTGTCCGCCGCGATGACCGGACTTCGGATGGCCATCCACGATGCGGAACACGAACCGGAACCAGCCGAGCAATCGGCTCATTAACCCAGGAACTCGCTCGCTCGGGGCCTCCACACAAGCGAGCAGCATAGTAAAGGAGTCTGCCGTGCAACTTGGAATGATCGGACTTGGGCGCATGGGCGCCAACATGGCCCGGCGGCTGCTCGCCGGTGGCCATCAATGCGTGGTCTTCGATCGGTCGCCGAAGGCGATCGAAGAGCTCACCGGGGAGAAGGCCATCGGCGCTTCGTCGCTCGCGGATCTGGTGAAGAAGCTTACGACGCCGCGGGCGGTGTGGCTAATGGTCCCGGCAGCCGTCGTCGACAGCACCATCGCCGACCTGCTATCTCATCTTGCGCCCGGTGACATCCTCATCGACGGCGGCAATTCCTATTACGTCGATGACATCCGGCGCGCGAAGGAGCTCGCCGAGCGCGGCGTCCACTATGTCGACGTCGGGACCAGTGGCGGCGTCTGGGGACGCGAACGCGGCTACTGCCTGATGATCGGCGGCGAGCCGGATGTCGTCCGGCACCTCGATCCCGTCTTCGCGCGGCTGGCGCCCGGCATCGGCGACATCCCGCGCACGCCAGGACGAGAACGGATCAATGGTACTGCTGAGCGGGGGTATCTGCACTGCGGACCGAACGGCGCCGGGCACTTCGTCAAGATGGTGCACAACGGAATCGAGTACGGCCTCATGGCCGCCTACGCCGAAGGACTGGGCGTCCTGCGCGCCGCCAACGTGGGTAGGCGATCGCGTGCGGAGGATGCCGAGACGACGCCGCTGCGCGCGCCCGAACATTATCAGTACGACTTCGACCTTCGTGACATCACCGAAGTGTGGCGTCGCGGAAGCGTGGTCGCCTCGTGGCTGCTCGACCTGACGGCGGAGTCGTTGATCAAGGATCCCGCGCTCTCTGAATTCTCGGGCCGCGTGTCCGATTCGGGCGAAGGGCGGTGGACGATTACCGCCGCGATTGACGAAGGCGTTCCCGTGCCGGTCTTGTCAGCCTCCCTCTATCAACGCTTCAGTTCTCGCGGGGAAGCGGACTTCGAGAATCGTGTGTTGTCGGCGATGCGATACGAGTTCGGCGGACACCGCGAGACCGTCGGCGCAGGTCAGGGGAAGCCGCGATGAACGACCAGCACTCCGACGCGTTCGTGTTCTTCGGCGCGACGGGCGATCTTGCCTACAAGAAGATCTTTCCGGCGCTGCAGGCGATGGCCAAACGCGGGCATCTCAACGTGCCGATCATCGGCGTCGCGAAAGCGGGGTGGACGCTCGATCAGCTGCGTGCCCGGGCGCGCGATAGCGTCGAGAAGCACGGCGGCCTGGATCCCGCAGCCTTCGCGAAGCTGAACAGCCTGCTGCGCTATGTCGATGGCGACTATCGTGACGCGGCGACGTTCCAGGCTATTCGGGAACAACTCGGGACCGCTACGTCGCCAGCGTACTATCTCGCGATCCCGCCAACACTCTTTCCGCTGGTCGTCGATCAGCTGCGCCAAGCGGGCTGCACGAAGGGCGCTCGCGTGATCGTCGAAAAGCCCTTCGGCCGCGACCGCGCCTCGGCGCAGGCGCTCAATCGCACGCTGTTCGGCTGCTTCGACGAGAGCACGATCTTCCGTATCGACCATTACCTCGGCAAGCGGCCGGTGCATCACATGCTGTTCTCCCGTTTCGCCAACGCCTTCATCGAGCCGTTCTGGAACAGAAATGGCCTCGAGAGTGTGCAGATCACAATGGCGGAGGATTTCGGCATCCAGGGGCGCGGTGCGTTCTACGACGAGACCGGCACGATTCGCGACGTCGTCCAGAATCATCTGTTCCAGGTGCTGTGCAATCTGACCATGGAACCTCCCGTCAGGACCGACAGCGAATCCATTCGTGACGAGAAGGTCAAGGTTCTGAAGGCGATCCCGCACCTCACCGTGGACAACGTCGTCCGCGGGCAGTTTCGTGGGTACAGGTCCGAAACGGGAGTGGCCGCAAACTCGCAGGTCGAGACGTTCGTCGCGTTGCGTCTCTGGATCGATTCCTGGCGCTGGCAAGGCGTGCCCTTCTTCATCAGGGCGGGCAAGCATCTCCCCGTGACTTGCACGGAAGTTGTCGGTCGACTCCGGCGGCCGCCCACCCTGTATCGCGACTTCAGCGTCGAGCCGAACTATTGCCGCTTTCGGATCAATCCCGACATCACGTTTGCTATCGGCGCGAACGTCATCGCGCCGGGAGATGAGGCGTCGAGTACGACTGCGGAAATGGTCGGGACCCGTCTCCCACGCGCAGACGAGATGGACGCCTACGAACGAGTCCTCGGAGACGCCATGCATGGGGATGCGACGCTGTTTGCGCGGGAGGATTACGTCGAGGAAGCGTGGCGAATCGTCGATCCGATTCTGAAGAACGGGTCGCCTGTGTACGAGTACGAGCCCGGCACGTGGGGCCCACGAGAGGTTGACGCACGAGTCTCACCTCCAGGCGGCTGGCACAACCCGAGGTTCGGCGCAGAGCGCACCGAGACCGTGATGCAGAGGGCATCATGAAGATCGAAGCGCTGCCCGACGCCGATTCGGTCGCGCGAGCAGGTGCCGCATTCACCGCGGCGGCGGCGCGCGCGGCCGTCGACGCGCGCGGTCGGTTCATCATGGCGGTCAGCGGCGGGCGCACGCCGTGGAAAATGCTCAGTGCACTGGCCGATGAACCGATGCCATGGGCCGATGTGCATGTCGTTCAGGTCGACGAGCGCGTCGCGCCGGACGGAGATCCCGACCGAAACCTCACACATCTGCGCGAAAGTCTGCTCGCGCACTGTCCGCTCGTCCCCGACCAGGTTCATCCGATGCCAGTGGAGTGGCCTGATCTGGAGGCGGCCTGCGAACGATATGCCCTGACAGTGCGCGAGATCGCAGGCTCGCCGGCCGTGCTCGATCTCGCCCATCTCGGCCTCGGTCCTGATGGCCACACCGCATCGCTCGTACCTGGAGATCCCGTTCTCAACATCAGTGCGGACGTTGCGCTCACCGCGATCTATCAGGGACGTCGCCGGATGACGTTGACCTATCCGCTGCTCAATCGATCGCGACTCATTCTCTGGCTGGTGACCGGGCACGAGAAGACGGACATGTTGCTACGGCTGCGTGACGGCGATCGTTCGATTCCAGCCGGGCGGATCAGTCGCCAACAGTCCGTGGTCCTGGCCGACGAGGCGGCGTCGGCGCGGCTTGTACGTAGTGTCCGGCTTTAGCCGGACCAGAAGGTCCGCCTTAAGGTGGACGCTACAGAGGAGAACAGCATGCATCTGGGTATCGCCACCGATCACGGCGGGTTTCACTTGAAACAGGACATGCTCGCACGCCTTCGCGCCGCGGGGCACGACGTGGTCGATTTCGGTGCGAGCGCGCTGCACCCGGACGATGACTATCCGGACTTCGTCATCCCGCTTGCCCAGGCGGTGGCGGCGGGAACCCTCGAGCGCGGGATAGCGATTTGCGGCAGCGGCGTCGGCGCCTCTATCTGCGCCAACAAGGTGCCCGGAGCGCACGCCGCGCTAATCAACGATCACTTCTCAGCGGCGCAGGGCGTCGAGGACGACCACATGAACGTGATCTGTATCGGTGGCCGCACGAGTGGCCCCGAGGTCGCGTGGGATCTCGTCCGGACTTTTCTGGCCGCCGAATTCAGCGATGCCCCACGCCATCTGCGTCGCTTGAGCAAGGTCGCGCAATTGGAGCTTCAACCAGCGAAGGGCTCCTCTTGATATGCCGAGTCGCCCTTAAATTCGCTTTCGGGGCCGCATAGCGGTCCTGTGAGGACCAGCAAATGAGCACTATCGCGAACGTCTCGGAACCGATGACTGATGCCAAGCTCGATCAGTTGTCGATCGACACCATCCGCACGCTCTCCATCGATGCGGTCCAGCGGGCCAAATCGGGGCATCCCGGTACACCGATGGCGCTCGCGCCGCTCGTCTACGCCATCTGGAACCGCGTGATGCGATTCGATCCCGACGATCCGATCTGGCCTAACCGCGATCGGTTCGTGCTCTCCAACGGTCACGCGTCGATGCTCCTCTGGTCGGTACTGCATCTGACCGGGACGAAGGCGGTGAATGCCGACTACGAGCGTCTGGGGCACCCTTCGGTGTCGTTGGACGACATCCGGCGTTTTCGTCAGATCGAAAGCAAGGCACCCGGGCATCCCGAGTATCACTGGGTATCCGGGGTCGAGACGACGACAGGGCCGCTCGGCCAGGGGGTGGCGACGAGCGTCGGGATGGCGATTGCCGAGAAGTGGCTCGCCGATCGTTACAACCGGCCGGGCTTCGCAATCTTCGATTACGACATCTACGCCGTGTGCGGCGACGGCTGCCTGATGGAAGGGGTGGGCAGCGAAGCGGCCTCGCTCGCCGGTCACCTCGGCCTCGACAACCTCTGTTGGATCTACGACAACAACCACATCACGATCGAAGGCTCGACGAGCCTCGCCTTTACCGAGGACGTCGCCACGCGATTCCTCGGATATGGGTGGAACATCTTGCGCGTCGGCGACGCCAACGACCTCGATCGCATCCAGCAGGCGCTCGACGTCTTCCGCAAAACCGAGGGTCGTCCCACGCTGATTATCCTCGACAGCCACATCGGCTACGGCTCGCCGAACAAGCAGGACACGTCCGCGGCCCACGGCGAGCCGCTCGGCGACGATGAAGTGCGGCTCGTCAAGCGCAGCTACGGGTGGCCGGAGGATGCGCAGTTTCTCGTCCCCGACGGCGTCCGCGAGCATTTCGCCGCCGGCATCGGTGCGCGCGGCGCCGCGGCGCGCGCCAGGTGGGCGGATCTCCTGGCGTCGTACCGCGCCACGTACCCCGAGCTTGCGAGCGAGGTCGAGGCGATGCAGCGGCGCGACCTGCCCGCGGGATGGGATCGCAACCTTCCCGTCTTTGCGGCAGATGCCAAGGGCATCGCCGGGCGCGACGCCTCGGGCAAGGTACTGAACGTGCTCGCGCAGAACATCCCGTGGTTCCTGGGAGGGTCAGCGGACCTCGCGCCGTCGAACAAGACCACGCTGACCTATGAGGGTGCCGGAAGCTTCCAGGCGGGGAATCGTGCCGGTAAGAATCTGCACTTCGGCATCCGCGAGCACGCGATGGCGGCAGCTATCAACGGCCTGTCGCTGTCGAAGCTGCGGCCGTTCGGCGCGACGTTCTTCATCTTCAGTGATTACGCGCGCCCTGCGATTCGGCTGTCGGCACTGATGGAGCTGCCGACAATCTTCGTGTTCACACACGACGCCATGGGCGACGGTGAAGACGGCCCGACGCATCAGCCAGTGGAGCACCTGGCGTCGCTGCGCGCCATCCCCGGCCTGATCACGTTGCGACCGGGCGACGCCAACGAGGTGGTTGAAGCGTACCGTTATGTCATGCAGCTGCGACATCAGCCGGCGGCTCTCGTGTTGTCGCGGCAGCCCTTGCCGACGCTGGATCGGCGCACGTACGCTGCCGCCACGGGGGTTGCACGTGGCGCTTACATCCTTGCAGATTCTTCCGGCGGGTCTCCCGATGTGATCCTGATTGCCTCGGGCAGCGAGCTGGCCCTTGCGGTGCAGGCCCACGAGGAGCTGCTCGCCGCGGACATCCGCTCGCGCGTGGTATCGATGCCGTCCTGGGAGATCTTCGATCGCCAGGCGCCGGAGTACCGCGACAGCGTGCTGCCTCCGTCGGTGACTGCGCGCGTTGCGGTGGAGCAGGCGTCGACGTTCGGATGGGAACGCTACGTTGGAAGTGCCGGCCGCGTCATCGGCATGAAGACGTTCGGAGCGTCTGCGCCGCTGAAGGCGCTTCAGGAGAAGTTCGGATTCGAGCACGACCGCGTCGCGGCGGCTGCCCGGGATCTGCTGGGCAAGCGGTGAGCGACCGTCTCCAGAAAAGCAGCAGTTCGCCTCTGGGACCCGCCTTCGTCAAGGCTTCGGCGGGCAAGGCCTCGAGCGAGGGGGTCAACTTCAGCGTGTTCTCGAAACACGCAACCGGGGTCGAGTTGCTGCTGTTCGATCGTGTCGACGACTCGCGGCCAGCCCGCATCATTCGCCTCGATCCATCGGCCGACCGCACGTATCACTACTGGCATGCGTTCGTGCCGGACGTGAAACCTGGGCAGATATACGGTTATCGGGTCGAGGGACCGTTCGATCCGTCGAGCGGGATGCTCTTCGATCCCGCGAAAGTCCTGCTGGACCCCTACGGTCGTGGAGTCGCGGTTCCCGAGAATTACAGCCGCGACGACGCGCGCCGCCCGGGCGACAACGCCGCGACTGCGATGAAGAGCGTCGTGCTCGACGTCTCCGCGTACGACTGGGAGGACGATGCCCCTCTGCAGCGGCCCTCGTCGCAAACCATCGTCTACGAGCTGCACGTGCGCGGCTTCACCCGCCATTCGAGCTCTGGTGTTTGCGAAAAAGCACGAGGCACTTTCGCAGGGATCATCGAGAAGATTCCGTATCTCCAGCAGTTGGGCATCACGGCGGTGGAGCTTCTGCCGGTGTTCCAGTTCGATATTCAGGACGGCCCGCCCGGGCACGTCAATTATTGGGGCTACGCGCCCGTGACCTTCTTCGCGCCCCATCACGCCTACAGTTCCCGGAGAGATCCACTCGGCGCCGTTGACGAATTCCGCGAAATGGTCAAGGCGCTCCATCGAGCCGGCATCGAGGTGATTCTCGATGTCGTGTTCAATCACACGGCGGAAGGCAATCACATGGGCCCGACACTGGGCTTTCGGGGACTGGACAACACGATCTACTACCTCCTCGAGGGGGACCGCGCGAGTTATGCGAACTACACGGGTACGGGTAACACGCTCAACGCCAACCATCCGATCGTCCGCCGCATGATCGTGGACAGTCTCCGCTACTGGGTGGAAACCATGCACGTCGACGGCTTCCGGTTCGACCTCGCCTCGATTCTGGCGCGCGACGAGTCGGGCCAGTTGATCCCCAACCCGCCGGTGCTGTGGGACATCGAGTCGGATCCCGTTCTGGCGGGAACGAAGCTCATCGCGGAAGCCTGGGATGCAGCCGGCTTGTATCAGGTGGGCAGCTTCATCGGCGACAGCTGGAAGGAGTGGAACGGACGCTTCCGCGATGATGTCCGCAGCTTTTTTCGCGGTGAAGAAGGCGTGACTGGACGCTTTGCCGACCGATTGATCGGGAGCCCTTCAATCTATGACCACAAGCAGCGCGAACCCGAGGCCAGTGTGAACTTCGTCACGTGTCATGACGGATTCACGCTGAACGACCTCGTGTCATACGACCGCAAACACAACGAGGGGAACGGCGAGGGCAATCGTGACGGCGCCGACGACAACCGAAGCTGGAACTGTGGAGTGGAAGGCGCGACAGATGATCTGGCGGTGGAGAAGCTGCGAGCGCGACAGATCAAGAACTTCTTCACGGTGACGATGCTGTCGGCCGGCATGCCGATGATGCTCATGGGCGACGAGGTTCGTCGCACGCAGGGCGGCAACAACAACGCGTACTGTCAGGACAACGAGACGAGCTGGTTCGACTGGAGGCTGGTTAAGGAACGAGCCGACCTGCACCGTTTCGTGTCGCTGCTGAACGGCTGCCGGGTGTTACGAGACGTTGAACACGAGCACCAGAGACTGCCGTTGAGCCAGTTGATCCGACAGACTCACGTCACGTGGCACGGCGTGAAACTGTACGAGCCGGACTGGAGCGACTCTTCGCACAGTATTGCGTTCACCTCCACACTGCCTGGGAGACGAATGACGTTTCACGTCATCCTCAATGCCTATTGGGACCCTCTCGATTTCGAACTGCCGCCGGTCGTCGTCGGACGCGCTCACGATTGCTGGCGACGCTGGATCGACACCTTCCTCGATTCTCCGCGCGACATCGTCGATTGGAAGGACGCTCCCAGCGTCGGCGGTTCGATGTATCGGGCGGAGCCGCGATCTGTCGTCGTGCTCTTCGCGCCCATCGACGCAAGTTCACACTGAGTCTGGACGTTTCAGCTCTCGAGCCCGTACTTTTTGAGCCGGCTATACAGCTGGGTGCGCGTGATCCCCAGCTGTCTGGCGGCCCTCACCTTGTTGCCACGGACTTCGCGCAAGGCTTGTTCAATGGCTTGGCGCTCGAGGACCCCCAGATCCGTGCTGATCAACGGTGCCACAGCCGCGTCGATGGACAGCGAGAGGTGCTCGGCGTCGATGAACGGTCCGTCGCACACGATCGCCGCCCGCTCGAGCACGTTGCGCAGCTCGCGGACATTGCCCGGCCAGTCGTAGCGGCATAACGACTCGATCGCCGCGGGCGTCAATTCCGTGGTGGCACCAGCAAACTCGCGGAGGAAGGTGGCCGAGAGCGGCGGAATGTCGTCGCGCCGCTCGCGCAAGGGCGGAATCCGAATGTCGAAGACGTTCAGACGGTAATAGAGGTCGGCCCGGAATTGTCCACGCTCTACCGCCTCGTGCAGATTCCGGTTGGTCGCGGCGATGACGCGGACGTTGAGGCGGACCGGGCGCGTGCCGCCGAGCCGCAGGAACTCCCGCTCCTGGAGCACGCGTAGGAACTTCGCCTGCGCCGCCGGTGTCATCTCGGTGACTTCGTCAAGGAACAGCACGCCGCCAGCAGCCAATTCAATCTGGCCCGGCTTCGGCTGTTGCGCGCCCGTGAATGCCCCGCGCTCGAATCCGAACAGCTCGGACTCGAGGAGCTGCTCGGGCAAGGCGGCGCAATTGATGGCGATGAACGGGGCGTGCCGGCGCGGCGACCGCCGGTGGATGAACCGTGCAATGACTTCCTTGCCGGTGCCAGACTCGCCTTGAAGGCACGTCGTCGCCTCGGTCGCTGCCACTCGCGTCGCGCGTCTGATCACTTCACGCCACATATGCGATGTGCCTATGGGGACCTCGGTCTCAGGGGCATCGTCGATCGGGGAGATCGATCGGCACCCTGTCAAACCCTCGGATATGCTCGGCGTCCAAACCGCGTGACGTTGGCTGTCACCAGGGCGTGCTGCATGTAGGGCGTTCATTGGGAAACCTCAATCGTCATTCCGATTCACAGTGGCTGATCTCCGTCACGCGTAATCCAGGCCCGGATGTACGGCGGACAGTTGCGCAGCGTGATGCCGTTCCCTTCGCACGCCCGCAGAAAGCGGACCGTGTCTCTGTCTACGAGGACCAGGTCCTTGAGATCCAGCACGAGGGCCCCGCCCGTCGATTCCGCGGCGAGCACAGCGGACAGTTCGATTGCGTTGTCGGCTACGAGGCGACCGCTCACGGTGAAGACGACGTCGCCGTTTGCCGTGCGCTGGATTTTCAGCATCGATCCCAGCCGCGGACAAAGCACGCAATCGCTGGGCCATCGTAAGTTCCTGAATCTCAGTAGCTTGCATCGATCACTTACCGACGAGATCTCGCCATTGGTGAAATGCTGGACAACACAAGACTGACTAGGCCCTCACCGGTCGCGCCCGAAAACTGTTCTTGTTGATCCTCAACGCACGGATCTTCGATTCGAGCGTCGAGCGCGGAATGCCCAGCCGTGCCGCCGCTCCCGCTGGTCCGAAAACACGCCCGTCACTCGCCCGCAGCGCATCCTCGATGATCGCCTTCTCGGGAGAGGCGAGCGAGCCGGACAACAGGGGTGCACTTTCAACCGCGGGCCTGGCGGACAGCCAGCTCTCGTCGATCGTGAATTCGTCACCGTCGCACACGATCACCGACCGCTCGATTACGTTTTGCAGCTCCCGCACATTGCCCGGCCACGGATACGACCGCAGGTGAGCGAGCGTCCGCTTGTCGACCCGCCGGATCGTCTTGCCCGCCTTCCGCGCGTAGCGATCGATGAAGTACTCGACCAGCAGCGGGATGTCGTCGGCGCGCTCGCGCAGCGCCGGCACTTCAATGGGAAACACGTTCAGCCGATAGAAGAGATCGCTGCGGAACGTGCCCGCCTCAATCGCCGCCTGGAGGTCGCGGTTCGTAGCGGCGATGACGCGCACGTTCACGCGAACTGATGCGCTCCCTCCGACACGCTCGAACTCGCGCTCCTGCAGGACGCGAAGCAGTGCGACCTGGGTCTCCATCGGCAGCTCGCCGACCTCATCGAGGAAGATGGTCCCGCTATGCGCCAGCTCGAAGCGACCGAGGCGCCGCTGCGTCGCACCGGTGAACGCCCCTTTCTCGTGGCCGAAGAGCTCCGACGCGATCAAGTCGCGCGGGACGGCCGCACAGTTCACGCTCACGAACGGCCCGGCGCTCCGCGCCGACCGCCGGTGGATCGCGCGCGCGATGAGTTCTTTGCCCGTGCCTGTCTCACCCGCAATGAGAACGGTGGAGTCGGTGGGGGCGACTTTCGACAGTCGGGACAGCACAGCGTTCAGCTCCTTCGACGTGCCGACGATTTCCTCGAACATCGAGCTCCGGTCCACTTCGTCCCGCAGCACCAGGTTCTCTTTGTAGAGTCGATCCTTCAGAGCCCGGATCTCAGCCTCGGCCCGCTTCTGTTCGCTCAAGTCGAGCACGAACGCGACACCCTCGTTGCCGGTTTCTTCGAACAGGGCGCCGCCAATGAGGACGGGCACGCGGCTGCCGTCTTTGCGAAAATACTCCTTCTCGCACGGCTGAAACCTGCCGGTTGAGCGCAGTTCAGCCACCGCGCGTTCGTCCTGCTCGCGCCACTCGCCCGGCGTCAGATCGGTCCAGCGCACGCGACCCGTGACGAGATCCTCACGGCCGTACCCCACTATGGTGAGGAATGCGTCATTGGCCTCGAAAATCCGTCCGTCGAGATCCCACAAACAGATTCCGACGATGTTCGCGTCGACCAGGCGCCGGATTCGCCATTCGCGTTCCGCAAGATCGCGGTACAACCTGCTGCTCTCGAGCGAGATCGCGGCCTGCGAGGCGAGCAGCTTCAGCACCGCAGTGCGTGCCGGTGCGAAGACGCGAGGACCAAGGTTGTTCTCGAGATACAGGGCCCCGATGAGTTTCGCTTGGTTCGTGAGCGGCAGGCAGAACACTGAACGGGCGTGCCGCTGAGCGATATACGAATCGGTTGAAAAAGGATTGAAAACGGCCGCATCGTCCAGAATCACGCTCTCGCGACTGTGCAGAACGTGGCGGAGGACCGTTTCCGGCAGCAGCGATCCGAGAACCGGCTCGTCGCACAGGTGAACCATCACCGTGCCGTGGCTGGTTATGGCTTCCGCTGCGATCCGCTGCCCGGCCTCTCGCGAGAGTATCAAGAGCGCGCGTTCCGCGCCTGCATGCTCGACGGCGGTACGCATCAGCGCGTCGAGTAGCCGTTCGAGAACCATTTCGCCCGAGACGGTCTGCGATACCGCGATCACGGTGGCAAGGTCGAGGTGTTCCACAGGCCCTGCGACCGTGGCAGCCGGAACAGTTGCGGCTTCTTCAGTCCTCGAGCGCGAGTCGCGCTGATCGATGATCTGCTTCAGTAATGTCCCCACATCGAAGTAGATGTGGGCCGAAGTGATCTGCCGGCTCGCTGGGTCGTACCCGTATACCCCGCAGCCCGGCAGCTCGATGCGAGCATCGGTTGCGGCGGTGCCAGCGAATGGACCCTTGTGTTCGGCCTTGAACGTAAATTCAACGACCGCCACGTGTGGTCCGAAAACGATGTTCTTCACGAAGTGGCGATTTCCCGGGAAACCAGTAATGAAGGGCCGAACGAACTGCTCGCGAACGGCCGATTTCCCCTGCATGAGGCTGCCCGGAATCTGAACCGTCACATTGTCGGCGTAGTAGGACATGATGCGGTCCTCATCCGTTCCGCCCCACGCGGCGTAGTACTCGATGAGGAACGATTCGATATCCGCCACCGATTCGAGTGCCGTGGAAGCCGCCATCGCTACCTCCTTCGCCATGTATCGGGTGTGTGACGTCTCGAAGGAGCCTTCAGGCCATCGCATCAAGGGAGCGGTCCGGTCAAGGACTTCAACCTGCTGTTTCATACGCCCTCTTGATGCGAAGAATGGCCGATTCGACACCGGCCGTCCATCAGACGTAGGTATTGGTTCGTCCGACGCCAATCAGGCATCGATCGCGTGAGTGACCACCGCTGAGATAAAACTCGACGTTCGTTGTCCTCGACGCCCGCTGACGCGGCCCTGACGCGCAGGCCAGCGTTGAAGAGATCCCGGCAGTAATCGAGTGTCTGCGCATACACACGATGCTTCCCGCTGTGTAACGCGAGGACACACGTAAGCGACAGCCTTTGTCGCGCCCCGCCGTCATTACCTCCCACATTGCGCGATTGCCGCGTTGTACCGAGGTGGCACCGACCTTGAGATGAGCGGCTGATATGGCCGAAGACCTGATGGTTCCTGCGCCAGATCGCCTTGTCCATATCAGGGCGAAGACCGTAGGGTGGCTGAAAGTCCAATCACAGAAGTACGGAACACCGTTGTTGGTGCTGCTGCTGGCAGCGGGCCTCGTGCTCACCATGACCCGCAACTGGAATGCGTGGGAGGGCGCGCAAGTCGAGCAGATCACCAATGATGCCTTCGTGCGCGGCGATCTCACGCCGCTGAGCACGAAGGTGGCGGGTCTCGTCCGCGACGTCACCGTGAGCGACTACCAGGCGGTTCACAAGGGCGACGAGCTGGTTCGGTTGGTGGACGACGACTATCAGGCGCAGGTCGCGCAAGCAAGGGCTGCCGTCGAAGCGGCGAAAGCGGCGCTCGAGAACAACCGGCGCCAACGCGAGCTTCAGGATGCGCGCATCGAACGAGCGGAGGCGGGAATCGACCAGGCCAACGCCCAGATTGCTGCCGCCGTCGCCGGGAAACAGGCCGTCGAGGCGGATGTCACCCGAACCCGCGCAGAGCGCAGCCGGCAGGAAGCGCTCTTCACGGCCGCATCGACGACGCAACAGAAGGTGGAGGCGGCGGTGGCCGATGAGCAGCGGCTCACTGCGCAGGCCAGCAGCCGTGATGCCGACCTGACGCAGGCGCGCACCCTGCTCCGCAGCAACGAGCTGGCGGTCGAGACCGAACGTCGCACGAAGACGGTGCTGGAGTCGCAGCAGCTACAGCTCCGCGCCGACCTGCTCGCGAGGCAGGCAGGACTCGACGCCGCCGAGATCAACCTGGGCTACACGCATATCGTGGCTCCGGCCGACGGCACGGTCGGCGAGCGACAGGTGAGGCCAGGACAACTGGTGTCACCTGGGACGCAAGTGATTCCGTTCGTCGCAGACACGCGGTGGGTGCAGGCGAACTTCCGCGAGACGCAACTGACCAACATCCGAGTCGGGGATCCCGTGGACATTCGCATCGACATATTTCCTGGCGAGGTCATTCACGGAAAAGTGCTCGACATTGCTCCCGCCAGTGGATCCCAGTTCGCGCTCCTGCCTCCGGACAACGCCACCGGCAATTTCACAAAGGTCGTGCAGCGGGTCCCGGTGAAGATCGCCCTCGATGACGGAACTGAGAAAGCTCGGTTGCGCCCGGGCCTGTCCGCGGTGGTGACTGTCCGAACGCGAAAGTAGGGGAGCCGCGATGACCGCCACGACAACGCCAATCGCTCGGCCTGACCGCCGGGATGGTGTGTCTGCTCTCGCCGCCGCTCTACCCGCCGATTTGTCTCACACTCCGTTGCTCGGGATCCTCGGCGTCGTCCTCGGCGCGGGGATCGTGACGCTGGCGGGACGGTTGCTCAGCCTCGGCCTCGCCGATCTCAAGGGCAACGTCGGCATCGACTTCGATCAAGGTGCCTGGATCGGAAGCGCGTTCAACGTGGCGCTGATGTTCATCGGGCCGTTCACCGTCTACCTGGGTGCCTTGGTCGGAGCTCGCCGGATTCTGCTGGTGAGCGCGGCCGTGTTCACGGCTGTTTCGGCCGTTCTGCCGCTCGCGCACAACTACAGTCTGTTGATCGCGCTGTTAGCACTGGCTGGTCTGAGCTCGGGCACGTTCTATCCGCTGACGTTGACCTTTGCGCTGCGCAACATCCCGCTTCGGTATCTGGCGCTCACGCTCGCTCTCTACGCCACGAGTGTCGAGGGTGCGGTCAATTTCGCGCCGGCTCTCTACGGCTTCTGTCGTGATCGTCTTTCGTGGGAGTGGATGTTCTGGATGTCGACAGTCATCACACCCGCGATGATGGCGTGCGTCTACTACGGCATTCCTGCGTCTCCCAAAGCGCAGTCGTCGACGGGTGCGCCGAGCTTCGTCGGATTCTTCTTCGCCAGCGCCGGGGCCGCGCTGTTGTTTGCGGCTCTCGACCAGGGGCAGCGGCTGGACTGGTGGCGTTCGGGTGTGTTCAACGGTCTCGTCACGGCAGGCACCTTCCTGGTGCTATGTGCGATCGTTCACCGTCTGCGTCGGCCGAATCCGTTCGTCGACGTGCCGTACCTCGGTCAATGGAACACCGTCCTCCTCGGAGTGGCACTCATGGCGTTTCGCTTTGTGCTGCTCGCGACCATCATCGTCATCCCGCAGTCGCTCTCCGTGCGCGGTCTCGACGCGGGTCAGCTTGCCCCTGCGGTGTTGTGGACCGCCGTGCCGGAGTTGGTGCTCGCGTTCTTCGCGGCTCATCTGTTGAACAAGGGCGTCGACTCGCGCCTGGTGATGGGCATGGGATTCGCCGCGATTGGGGCGGCATGCGTGATGAACGCCCAGTACACGGGCGTCTGGTCTGCCGAAAACTACTTCCGGTCGGAACTGCTGATGGCGGTCGGCCAGTCACTCGCGTTCGTCGGCCTGGTCGCGACGATCATCCTGCAGGCCTTCACCTCTGGCGGGCTGCAAAGTCCGTTTCGGACTCTGACATTCTCTGCGTTCTTCCATACCGTACGCCTGTTCGGCGGGCAGGTGGGCGTGGCAGTGATGATCCGTTTCATTGCCGAACGCGAGAAGCTCCACTCGCATCTGCTGGGACTGCACGTGCAAGTTGGTGACTGGGTCACCGAGCACCTGTTGAGAAGTGTGACCGCCGGTCTGACGGCGAAGTCGAGTGGCGTCGCCGCCGATCGCGCCGCGGCCATCGTCGACGGCAAGATTCGTCTGGAAGCCTACACGCTGACGTTCATCGATGCGTTTCACCTCATTGTCTGGGTCTGTGTCGGCACGCTGGTGGTGATCGCGTTGTTGCGCAGGTCAGCGATCGGATACGGTGCGTTCGCGCCGCGCAGCCGTGCTTCCGCATGACTCGAAGGGATTGACCATGAGAGCAGGCATCATCCTCACACTCGCGGGCCTGTTACTGGTGAGCCCACATGCATCGGGCCAGACGGCAGGTGCGCCCTCGCCGCGACTGATTACGTTGCGCGAGGCGGTGGACATGGCGCTGCAGCGCAACCACGTCGTGAGGCTCGCTGGACTCGAGGTCGAGGAGCACGAGCACGTCAAGGAGGCGGCGAGAGGCGCGTATTTTCCGTCCGTGCGCAACGACACCAACCTGGCGCACGTGTCCGATACGCAACTCATCGAAATTCCTGCCGGCGGGTTCGGCACAGTAGGCAGCAATCTCATCCCGCCGCAGTCTCTCGTCATCAATCAAGGAGGGCTGACGTTTGCCAGCAACGGAATCGGGGTCGTCCAGCCGCTCACCCAGTTGTTGAAGATCAACGCGGCCAATGATATCGCGCGTGCCGCGCTCGATGGTTCTCGTGGAAAGGCTCGTAAGACTGAGAACGACATCGCGCTCGACGTTCACAAGCTCTATTACCGGATCCTGATCGCCGAGGCGCAGCGCAGCGCCATCCTCGCCAAGGTGGAGGCGTCCGACAACCTGCAGAGCGAGCGCGTGCAACTGGTCAAGTATGGCGGCGCGCTCGACACCGATCTTATCGAGAGCCGGGCACAGTCGCTCCAGGCGAAACAAGAGCTCCTGAGCAACGATCTCCAGCTCTCCGATCTCCACATGCAGTTCAACGATGCGATCGGTTTGCCACTGGGAACCGCCCTGGCGCTCGATCCAGGGGTGACCGATGCACAAGACGGCTGCGAACGTGAGGCATGTATCACGGTCGCGCTCGAGTCGCATCCCGAGATCGCGGAAGCACGCGCAATGGTCGACAAGGCGGAGGCCGCAGTGCGGTTGGCGCAATACGACTGGGTGCCCGACGTGGAGGCATTCGCGCGATACAGCTTCCAGGACAACGTGCCATTTCTAGCAGGCAACTTCGCGACGGTGGGCATTCACCTCACGTACGAATTGTTCGATGGCGGCAAGAGACGCGCGACTGTGTCGGCACGGCGGGCCCAGCTCGCGCAGGCGAAGGAAAACCTGGCGCGGCTGCGAGACGAAGTCGAACTGCGCGTGTCGACGGCGTTCAACAAGCTCGAACGCACGCGCCAGATGGTGGCCGTGTCCCAGGAGCTCGTGACACTGCGAGGGGAATCTCGTCGCGTAACGTCCGAGCAGTTGACGCGGGGCGCGGCGCTGCGCTCGCTGGCTGCGGCCTCGCTCGCCCAGGAGCTCGAAGCAAAGGCACTCTTGCTGCAATCGCGGCTGGACTACGTGCAGGCGGCCGCCGAAATGGACAAAGCCATTGGACGTACACCTCGGTAGTGAATCGTGCGGGCATGTGAGGAGGCAGTCGATGTCGGTCACTCGCCTTTGGATCGCTTTTCTGCTGCTGTCGGCAGTGGTCGCCCCGATCGCCGCTCAAGATCAGAGCCAGAACCCTTCGGATTCACGAGCCGCGCTGCTCGTCGCCGAGCGTGACAAGAAGGCCACTGAAACGACACCACCCCAGCGCGGCAGGGTCGAACGCGCGTTGTATCGATACGACCAGGAAAACGGCGCCCTGCCATTCATCTTCCAGACTTGGCACGGCCTTCAACTCGCGAGCGGCGGCTTTCCCGCCGGCGCCGGGACGGGGTTCGGCACCAGGTACACGCACGATCTCGGTTCGGTTCGCCCGGCCGCCGACCCGGACCGCGCGAATCGTATGGAGCTCGATGCCCTCGGAGCGTACAGCACGCGTTCATACTGGCGAGCCGCCGTGGCGGTCAACTTCTACCATGTCGCAGGCGCCCCGGTTGACGTGTCCCTGCGCGCGCAACGCTACGAGTATCCTCAGGAAGACTTCTTCGGGTTCGGTCAGGACAGCCTGGAGGAGAACCGGACGAACTATCTGCTGAGAAGCACGGAAGCTGGCGCGGCGGCGCGATGGAAGATCGCCGACTTGCTCGAGGTCGCGGGCGGCTTCTCGTATCTCAATCCAACGATCGGTACCGGCACGGACAGCCGCTTTCCTTCGACGGAAGCAGTTTTCAATCCGGCGACGATTCCCGGCTACCAGCAGCAGCCCGATTTTCTGCGCGGTGATGCATCAGTCGCCCTCGACTGGCTCGACAACCCGCTGCATCCACACGGTGGGGGGCGATACGGGGTGCAATTCTCCGACTATCGCGATCAGGATCTCGACGCATTCAGCTTCCATCGCGTAGCCATCGACCTTCAGCAGTACGTGCCTATCCCGGATCGCTATCGCACGATCGCGCTTCATGCCCGCGCCAACTTTACGGACGCGCGCTCGGGGCAGGAGGTGCCATTTTATTTTCAGCCCACGCTTGGCGGCGCTCAGGCGCTTCGTGGTTTTCGCGAGTTCCGCTTCCAGGATCGCAACAGCCTGCTCCTCACCGGCGAGTACCGATGGGAGGCGTGGTGGGCGCTCGATGGCGCGGTGTTCGTCGACGCCGGCACGGTGGCCGCAGAGCGGCGGGACCTCTCACTCCGCAATCTCGACGTCTCGTACGGCGTCGGGGTCCGGGTTCACAGCAACAGCGCCTTCGTCGCGCGTCTGGACCTGGCGTTCAGCCGCGAGGGCTTCATCCCGCTTCTGAGGTTCGAACATGTCTTTTGAGAGCATCAACCGTTCCCGGACCCGCGTGCTGGCGTTGGCATGTTCGATCATCGCGATCGGTGTGTGGGCGCTGACGTCGACGCAGATCGAGGCGCAACAGCCCGAGTCGTGGGAGAAAAACGCTGGACAGCGGTCGAGCCTGCATTTCTATCCCGACGATCCGATCTGGCGCGAGGACGACATGCGCAACATTCCACCTGTTGCCGAGTTCGACCTCTCGAAGAGCTATGAGTTCGTCAACGAGACTTTCGGCGAGACGGTGAAGTCACACGGCCCGTCGCTCAATGTCAACACGCTCGGCGAGGTGCCTGATTCGAGCTGGTTCACCAACCGTCTTGGTCAGCACGAGATGACGATTGACGAAATCGTTCGCGGCCCCAACGAGGTCGATGGTCCGGCGCCGGGGATCTGGCACATCACCGGCCGGCCCGACTCCGGCATCACGCCGAAGTTCACGGTGAAAGACGCGCGCGGCGACACCTACCTGATCAAGCTCGACCCTGCGAGGTTTCCGGAACTCCCCTCGTCGGTCGAAATCATTTCCACCAAGATCTTTCATGCCATCGGCTATCACGTGCCGGAGGATTTCATCGTGACGTTCGACCTGTCGAACCTGGATATCGCGCCGGGCGCCACGATTCGAACTGACACAGGCGAGAAGCGGTCGATTGACATGGACGATGTCCGCAAATGGCTCAAGAACACGCCGCGAACCTCGAATGGCGTGATTCGCGCGCTGGCGAGCCGGTACGTACCCGGGAAGGTTGTCGGCGAGTACCGATACACCGGCACCCGGCCGGACGACCCCAACGACATCTATCCCCACGAGCGGCGCCGCGAACTGCGCGGGATGCGCGTGTTTGCCGCCTGGTTGAATCACGACGATGCGCGATCGATCAACAGCATCGATACCTACGTCGACGAGAACGGCCGCCACTACATCCGGCACTACCTGCAGGACTTCGGATCGAATCTCGGCAGCGGCAGCACGTCAGCACAGCAGCCCCGTGGTGGCAACGAGTACTTGATTGAAGGCGACAAGATCGCCAAGGGGCTCTTCTCGTTCGGCCTGTGGCGGCGCGACTGGATGAGCGTGAAGTATCCCGACAGTCCATCGCTCGGCAACATCGAGGCTGACTTCTTCGACCCGGCCAGATGGAAGACTGAGTACCCCCAGCCGGCGTTCGACCAGATGGATGCGGCCGACGCGTTCTGGGCGGCCCGCATCGCGTCACGTTTCACCGATCAGATGATCAAAGCGATCGTCGAGACCGGTGAGCTCTCGGATCCCGCCGCGGCGAGATATCTCACCGACGTGATCATCAAGCGCCGCGACAAAGTGGTGACGTACTGGATCACCCAGGCCAATCCACTCGATAGCTTCAACGTCGGGAGTACAGCAACAGGACGTGAGCTGACGTTCGACAACGCCGCAACGCGCCTGCGAATTGTCCAGCCCGATCTCTCATACAAGGTCCGCTGGGCAGCGCTCGACAACGCCACCGGTGGTGAACGAGCCGTCGGCGAGGAGCTCGACGTCACCGTTCCGCGTCTCGCCATCCCTGACACGGCGTGGGGACCGTCCGACGCTTCCGGGTCCCGCTACGCCGTCGCGTCCATTAGGACGATCGGTACAGGAAATGCCAACTGGATGATGCCTGTCGTTGTCACCGTCCGCGACCGTCGTGGCACGGTTGACATTGTCGGTCTCGATCGGCGGACTGGTCACGATTCCTCAAAATGACACTGCATCGAAACGATGAGTAACGGACCAATGTTTTTGGTCGCGCCCGTGGCCCAATTGCGAAGGCTTCGTAAGGAAGGAACATAGCAATGTCCGAACACCGCCCCCGCGTCGTAATCGTCGGCGGAGGGTTTGCCGGCGTAGCAGCGGCCAAGGCCCTCCGCCGCGCTCCGGCGGATGTGCTGCTGATCGACCGCACCAATCATCACGTGTTTCAGCCGCTGCTCTACCAGGTGGCGACGTCGGTGCTCACGCCGGGTCAGATCGGCTCCCCGCTGCGCGCGATGTTCCGGCACCAGCGGAATGCGACGGTGATTCTGGGTGAGGTCACCGGTGTGAATAAGGACCAGCGCTACGTCGTGTCCAGCTCCGCCGATCGTACGGACGTGCACGTACCGTACGACCATCTGATTCTCGCGACAGGTGCACGCCACAGTTACTTCGGGCACAACGAATTCGAACGGTTCGCGCCGGGATTGAAAAGCCTGGCGGATGCAGTCGGCATTCGTAATCGGATCCTGCAGATGTTCGAGCAGGCGGAGGCCGAAGAAGATCCGCACGCCCATCGTGATCTGCTGACGTTCATTATGGTGGGCGCGGGACCCACTGGCGTCGAGCTGTCGGCGGCGCTCGCGGTGATGGTCAGGACCACACTCCGCTCGGAATTCAAACGAATCGATCTGCGATCGGTTCGTATCGTGCTGATCGACATGGCCAATCGGGTGTTGGGGACGTTTGCCGAGCCGCTCTCAGCGGTCGCGAGGCAGCGACTCGAGAGCCTCGGTGTCGAAGTGCGGTTGGGGCAGGGCGTTGACCAGATCGACGAGAACGGCGTCGTCGCGGCGGGGGAGCGGATCGCCAGCAAGACCGTGATCTGGTCGGCCGGCGTGGCGCCGTCACCGGCGGGCAAGTGGCTGGCAGTGGAGACCGATCGCGCCGGACGGGTCAAGGTGCAGAGCGACTGCACAGTACCCGGACATCCGGAGATCTTCGTCGTCGGCGACACGGCGCTGTTTCTGGAGAGCGGCAAGCCTCTGCCCGGCGTGGCGCAAGTGGCGATTCAGCAGGGGCGCTATGCTGGGAAACTGATTCACCGTCGCCTCTCCGGAAAGCGTGTGCCGCCCGCCTTCCACTACTTCGACAAAGGCAACATGGCGGTTGTCGGTAAGGGATTCGCGGTGCTGCAGACCGGCCGTCTTCGGCTGAGCGGCGTCCTCGCGTGGCTGGTGTGGGCGGGCGTGCATCTGCAGTTTCTTGCCCAGTCGAACCTTCGCGTCGGCGTCTTCCTGCAGTGGGTATGGACGTATCTCACCGGGCAACGCGGATCGTTCCTGATCATTGAGCCCCATCCGTTTGCGAACGACGTAACCACCGCTGCAGCCGCGCACGAACGCCAGCCCGCAGCGGTGCGATGATGCACGCTCGTCCTCTTCGCTCCCATCCTAAAGCGGGCGCCACAGCCCCCGCTCCACACGTGTGTGATCTCGACGGCAGCGGTGCCCCTGTGTGTACCGCGACACCCCGCTGTTCGCAGGCACGCAACTACCCGGGTCGCGGGATAGACACGCACGAATACGGGCGGGATCGAACGACTCCTCATCTGGCATGTGTCGTGGAGTTGGAGTGATCCGAGCGCCCTTGAGACTCCACCAATGACAGGAGACACCGTCACGATCACGAGCATCTTCGCGCCGGAAACGACGCCCGCACGGTCGATCTACGACCTGTCCATGTTCGTAATGGTCATCACCGCGATCATCTTCGTCGTCGTCGGGGGATTGCTGCTCTACTCGATCGTGAAGTTTCGTGGCAAGGCAGCAGACGCCAACCGCGAGCCTGCCCAGGTATATGGCAGCATGCAGATTGAGCTGGCCTGGACCGTCATTCCGATCCTGATCGTGGTTGTGTTGTTTCTGGCGACGGCTCGAGTGATCCATGCCGTTCAGGATGCGCCAAAGCCTTCGACCGCAATTGACGTCACCGCGATCGGGCACCAGTTCTGGTGGGAGTTTCGCTACCCGCAGCTTGGAATCGTCACGGCAAACGAGCTGCACATTCCTGTGGGCGATACGTCCCGCCCAAGGCCAACGTTTCTGAAGCTGCTCTCGGCTGACACCGACCACAGTTTCTGGATCCCTCAGCTGGGCGGCAAGACCGACCTCATTCCGAACCACCCCAACGAGATGTGGATGGACCCGCGTCGCACCGGGGTGTTTCTCGGCCAGTGTGCCCAGTACTGCGGGACGCAGCACGGCAAGATGCTTCTTCGCGTGTCGGTGGACAGCGCCGAAGACTTCGAGGCGTGGGTCCGAGCGCAGCAGCAGGCAGCCACTCTCGACAGCGCGGCGAGCGCCGGCAGACGTGTGTTCGAAACGACCGCGTGCATCAATTGCCACGCGGTTCGCGGCACCGCGGCAAACGGCCGATTCGGTCCGGATCTGACGCACTTGATGAGCCGCAGCACGATCGCCTCGGGCGCCGCCGCGAACACACCCGACATATTGCGTCTGTGGATCCAGAACCCCGACACAATCAAACCGGGGTCGTTGATGCCCCCAATGCAGCTTAGCGAGCGCGATCTGAACGCCCTTGTCGGCTACCTCGAGACGCTGCGGTAGTCGGACTGGAGATCACTATGGCATCGGATGCTGTGGCCATTTCGCGGACCGAGGTCGAGGACAGGCCATGGGTCGACACGCTGCACGAGTGGGTGACGACCGTCGACCACAAGCGGATCGGGCTGCTGTACATCCTGTTCGCGCTCGTGTTCCTCGTCATTGCCGGCCTCGAGGCGCTGGTCATCCGCATCCAGTTGATGTACCCGCACAACGATTTCGTGTCGCCGCAGGTGTTCAACCGGATGTTCACGATGCACGGCACCACGATGATCTTCTTCTTCGCCATGCCGATTCTGTTCGGGTTCGGCAACTACCTGGTACCGCTGATGATCGGCGCGCGCGACATGGCGTTTCCGCGCCTGAATGCCTTCAGCTTCTGGCTCAGCGCGCTCGGCGGGTTCCTGCTGTATTTCAGCTTTCTCGGCGGCAGCGGCTTGTATGGCGCGGGCAGTGCGCCTGACGTCGGGTGGTGGGCTTATGCCCCATTGACCGCCCGCGCATTCTCGCCTGGTTCGAGCACCGACTACTGGACGATTGCAGTCCTGGTCTCCGGTTTCGGCAGCATCGGCACCGCCGTCAACCTGATCGCCACGATCCTCTGCATGCGCTGTCCCGGCATGACCCTCGGCCGCATGCCGCTGCTGTCGTGGCTGTACCTGACCATGTCCGGACTCGCATTGATCGGGATCACGCCGCTCTCGGCCGCCCAGCTGATGCTGCTCGTCGACCGCTATCTCGGCGGCCACTTCTTCGACACACAGGCCGGCGGATCCGCCACGCTCTGGATGCACTTTTTCTGGATCTTCGGACACCCGGAGGTCTACATCCTCGTGATCCCAGCGTTCGCGTTCATGTCGGAGATCATTCCGGTCTTCTCTCGCAAACCGATCTTCGGCTATCCGGTCATGGTGGCGGCGACGGTCTGCATCGCCTTCGTCAGCATGAGCGTGTGGGCGCACCACATGTTCACGATCGGCATGAACTCGTACGCCAACAGTTTCTTCGCGATCACCACCATGGCCGTTGGGGTGCCGACGGGGATCAAGATATTCAACTGGCTTGGGACGATGTGGGGCGGCCGGATCCAGTTCAAGACGCCGATGCTCTTCGCGATCGCGTTCCTCTTCCAGTTCCTGATTGCCGGGCTGACCGGGATCATTCAGGCCGCGGTCCCGTTCGACTGGCAGCTGAGCCTGTCGTACTTCGTCGTGGCGCACTTCCACTACGTCATCGTCGGAGGCATCCTCTTCGCGATCTTCGCCGCGTTCTATTACTGGTATCCCAAGGTCACGGGCCGCATGCTCAGCGAGCGACTCGGGACACTTCACTTCTGGCTCTTCGTCATCGGATTCCATCTCACGTTCGACCCGATGCACTTCGCAGGCCTGCTCGGGATGCCACGCCGGATCTACACCTTCGAGCCGGGCCGCGGATGGGACGCGATCAATCTGATCGTCTCGATCGGCGCATTCATTCAGGCCGTCGGCATCCTGGTCTTCGTCGCGAACTTGATCCTGTCGTACTGGAAGGGCGCCAGGGCTGGCAACGATCCGTGGGATGCGTGGACGCTCGAATGGCTGACGAGCTCACCGCCGCCGGCGTACAACTTCGCCAGCATTCCGACCATCGCCAGCCGCCGGCCATTGTGGGACCTGAAACACCCGGAAGATCCGGACAGCCGTTACGAGTGAACCGGAGGATTGATGAGCACCTTCGCGCCTCCGATCGTCGAGCCGACCTTTGACACCGCTGGGGTATGGAGTCTTCCGTCTCGCGGGAAGGTCGGCATGGCCTCACTCATCGTGGCGGAGTCTGCCATCTTCACGATCTTCGTCGTGGCCTATTTGTATTACCTGGGGAAGAGCCTGAGTGGGCCGACGCCTCGTCAGGTGCTCGAGGTCCCCATCTTCTACACGTTCTGCCTGTTGTCCAGCAGCCTCACGATTCATTACGCCGGGAAGTCGCTCGAACGTGACAAGAAGCGTGCGTTTCTCGGTCTCTGGTTGCTGACCATCGTTCTGGGCGGCCTCTTCATGTTTGGCACCGCACGCGAATGGTACCGGCTGATTTACGAGCATGGCCTGACCATCGCCACAAATCTCTTTGGGACGACCTACTACTCGCTGGTTGGCCTGCATGCCTTTCATGTCACGGCTGGCCTGATCATGCTGAGCATCGTTCTCGCCTTCAGCCTGGCAGGTCGTGTCACCCCGAGACACTTCGGCCGTATCGATGTGCTCGCGTTGTACTGGCACTTCGTGGATGCCGTGTGGGTCGTCGTATTCACCGTGGTCTACGTGATCGGGCGCTGAAGGACATAGGGACATGAACGAGATCGACATGCCTGCGCAGACAGCCTGGCCTCTCGTCCTGGCGTCTGGATGCACGCTGATCTTCGCGGGATTCGTGACTGACGTGTCGATTAGCATCCTCGGCGTTGCGCTTGCCATGGTGGGTAGCGTCGGCTGGTTCCGGGAGGTCTTTCCGGAGGAGCATGAAAAACGGGTGCGCGTCGTTCCCGAGATTCATCGCGTGACGACCGAGCGACGGATCGTCGACCGAGTGCCGGTTGCAGCCGATCAAGTGCGCGCGTGGCTGCCCGTTCACACCTATCCAGTGTCGGCGGGTGTCAAGGGTGGATTAGCCGGAAGCGTCGCGATGGCGGCAGTGGCGTGTGTGTATGGTCTGGTGAACGCCGGCAGCATCTGGTATCCGATCAACCTTCTTGCGGCCGCGATTTACGCGCAGTCAGTCGCGCTCGAACCGGCTCGGCTCTACTCCTTTCACGCAGACAGCTTCGCGGTTGCGGTGGTATTGCACGGCATTGGTTCCGCGCTCGTGGGTTTGCTGTACGGAGCGATGCTTCCCATGTTTCCGCGGCGACCGATCGTCCTGGGTGGCTTGATCGCACCGATCCTCTGGTCGGGGCTGCTGTATTCCTTCCTCGGGCTCGTGAACCCGCTGCTCGAGAGCCGCATCGACTGGTTCTGGTTCATGGCATCCCAGTGCGCGTTCGGTATCGTCGCCGGCCGTGTTGTCGTACGACAAATGCAATTCTTGACGCGTGAGAACGCGCCCTTCGCTCTGCGCGCAGGAGTTGAAGCGCCAGGACTCATTTCACCGCATGGGAGTGGAGAGGAGCGCCCGTGAGCCCGTTTCGATATCTGTGTGCGTTCTCCGCGCTGGGTCTGTTGGTCTTCCCGGGCTGCGGCACTGCGCCCGGTCGGCCACTCGAGGCAGCGGAAACGCCGGCGCCGAAAGAGGTCGTCGCCTTCGACGCACTCTACGGGCAAAACTGTGTCGCATGCCACGGTGAACAAGGGCGAGGTGGGCCCGCAATCGCGCTGAACAATCCTGTGTATCTGGGCGTCGTGGACGATGCATCGATGCGGACGGTCATCGCCAACGGCGTGCACGGCACCTCGATGCCTGCCTTTGCGCGAAGCGCGGGCGGAATGTTGACGGACGAGCAGATTGATGTGATCGCGCGCGAGATTCGATCGCGCTGGAGCCGGCCTGACTATCTCGACGGCGCGAATCCTCCTTCCTACGCCCAGCCTTCGACCGGCAACGTGCAGCGAGGCGAAGTCGCGTACCAGACGTATTGCGCGTCGTGCCATGGTCCGCAGGGTCGCGGGGGATCGACGGCCAGTGCCGTCACCAATGATTCGTTCCTGGCGTTGATGAGCAACCAGGGCCTGCGCACGATTGTCATCGCAGGGCGTCCGGAATTACATGCGCCTGACTGGCGCGGGTACGTCAAGGGCAAGCCGATGTCGGACCAGGAGGTGACCGACGTCGTGGCATGGCTCGCCTCGCACAGGGTTGAAGCCCCGGGACAGCCCTATGCCACAGAGAGATAGATAGATGCACAGTGCGACTGGACGACGGTGCGGGGTGCGAGGGTCCACTGCGAAGGGGCGATGGTGCGATGGTCCCTGCGCCGCGCTTTCGGACCGTCGCACCGGACCCTCAGACCTTCGAACCGGACCTTCGCACTCTCGCCCCCTCGCCCCATCGCACCGCAGAGGCTTTTTGGGCTAGGAGTCAGACATGTCGAACGAAACGAAGTTCAGCCGCCGAGGCCTGTTCACCAAGGTGGGGATCCTGTTCAACGGGGTGGTGGCGGCAGCATTGGCGGTGCCCATCGTGCAGTATCTCGCTTCGTCGGTTACACGCGGTCGCGCCAACGGCTATCTGTCCTGGGTGTCACTGGGACGTGTCAACGAATTTCCGGAGGGCGAGACGCGCCTCGCCACGTTCCGAAATCCGTACGTGACGCCCACCGATGGCAAGACAGCGGATACCGCGTGCTGGGTGCGGCGCATCGAAGGCGACCAGTTCCAGGTGTTCGCGGTGAATTGCGCGCACCTGGGCTGTCCGGTTCGCTGGTTTCCGCAATCCGGCCTGTTCATGTGTCCCTGCCACGGCGGCGCGTACTACCGCGACGGCTCACGCGCATCCGGACCACCGGAGCGTGGGCTGTTCGAATATCCATTCAAGGTCGAGAACGGCGAGATCACGATTCACGCCGGCGAGTTGCCCACACCGGGGCAGACTGCGACGCTCGCCTTCTACAGGAAACCGCCATGCGCGTGATCGCACAAATCGGTGAATGGTTCGACGCACGGCTGCAGCTGGCCGCGCCGATTCGCGACGCCGTAGAACATCCGGTGCCGCGCAACACCGCCAGCTGGTGGTACGTGTTCGGCAGCGCGGCGCTCGTCGTCTTCTTGCTGCAGCTGCTGACGGGAATTCTGCTTGCGCTGATTTACGTTCCCTCAGCGGGAGAGGCGTGGAACAGTCTTCAGTCGTTGAACCACGAAGTGGCTCTGGGCTGGTTCATCCGGGCCCTGCATGGGTGGGGCTCGAACTTCATGTTGGCGATCGTGCTCATCCACATGATGCAGGTATTCCTCTTCGGAGCCTACAAGTTCCCGCGCGAGCTGACGTGGATCGTGGGAGTTTTTCTGCTGTTGATGACACTAGGCATGGCCTTCACTGGTCAGGTGCTGCGCTTCGATCAGGATGCCTATTGGGGACTTGGGATCGGAGCGTCGATCTCCAGCCGTGTTCCGGTCATCGGCCCGGCCGTCGTAAAGCTGCTGCTGGGTGGACCGATCATCGCGGGCGCCACGCTGTCGAGATTCTTCACCCTGCACGTGTTCGTGATCCCGGGACTGCTGATCGGTTTCGTCTGTCTTCACCTCCTGATGGTGCTCAAGCTGGGCATCAACGAATGGCCGATGCCAGGGCGCGTCGTGAAGCGGGCCACCTACATCGGCGAATACCATGAACTGACGAAGACGGATGGCGCACCTTTCTTTCCGTATGCGGTGTGGAAAGACTTGTTCTTCGCTGCATCTGTCGTCCTGGCGGTCGCCGCCTGCGCGATGTACTTCGGTCCCTTCGGCCCGACCGGCGAGCCGGACCCGACGATCATCCAGACTGTACCGAAGCCCGATTACTTCTTCCTGTGGCTCTACGCGGTACTTTCATTGCTTCCCCCCTCGCTCGAGACGCCCGCACTGCTGATCGGCCCCGTCGTCATCATTCTCGCCCTGCTCCTCCTGCCATTTCTGTCAGGCGAAGGCGAGAAAAGCTGGCGGCGGCGGCCGATAGCGGTGTTGACCGTGCTTGTGACCGCAGTGGCGCTGGGAACGTTCACGCGTCTCGCGGAGGTCGCTCCGTGGAGTCCGCATATGAACGCCTGGAGCAGTGACCCGATTCCAGAGCGCCTGCTCACGAGCACGACCGCGCTCGAGCGCCAGGGCGCGCTCGTTTTTCAGGCCAAGCAGTGCCGCAACTGTCACGCCCTCGGGGAGCGCGGTGGGGAAAGGGGGCCGGCGCTCGACCGTGTGGCTGGGCGGCTGACACAGGATCAACTCATTCGACAAGTCATTCAGGGCGGCGGCAACATGCCGGCATACGGCAAGAACCTGAGTCCGGCGGAAACGACCGCGCTGGTCGCATTCCTCCAAACGTTGCATCCACCCGGGCAAACGCCAGCGCTCGATGCGTCGCGACACTCGGTCCTGGGTGACGGAGCCGATACGCCACCCGGGCGGCGGTAGAAGTCGATGTCGCACCTCGATCACGGCGCATCGGCAGAGGGCGAGTTTCCGGTCGCGTTCGCTCTGCTCGCCGTCACGGCGCTGTTGTACCTGCGCGGGTGGTTTCGTCTTCGCTCAGCGACGGAAAACGTCACGTTGCAGCAGCACCTGGCGAGCTTTCTCATCGGACTGTCTCTGATCTGGGTTGCCGTGGACTCTCCGCTTGCTGCGCTCGATCATCGATTACTGACAGTGCACATGATTCAGCATCTGCTGCTCATGTCGCTGGCTGCGCCGTTGATCCTGCTGAGTAAGCCGGTGTTAGTTATGGTTCGGGGCCTGCCGCAGCCACTCGTGCGCGCGGCCGGACCATGGTTCAAGCGGCCCCTCGTCCGGCGGATCGGACGAGCGACCGTCAATCCCGTGCTGTGCTGGCTTGCGGCGACTGCGGCACTGGTCGGATGGCATGTGCCCGCAGCGCTCGCGCTCGGAATGCAATCGCATGGGTGGCATGTCTTCCAGCACGCATCCTTTCTCGGCGCGGGGCTTCTGTTCTGGTGGCCCGTCGTTCAGCCCTGGCCGAGTGAACAAGCGGCCGGATGGTCGCTCGTGCTCTATCTGTTTCTTGCCACACTTCCGTGCGACGTGCTGTCGGGATTCCTGGTGTTCTCCGAGCGCATCGCGTATCCCGTGTACCTCGCTGGACCGAATCGCTCCAGTCTGTCGGTCTTCC
>Ga0207691_10000810_pt1 | contig 31128 bp, 32 predicted proteins | sample KBSM13metaG_FD_184327 | JGI IMG/M metagenome (GOLD analysis project Ga0207691, IMG submission 184327) | Miscanthus rhizosphere microbial communities from Kellogg Biological Station, Michigan, USA - KBS M1-3 metaG (SPAdes) (version 2) | ecosystem: Host-associated > Plants > Roots > Rhizosphere >...
TGCGTGAACGCCTCGGTCACTGCACCGCTCCTCGCGGCAGGTAGACGAGGAAATAGAACGCGAAATAAAGCGCAACGACGATCGCGGTGGCGATGCCGGCGAGGGCGAAGGCGCCGGCGGGACCGCGGCTCACGATCTCATCGACCTTGCGGTCCGTTTCCTGCTCGCCACGTTCGTCGGTCACCGAACGCCTCCTCATTCCGGCAGCAGCGATCGTAACCCGCTGACTTGCCCGGGCGAGATCGGCGTGCCGCTGTTTTCCCACGCTAAGCGAATGTACGTCACGACAGCCGCCACCAGCTCGTCGTTCAGGATGTGCGCGAACGGAGGCATCCCGTGCGGCCGCGGATTCTTCTTCGTACCGGGCGGGTAGCCTCCATTCAACACCATCCGGATGGAGTTGACCGGAGACGACATCGTGATCGACTGATTGCCCGCGAGCGGAGGAAACTGCGGCGGTTGGCCCTTCCCTTCCGCGCCGTGGCACATCGCGCACTGCGCGGCATACACCGCGCGGCCCGTCTCCATGACGTCGGGATTCACGAGCCGCGCCTGACTCGTCGGCGGAGCCTCGGCGTCGGCTTGCGGCAGCGCTTTCAGATACACCGCCATCGCCGCGACGTCCTCGTCCGACAGATACTGCAGGCTGTTGTACACGACCTCCGCCATCGGTCCGTACACGGTGGCACGGTTCGAGACGCCCACTTGCAGCAGATCCCCGATGTCCTTCTCGCTCCAGTGGCCAAGACCCGCCTCGCGGTTGGACGTGAGCGACGGCGCATACCAGTTCTGGTTCGGGATCATGCCGCCTTCGAACGCCTTCGACTCGCTCGACCCTCCGAGCGCGTTGATCGCGGTGTGGCACATCGCGCAATGGCCAAGACCTTCCACCAGATACGCGCCGCGATTCCATTGCGCCGACTTGCTCTTGTCGGCCACATACTCGCCTTCCTTGAAATACAGCGCGCGCCAGCCCACGAGCAATTCGCGCTTGTTGAACGGAAAGCGCAGCTCGTGCGGACGGTTTCGTTGGCGGACCGGCGGCACCGACATCAGGTATGCGTAGATGGCATCACAGTCGTCGCGCGTAACCTTGGTGTACGACGCGAACGGCATCGCGGGGTACATCAGCGCGCCGTTGCGAGAGACGCCCGTGTGCATCATCGTGTAGAAATCGTCGGCGGTCCACTGGCCGATTCCCGTTTCGTCGTCGGGCGTGATGTTCGGAACGTAAAGGTTGCCGAAAGGCGTCGCCATCGCCCTTCCACCGGCAAACTGGTGGCCGTTCGGCGTCGTATGGCACGCGACGCAGTCTCCGGCGCGCGCAAGATACTCGCCGCGGTTCAAATATTGGGTCGTGGCATTGACGGCGACCGGCGCCGCGACAGGCGTGTGCGGCGGCGCGTTCGGGCGCATTAGCACGACTAAGGCGATGCCGGCGGCGACCAGCACGCTGATGACGACGGCGATGCGCAGGCCCACGATTAGCGCTGGCTGCCGCAGGCAAGCGGCATCCTGACGAGGTTCGCCGATTCCGGAGCGAGGTCCCGCGGCGCTTCCTGGCGGGCGAGCCAGGCCGCCACTGCGGCGATGTCGGTTTCCGACAATCGGGAGACGATTCGCTTCATGCAGTCGGGCTCGGCGGCCTGGCGGCTGCCGACGCGCCAGCGCGTAAGCTGTGCGGTGATGTAGGCAGCGCGCAACCCCGCGAGCCCCGGTATGCCGGGCTGCATGCCCGTCAAGCGCGCCCCGTGGCACGCGATGCATGCGGGAATACCCTGGCGCGGGTCGCCGGCCGTGGCGATTGCGCTTCCGCGGGCGAGCATTGCAGTGTCGGCGGGTGCGGCATCCTTCGCTTCGAACGGCGGCCGCTGCTTCGCGAAGTACTCGGCGATCTCGCGCAGGTATGCGTCCGGGAGATACGCGACGAGATAGTTCATCGGTGGATACTCTCGCGTGCCGTCGCGAAACGCGATGAGCTGGTTATAGAGGTAGCCGGCGGGCTTTCCAGCGATACGAGGAAAGTATCCGTTGCTCGTGCCCTGCCCGCTTTCGCCGTGGCAAGTCACGCAGCCCTGCACGCGCGCCTCGATCGAGTCGAGGGTCTTGAACGCAGGGACGGCGGCGCCCTGCGCGATGGCGAGCGCGGGAAAGAGCCAAAGCGCGGCGTACGCGAGAAACCGCGGGGCCGCTTGTCGTTTTAGTGGCGTCACGTTGTCAAAGCGATGGTGATGCCCCAACCTCCGCGAAGGCCCGCGAAACATACCCCCGATCACGCCGGTTGGCAAATCCTTGTCGTTGCATACTGTCGCTCATGGCGCTCAAATCGACGATATTCAAGGCGGAGCTTTCGGTAGCCGACATCGACCGCGGCTACTACCGCGACCATGTCCTCACGATTGCGCGACATCCGTCCGAAACTGACGAGCGCATGATGGTCCGGTTGCTCGCATTCGCATTGCACGCGCACGACGCGCTGACGTTCGGCCGCGGCTTGAGCGCGGAGGATGAGCCGGATGTCTGGCGACGAGACCTGACGGGGGCCGTCGACCGGTGGATCGACGTCGGGCTGCCGGACGAACGCGAAGTGCGCAAAGCCTGCGGACGCGCGCGCGAAGTGCACATCCTCGCGTATGGAGGACGTGCGGTCGACTTGTGGTGGCAGGGAGCGCGCGCGAAACTGGAGCGCCAGGATCGCCTTGCCGTCACCGCGGTGCCCCTGGAAGCGAGCCGGCTGCTGGCGCAACTGGCGGGCCGATCCATGCGGCTGCAATTCACGATCGAGGAAAACCACGTCTTCGTCGCCGACGGCGCGACCTCAGTGCCCGTCGACCTTCATGTTCTCAAGGCCCTGTCGGCCGGGCTTTGAATTCTCCCCTCGCCTTCAGTCGAATGCCGTTCCATGACGCCGAGCGCAGCGTTTGTGCCGTAAGTAAGCGCGTGCGCGGATTTTCTGTCAACCGAGCTCGACCGAAGCCTGGTACGCGCCCGGCAACTCACGACAGTGCATCGTCATCGATGGTCGTGATGGCTTCGGCGAGTGCTTCGTTCCTGGAAAGGAACAACGCCGGAGCGCCGCCGGTGTGCAGAAACAGCACGCGCTCGTCTCGGCGGATTCGTCCCTGCCGGAGGTGGTCGACGAGACCTGCAAGCGCCTTCGCCGTGTAAGTGGGATCGAGGAGCAATCCCTCCGTCCGGGCGGCGAGTCGCAACGCAGCCACCGACGCCGGTGTGAGTGCGCCGTACGCATTGCCGATGTAAGCATCGTCATTGGTAATCTCATCCGGTCGAAAGGTCAGATCCAGGTCGATCAGTCGCGCCGCTCGCGTCGCCACCTGCGCGATCACCGTCGGCTTGTCGGGGATGAACGGGCTGGCCGAGATGCCGACAAGGCGATACGGGATGTCGAGGCACTTGCGTGCCAACACGAGGCCGGCCTGAGTCGCGGCGCCGGAGCAGAAGTACACGACATCCGGCCGCCAGCCGAGCGTCTCGAACTGCTGCTCCAATTCGAGGGCGCCTTGCACATAACCAAGTGCTGCGAGGGCAACCGAATGGGTGTCGCGCCCCAACGTGTTGATGACATACGCTCGTTCGCTCTGCCTGGAGAGCGCCTCACCCCACTCGCTCGCGACGTTGTCGAACTCCGCATAGAACCGCTCTGTCGAGATGAACCGGCACTCGGCTCCGAAGATGCTGTCGAGCAACAAGTTGCCCTCCACCCGAGCAGGGCGCTCGCCGCGAAGGATGAGGCACGCGCGCAGCCCGAGCCTCGCGCACGCTGCGGCCAGCTGGCGGCAATGGTTCGAGTCGATGCCCGCCCCGGTGATGATCGCCGTCGCACCTGCGTCAACCGCTTCGCCGAGAAGAAATTCGAGCTGGCGCGCCTTGTTCCCACCGAGCGCCAGGCCGGTGAGATCGTCCCGTTTCACGTAGATCGAGATCCCGCCCAACGCGTTGCCAAGGCGCGGCGCGGATTCGAGCGGGGTGGGCAAGTGCGCGAGAGATATGCGCGGCCGCCGTGCTAGCGCGCGGCGCAAGTCAGCGGCAACCACGAGGTCAGACATTCGACTCGAGCGCGTTGGCCAGAGCCCGCACGGCGCGATCGTTTTCCTCGGGTAGCCCGACGGTGATTCGGATGAACGTCTCAAAGCCGGGATCACGCCATTCGCGGACGAAGACGCCCTCGGCAGCCATTGCCGCCATTGCCGGCGCCGCGTTGGCACGATAGTCGAAGGAGACGAAATTCGCGCGGGACGGTAACGTGCCAAATCCAAGGCCTTCGATTGCGGCTGCAAGTCGCCGTCTCTCGGCGATCACGCGGGCGATACACTCCTGAGAGTAGCGTTCATCCTCGAGCGCCGCCTGTGCAGCCGCAACGGCGAGGCGGCTCAAGTTGAAATTGAGCTTGACCCGCAGCAGCCCGTCCGCAACCGCCTGCGTGCCGGCGAGGCCGTACCCGACACGCATGCCGGCGATGGCATAGGACTTCGAAAGCGTTCGCGTGGACAGCCACGGGCCGCGCCGCCGCGCCAACTCGCCCAACGCGCCCGTTCCGCCCTCCGCTGCGTCGAACTCGTAGTAGGCTTCGTCGATCACCAGGAGCACATCGTCCGGCACGCCCTGGGCCAGCGCGCGAATCTCCTGCGACGACAGAGGCGCACCGCTGGGATTGTTCGGCGTGCAGGCGAAGACGACCTTCGTCGTGTGATCGATCGCCTGGAGCAAACCTCGGACATCGTTGCGGCCGTCTTCGAGGATGCGCACCAACCGCGTCTCGGCCCCCATCATGCGAGCACCGATCCGATAGCGCGGGAAAGATGGTGTCGGCATCACGGCGCTGTCCCCGGGTCCCAATGCCATCTGGCAGACCAGCCCGAGGATCTCGTCCGAGCCGTTGCCGATGACGACGTTTCCCGCAGCAACGCCTGCTTTCGAAGCCAGCATCGCGCCTAGAGCGGCAGGACGCGGTTCGCCGTACCGATTGACGCCGGCCGCCGCACGGCAGATGGCATCGGTCACCCGGGGCGACGGCGGAAATGGGCATTCGTTCAGATGCAGGAGTACCGGGTTGCGGCCGTCTGGATCGGGTGCGAGCGAGTCGGCGGTGGGAACTCCACCAAAGACAGGCAGCGCACGCACAGGAAGCGAGAGGAAGCGCGGGCCTTCGGTCACAAGCTACCTCCTCGACGAGCGGTCAATGAATGACTGCATTCAATCGACACGCAGCGGCGCTCTCCGGATATGAAACCGCATTGCGCCCAAACCTGGAATCGAAAGGAACCGCGGGCGGGGATAAACCGTTGCCATGAGATTTTGGCATTGAGCAAGCCTTTCTGCTATAAAACGGTTGAGAGAGAACCGCTTGTTTTCAGCTCCCTACCCGCACGCGGCCATGCGGGACTCACCCCAGAGGCATTACCGGTGACGGACACCGCGCTCGCGGCCGAGAGGGCACCGCCGTCGGCGCGCCCCGTGCCTTGGTACCGATCTCCGTGGTTTGATTTCGCGCAGTTCGCCTTGCTCTCGGGCGCCGCGAGCTGGATGATCGTGCGGGGAGCCCGGGGCATGGGCTACGACTGGCAATGGGCCAAGGTTCCACGCCTCCTCTACCGCTTCGTCGATGGCGAGCTCGTCTGGGGGCCGTTGATGAAGGGCCTGTTCGTCACCCTCGATATCGCCTGGATCGCCATGCTGTTGACGATTGCGATCGGTCTCTTGACGGCCGTACTGCGGTTGTCGCAGTCGATGGTGGGTCGGGTCATTGCGCGCGTGTATATCGAGGTCATTCGCAATACGCCGCTGCTCGTGCAGATCCTGATCTTCTATTTCATCATCGGGCGCATCCTCGGCATCCCGCGCATCTGGGCCGGAATTCTCTGTCTCGCGTTTTACGAAGGAGCATTCGCGGCCGAGATCATTCGCGGCGCGATCATCGCCGTGCACAAGGGCCAGTGGGAGGCGAGCCGCAGCCTCGGACTCTTGACACGCGATATGTACCGTGATGTGATCCTGCCGCAAGCCATCCCGCTGATGCTGCCTCCGCTTGCGGGCGTTCTGGTCAATCTGGTCAAGCATTCCGCGATCGTCAGCGTAATCGCGGTATTCGATTTGACGACCCAGGCGCGCACGATGGTTTCGGACACGTTCATGCCATTCGAGATCTGGCTGACGGCTGCTGCAATGTATCTCGTGGTGACAATTTCGCTCTCGCTGGCAGTACGTTGGCTGGAGCGCCGCTACCGACGACGATGACCTCGACATTGCATTTGCGTCCGCAGGCGGCTTACTCGCACCGATCATCCAGGAGCAACCAATGAGCATATCCAGGAAATTACTCGGCACGCTGGCGCTGGTGGCGGGCATCGTGTTCTTGGCAGACACCGCCGCTGCCCAGCAAGACAATCTGATCGATACCATCAAGAAACGCGGCAAGATACAGGTCGGCTTCGGCAGCTTCCTGCCCTGGGCGATTCGCGACAAGCAGGGCAACTGGGTCGGGTTCGAGATCGACGTCTCGACCAAGCTCGCCAAGGACATGGGCGTGGAGCTCGATCTGATGCCCACCGCCTGGGACGGCATCGTGCCATCGCTCATTGCCGGCAAGTTCGATGTGATTATCGGCGGCCTCAGCATCACGCCGGCGCGGCAGGAACAAGTCGACTTTACGGAGCCGTACTCGCAGTCGGGATTGGGCATCGCGGCATCGAAGCAGTTGGCATCGGGCTTGAAGTACCCGGACGGCTACAACGACGCCAAGGCCACCTTCGTGTGCCGGCGCGGCACGGCGGCTTGCAAGACGGCCGAGGAGAAGTGGCCGAAAGCCACCATCCGGCAGTTCGACGACGATGCCATCGCATTCCAGGAAGTAATCAACGGCAACGCTCATGCCATTCTGTCGAGCGAGCCGAAGCCGACGTTCTTCACGCTGCAAAATCCCGACAAGCTGTTCAAGCCAACGAACGAAAACGTCACGACGACCGTCGAGGGTTTTGCGCTGCGCAAGGGCAACCCGGCGGCGATTGCCTACTTCAATGATTGGATCGGCAAGAACAAGGATTGGCTGAAGCAGCGGCACACGTATTGGTTCAAGACGCGCGACTGGGCTGCCAACGTGCCGGCCAGTTGACCAACTTCGATCCGGCGCGGCAACCGCCGCGTAAACGGCGCCGCCGCGCGACCTGGCTCGATGCGGTGCTCGCCGCGCTTTGCGTTTGCGTGGTCGGGTATTTCGTGTGGCGGATCAATTCGGTGCTCGACTACGGGTGGAACTGGAGCACGATCTGGCCGTTCGTGCTCAAGACCGATCCCGCATCGGGCAGGTGGGTGCCGAACCTGATCGTCGAAGGCCTCTTCACGACGATCCGTCTCGCCCTCTGGGGAATCCTGCTCGCGGGCATCATCGGCACGTTGATGGGGCTCGCGCGGACGAGCAGGTACCTGCTGCTCCGCCTGATCGCCGACAGCTACGTCATGCTGATCCGGAATATTCCTCCTGTTGTCTTCGTGTTCGTGTTCGTGTTTTTCATCGCCAGCCAGATCATGCCGGCGCTGGGAATCGGTGACTGGGTGCGCGCTGCCTCTCCCACCATGCAATGGTGGCTCTCGATCCTGTTCGGCCCGCCGAAGCTGATCGACAATTTTTTTCTGGGCCTCATCTGCCTCTCGGTGTTCTCGGGCGCGTATGTGACCGAGATCGTGCGAGCCGGCATCCAGTCCGTCAACAAGGCGCAGATCGAGGCCGGCGACAGCCTCGGCATGTCCCGAACCGACGTGCTTCGCTTTGTCGTGCTGCCCCAGGCGTTGCGCACCGTTCTGCCGCCGCTCGCGGGCCAGTTCATTCAGCTGATCAAGGATTCATCGCTGGTCTCGCTCGTGTCTATTCAGGAGCTGTCGTTCATGGCCCAGGACATCCAGGTCGCGACACAACGGGTCTTCGAGGTGTTCGTGTTGGTCGCCGTACTCTATTTCGTGATTTGTTTCGGCCTGTCGCAACTGTTTGGCGTTCTCGAACGCCGCGCAGCGCGCGCGCATCGCTAGGTTCTGGCGCGTGGCCCCGCCGCCGATCTCCGTCTCGATCGACTTGGACGCCCCCGGCAAGCGTATCGGTCACCTTGAGGTCGTCTGGTCGGACGACGAGCACGCGTACGGCGTGATTCCCGTGCCGATCGCGGTGATCGCCAATGGCAACGGTCCGTCGGCGCTGGTCACCGCCGGCGTTCACGGCGACGAGTACGAAGGGCTCGTCATCACGCGAAAGCTGATCTCCGAGGTGTCGCCCGAGGCGGTCACCGGGCGCATCGTCATCATGCCGGGCGTCAACTGGCCGGCAGTGCGCGCGCGGCGCCGTGTCTCGCCGATCGACGGGAAGAACATGAATCGGGTTTTCCCGGGCGACGGCACCAGCGGCCCGACGGCAATGATCGCCGACTTCATCGAACGTTGCATCCTGCCTCGCGCGACTTATGCAGTCGATCTGCACTCGGGCGGCACGCAGTCGGTCTACGCGCCTTGCGGCTATGTTTATGGAACGGGCGAGCGCGTGTTCCGGGACCGGAAGCTTGCAGCGGCACATGCCTTCGGGGCGCCAAGGACCGCGGTCGTGACCACCACGTCGTCCGGTGGGTCGCTGTCTGCGGCGTGCGACCGGCACGGTGTGGTCATGGTTGCGGCCGAGCTTGGCGGCGGCGCGGCGCTGCGCCACGCAGCAATCGCCATCGGTTGGGAAGGCACCGTCAACCTGCTGCGCCATGCGGGCGTGCTTGCCGGCGCACCGAGGTCGACGCGCACGGCGCTTCTGCATACTCCAAGCCGGGCGTCGTACGTCATGGCGACGATCGACGGCCTCTTCGAGCACTCGGTCGACGTTGGCGCCGATGTCGAAGCCGGCGATCTGGCCGGCAGGATTTGGCCGATCGACGATCTCGCGCGCCCCTGCGTCGACCTTCGCTTCGCCGCCGGCGGCACCGTGCTGGCGCGACGGACGATGCCTATGGTCACTCGCGGCGACTATGTCTGCCACGTGGGAGCACGCTTGAGCGACGACCAGTTCCGGGAGGGAATCTAGTGGCCGCAAACGCCGCGGCCAGGAACGCGCCGATCATCGAAATGCGCGGGGTCAATAAATGGTTTGGTCAGTTTCATGTGCTGAAGGACATCGACCTGTCCGTCGGCAAGGGCGAGCGAGTGGTCGTGTGCGGGCCATCGGGATCGGGAAAGTCGACGCTGATTCGCTGCATCAACCGCCTCGAGCAACACGACGAGGGGGCCATTGTCGTCGATGGCATCGCACTCGACGAGGACACGAAGAACGTGGCGGCCATCCGGCGCGAAGTCGGCATGGTGTTCCAGCAGTTCAACCTGTTTCCGCATCTTTCCGCGCTCGAGAACTGCGCATTGCCGCAGATTCGCGCCCGTCGCACGCCGCGCGTGGAAGCCGAAGCGAAAGCCATGGAGTACCTTACGCGCGTGCGCATTCCCGAGCAGGCGCGGAAGTACCCGGCGCAGCTGTCCGGTGGACAACAGCAGCGCGTGGCGATCGCGCGGTCGCTCTGCATGGAGCCGAAGATCATGCTGTTCGACGAGCCGACGTCGGCCCTCGATCCGGAAATGATCAAGGAAGTGCTCGACGTGATGATCGACCTGGCTCAGTCCGGAATGACCATGATTTGCGTAACGCATGAGATGGGTTTCGCCCGCAAGGTCGCCGACACCATGGTGTTCATGGACTCGGGCCGCATCGTCGAACGATCGCCACCGGCGGAGTTCTTTGCCGCGCCGCGGTCGGAACGGACCAAGCTGTTTCTGAGCCAGATTCTGACGCACTGAGAGGCGCGAAAATGAGTTACGCCGACGCGAAAGCCATTGCGAAGAGCGCCATTCCGGTCATCGACATGGCGCCATTGCACGACGGGACGATAGACGGCGCGCGACACGTGGCGCGCCAACTGCTGAATGCGGCGGAGACCATCGGCTTCTTCTATGTCTGCAACCATGGGCTGCCCAAGGACCTCATTGCGCGCACGGATGCCGTAGCGCGACGCTTCTTTTCGCTGCCCCTGGAACAGAAGCAGCAAGTCAAAGTGACTCCGTGGCACCGCGGCTACATCAGGATCGGCGAAGCGAAGATGTACGAGACCGCGAAGCCCGACCTCAAGGAAAGCTTCATTTGGGGAATGGAGCTCGACCACGAAGCCGCCCAAAACGGCGCTGCGCACAGCCTGCGCGGACCCAATCAGTGGCCCGAATTTCCTGCCGAGATGCGACCCACGCTCAACGAATTTTTCAATGCCGCCAATCAATGCGGAAGAGTCCTGTTCCGTGCATTTGCCGCAGGCCTCGGTCTCGATCTGGATCACTTCACCCAGCAGTTCGATCGGCCGATCACCCGCGGCGCCCTTATCTTCTATCCGCCACAGCAGCCGGATCTGACGGAAGGTCAATTCGGCGTTGCGCCGCACACCGATTACGGCTGCCTGACCCTGCTCTATCAGGATCCAATCGGCGGGCTGCAGGTGCAAGGGCGCAACGGAGAATGGGTTGTCGCGCACCCGATCGAAGAAACGCTGGTCGTCAACATCGGCGACTTGATGGCGCGGTGGACGAACAACCAATTCAAGTCCACGCCGCATCGGGTGATCAATCGATCCGGACGCCAGCGCCTGTCCATCGGCATCTTCGTCGATCCGAATTATGAAACCGAGGTCGTGCCCATTTGTCGAGACAGAGAGGCGCCGCTCTTTGCGCCGGTAGCGTGCGGCGACTACATCGTGTCGAGGTACGATGCGTCGTTCGCCTATCGTAACAAGACCAATACCGGCAACAAGAACGGCACCGCGTAGCTCATTGGCCGATCACCCCGCCGGGTCAAGCGCCGGCCACGTTCACTGCCTGGACAGCGCCTCCAAGAATTCGCGGCGCAATTCGGCGCTGTGCACCGCGGCGAAGTCCTGCGGGTAAGTTGCGCCGGCAACGACCTTGAGCACCACGAATACCGGGCCCTCCTCCTTCAGCACGGGGCCGATCTTTTCCTCGAAGGCGGCCAGCTCCGAGAACTCATGGACGCGGCGATAGCCCGCGGCGCGCGCGAAGCCGGCGAAGCTGATGCGGCCCGCGCCGGGAATCGGATGGCCGCCATTCGCTTCATAAGTCCCGTTCTCGCACACGAAATGAACGAGGTTGCGCGGAGCGACCTCAGCGATCGTCACCAGGCTGCCGAGATTCATCAGCAGGCTGCCGTCGCCATCGAGCACGATCACGCGCTTGTCGGGACGTCCCAGCGCGAGGCCCAGCGCATGCGACGAGGCCTGACCCATCGCGCCGACACCGAGGTAGATCAGCGAATCAGGCTTGATCGTCCGCCATTCGAACGCGGCCTGATACACGGGAACGACGATCTCGTCGGTGTGGTGGCGAGCGAGCAGCTTCAGGCATTCGTCACGAGGCATCATGATTCATTCCGGAGGACGGGTGACGAGAAAGACGAACGGCCGGTTCTCGCTCCGGGCGCGCTCGAACGCGGAAGGAATGCGGCCCTCATCGCCACGAACGGTCAAGCGCGCGTGATCGATACCCATCACCTCGAGCAGCGGCTCGACGATGCGCACGCCGTACTTCGCGGATTGCGGCGGTTCGCGATCGGGCTCCATGCCCTGCAGGCCGACGATCATGCACAGGCCGAACTCATACTCGACTGCGATTGCGCGAATGGCGTTGATCGAGTCGAGAAAGCCCGTATGTTGCATGAGCAACAGCGATCGAGTCGCGGTAAACGCGAGGCCAGCGCAGATCGAAACGCCTTCGTCTTCCTTGCACACTCGGATAAGGCGCAGGGCAGGGTCGCGCGCAATCGGCCACAACAGCCCGTCGCTGGTGACGATGTCCGGAAGTGCCACGACCGTCGCAATGCCGCTCTCCTTGATTGCCGCGATGATGTCCGCGCCACGGAGTGCATTGCGCCCGGATGTTTCCATGGCTAGCCCGGGTCTTTCGGGAAAGGATTCGCAACGGGTCCGAGCCCGACCCAGACACTCTTTACTTGCAGGAATTCCTTGATCGCCTCGATCCCGTTCTCGCGACCATAGCCGCTGTGCTTGTAGCCTCCCACCGGTGAAAGGGTGCTGACGCTCCGATAGGTGTTGACGTAGACGGTGCCGGCCTCGATGCGCTCGGCGAGGCGGATGCTTCTTGCGGCGTCCTGCGTCCATACGCCCGCGGCCAGGCCATACCGGGTATCGTTGGCGATGCGCACCGCCTCGTCTTCGTCGCGGAAACGTATCACCGCGAGCACGGGCCCGAACACTTCCTCGCGGAAGAGCTCCGTGTCAGGGCGAACATGGGTGAAGATCGTAGGCTCGACGTACCAGCCCGCGCCGCAATGCGCGGGTTGAACGGCTTTGCCGCCGAGCACGCATTGCGCGCCGTCCCGCCGTGCCTGCTCGATGAAGTCCAGCACCTTGGCGTGCTGCGCCTGCGTCGCAATCGGCCCGACCTGCGTCGCGGGCTCGAACGGGTCGCCGATGCGGATGTCGCGCATCGCGGCAATCAGCCGCTCGACGAAGCGGTCGTGAATCCCGTCTTGCAGCAGGAGCCGCGAGCCCGCGATGCAGGATTGACCCAACGACAGGAAAATACCCGATATGACGCCGTTGACCGCGTCGTCGAGCCGCGCATCGTCGAACACGATCTGTGGTGATTTGCCGCCGAGCTCGAGCGTGACGCGCTTCAAATCCGCGGCCGCCGTCGCTGCGATGCGCTGACCGCTCGCCTCGGATCCCGTGAACGTGATCTTGGCTACATCGGGATGCGAGACCAGCGCTGCACCGATGTCCACGCCCAGACCGGTGACGATATTCAACACACCCGGCGGCAATCCCGCCTCTTCGAGAAGGTGCCCGAATTCGAGCGTCGATGCCGACGCATGCTCGGAGGGTTTCAGCACCACGGTGTTGCCCGCGGCGAGTGCCGGAGCGAGCTTCCACGCAGCGAGCATCAGCGGCGAATTCCATGGCGTGATCGCGACCACCACGCCCAAAGGCTCATGCCGCGTGTAGTTGAAGACATTGGGGGCGTCGATCGGAATGACCGCCCCCTCGATCTTGTCAGCGAGACCCGCGTAATAGTTGAAATATTTGGGCAGGTAGCGAAGCTGCGAGACAACCTCGACCAGCCGCTTGCCGTTGTCGCGCGTTTCGATGGCAGCGATCTCTTCGATGCGGTCCTCGAGAACGCTGGCGATTCGCCGCAGCATCTCGCCGCGCGCGGTCGCCGTCATTCCCCGCCACGACGGTGACAGAAACGCGCCGCGCGCTGCCGCGACCGCGCGTTCGGCATCGGCAACTCCACCTTTCGGAATCATTGCCCACGCTTCGCCTGTGGCGGGGTTGACGGACTCGAACCAGTCGCCGGAGACGGGATCGCACCAGCGCCCGCCGACCAGGTTTCGATACTTGCGCATCGTCGGCATGGCGCTGACGGGCGCCGCCGCCGACGCGCGCGGCCCGTTCCCACCGTCGATCTCTGTGAAATGCATGTTTTTCGCAGGCACCGATGAACGCCCCGCGGTCGTGTCCATGGCCATATCGTGCACGTGTGCGTCTATTGGGTAAGGACCCTTCCCCGCTCGGGCCGCCACTGCACGCCGACCTCGGTTCCGGCATCGCCTGTTACGTCGTCGGGACGCGTCTCGATCATAACGCTCTGTCCGCCGTCGAGCTCGACCTCGATGTGCACAAGGTTGCCGGAAAACGTCCGACCCTTGATGCGGCCTGGCAGAAGGTTGCAGCCGGGGTTGGTCACGCCGTTCGAAGCGAGCACCAGGTGCTGCGGACGGATGCCGACCGTCACCTTGCCGCGGGCTTCCGACGCGCCCTCGATCCTGACTCGCACGCCGTTGACGTCGACCACTGAAAATCCGTCTTCTCGACCCACCATCGCGCCGTCGAGCAGATTGATCTGGCCGATGAAGTCGGCGACGAACCGCGTGCGCGGCCGGTTGTAGATTTCCTCCGCACTGCCCATCTGCTCGATCATGCCGTCTTTCATCACGACGATCCGGTCCGACATGTGCATCGCTTCGGTCTGGTCATGCGTGACGTAGACCGTCGTCGTGCCGAGCCGCTGCTGGATCTGGCGAATCTCGGTCTGCATCGCCTCGCGCAGCTTGAGATCGAGCGCACCCAGCGGCTCGTCCATCAGCAGCACCTTGGGCGAATAGGCTACCGCGCGCGCCACCGCGATGCGCTGCTGCTGCCCCCCCGAGAGCTCCGGCGGATACCGGCTCTCGACGTCGGCGAGCTGGACGAGGCCCAGCAGTTCTTTGACGCGCCGACTGATGGCCACCTTGTCGACATGCCGTTCCGTCAGTCCGAACGCGATGTTTTCACCAATCGTCATGTGCGGAAACAGCGCGTAATCCTGGAAAACCATTCCGATGTTGCGTTTGTTGGGCGGCAGGCGGGTCACGTCCTCGTCGCCCAGATAGACGGTTCCACTCGACGGCAGCACGAAGCCCGCGATCATCCGCAGCGTCGTCGTCTTTCCGCATCCTGAGGGACCCAGCAGCGTGAGGAACTCACCTTCCCGGATATCGAGGTCGAGCCCGCGCACCGCGAGCGTGTCGCCGTAACGTTTGGTCACCTGCTTCAGTGCAACGCGCGACACGGTTCCTCTCGAAGGCTGCGTGCACCGAACGCCGGGGGCCGGTCACTTGCTGACGGCACGATTCCACTGGTCGTACCAGCTGTTGATGTTCACGCCCTTGTAGTCGATGCGCAACATGCGGTCGATGTCGGCTTGATCGATATTGTTGAGGGACACAAACAGCGCGTCTTCGGTACGCAGCCGCTGCCGGGCCTTCGTATTGGAGGGCCAGACGCCGGTATTCTTCGCGAACCCGAGCTGGAACTCCTCGTCGAGATAGGCGTTGATGAATTGCATCGCCGCCGCGGCATTCTTCGTGCCCTTCACGACACCGATCCACCCCACCTTGAGCACGCCGGTCTTGGTCGCATTGATCCTGGGATGAGCGCTGGCGACATTCGCGCCCGCGTACTTGATGGCGCGCAGACACCAGCCGGTGTGCGCGACCGCTGCATAGATATCGCCTGCCTTGAACGCGGCAATCACATCGGCGCCCGCTTTCCAGAACTTGGCGCCCTTGATCGTGCCGATCGTATCGAGCCCCGGCTTGACGTTGCTGGTATCGCCGCCCGACGCATAGACGATGCCGGCGAAATTGGCGAGCCCGCCGCCGCCGGTGATGTCCGCCAGCATGACGCGGCCTTGAAGCTTGTCGTTGGCGAGATCCTTGTAGGTGGTCGGCACGGGGAGGCCGAGTGCTGCGAACTTGCCCTTGTCGTAGCAGATCACTTCCTGCGTCGTCCAGATGCCGACCGCCTGGGGCATGCGCTGCCACGGCTCGATCTGGCCAGCATTGGGAATCGCCGAGTAGTCGATCGGAATCAGCAGCCCACCTTCGATGACCTGGTCGACTTGCGCGTCGAGAATCTCGATGACATCGAACGGCGCTTCACGACCGCGAGCGGCGATCAGCTTCGCAAGATTGTCCTGCGGGCTGCCGATGACGAACTCGACCTTGCCACCCAGCGCCTCGATCTTCGGCGAAAGATTCTTGGCGAGATCGTCGCGCCAGGGCCCGCCGAAGGTTGCCACCCGCAGGGTCACTCCTTCGAACGGCTTTGCCTGTCCCTGTGCTGCCGGTGTCCACAGACCCATCGCCAGCGCCACAATCGAACCGGCGAATGCCGCGCCACACGCCTTGCGAAAAACGCCCATGCCCGTTTCCTTTCGACACGATGTCTTTCAAGGCCGGCGGCAGCACCGTCGGCCCTCCCCTGCACAGCCTACCGACGCGTATGCACGACGGTGTCCAGGCCGATAACGCGTTGAACGAGCAACAGCGCCACCAGCGCGAGCAGGATCACCAACGACGCGGACGCGAGCACCGACGGGCTGAAATCGGTTTCGATGCCGAAGAACAACTCGACCGGGTAAGTAACGAATCCGGGAGCCGTCAAAAACATCGCGATCGGCACGTCCGAGAACGATACCATGAACGCATAGAGCGCACCGGCATGCACGCCGGGCATGATCGTCGGCAGCGTCACCCTGCGAAACGTCCGCCACGGACTCGCGCCCATGCTGAAGGCGGCCTCCTCCAAGCGGAGATTGAAGCGCTGCAATACCGCGACGACGGTGCCGATCACGTACGGCGTTGCGACGAACAGATGCCCCAGGTACAGCCCCGCGAACGTCGCGTTGAGGAACAGGCCCGTCGCATCGCCTACGACGTAGTAGAGGCGAAGGAATGCAACCCCCGTGACGACCGCCGGAATTTGCATCGGCGCGCGGAAGAAAGCGAGGAAGAAGGATTTGCCCGGCAGCGTGCCCCGGACCATCGCAAGCGCCGCCGGGATGCCGAGCAGGCAGGCGCCAAAGGCGACTGAGAGCGCGAGCCCGAGCGACAATCCGAGAGCACGGAAATGCGTCGCCGGAATCTGCTTGTACCATTGCAGCGTGAGATCATGCGGTGGAAATACGACGCCGGTGTACGCCTTCGTGCCGTCGAGCGACGACCCGATGACGACGATCATCGGCGCCAGCAGGAAGAGGTAGGCCCAGCCGACCCACAGGAGCTTGGCGAGCGACCCGATAGACGGCCGCTTCACGCTCATGCGATCACCAGCCGTGCCGCGCGCAGGCGCTTCACCAGGAAGACCGAGACGAGGTTGATGATGATCACCGACACCAGCAGCACGGCGGCGAGTGTCGCTCCCATTCCATATTTGGTCTCGATGATCACCGACCTCTGGATCAGGACAGGCAGCGTGAACACCCGTCCACCGCCGAGCAGCGAAGCCGAAGTGAACGCACCCATGCACAGGTTGAACATCATCAGCGAGCCGACGATGACTCCCGGAAGGCTCAACGGCAGGACCACTCGCCAGAAGACTCGCGCGCGGCTGGCGCCGTGGATGGTTGCCGCTTCCTCGAGCGACACCGGGATCGTACGCACGACCCCGTACAGCAGCAGCACGCCGAAACCCATCGTGAACTGCATCAGGCCGACGACGACGCCGGGTACGTTGCCGATGATCGTATACGGCTTGTCGAGCAGGCCGATGGACATCAGCAGCGCGTTGAGCCCGCCCTCGGCGGAGAAGATTACGATCAGGCCATAAACCTTGATCACGATGGTCACGAACGACGAGACGACGACGCCGGCGAGCATGACCATCGCCCACCGCGATCGCATTCGCGCGATCACGTAGGCGACGGGAAAGCTCATCACCAGCGTGCATATGGTGGCGATGGCCGAAACCTTGATGGTGAGCCAGAGCGAGCGCAGGTAGAACTCGTCGGTGAAGAGGGTCTCGTAGTTGGCCGTGCCGATTGTCGGCGACAGCATGCCAAGCCCCAGGTCGGTCGAGAGGCTTCCGCGCAGAAATGTCAGTTGCGACGCCGCCAGCAGCACGAAGCTGACGACGAACGCGGGGATCAGCAAGTAGTCCCAGCGGATATTCATCGGCCGCGGCGGGAGATCATCGTCAGATCACGAGCCGAGCCATCTCGTCGTCGTAAATGATGATCGCGAGCATCCTTATCGGCAGCTTGATGAGCTTCTCCGGCCCGTGCGCGACGCTGCCTCGGAACGTCAGCGCATCGCCGGGCGACAGCAGGTAGCTCGACTTGCCATGACGGTAGCGCAGTCGTCCTTCGAGCAGGTAGATGAATTCGATGCCCGGATGCTCGAAGCCGGGGAAGATCTCGCTCTTGTTGTTGAGCGTGACGAGAAACGGCTCGAAGACGCGTCGCGGACCGCGCTCGATGGCCAGCAAGTGATACGTATGCCCGCGCCGGGTGCCGCGACGTACCACTTCGGGCGCGTGTCCGCTCTTCACGTGTTGCGCCCCCCCAGCCTCGGACGAATAGCCCGTGAAGAGGCTGGCCAGCGTGGTGCCCAGCGCTTCCGACAGGCTCGCGAGCGTATCGAGACTGGCGGAGGTCTGGCTGTTCTCGATCCGGCTCAGCATGCCGGTGCTGATTTCGGCCTTGCATGAGATCTCGGCGATCGTCAAATTCTGCTGCCGGCGAAGCTTGCGGACGGTCTGGCCGATGTGCCGCTCGAGATTGCCCCGGGCATCGTTGGCTGCGGGGTTCTTCTCGGGCACTTACTGTCCCGGAATCCAGTTGGTCCCGGCGAGCGGCACGTTGGCCATTGCCGCGGCTTCCACCGTTAGTGCCACCAGATCTTCCCGCTCGAGGTGATGGACGTTCTGCTTACCGCAGGCACGCGCGATCGTCGTCAACTCCATGTTCATCGTCTTGAGATAGTTCCGCACGCGGCGGGCGCCGACTGCGGGCTCGAGTCGCTGCTCCAGCACCGGATCCTGCGTGGTCACGCCAACGGGACACCTCCCTGTATGACAGTGATGGCAATGCCCGGGGGCCGTGGAAAGTTTTGCGTAATCCTCGACGGCAGAAAAGTGTTCGCCGTTCTGCACATAGGAATCGCTGTTGCAGCCGAGCGCAATCAGCATCCCCTGCCCGATCGACACCGCGTCCGCGCCCATCGCCAGCGCCTTCGCTACGTCAGCCCCGGTGCGAATTCCGCCCGACACGACGAGTTGCACCACTCCATGCAGGTTGAGATCCTCGAGCGCCTCCACCGCCTGGCGCACCGCCGCCAGCGTGGGCACGCCAACGTTCTCGATGAACACCGCCTGCGTCGCCGCAGTGCCCCCCTGCATCCCATCTACGACAACCACATCGGCTCCCGCAATGGCCGCGAGCTTCACATCGTTGAAAGTCCTCGTGGCACCAATCTTGACGTAGATCGGCTTTTCCCAATCGGTGATCTCGCGAAGCTCCTGGATCTTGATCACGAGATCGTCCGGTCCCGTCCAATCCGGATGCCGGCTGGCCGACCGCTGGTCGATGCCCTGGGGCAGATGACGCATTCGCGCAACGCGAGGATTGACCTTCTGCCCCAGCAGCATGCCGCCGCCGCCGGGCTTCGCACCCTGTCCAATGACGATTTCGATGGCATCGGCCTTGCGGACATCATCGGGATTGAATCCGTAGCGCGACGGCAGACATTGATAGACGAGCCGCTTCGACGACTCACGTTCTTCGGGCGTCATCCCGCCATCACCGGTCGTGGTCGTCGTGCCCATCTCGGTCGCGGCCATTCCCAGCGCCTGCTTCACATTGGCCGACAGCGCGCCGAAGCTCATGCCCGCGATCGTGATGGGAATGGCAAGCTCGATCGGCTTTTTCGCGTGCCGGCTGCCCAGGATCGTCTTCGTCTCGCAGCGCTCGCGATAGCCTTCCAGCGGATACCGCGACAGCGACGCCGCGAGGAAAAGGAGATCGTCGAAGTGCGGCACCCTGCGCTTCGCACCCATGCCGCGGATCTCATAGAGCCCGTGCGCCGCTGCGTGCTGGATGTAGTCGATCGTGCTGCGGCTGTAGCCCCAGCTCTCTTCCAGCCTGGGCATGTTCGCGAAGCGAATCGGCTGATCCATCAGTACTCCTGAGTGGCGTCGGCGTTCCAGTGGTAGAGACCGCGCATCGACCCCACACGACGGAAGTCCTTGGAATCGTGGTGAACGCCCGCGGCCGCCAGCAATTCGGCGACCTGGGCGTAATCGCGATCCATCATCGGCTCTTCGTGAGCGTCGGCGCCGAGCGACTTGATCCGGCCCCGGATATAAATCACGGCTTCGTACAGTGAGTCACCGAGCGCGTCGCCGGCATCACCGCAAACGACGAGGCGGCCCTCCTGCGCCATGAACGCCGAGAAATCACCGACGCTGCCGGCAACGACGATGTCGATGCCCTTCATCGAGATGCCGCAACGCAACGAGGCGTCGCCGTCGATCACCAGCAAGCCACCCTGCCCCGACGCTCCGGCCGCTACGGATGCAAATCCTTTTACGTGCACCCGGCCCGACATCATGTTCTCGGCGACCGCGGGGCCGGCGTTGCCATGCACGGTAATTCGCGCTTGCTGGTTCATTCCGGCCGCGTAATATCCGGCGTGCCCTTCGATGTCGATGTCGATCGGCGCGTTGACGCCCACCGCGATGCTGTGCGCGCCGTCCGGGTTAGTGACGCGCACCCGCACGTTTCCTTCGGGCAACTCGTGATGCAGGAAATGATTGAGCCGCCGCAGCGGTTGCGTCGAAAGATCGAAGGTTATGCTCGCGCCTTCCGGGCGTGACGGCGCTACGCCCGAGAGGGGATCGAGCATCACGCTCGCCATACGTAGACCTGCTCCGGCTTGGGCTCGAAAATGTTCGCGTTCTTGACGTCGGGCAACTTTGCAAGGGAACGGAATTCCGACGAGATCGCGACGTACTCATTGGTTTCGGCGACGATGGCCGGCTTGCACGAGAACGCGTCGCGCACGAGCGCCAACTCGTCGCGAGTGCCCATCAGGAACGTATAAAAGCCGTCGAGCACGTCGAAGCCCTTTTCCAGCGCCGCATCGAGACTATCGCCCTCGCGCATCCGCCACTCCAGGAAACGGCACGCGGCTTCGGTGTCGTTGTCGGTTTCGAACTTGATGCCGAGCGGTTCGAGCTTGCGCCGCACGCTGTACGGATTCGAGAGCGAGCCGTTATGCACGAGGCAGAAGTCCTCGCCGGCCGTGAACGGATGCGCGCGCTCGGGAGTCACCGCCGTTTCGGTCGCCATCCGAGTATGGCCGACGAGATGCGAACCCTGCAGCCCCGAAAATGCGTAGCGCGCGGCGACCTCGCCCGGCGTTCCGGTGTCCTTGTACAGATCGATCGATTGGCCCACCGACAAGAGGTGATAGTGAGGGTAGCTCTTCGTGAGCCACGCTTTCACTTGCTGCGGAACCGCCGCGGTTTCCAGCACCGCGTGATTGGCTTGCACGCTCACGGCCGTGTCCGCTCCCAATTCGCGAATCGCCTCCTGCGTAAAAGCCGCCCAGTGGACGGTTGCGCTGCCGGAGTACACGCTGAACTTGCGACGGCCCGCGCCAACCGCTTCGGTGAATACCGCCAGTCCGGCCGATTCCGGCCCGCGCTCCGACATACCGATCAGCATCGGCAGCATCAATTCGCCGAGCTGCGCGCGCAGTTCCGGGTTCTTGACGAGCAAGCCGACAATCCCGCACATGCTAGTGCCCCATTAAAAGAATTCCAGATAACGGTCGGTCTCCCACCTCGAGACATGCCGCGAATATTCGACCCATTCCATCCGTTTGAGCTTAATGAACTCCTGCGCCAGGCTCTCGCCGATCGCGCCGCGCAATACAGGGTCGGCGGAGAACGCATCGACTGCCTCGGTCAAGCTCTGCGGCAGGATCGGTATGCCCTGCGCGACCACCTGTTCCGGCGTCAGATCGTAGAGATTCGTATTATTCGGCTCGCCGGGGTCGAGCTCGCGCTTCACGCCATCGAGGCCGGCGGCGATGATTCCGGCCGTGGTGAGATACGGATTGCACGAACCGTCGGGCAGACGCAGCTCGAGCCGCCCGTACGGAATCCTGACCATCGCCGTCCGATTGTTATCGCCGTAGGTAACGTAGGCCGGCGCCCAAGTCGCGCCTGAAAGCGATCGGCCGACGACCAGGCGCTTGTACGAATTGATCGATGGCGCAGCAAGGGCGGTGAGGCCGCGCGCATGCTCGAGAATGCCGGCGAGAAAATGGTAGCCGACTTTCGAGAGGCCCATGCCCCGCTTGTCCTTGTCGTCGTGAAACAGGTTCTTGTGCTTCGCGTCCCCGACCGAGATGTGGAAATGGGAGCCCGTCCCCGTGCGATTCGAGAACGGCTTCGGCATGAACGTGCACAGCATTCCGAGCGCACGCGCGATCTCCGAAGCCGCCATCTTGAACAGCGTGTAATTGTCCGCAGAGGTGAGGCAATCGCGATAGACGAAATTGACCTCGAACTGGCCATTCGCATCCTCGTGATCGATCTGGTAGACGTCGAGACCGGCCTCCTGCAGCGCCTTCACCAGGCGCCGCAGGAATTCGCTTCCTCGCGCGAGCCCCTTGTAGTCGTAGCACGGCTTGTCGAGCGTGTCGGTGGCATCGAACGGGACGAGCGTGCCGTCGGCTCGCCGGTCGAGCAGCATGAATTCCGGCTCGATGCCGGTGTACATCGTCCACCCCAGCGCCTCGAGCTTCCGGAGTTGTGCTCGAAGCGCGACGCGGGGGCAATATTCGTAGGGTTTGCCCAATACGTGGCCATCGCAGGCGATCCGCGCATAGCCCGGCATCCAGGGCACGAGCGTCAGCGTCGAAAGATCGCCGATCGCCGTGTATTCCGGACCGTGCGGACCCATGCCGAGACCCCATATCGCGAATCCCGCGAAACCTGCACCGGTTGTCAGCAGATCTTCGAAATGCGCGACGGGAACGCACTTGGCCTTGGGTGAGCCATGAATGTCGACGAATTGCGCCAGGACGAACTCGATCTTGTGTCGCTCGAGAAATTTCTTTGCCTCGGCTGCCGTCATTCCTGCGGTCATTTCTATGCCCCTCAACTCGCCAGAAGTCTGCGCAGAGAATCGTTCAGGAACCGGGCATCGGCCGGATTGCCGACCGGGTTCCCCGCACGATGTCCCCACGCCGAAGCAATCGGCACCAGGTCCGCACGTTGCATGAGCGCCACTTCCCGGCGATTGTCCTCGACCGTGAAATAAAGATCGGTTTCGCTCGGCATGATGAATGCGCGCGCGGTGATCGACGAGAGTGCCTGCGCAAAGTCTCCGCGGAAGTGGTCGTTGGCGCTGATGTCGGCGTGCTGCCAAGTCCAGATGTGCGCCAGCAGGTTGTTCGCGTCGCGGCGCAGAAAGTTGGCTTCCCACGACGTCACCAGGAAGTCTTCGAGCGACGAAAATCCGGCGTCACGCCACATCGCGTCACGATAAAACGCCTGCGACAGCGCCCAGCCGGCGTAGACGCGGCCCATCGCGCGCAATCCGCGCTCGGGCTTGCCCACGAACCGACCGTCCTGGAAGTTCGCATCGGCGGTCAACGCGGCCTTCACGCCTTCCAGGAATACGAAGTTGTGCGGCGAGCACCGTGCCGCGCCACACACCACGGCGATGCGTTCAACCATTTCCGGAAACAGTGCCGCCCAGTGGTACGCCTGGATGCCACCCATCGACCAGCCGTACACCAGCCGCAGCTTGGCGATGTCCAACGCCTCGGTAATCAGCCGATGCTGGACCATCACGTTGTCGTAAATCGTGAATTGCGGGTAACGGCTGCCGTCGAACGGCGGCCGCGTGTTCGACGGCGACGACGACAGCCCGTTGCCGAACAGATTTGGAACAATGATGAAATACTTCGTCGGGTCGAGCGCGTTGCCGGCGCCAATCATGAACTCGATATCCGTGTGTTGGGCTCCGAACGGAGTGCAATACACGATTGCATTGCTCCGTTTGGCGTCGAGCTCGCCATACGTCTTGTACGCGAGGCGCGCTCCGCGGTAGGTGAGTCCCGACTGCAGCGGGACATTCCCCGCGTCGAAAATCCGGAAGTCCGGCTCCTTGTCTGTGCTCATGCGGCCGCCAATGCCCGACTCGCCCATTGCCCCACCTGCAGCAGCCGCTCGTCGGCACCGTGCATTGCGATCAACTGCACACCGATGGGAAGGCCCTGCGGCCCCTTGCTGACCGGAACGGCGAGACCCGGTACATGAAGCGCGTTCCACATCCGGCTCATGATCGGATCGCCCGTACCTGTTTCGGCGCGCGGCGCTTCGCCAATCGTCGCCGGCGTGATCAGAGCGTCGCAGTCTCCGACAATCGGCCCGAGTTCCGAGCTCGCCGTTGCGACACTCCGCTTGGCGTCGAGATAAGATTCCCGGCTGGTTCGCGATCCCGCGTCGGTCAACGCGCGGAAAGCATCGCTCAACTGGTGCGCAACCCGCGTCGTTTCGTAGACGTAATTGTGTGCGGCCTCGTAAGCCATGATTGTCTTCTGCGCGTCGATCAGCGAGGCGAAATGTTGCGGCAACGAGACGTCGGAAACGCGGGCACCTGCATGGCGAAGGCGCTCGCCGACCGCTTCGACCGCCTGCCGGGTACATGGCTCCGCGAGCGCCCATTGCCCCGTCCGACAAATACCCAATTTCGGCGGTGCCGGCAGCGGCGCGAGCTGTGCGTTATCGAAAGCTCCGAGGAGGACGCTGCGTACGAGCGCGATATCGGCGACCGATCGCGCCATGATGCCGAGCGTATCCAGCGACTCGGCAAAGGGGCGTATACCCGACAGGCTCAACTCGCCGAAGCTCGCCTTGTACCCGTATACGCCGCAGAACGCGGCCGGCCGGATCAGCGACGCCGCGGTCTGCGATCCGTACGCAATCGGCACCATGAAGTCGGCCACCGCGGCCGCCGATCCGCTGGACGACCCGCCGGGCGTGTGTCGCAAGTCATGCGGGTTGCGCGTCTTTCCGGGCTGGAAATAAGCGAACTCGGTGGTCACCGTCTTGCCGAGAATGATGGCCCCCGCGGCGCGAACGGCGGCGACGCAGGCGGCGTCCCACTGCGGACGGCGCTCCGCATAGATCGCGGAGCCGAGCGCGGTGGGCATGTCGACGGTGTCGATGATGTCTTTCACGCCGATCGGCACGCCGTGCAATGCGCCGCGGGAGGGGTTGCGATCGGCGGTGCGCGCCTGTTCGAGGGCGAGATCCGGATCGATGAATTGCCACGCCCCGACTTCGCGCTCACGTGCCTCTATGCGCGCCAGACACGCGCTTACCAGCGAAACCGAAGTGAGCTTGCCTGAACGGATGCGGGCGGCCGCGTCGGACGCGGTCAGCTCGTGAATCACGCCTTCAGCCACGTCTCGGAAAATGCGAGGAAGGCGGAGCTGGCCGTACGTCCCATGAACGGACGAGGAAAGGGCCCCCCGCGGAGCCTGCGGCCATTGACGACAATCGACGCGTCCGCGCTTTCGACAAACACGCTGTACATCTCATGCGCGCCCGTCGCCGACTGTTCGGGAAGCACATCGGCCGCGAACGGCTTGCCGAGCTTGTCCCAGAGCAGCTCGACTTTAAGCCCTGCAGCGCTCACCGTAACGGAACTGGAACGCACGTTGTCGCCCGCGGCCGTGTGCTGCTGCATCGGCAGGTACTCGAGCGTCGAGAACGCTTTGGCTTCCCGAAATACACCGAATTTCTTGACGAACCCCTCGACCAGATAGCGGGCCAGGGGCTCGTTGTCGCAGATGCAGAAATTGGCCAAGTCGGGCCATTTGCCCGTCCGCGTCGGATCTTCGAAGAGCACCAAAGCGTGGCCTTTCCCGAACCGGGACAGCGCTATCCGAAACCAGACCATGAGCGATACGAAAGGGCCGTCGGCGAGATCTTTAAGGTAAATTCCCGGATTGTCGCCGGACCAGTCGACAGTGCCTTCGGGGAATGGATGGTTCGGCATTTGATCTCCTTTCCTGACGATCGATGCTACAAGAATGTTCACTCCCCCGCAACTTAGTTGAATATATGACACTTCGCAGCTAAGGAGCTCAAACGGCCCATGACCAGCGCCCTCGACCTCGTTCATGTAACCAAGACCTACGACGAGGCCGTCGCGGTGCGCGATGTGTCCGTGTCCATCGCCAAGGGCGAGTTCTTCAGCTTTCTAGGCCCCAGCGGATGCGGCAAGACGACGATTCTGCGGATGATCTCCGGCTTTATCGCGCCTACCCGAGGAGAAATCCGGTTGGACGGCAAGGACCTCGCCGGCGTTGGGCCGCACAAGCGGGCGACGGCGCTAATCTTCCAGAATCTCGCGCTGTTTCCCCTGATGAGCGTCGCCGACAACATCGCCTACGGTCTGCGTGTGCGCGGCGCCACCGCCGTGGCGCAGCGCCGCAAGGCCGATGAGCTGCTGGATCTCATTGCGCTCCCCGGCTACGGCGACAAGCGCATCGATGAGCTATCGGGTGGGCAGAAGCAGCGAGTGGCCATCGCGCGAGCACTGGCCGTTCAGCCGGCGGTGCTTCTTCTCGATGAGCCACTTTCGTCGCTCGATCTCAAGCTGCGCCAACACATGCGGGCCGAGCTGCGCAGCCTGCAAAAGCGGACGCGGGTGACTTTCGTCTACATCACCCACGATCAGGGCGAGGCGCTCGCCATGTCCGATCGCGTCGCCGTGATGTCGAACGGACGAATCGAGCAGATCGGCACGTCGACCGAGATCTACGATCATCCCGCTACTCCGTTTGTTGCCACTTTCGTCGGGGAGAACAACGTCTTCGAGGGACGCGTGAGCGCTCACGAGAACGGCATGGCGGTGCTCGACAGCGGGTTCGGGCCGTTGCGGGCGCGGAATCCCGAAGGCATCGGTGCAGGCATGCCCGCGCTGCTCTTCATTCGACCGGAGCGCTTCCGAGTTGCCGGCCGCGTTCCTGCCGGTGCAGCGAACGTCATCGAGGCCTTGGTCGCTGACTCGGTATTCGAAGGGGTGGCGCTCAATGTCCTGTTGCGCCGCAACGACGCACCGCCCCTCAGGGTCTCGATGTCGAATGACGGCGAGATGGCTATCCCGGTACCGGGGGCAGCGCTTCGAGTCGCGTTCGCACCGGAAGATGCGGTCATCCTGCGCAAAGGATCGACGGCATGAGCCGTTCGGCCATCCCAAGCGCCGAGTTGCGCCGCTCGGCGCGTGTGAGGCAGTCGTGATCGGCAGCGCCGTCAAACCACGACCAAGGAGGCCCCAATGAGCTCCGGCCAGCGCTTTGGCATGCTGGGCCTGCTCTACGTCACCCTGACTTGCGCTATCTGGATGCTGTTGTTGATCGTTGCACCCGCCGCGATGATGATGGATTTCGCCTTCCGTCCGTTTCTGCCGCCGACCGAATGGGGAAGCGCGGCTGACGTCTACACGCTGCGCAATTTCGCTATGGCGCTCGGTGACGAGTTCAATCGCGCGATCTTTCTTAAAACGGTTTGGGCGAGCGTGGTCACCACGGCTATCGCATTTGTCGTGTGCTATCCCATCTCATACATCCTGGCCCGGGCAGGCCGCTCGTCCTGGGTCGGTATCGCGATGATCGCGCTGCTCGTGCCGTTCTGGATCAACGAGGTGCTGCGCAGTTTCGCCTGGCAGCTGCTGCTGGCGCACGACGGCTTCTTCAACCAGGTGCTGGTCGGGCTGCGACTCGTCGCCGAGCCGGTGGATTTTTTCGGCCGAAACGTCGGCGTCCTGATCGGCCTCGTCTACACCTACATCCTCTTCATGATCTTTCCAATGTACAGCGCCATGGAGAGCCTCGATCAGAATCAGATCGAGGCCGCGCGCGACCTCGGTGCGCCATGGTGGCGCATCCATTGGGACGTCGTGATTCCGCACGCGAAGTCCGGCCTGGCCTCCGGCTGCATCGTCACTTTTATGCTCGCCGCCGGCTCGTATGCGGTGCCGCAAATGCTGGGCGGAACGCGCAGCCTTTGGTTCACGCAGCTCATCTACAACCAGTTCGAAGCGATCAACTGGAACATGGGTGCTGCCTACGCAATGTGTCTAGTCGTGCTTTGCGTCGCCTTCATCCTCATCATGATGTCGCTGTTTCGCGTGCGGTTGCGGGATATCGCGCGATGACCGCAGCCGGGCCGCCAGCATTGGGGAATGAGGGCGCGCGGCCCCCTGGGGGGGAACGGCGCGCAGCGCCGATCGGGGGGGATGCAAGCGTCGCCGGCATCCTGCGCCTGGTTGCCGGCGTCTACCTGGTCCTGCTTTTCGCCTATCTCTTTCTGCCGCTGATCTACATGATCGCCGCGGCGTTCAACATGAGTCGCTTCCCGACGCTGACGCCGTGGCGCGGCTTCACGCTGCAATGGTTCGCCGACGCCTGGAATGAGGCGCGGCTATGGCATGCCCTCGGCCGAAGCGTCCTCATCGGCGGCTGCGTCGTCGTCGTATCGATCGTTCTAGGCCTGGGCGGAGCACTGTTATTCACTCGCTTCCGACCGCCGGCGCGCAGCCTGCTCTATAGCCTGCTCGTCTCGCCGATCCTGATGCCGGGGATCGTCATTGGCCTGTCGACCGCGATATTCTGGGATCGGATGCTGCAGCTGCCCGGGTTCTGGGGACTGGCAGTGCTCGGGCAGTCCACCTTCATAAGCGCATATTGCATGCTGATCTTCATGGCTCGGCTCCAACGCTTCGACGTGGAGCTCGAGGAGGCGGCTCTCGACCTCGGCGCCTCGCCGTTGCAGGTGTTCTGGACCGTCACGCTGCCTTATATGCGACCCGCAATGTATTCGGCGGCGGCCCTTGCGTTCATGCAATCCTTCGATAATTTCAACACGACGCTCTTCACGATCGGCAACGATCAGACACTGACGATCTACATCGCGGCCAAGCTCAAGCAGGGCGTGACACCGGCCGTCAACGCACTCGCGTGCGCGATGGTGGCAACTACGGTCATCGGAGGCATGGCCTATGAACTGGCGCGCCGCCGGGAAGCGGCGCGCCGTGCGCTGCGCGTGCGAGCCGTCGACGCATAGGCGCTGCAACGATGCGCCTGCCCGGTGGCGGCGCTCGCGAAGTGTGGATCTACGCGGCGAGCAGCCGGTCGACCAACCGCTGTCTCTCGGCGATGAACCAGGGATGCTCGGTACCCTGGATGAAGAGCCTAGACACCGCATCACCGGGAAAGGCTGCAGCGACGAACTTCTTGTAGTCCGCACTGTAATACTGCTCGGCGCCGTTGACCACGCTGTTGTAACCGACGTTGTTGGCCATGAGGCCGCCAATAGGGGGCTGGAGCGTCCAGTTGATCAGCGCGTACGCCTGCTCGATGTTCTTCGCACCCTTCGCCAGCGCATGCGTATCCATCACCGTCAGTGCACCTTCGGCAGGCGCCATGTATTTGAGCTTCTGCCCCTCCTTGATCAGGCTGAACATGATGCTGTCCCACGTGAGCCCGACGACGCAGCCATTTTGCAGGAACGCGGCCTTCTGTTCGCCACCCTTGAGCCAGAACTGCTTGATCTGCGCCTTGTTTGCGATGGCATAGTCGAGCGTCTGACCATAGGCCTTCTTCATCACCGCTTCGTCGGAAAACGCCTTCAGCATCGTGCCCGGCGCCATCTTGCCAGTGTTCTCCATCCACAATCCGGTGGCGAGCAAAAGCGTGCGGGCGCGGGCCGCCACTTTGCCCTTGTATTGCGGATCCCACAGCAAGCCATAGGAAGCCTTGCCGTATTCGAGCGGCACATCGGCCGCGCCGGCGAGCGCTTCCGTCGACCAGGTGAAAGGCACCGCGTACATCTTGCCGGCGCGCGAGCCGCCGAGCTGCTCGACGCGCTTCCGGAAATCCGGCACGACGTTGTTGAGGTTCGGCACTTTGGCCGTATCGATGGGCTGATAGAAGTCGTAATCGACGCCGGCGCTCACCCAGGCCAGACCCGGCGTCACAAGATCGTAGCCTTGGCCGCGGGAGGCGCGCATCTTGTTGATCGCGTCTTCGTTGCCGGTGAAGATCTGCATGTTGAGCTTGATGCCGGTGTCCTTCGTGAACTGCTCGACGAAGGGCTTCGGCTCATAATCGTCCCACGTGAACCACGTCAGCTCGCCCGATGTCGAGAGTGCGTCCTTGATGAACCAGGGTCCGACGCTGGCGATGGCACCCGCCGCTACGGCGCCCTTGAGCAGCGTACGCCGCGTAACGTTCGAGACCACGCCTTGCGTCGCGCGGCTTCTTGCCGCTACCGATTTGCTGCGCTTCATGATGCCTCCTTGGTATCGATGCTGGTGCGGCAGTGCCATCAACGCGGTGGGGTAATCCAGGTCTCGGCGAAAGCGAGGAACGCAGTGCTCATCCGCCGGTCCAGAAAATTCCTTTGGATAATTTTTCCCGGCAACCTGGCGCCATTCACCGCGATCGTGCCGCGCTGTGCCTCGACGAACACGCTGTACATCTGGTGCTGCCCGGTAGCGGACATCGCCGGCGCAACATCGACCGCGAACGGCTCGGCCAGATCTTCCCAACGCATTTCAATCTCGACGCCCTTGCCGGAGATCGACTCCTGGTGGAAGTTGGTGCTTTCTGCGGTCGTGGCGAACGAGGTGGCGGCGAGATAGGAGAGCTTCCGCAGCGCCACAGCGCCGTTGAACGAGGCGAAGCGCGAGACGAAGTTTTCGATGAGCCACCGCATCAGCGGCTGATTGTTGGTGACGCACACATTGTTTGCGGCGGGGAAAGCGAGCGGCTGGAACGGTGCGCCGAGCACCAGCACGCCCGTACCCCCTCCCTGCGGCGACGTGACGACCTTGAAAAACACCGCCAGCGTCGTCCAGTTGCCTTGGTCATCCTTGAGGTAAATGCCCGGGTTTTCGCCCGACCATTCCACTTTTCCCGGGTTGACGGGCGACACCATCAGTCCTCTCCTTCGCTCGCGACGGGCTTGAACTCGAATACTTTGCCTTGGTGCGGATTCAACGCGCCGGCGTCGCCCTGATTGAGGTGCGCGAGCCGCTGCGTAATCGCGTCACGACGCGGACCGTCGGGCAAATCCTGGCATTCAACGTATGCCGCGACGATCGCATTGCACACGTCGCTGATCAGCTTGGTATCGTCGCCGCCCGTCGCTGGGATTCGAAGGATGGTGTCGCCGCCGACCGTGGGGATGTGGCTTCCGTTCCTGGGCTCGGGTCGCAAGGGCTCCTTGCCCTTTTGCAGATTTTCGATCTCCTGCTTCAGCTTTCTGCGCAACATCGCAATGCCGCGGTCGGTGGTTGCAAGGTGCTCGCGCGCGTGACTCGTCACCACGCCAAGACTGCACCAGGCCTCGTAATCGCCGGGCGTCTGCTGGCGCTCCGCGTATGCGCGATCACCGCTCTGCCCGTAGAAATCGGTCTTGCCGACGCCGACGTTTTCCGGCTTGCCGCGGCGCGCGGGATCGTCGCGATCGTTGAAATGGCGCCAGGCGATGACCAGCGTGTTGGTGTCGTCGACCGGGACGACCCACCGCGTGAGTCCTGGGCGGCCGAAGTAGCGCACCCTGCCGACGTTCTCGAAAATCGCGCCGTTCTGAGAAAAATTCGGCACCATGTGGTCGTGCATCCGGACCCAGATGTAGTCGCCGACACGGCGGGCGTTGGTGT
>Ga0207691_10000812_pt1 | contig 31085 bp, 34 predicted proteins | sample KBSM13metaG_FD_184327 | JGI IMG/M metagenome (GOLD analysis project Ga0207691, IMG submission 184327) | Miscanthus rhizosphere microbial communities from Kellogg Biological Station, Michigan, USA - KBS M1-3 metaG (SPAdes) (version 2) | ecosystem: Host-associated > Plants > Roots > Rhizosphere >...
AAAGACCGCCTGGCCTATGACCAGTCCGGCGCGCGGTCCTTGCGGCGATTGATAGGTTACCAGCATGTACTGGGACATCGGAGACGGTCCTGTTCAAATCGATTGCGATTGCAGTGGGCCTGCCGCGCTCATTCCGGCTGCAGGCCGATTTCGTGGATGATTTTTCCCCATTGCTCGAGCTGCGTCCGCAGATAGGCGGCCGCCTGCTCCGGGGTGCCACCTTCAGCGTACATGCCCACGTCGCGCATACGCTTGGCGATCTCGACGTCTTTGAGGGTGGCATCCACTTCGCGGTTCATCCGCTGAATCACCTCGACCGGCGTCCCGGTCGGTGCCACCACCGCGAACCAGCCGATGAAGTCAAAGCCCGGCAAGGTTTCGGAAATGGCCGGAATGTTTTCGAAACCCGGCAAGCGCTTGAGCGAACTCACGCCCAGCGCACGCAACTGCCCTTGCTCCATGAGCGCCGCGGCTGAAGGCACTGCGAGCACGATGAGCTGCACGCGCCCGGCAAGCGCGTCCTGCGTGCCCTGTGGCATCGTGGCGTAGGGTACTTGGACGATAGTGGTGCCGGCACGCTTGTTGAACCAGGCGGTAAGCATCCCGGAGAAGTTTCTCTGGCCGTCGGTGGCCGCCAACAGCCTGCCTGGCTCAGCTTTGTCGAGCGCGATCAATTCCTGCAGCGTCTTTGCCGGAAGACCGGGATTTGCCAGCAGGAAAAACGGATTGCTTGCCACCATCGATACCGGCACGAAATCACGCGCGGGGTCGTACGGCAGCGACTTGAATGTATAGGGATTGGTCACGAGCGCGGCCGCCGTCGCGAAGAAGAAGGTGTAACCATCGGGCGCCGAACGGGCCGCGGTTTGGGCGCCGATGATGTTACCGCCGCCAGGCTTGTTGTCGACCACGACCTGCTGGCCGAGCGCGCGCGACAGCTTCTCAGCAATCAGGCGGCAAATGATATCGGGCGTTCCGCCCGCAGCCTGGGACACGATGAACTTGATCGGGCGCGCCGGCCAGCTTTGCGCCGCAACCTGGTCGGATGCCGCCAACAAGGCGAGCGCGCACGCCAATGCCCCAATCAGCCTGTGCACGAAACCTCCCGGAACTCTTCACAATCAGCGCGGCGGTTGACGACGCGCCTGACCGCCGGCTTGTAGGACGCACTTTTTCTGTCCTACAAGCGGCTCATGATACGATACGATCGTATCGTGTGGTAGACCTATAGGAACCGGGGAATGACGAGCAATCTGCCAGCACGCCCGCACGTGATCGATTTCCACGCCCACGTCATCGTGCCCGAGGTCTATGCGGTAGCGGCCGAGCACAATATTTTTTCCGAACTGCCGGTTGACCCAGGGGTCACCGACGAAATGCGAAACCAGATCAAGGGCCGTGCCGGCACAGTTCTGGCCCGGATGAGCGACGTCTCCGAGCGCATCGCAAAGATGGACGCGATGGGCGTGGACGTGCAGGTGCTGAGCGCAAGCCTCGTCCATCAGGGTCTCGACTGGGCCGACGCGCAAATCAGCTTGCGACTCGCGCGCATCACCAATGACTGGATCGCCAAGGCGGTCGCCGCGAATCCCGAGCGATTTGTCGGGCTCGGCACGCTGCCGCTCCACGTGCCGGCGCTCGCGGTGACCGAACTCGAACGATGCATGGGCGACCTACGACTCAAGGGCGTCGCTATCTCGACCATGGCGGGAACGATGGAGCTCGGTGACCCCCAACTGCGAGCGTTCTGGGCCAAGGCGGAAGCGCTCGGCGCCGTCGTCTATATTCATCCCGGCGGCAATCGCGATCGCCGCTTCAAGCGCTTTCATCTCTGGAACAGCGTTGGGCAGGCGTTCGAAGAGGCGATGGCGATTTCGTCGCTGATGTACGATGGCGTGCTGGAATCGTTTCCCAAGCTCAAAATCTGCATCTCCCACGGCGGTGGCTATATGCCTTTCTACATGGGCAGAATCGATCGCAACTACCTTGAAAAGGCCAACACCCGCGTCAACATGAGCAAGCCTCCAATCGATTACCTGCGCATGCTTTATTTCGATTCCTGCGTGTACGAACGTGCGGTGCTGCAGCATCTGGTTGACAAAGTGGGGGCGGACCGGGTTCTGCTGGGATCGGATTATCCCGTGGGCGAGACCAAGCCGATCGAGTTTGTAACTGATACCGAGACGCTTTCGACCGCTCAAAAAGAGCGAATCCTGAGCACCAATGCAGCGGCGTTGCTTGGATTGGCAAATTAGCTGATCGGGCAGGGAATGCCTGTCCTCACGACTTGGTCAGCGCCAACGATTTCAGCATGGACGAACATCATGGACCAACGGCTTCTCAACCCAATCTCGACGCGTGAGCTCGAACGCCGCTGGGCAGCGGCGCGCAGGGAAATGGCCGAGCGCAAGATCGATGCGCTGGTCATGCAAAACAACAATGATTGGCTGGGCGGCAATGTCCGCTGGTTTACTGATACGCCGCTGAGCAACGGCTATCCCCGCAGCGTCATCTTCCCGGCCTCCGACCTGATGACCGTGGTCGACATGGGCGCGCGTGGCGCACGTCGCAAGGTCAACGGCGATGACGGGGTCAACCGCGGCGTGGGGGAGACGATCTTCACGCCGGCCTTCACCAGTGTTGCCTACACCGACGAATACCAAGCCGAACTGGTTGCTGAAGAGCTCAAGCGCGGCGGCTACCGCACCATCGGCTGGGTCGGCAGTGGAGCGATGCCGTACAAGTTCGTGGCGCGTGTCGAGCGTGAGCTCCAAGGCAAGGCCAAATTCGTCGATGCGACCGAATTCGTCGACCACCTCAAGGCGATCAAGAGCGACGAGGAAAGAGCGCTGATACGGAAAGCGGCGGAGATGCAGGACGAGATTTTCGACCGCGTACTGAAGAAGATCCGGCCCGGCATGAGCGACAATGACGTGCCCGCGCTAGCGCAATACGAAGGTCGGCTCCTCGGCAGCGAGCAGGGTCTGTTCCTCGGATCGTCGGCGCCGCTCGGCCAGGCGTCGCGCTTCATCGACCGGCACTTGCAGGCGCGTACGCTCAAGCCCGGCGAGCACTTCACCCTGCTGATCGAGAACAACGGTCCCGGCGGCTTCTATACCGAGATCGCCCGCACCATCGTGCTGGGCAAGGCCTCGAACGAGCTGATCGACGGCTTCGAATCAATGAAGGAGGCGCAAGCCAATACCCTACGTCTGCTCAAGCCGGGGGTATCTTGCGCCGAGGTCGCCGAGGGCCACGACGACTATATGCGCAAGCACGGCTTGCCAGCCGAACTTCGCCTCTATTGCCACGGCCAGGGCTACGACCTCGTGGAACGGCCGCTGGTTCGTGCCGACGAGACCATGAATATCCAGGAGAACATGAATCTTGCGGTTCATCCGGGATATGAGACACCGTCCATCTTCGCCGTGATTTGCGACAACTATTTCATCGAGGCCGGCGGCCCCGGTGCGTGCCTGCACAAGACCCCGAAGCAGGTGTTCGAAGTGTGATGGACGCGCCAATGGTTGATTTGTCGTGCCGTTTGGCGCGAACCATGCCGGCGCCCGGCAAGCGCGGTGCCGTTCCCTCGCAACGTTCGATCCCTGTGCTCCTCACCGCAAGCACGCGGGGCCCAGGACTGGATCGCGCATCATGAAGATCGATGTGCTAAGTGTCGGCTCGTTCCCCGAGGCGACGAATGCCGAACTTGCCAGCCGGTTCGCAGTGACGCATCACTTCAACCGGCCCGGGCCCGACGCATTGAGTGCCGAGCTCAAGGGGCGCGTCCGCGCCATCGCCACCGAGGCCAATCGCGGTGCCGACCGTGCGCTGATCGCCGCGCTGCCGAAGCTTGAAGTCATTTCGGTCTTCGGTGTCGGAACCGACTCCGTCGATCTCGATGCCGCGCGTGAGCGCAACATCCCTGTGACCAATACCCCCGACATTCTGACCGCGGAAGTGGCGGACCTCGCGATCGGCCTGATGCTGGCGTCGGCGCGGCAGATCTTGTTTGCCGATCGTTATGTGCGCGACGGGAGTTGGAGGAACAAGGGCCCGATCCCACTAGGGCGCAGCGTCGGCGGCAAGACCATGGGCGTGCTCGGGCTCGGCGGCATCGGCCGCGCGATTGCCGATCGCGGGGGCGCCTTCCGCATGCGCGTGATCTACAGCGGCCCGCGGCGCAAACCCGAAGCCCCTTACGAATATGTGCCGGACGTTGTCGATCTGGCGCGGCAGAGCGATTACCTGCTGGTCGCCTGCAAGGGCGGGTCGGAGACACGTCACCTCGTCTCGGCTGCCGTAATCGATGCCCTGGGCCCGACTGGCACGCTCGTCAATGTTGCGCGCGGCAGCGTAGTCGACGAGCCCGCGCTTATTGCGGCGCTCGCCGACGGCCGTCTGGGATATGCAGCGCTCGACGTGTTCGAGAGCGAGCCTAATCCCTCGCCTGCGCTGCTCCAACTCCCCAATGTGATCGTACAGCCGCATCAAGGCAGCGCCACCGTCGAGACCCGGACCGCGATCGGACAGCTCATGATCGACAACCTCAGCGCCCATTTTGCGCGCAAGCCGTTGCTGACGCCGGTTTAGGCCGTATATCCGGCGCGCAAAGCGGTTGATGATCACGGCGCGACTGCAACACGCACTCCCCACGACGCCTGATTCCGTGAGCCGACCGGACGTAGCAATTGCCGGCCAGAATATGGCGGGTCATTTGGCGGTAAAGCAGCGCGCGCCGTCATTGTTCGCAGAGAGCGAACAGTCCGTTCGAGACGCGGCACGTTATCAACGCCCCTGGCGCTCCTATCTGCCCGAGGTGCGAGCGGCGCAGGCCTTCGGACCGGGTGCTGAGAGTAGCTTGGCACGTGGCGCGTCCCACTTGGGCGCATCCGACTTGCACATCCGCCTTGAGCACATCGAGAATGGAGATAAGCGCTATGAATTCAGCAGCGATGAGGTTCCTGGCCGCGCTTGGGATCGCCAGTGCGCTCGTCATGTCCGTAACAAGCGTATCGTTCGCGCAGCGGAATACCAACTGCATCCCTCACTACGACAGTTCGGGTGCGCAAACGGCGCCGTATTGCTGAAGACCGACAGCGGTTTGCTCACGCGTTCGTGTGCAGCGCCACTAGTTACAAACGGGGCCCGGCTTTCAGGCCGGGCCCCGCTTGTCGTGAGGCGGTCGGCCCTTCCTCATTTACTTTCTGTTTACATTTTGCGGCGGCCGTGCGCGTAAGGAGCGCGATTGTTCTATTTCCGCGAAAGGTCTGTTCGCGGTGTGGCCGGTTATAAAGACCGGCTTTCAACCCATTTCTGCAGTCCAACAAAGTGGATCGACGAGCCGCGGTTACCCTCCGGCCAATCGTTCCTTGGAGCAATTCAATAGGAACAAGTCATGAGCGAGCAAACTTGGTCGCAAGACAGAATCGGCCGCGGCGCGGCTGCGGTCTTGCTCGCGGCTGCGATGCTGATTCCGACGGCGGCCGGAGCGCAGCCCATTGAGGGCAGTTCTACCCGCGGTGCGGCTCATCAAGTCGTCAGCTTTGGAATTCCCGATGAGGGACCGCGGGTCGAAGAATTGGACCCCACCGATGATGGTTTTATCATCATCGAGTGCATCGGCTTCGCGGGGGCCGCTCTCAACGCAAGAGAGCCACAAGGTGGCTTCTGGATGCGAACGGTGGCCGTGCCGCAGTTCCCGCTTGGTCCTTCGGCATGCTCGCCCCAAGAGCATAAGCGGGCGTGAGTCGCCGTGCTTGGCCGCGCCGCGGTCACCGTTTTGTCACGATGATCCCGCTCCAACGTTGATCTTGATTCGAGAAGGCGTTGAGGCGGTTCTCGACGACGCTCGACACTCAAACGTGAGTAAACGTGATCAGGAGCAACTTGATATGGTGAAAATTCCGGAACATGTCGGCCCGGTGCAGATCGGGTGATTGCATGGACCGGATGACCAGCATGACCACCTTCGTGAAGGTGGTCGAGAGCGAAGGCTTCTCCGCGGCTGCGCGGGCGCTCGGCATATCCCCCAGCATGGCGACGACCCACGTTCGGGCGCTTGAGGAGCGGCTCGGAGTGCGACTCCTCAATCGCAGCACCCGTCGCGTGAGCCTGACCGAGGCGGGCCAAATCTACTATGACCGCTGCTTGCAGATTCTCGCGGAAGTGGAGGATGCCGAACGGGTGGCCCAGGCATTGCAATCGACGCCGCGGGGCACGTTGCGCCTCAACACGTCGGTGGCAATTCCGCCGTTCCTCGCTCCCGTGATCGCCGAGTTCGTTACGCTCTATCCCGACGTGTCGATCAACATGACGATGACCGACCGGATGATTGATCTGGTGGAAGAGGGGTTCGATCTCGCGGTCCGAAATATGCTGATTCCGGATTCGAGTCTGATCGTTCGCCGCGTGGCGACTTATCGATTTGTCGTATGTGGAGCACCCGGCTATTTCGCCGCGCGCGGAATGCCGAAACAACCGGCCGACCTGGTGCAGCATAATTGCCTGATCTATTCCCATTCGGCGTGGGGTCACGAATGGCGTTTCGCAGGACCGGACGGCGAGCAGTCGATCAGCGTGTCGGGCAACTTGCAGGCCAACAGCGACAATGCGTTACGCTTAGCCGCCGTTCATGGGCAGGGACTCGCGCTGGCGCCGACCTTTCTGGTCGCCGACGAAATCAAGTCCGGCCGTCTGGTTCCGGTTCTGGGCCGGTTCTTGCAGACCGATCATGCGATCAATGCCATTTACCCTCATCGCCAGCACCTTTCGGCCAAGGTTCGCAGCTTTATCGATCTGCTGGCGAAACACTTTCGTGACGATCCCGCCTGGGCCGACCCGAGCACATCACGCTGGACCGCCGAACACCGCTTGGATGGCGTCCCGGTCGAGCGTCGCCTTGCCGTAGGCGCGGATGCGCCCTCGGCTCCCTTCCGTTGACCGCCCGGTGTAAGGCTCGGCCGTACGGGCCGACGTGAGCGCCCATCGAGGCTTTGCCGCGTCGGGGGATTTCGCTAGCTTGCGGCGTCGAAGGCGGCGGGCGGGGAGGGGCAGCGGGCCATGGCGCAGGCACAAATCGTCATTACAGGCGTGAGCCACCTCTATCGACCGCCCAGTGGGCGGCCGGTGCTCGCACTCGAGGACGTCTCGCTCGATGTTGGCGTCCGCGAGTTCGTCGCGCTGCTGGGACCTTCCGGCTGCGGCAAGTCGACGCTGCTGTATCTCATTGGCGGCTTCCTCCCCACCGAAACCGGCAAGATTCTCGTCGAGGGCACGCCAGTGGGCGCACCGGGTCCCGATCGCGGCATCGTCTTTCAGCATTTTGCGCTGTTTCCATGGAAGACGGTGCGCGCCAACATCCTGTATGGCCTGGAGCGCATGGGGCTTCGCCGTGATGAACGCGAGAAGCGGGCGCAGTCGTTCATCGATCTCGTGGGGCTGGGCGGATTCGAAGACAGCTACCCCTCGCAGCTGTCAGGCGGCATGAGGCAGCGCACTGCGATCGCGCGCACGCTCGCCTTCGATCCGAAGATTCTGCTCATGGACGAGCCTTTCGGCGCGCTCGATGCCCAGACCCGAAGCCTCATGCAATCTGAGCTGTTGAGCATCTGGCAGCGTACCCCGAAGACCGTGATCTTCGTGACCCACGACGTCCAGGAGGCGGTCTATCTCGCCGACCGTGTGGCCGTGATGTCGGCGCGGCCGGGCCGCATCAAGGCAATCGTCGACACGAAATTCGACAAAAGCGACCCCGCCATCTTCAAGAACAAAGGTTTCATCGACAAGGTCGACGAGATCTGGAATCTGGTGCGGATCGAAGCGATCAAGGCCCAGGGGGGCCGGGCATCGTGAGACATCAATCGAGCCGAACTCGCGTGAAGCGACGGCATCGCGCCCGGCGATCTTCCGTTTCCGCTTGCTCGGGGTGCCCCCTATGAAAGCGGCGCTCCTTCGCTATCTTCCGCTTCTGTTGCTCGCACTTGCATGGGAAGTGGGCGCCAGGACCGGGCTCGTGTCCACCCTTGCCTTGCCGCCGTTGAGCACGGTTGCGGCGGCCTGGATCGAGCTCCTCAAGGACGGTGAACTCATCACCAACGGCGCCGCTTCGCTGTGGCGGGCAGGGGCTGGGCTCTTTCTGTCGATTGTGATCGGCGCCACGCTCGGCATCGTCATGGCCTGGTGGCGGCCGGTGAACGTGCTGCTCAGCCCCTTGGTGGAGATGTTCTATCCGATGCCGAAATCGGCGCTGATCCCGGTGACGGTGTTGTGGCTGGGCTTTGGCAACGGCTCGAAAATCCTGCTGATCTTTCTCGGCTGCATGCTGCCGGTGACGCTTGGCGCATTCAATGGCGCGCGCTCGAGCGAGCAGGTGCTCGTATGGTCCGCCCGCAGCATGGGTGCAAATCGGCTGCGGATGTTGTGGGACGTGGTGGTGCCGAGCGCGATGCCCGAACTACTCAATGGCATCCGCACCGCGCTGGCCCTGTCGTTCATCCTGCTCGTCAGCTCCGAATTGATCGCGGCGCGGGAGGGGTTGGGTTATCTCATCGGCTTCCTCGGCGCCAGCGGCACCTATGACGCGATGTTCGCCGTCGTCCTGACGGTTGCGCTGCTGGGGTTCATCGCCGACCGCATCTATCTCGTTCTCATGCAAAGGATGCTGCGGTGGCAGGCGTAGCGGACGACGTGCCGGGAGGGCCCCTGGCTGAATTGGCGGGCGAGCCTCTGCCGCCTGCCTATCGGTGGCTGCGCACGGCGGGCTGGGGCGTTGCGCGCGTGTTTTCAATTCTCGCGCTCGCGGTCGCCTGGGAGGTCGCGGCACGCTCCGGAGCTTTCACGCCATATATGCTCCCGTCACTGAGTGCCGTGCTGGAGCGCATCTGGACCGATTTGATCCATGGCGAGCTCCTCCTCAACACCGGTGTCACGCTCTATCGCGCTTTGACGGGCTTCTTGATCGGCGCTGTTGCCGGCATCGTTCTGGGCATGGCCATTTCCCGCAATGCTTTTGCGAACTGGTTCTTCGATCCGATCATCTCCGTCGGCTTCCCGATGCCGAAGATCGCGTTCCTGCCGGTAGTGATCCTGTGGCTTGGCGTCTACGACCTGTCGAAGATCACGATGATCTCCGTGGAAGCGATCTTCCCCGTCGTCACCGCGACGATCATCGGCATCCGCGGCGTCGAGCGTGAGCTGTTGTGGTCGGCGCGCAACATGGGGGCGGGCGAGCGGGAGTTGTTGTGGCAGATCGCCTTGCCGGCGGCGTTGCCTCAGATCATCACCGGGCTGCAAGTCGCATTGCCGATCGCGCTGATCGTGGCGATTGTCACCGAGATGTTCATGGGCGGATATGGGCTCGGCGGTGCCATGAACACCGCCTCCCGCTTCGCCGATTCGCGCGGCGTCTTTGCAGGCATCGTGGAGATCGCAGTCGTTGGTTATGCCCTGGTCAAGATCATGAGTCTCGTACGCCGCCGTCTGCTGTTATGGCATCAGGAAGCGGTCGCGCCGAGCACCGTGTAGAGGTCAAAACTCGAAGCGAGCAGCGCCTCACCCAACCTTGAGGTTGTCTGCCGATTCCTTGCCGCGGTTGCTCACGACTTCGTATTGGACGATTTGCCCCTCATTGAGGGTGCTCAATCCTGCGCGCTCGACAGCGGAAATGTGCACAAACACATCCTTGCCGCCGCCCTGGGGTTGAATGAATCCGTAGCCCTTGGTCGGATTGAACCACTTCACGGTTCCCGTCGCCATCGTCCGTCTCCTTGCGTTGTGTGCTCGCGTGAGCCACCGGGCGTACCGCCCGATACTGTCGCCCCGAGTTTTGGGAAATGACTTGAGAGCGGCCCAAACCCGGGAGCTGAGCAAGGCAGACCGAAAACCAGGTACCTTCACTTTTACGATTGACGCGGAAATGGGTCAATGTTGTTGGCGTGCAGGCGCCGTCCCTTTGGACGCTCTGGGAATGTCCTTACCCATGTTTCTGTCGTTGGTGCCGTCGCCACCATCGAACCCGGCCGAAAGCAACGCCACCATTTGGAAGTCGGTGCTGTCCAGATGATACGAGCCTCTGCGGCCGCTTGCGTAGACTTTAGCCGCGGCAGCGTGAATCAGGTCGCGATTGGCATCGAAGGCGCCGAGCAGACCGAGCTCGTCGAGCCGCATTCCGGGCTGCACGCGTTTCAAAGCATCCTCGGTGACGAAAAACACAGCTTCCCTTGTGCTGTCATGGCCCCAGAACTGCACGGCACGCCGTGGGGCATCATAGAAACGGGTTTGATTCGGGAAGCTCAGCGCCATTGTTCAGGGGCCTTTCAAACTCGCAGCGTCGCGCGCGGTTTCATGTGAGCGCCTCGAATCGACGAGTCGAGGTGCAAGACGGTAGCATAGATGCGCTGATCGGCGCCGAGGGCGATGGTGTCTTTGTCGCGAAGTACGCGACCTTCAAAAGCATGCAGCCGAGCTCCGTCCGTCGAAGCCCGTCAAGCTATGAAAATAGTTTAGTCAGGGCATATTGCCACGCCTATCCGCGCCGATTTGGGGTAGTCTGGCATCCGTTGATCCATGGGAGGATGAGCGATGCTCTGGAATATGATGTCACAAGGGCGCCAAGCTTTCATCGAGTGGCGCCAGAAGAAGACGCTCCGCGACATGTTGAATGATCCGCGGTCGGCAAAGGGGTGCAGATCGATTGGACAGCTCGAAAAGGGAATTGCCGCCGATCGCGCAACGACGGAGCGCCTGCTCCTCACCATCGGTGCGAGAAGGACGGAAACATCCGAACAATGGACATTGGCTCCGGCCGGGACCGCATGACGCCTGTCTTATTGCCGGGACGCGGCGTCGCGCCGTAGTGGACTAAGGTTGGTGGGGGCGATGGTCCCCACCTTCCGCGTTGCGCCGCGGCGATAACTGCCCGCACTCTATTTGCCGACGGTCCATGATGCGAAGCCGGCGCCGACGAGCGTCTCCGGGCTGGGAAAGTAGTCGATCAATTCGAAACCCTTGCTGCCCGCCGCCGCGTGCGCGATCACCCAGTCGCGGATCTCATGCGCGCCATTGCCGGTGCGGGGGAGTGCATGCGTGAGAAACGCTGCCAGCCGCTCCTCCTGCCCGTCTTCGAAGTGCTTGATGCAGTTGTGATCGAACTCCTCATCGATCCAGCCCATTGTCGACTCCCCGATCGAATGGCTCAGCCCCCCGGTGCCGAGGACGGCGATCCGCAACGGCTCGGGATAGCTCTCGATCGCCCGCCGCAGCAGCCGGCCCCATGCGAGGCAGCGCCGGATGCTTGGCATCGGCTCCTCGAGGTCGTTGACGATCAAGGGCACGATCGGCAGCTGAATATCCACCCCGATGCGCCAGAGCGGGATGCAGGTGCCGTGGTCGAGCTTGAGCCGGTGCGACAGCGCGGGTTCGAAGTCGCCATCGAGCGCGGTTTCAAGCAGATGGCGCCCGAACGCCGCGTGTCCCTTGAGCCGCTGGTGCGGGAACACTTTCTTCATGAACGGCTCGGGCGGCCCGTCGTGCTCTTCACCGATCCCGATGCACACCGCCGGAAGGTTGCTGATGAAGAAATTGACCCAATGATCGGGCGAGATCACGACCAGCAGGTCGGGTCGGCAAGCCTTGAGCCGTCGCCCGATCTCGTCGAACCCGGCTGCAAGCTTGTTGCGATGGCCGGTCGGCATCGTTTCCCAATCGCGCGCGATGATCGGGCCGTGGCTGGCCGCGAAAACTCCGACGAGATCAGCCATGGGCGGCCTCTTTCCGTTGCTGGAGGGCGTGCAAGCGCGCCATGAACTCGGATTCCGGCATGCCGCGGATCTGGAAGTAAAATCGCAGCAGATAGGCGTTGACGCGCGGCGCGATCGTACCGACGTCGTCTTCGAGCAGCGCCTTGCGGATTTCCGGTTTGATTTCATAACGGCCGATGACGGCGGCCATGTCGGAGCGGAACTCCGCGGCCAGCTTCCCATCGTGCTGGAGATCGAAAAACAGCTTGCTCAGCCAGTAGTCCGTCATCGACGTTCCCTTTTGTCCGCCCGTGCCAACTATCCCGCATCCATCTTACAGCGTTTCTCGCCGAAATGGAGGCCGGCTCCCGGCAGGGCGCTTCAGTCGGAGGTGGGGTCCGCAGGAGAAACAACCGTAAACTTGAAGCCGGTGCCTTTCACCTGCTCGACCAGACTGCTCAATTCCGCAGGAGACACTTTTTCGTCGCTGCAAATTATGATCTGGGCATTCTTGTCGTTGTTCGTTGTCGTACCGATCGCGCGCTCCAATCCCGCCCTCTGAACAGGCGAGCCGTTCAGCGTCAGCGTCAGATCGGCCTGCAGATTGAGGTAAAACCGCCGCTCGCCGGAAGCGACCTGTTGCCTGAAGCGCACTGGAACAGTAAGGGTCACGTGGGGGCCGCCGACGCCCTCGGGCGGTGGAGGATACGGATGTCCACGCTTGACCATCGCAAGCGCCTCAGCGTCGAACGCCGGAACGTTCGAGCTTTCCGCGATCTCGCTTGCAATCAGGTTGCCCGCGCGATCGATGAGAAAGGATATCTTGACCAGGCCTTCGCGACATTGCGCGCGCGCGGGAAATGCCATGCTTCGAGTGATGCGGTCGACCATCTGGCTGCGCCACTCGGCGAGTCCCGCGGTCGCGTCCTCGTTCGGGGACGTCATCGGAGGCGCGGCACTGTTCGGACCGGCCGCACCCGCGGGCGCATTTTGGGCCGCGGCCAGATGCGTCGCTGCGATGGAGCAGAAGACCACGGCGGAGAACCCCCGGCTCAACTGCAGGCGTCGCGTGGTGCTTGTTTTCATAGGACATATCCCCCGACCCGATGCGAGGTCCACGCTATCCAGACGTTCGCGATGCCAACGCACGGACGGGCCGAATCGCACGGAGCCGTCGCCGATGCGCCGTTCAGGCGTGCGGAGATCCGTCGAACGCCAGCACGCCGCCGATGCGGCGCTACGCGCCTGTCGAACCGTCCCGCTCGTTACTTCAGCCGCTTCGCCGCCTCTTCGACGATGCTCAGATCGGCTTTGCTCTTGACGTCAAGCGCAGACTTAACGAAGCCGAGGTCGCGCGTCATATCGACGTTCCGCTGTAGTGCCGCCAGATCGGGCAGCATGTTGGGGTCGTGGTAGGCATCACGCTTGGTGAACAGCCAGTCGAAACGCTCGGGGGGCTGTTTGGTGACGCGGCCCGCGATCTCCATGGCTTCCTTGTGGTTCTTGGGATCGAGGTACCAGCGCGTGATCCGCAGCGTGTCCTCCATGAAGTCGACCATGGCGGCGCGGTTCTTGTCGAGGAACGGCTTGCGCGCGGTCCAGACGATCATGTCGGTGACGCCGATCGCATCGCGCTGAATGAACAGCGTACGGCCGATCTTGCGCAGTTCCGGGTCGTAGGAGAACGGAACAACGGCGGGGATCATGTCCACCTTCTTTTCCCCCAGCATGGCGCGCATGGTGGGAAAGGCGGACTCGACGATCGTGTAGTCGCGCTTGTCTTCAAGGCCGAACTTGCGCAGCATCGCGCGCATGGCGACGTCGACCGCGCTGCCGGCGGCATTGGTCATCACCACCTTGCCTTTGAGGTCGTCGACTTTCTTGATAGGCCCGTCCGCGAGCACCATGTATTCCTGCGAATAATAGCCTTCGACCCCATCGCGGAATTCATCGGCGATGATGCGCAGGTCATCCATGCCGGCGTTCTGTATTGCGATGGCGAGCGTGGAATAGGCGAGGTTGGCAACTTCGAGCTCGCCGTTGGCCAGCGCCGTGACCATGGGCGGCGTCCCCGCGAAGCGCACCGGCTCGAGCGTGTAGGATTTGCCGAGATGCTGCGCGAGATCCTTTTTCTCCAGCAGGATCGAGGCCCAGTTGGTGACCGGCGCCACCCAGGATAGGCGGATCTTCACGGGATCGGCGCTCTGTGCGGCGCTTGCACTCAAGAGTGTGGCGGCAGCGACGCTGGCGAACATCAGTTTCAAGATGCGCATGAATTTCCTCCTGGTGAGGGTTTCCCGGCTTTCGTGCCGATTTTGAAGGCAAGTTGCAGAGCGCCGAGGGCCTTGGCAAGGGTGGAGTCGAGGTCGAATTGTCGCCACGAACCGCGCCTCGGGCGATGACCGGGACAGCTAAGGCGAAGCCTCCTCTAGGACGCGGCCCTTGGTCTCGATGGCGAACAGACCTGTGGTCACGGCAGCAATCGCCGCGACGATGGCGAACGTGACGAAGACCGACGGCAAGCCGCCAGCCAGCATCATCCCGACCACGGTGGGCCCGATCATGGAGGCAAACCGAAGCCAGGCGGTGGCCGCCCCGACCCCGAGCGCGCGCACGCGGGTCGGATAGAGTTCTGGAGTGTAGAGGTAGACGCCAATATTGATGGTGCTGATGAAGAAATAAGCGACCGTCATGCAGGCCAGCACCTGTTCCGCAGTGGGGGCAGGGAACAGCGCGAGTGCCGCCAGCGCGATGGCCGCAGCCGCGAATGACAATGCAAACCACAGGCGGCGGCCGACGTGATCGATGGCTAGGGCGCAGATAAGGGTTCCCAAGAGCCCGGCAGCCTGTGTGATCAATCCGTATCGCAGTGAAACGTCCAGCGGCAGCTTGAACACCGTTCGATAGACCGTCGGCAGCCAGATCGAGAGGCCATAGTTGACGAAATACGATGAGAACCAGATCACCCAAACGACCAGCGTGCGCCGTAAGTAGAGCGGGCCGAACAGGTCGGCAAGCGACGCCGGCTTGTCTAACGTGGAGACGACCGGCTTGGGCGGCGGCAACGGCCGACCCGTGGCCTTCTGCGTTTCCGTCTCGATCAGCGTCATCGCGGCTTGCGCCTCGGCATCGCGGCCGCGTACCGCAAGCCAGCGCGGCGATTCCGGCAGCAGACTCCGCAACACCAATGTCAACAGCGCCGGCAGCGCGCCGATGACGAACATGTATTGCCAGCCGAGATGGGGCACGACCCACAAGCCCACCAGGCTTGCCGCGACCAGACCGATCGGGAACACGAGTTCGTAGAGGAGCACGAAGCGGCCGCGACCTTGCGCTTTCGCGAGTTCACTGATGAAGACGGCGGCGACCGGTACCTCACCGCCGAGCCCGATCCCCTGAATGGTGCGGAACACCAAGAGGGAGTTGTAGTCCCAGGCCAGCGCGCAGACGAGGCTCATGATCCCAAACAGCGCGATCGACCAGATCATCGCCGTCATCCTGCCGTAGCGCTCGGCAATCCAGCCGAACAACAGCGCGCCGAGCAGTTGCCCCAGGAAGCCGGCCGAGATCATCAGCCCGATTTGCGGCGGGGTCAATTTCCACAGCGGCACGATGACCGGTAGGATCGATGCGATCGCCAAGGCGTCGAAGGCATCGAAGAAGGTGGCGACGCCAACGATGATGCGCGCCTTGACCTGCCACCAAGAGGTCGGGAGGCGTTCGAGCCGTGCCACGATGTCGTCGACCGACGAACGTCCGCTTGCGGAGTCCATCCCGTCCTCCCGCTTGCTTTTCTTCGTTTCGCCGCGTTAACCGGCTTTGAGTCCTAGAAATCGTACGGCATTGTTGAAGCAGATGTCGGCTCGGACATGATCCGACAGCGCCGCACCATCGATGAAATGCGCGGCTTCCTCCGTCGCCTCGAATGGATAGTCGGCGGCGAACATCACGCGGTCTGGGCCGAGCGCGCTGATGGCGCAGGTCAGCGGTTCCGCCGAGCACATGCCGGAGGTCGTCACCACGAAGTTCTCTTTGATGTATTGCGACGGCGGCTTGGCAAGCTTGACGCCGTAGAGCTTGGCACGGCTGTCGAACCGCCATAGCAGATACGGCAATGTCTCTCCGAGATGGCCGAGAATGAGTTTGGTGCGAGGAAACCGGTCGAAGAGGCCGCCGAACACCAGCCGTAAGGCGTGGGAGCCGGTCTCGAATCCCCATTCCCAGGTGGCGCGCCGCAGCCCGGTGTGTCCGTCCAGGGCGCGGGACGGCGTCACCGGATCGGTAGGGTGGATGTAGATCGCAGCTCCCAGTGCTTGCGCTCGATCCCAGAACGGCTGCAGCGATGGATGGTCGAGATACTGGCCGTTGGTGTGGCCGTTGATCATGGCGCCGCAGAATTTCAGCTCGCGCTGGCAACGCTCGAGCTCATCCGCGGCGGCTCGCGCGTCCTGCATGGGAAGGTGCGCGAAGCCGTAGTAGCGGTCCGGCTGTTTCTCGATTTCGCGTGCCAGGAAATCGTTGGCGTCGCGCGCCTTGCGGCACGCAATCTTGGCGTCCGGCTCGACCTGGACGCCAGGACCGGCCAAGGACAGCACCGAACGCGCGATGCCCGCGCGATCCATTGCCGCGAGCCGTAGCTCACCGAAATCCGAGAGGCGCGCGACCACTTGGCTGTAGATGGCGGGATCGACGTCGCCGACTGTGAGCTTCCAATAGTCTTCAAAGCCAGGACACAGGAAGTGCTCTTCGAGAGCGATCTTCTTGACCATGCTGCTCCTTGGTTGTTCCCCGCCGTTGTTTTCTGTACCGTATTCTGGTTGAAGCGTATCAATGGGTGAGCCAGCCGGCAAGCTCGGCCGGCCGCAAAGGCGGCCTTTTCAGGAGACCGGCGTGCAGAAGCAGGGTGGACCGCGGATGGCCGGCGAAGCGCGCGAAGAGAGGCGTGAGGACAAAAGCCAAGTCCAGGTCATCGCCCGCGCTGCGACGATTCTGCGGGCGCTTGAGGAACAACCGGCCGGCTTGAGCCTCGGTCAGATCGCCCAGCGCGTCGACCTCGCCCGCTCGACGGTGCAACGCATCGTCGCCGCGCTTGCGGCGGAAAAGCTGCTCATCGCTGCTTCGCCGACCGGAAGGGTTCGCCTAGGCCCGGCCATATTGCGGCTGGCGGCGTCGGCACGCACCGACTTCGTCGCGCTTGCGCGCCCGTTTCTGGTCAGGCTCTCGAACGAACTCAACGAGACGGTCGATCTCGCGACCATAAAGAAAGACCATCTCATTTTCGTCGACCAGGTCATCGGGCCGCATCGGCTGCGTGCCGTGTCGGCCGTTGGCGAGGCCTTTCCTCTCTATTGCACGGCGAATGGCAAGGCCTATCTCGCCCAGCTCGACGAGGTCGCGGTCGCGCGGCTGATCGGCACGAGCTTCGAGCGGCGAACTACAAACACGATGACGCGGCTCGACGATCTGCTCAAGGAGCTCAAATCGGTGCGCAAATCCGGGGTGGCGTTTGATCGTGAGGAGCATACGCTCGGGATCTGTGCGGCCGGTGTGGTGATGCGCGACCTGCTCGGCAATGATCTCGCGATTTCGGTGCCGGTGCCGGCGCAGCGTTTCCATGCGCAGGAAAAGCTGATCGCGGAGCGCCTGTTGGCAACGCGGCGATCATTGGAAGAGCATCTCGCAGCTGCGGCGGCATGACGCGTATCGGCGGCTGGCTCGGCCCGGTGCGGATGTTGAACCGACGTGAAACACAGACGTAGCATGATGTGGCTATAGGGAGGAGTTGCGGTGACGAAAAAAATCCGCGGCGTGACATTCGAAGAAAACCTCAAGAACAGCATGGGGCTCGAGTTCTACAATCTCTCCCATCGCTTCGGCTACCAGTCCCCGAACTGGCCCTATTTCGAAGACGTCAAGATCGAGCGCATCCACTATCACGCCAAGTCCGGTGTCTTGTCGCAGCGCATCACGACCAGCATGCACAACACCACCCATATCGATGCGCCCGCGCATGTGGTGCAGGGGACGCCGTTCATCGACGAGGTCCCGCTGCCGCATTTCTTCGGCTCGGGCATCGTCATCTCCATTCCGAAGAAGAAGTGGGAGCAGATCACATACGAGGATCTGGAGAAGGCCGCGGGCAAGGTCGTGCGCCCGCGCGACGTCGTCATCGTCAACACCGGCTGGCACAAGCTCTACGAGGATAGCGAAGACTATTTCTGCCGGGCGCCCGGTTTCGTATCCTCGGCCGGTGAATGGTTCGTCGAGAAGCAGGTGAAGGTGGTCGGCCACGACACCCAGGCCAACGACCATCCGCTCGCCACCGCGATCGGGCCGCAACGCAACGGCCCGCTGCATCCGCACCTCGCCGAGGAATACAAGAAGTGGTCGGGAGGCCGTGACTGGAAGGATGACTTCCCGGAGTGGGAGCCGGTCCACCGCATCCTGTTCAAGAACGGCATCCTTGGCATCGAGAACGTCGGCGGCGACATCGACAAGGTCACCGGCAAGCGCTGCACCTTCGCATTTTTCCCGTGGAACTGGGATCGCGGCGACGGCTGCATCATTCGTCTCGTCGCCATCGCCGACCCCAAGGGCGCCTATCGGATCGAGAAGGGGGAGAAGTTCTGATGATCGTCCGAAAGCTCTCCGAAGCGAAGTCCTACGAAGCTCCCAATCACCGCGACTACAAGTCATTGCGTGTCTTCGGCGCCGAGATGGGTGGCTCGCAGACGCTTGTCTTCGGCATCTCGCATTTCCTGCCGGGTGGCGGCGCGGGCCCGGACGCATCGCCGCCCGAGAAGATCTACTATGTGTTGGCAGGCGAGTTGACGGTGATTGCCGGTGGCAAGGAAACCGTCGTGAAGCAAGGCGACAGTTGCTACATCGGCCCAAATGAGAATCGCGAAATCGTCAACCGCGGCAATGAGGTCTGTACCATCGCGGTTGCCGTCGCGCCGGTGAAATGAGCTGCGGCCGTCATATGGGTGTTCGCGTGTTCGCGGACCTCGAATGATGACGGGTACCAGACGCCGCTCCCGTTAAGGTTCACGCGTCATTCCGGGGCCTCCGGATGACGGATCAAGGTTCGTGCAAATTGCGAGCAATGCGATGTCGGAAGACTTCTTGAAGAACCCGCTTTCTCTCTTCGACGTCAGCGGCAAGACCGCGATCGTCACCGGCGCCACTGGCGCGTTCGGCGCCATGGCGGCGAAGGTCCTCGCTGGTGCCGGCTCCAACGTGGTGCTGTGTGCGAACAACGCGGGCGAGTTGCAGAAGGTCGCCGCCGAGTGCGCAAAGCTCGGCGGGAAGACCGAGGTCGTCGCCAAGCGACCGAGCTCGGAAGCCAATTGCGATGCAATCGTGCAGGCGGCGGTCAAGACGTTCGATCGCCTCGATATCCTCGTGGTCGCGTCCGGACAGAACAAGGTCTCCAAGATCGTTGACCAGAAGCCGGAAGATTTTCTCGATGTCATGGATGCTAACGTCACCCAATCCTGGCTGATGGCACGCGCGGCCGGACGGCAGATGCTCAAGCAGGGCCACGGCGGCAAGGTGATCCTGATGTCGTCGGCGCGCGGGCTGCTTGGTCATCCCGCCGGTTACACCGCCTATTGCGCCTCGAAGTCAGCCGTCGACGGCATCACCAAGGCGCTCGGCTGTGAGTGGGGCGATACCGGCATCACGGTCAACGCGCTCGGGCCGACAGTGTTTCGTTCCCCGCTGACCCAATGGATGTTCGAGGACACCGAGCGCTCGAGGGATGTGCGCAAGGGCTTTCTGACGCGCGTGCCCAAGGGCCGACTCGGCGAAGCCTCCGATCTTGCCGGGCCGCTATTGTTCCTCGCATCCAAGGCGTCGGATTTCTACACCGGCCACGTCCTCTACGCCGACGGCGGCTATACGGCGGGGTGAGCCATGCCGCGCATCGCCGTCATCGGTGCGGGTTTGATGGGCCACGGCATCGCCCAGGTGTTCGCGCTCGCCGGCCACGATGTATCGATCTACGATTCGGTTACGGCGAACCTCGACAGCGCCAAGGCGCGCATTCTCGGCAATCTGCGGGATCTCGGCGACGATCAGTCTGCGGTCGAGCGCGTGCGTCCGACCGCCGACCTGGCCGCCGCAGTGCGCGATGCCGACTATGTCGTCGAGGCTGTGCTCGAAGACCTGACGCTGAAGCAGAAGCTGTTTGGCGAAATCGAACAACACGTGCGACCACAGACCATCCTGGCCAGCAACACGTCGGTGATCCCGATTACCAAGATCATGGAGGATTTGCGCGACCGCTCGCGCGCGCTTGGCACCCATTGGTGGAACCCGCCCTATCTGGTGCCACTGGTCGAGGTCATCGGCACGCAGTGGACGTCGCAACAGGCGATCGACTGGACCATCGCGCTGCATAAAGCAGCGGGTAAGATGCCCGTTCACGTCAAGAAGGACGTACCCGGCTTCGTCGGCAACCGCCTGCAGCACGCATTGTGGCGAGAGGCGATTGCGCTGGTCGAGAACGGCATCTGCGACGCCGAAACCGTCGACACCGTGGTCAAGGCGAGCTTCGGCCGGCGGCTGGCCGTACTGGGCCCGCTCGAGAACGCCGATCTCGTCGGCACCGATTTGACCCTCGCAATCCACAAGACGGTGCTGCCCGATATTGATCAGCGGCCTGGTCCGTCGCCGTATCTCGAAGCACTGGCGGCGAGCGGAAAGCTTGGCTTCAAGTCCGGCGAGGGGTTCCGTAGCTGGAGCGCCGATGAGCAGGCGGCGCTGCGGAGCAAGGTCCTGCAGCATCTTAAGCGGGCGCGCGAGTGACGCCTGAGCAATCCACCAGGGAGGTTTTCAATGACAACCAAAGACGCTTCCGAAATTCAAGCGCTCGGATCACTGCAGGGCGTGAGCCGGCGTGCGCTCGTCAAGGCGGGCATCGGCGCCATCGCCGCACCTGCGGTGCTACGGGCGATCCCGGCCAATGCGCAGAGCCGTGTCATCAAGATCGGACACGTGAGCCCGCGGACCGGTCCGCTCGCCGGCTTCGGCGAGGCCGATGGTTTCGTTCTCGAACAGGTCCGCGGCATTCTCTCCAAGGGATTGCAGAGCGGTGGCCGTACCTATCAGGTCCAGATCATCAGCAAGGACAGCCAGTCCAGCGGTAGCCGCGCTGCCGAAGTCGCATCCGAATTGATCCTCGGCGACAAGGTCGACCTCATCGTCGCCTCCGCAACGCCCGATACGACCAATCCGGTGGCCGACCAGGCCGAGGTCAACGAGGTGCCCTGCATCACCACCAATTGCCCTTGGCAGCCCTACTTTTTCGGACGCAAGGGCGATCCGGCCAAGGGCTTCACCTGGACCTATCACTTCTTCTGGGGTCTCGAGGACGTCATCGGGGCGTTCCTGGCGCTGTGGGATTCAGCTTCGACCAACAAGGTCGTGGGCGGACTCTTCCCCAACGATGCCGACGGCAACGCCTGGGGCGATCCGCAGCGCGGCCTGCCGCCGGCACTGGCTCAGGCGGGTTACAAGCTCACCGATCCCGGCCGCTATCAAGTCATGAACAACGACTTCACGTCGCAGATCTCGGCATTCAAGGCGGTCAATGCCGAGATCGTCACCGGCAACATGATCCCGCCGGACTTCGCCACCTTCTGGTCGCAAGCGGCGCAACAGGGCTTCAAGCCCAAGATTGTCACCATAGGCAAGGCGCTGCTGTTTCCTTCGGTCATCGACTCCCTCGGCGCGCGCGGCAACGGACTCACATCCGAGATCTGGTGGACTCCGAACCATCCGTTCAAATCCGGTCTCACTGGCCAGAGCGCGAAGGAACTTACCGACGCGTATGTCGGCGCCACCAAGCGCCCGTGGACGCAGCCGATCGGCTTTCAACACGCGCTGTTCGAGGTTGCCATCGACGTCCTCAAGCGCACCAAGACGCTGGAGCCCAAGGCAATCCTCGATGCGATCGTGGCGACCGACTACAAGTCCATTGTCGGCCCGGTGAAATGGACGGGCCAGCCCGTGAAGAACGTGACCAAGACTCCGCTCGTCGCCGGGCAGTGGCAGCGCAGCGGAGACAAGTTCGACCTGGTCATCACCACCAATAAGACTGCGCCGGAGATTCCGGTCGGCGGACCGTTGCAGGTGCTGTCGTGAGGTGGCGACCTGTTGTTGCGATGTTCGCCGAGATGTCGTCCCCGCGAAAGCGGGGACCCATGCTGCCCTGAGCGGCTGCTTGTGGAAATGGATCCCCGCCTGCGCGGGGATGACAACCGATGATGCAGCAACGCCTGCGGTCGCACGCCGTTACGCCTGACGACGAGTTATCGCATGGTTGAACGGCCCATGCCCCCCATCCTCGCCTTCGACAAGGTCTCGAAGCGGTTCGGTGCGGTGATTGTGGCGCAAGCAATCGATCTCACGGTTGCCGACGGCGAGGCGCTTGGCATCATCGGACCTAACGGCGCCGGCAAAACCACGCTGTTCGGTATCGCGAGCGGCACCGTACGGCCCGACGCCGGGCGCGTCGTCTTTGCGGGAAGCGACATCACGCGCCTCGCGCCCGAACGCCGCTGCCGGATGGGCATCGGGCGGTCGTTTCAAATTCCACAGCCGTTCAATGGCATGAGCGTGTTCGAGAACTTGGTTGTGGCGGCGGCGTTCGGCGGGGGGCGCAGCGAACGCGACGCCTATCCGCGCTGCGTCGAGCTGCTCCAGCAATGCGGCTTGGCCGACAAGGCGAACAGGCCGGCCGGCCGGCTCACGCTGCTCGATCGCAAGCGGCTCGAACTCGCACGCGCGTTGGCGACCCAGCCGCGGCTGCTTCTTCTCGACGAGGTCGCCGGCGGCCTGACCGAGCACGAATGCACGGCGCTGGTCGATCTGATCCGAAGCATTCATCGCAGCGGCGTCTCGATCGTCTGGATCGAGCATGTCGTGCACGCGCTCGTCGCGGTGGTCGATCGGCTGCTGGTGCTGCACGGTGGGGGCTTCATCGGCGAGGGCGACCCGAAGACCGTGATCAAGTCGGCCGCAGTTCGTGAAATCTACATGGGAATCCCCGCCGATGCCTGAATCACTCCTCGACGTACGGGCACTCGACGCGTTCTATGGCGACTTCCAGGCGCTGTTCGGCGTTTCACTGCGCGTGGCACCGGGCGAGGTGGTCGCCGTCATCGGCGCCAATGGCGCCGGGAAGTCGACGCTGCTCAACTGCATCGCCGGCGCCATCGGGTCGCGTCGTGACGCGATCCTGTTCGACGGTGAGCCGATCGGAGACCAGGCTGCGCATGCTGTGGTCGGGCGCGGCATTGCGCTCGTTCCTGAAGGTCGGCGGTTGTTCGCCTCGCTCTCGGTCGAAGAGAACCTGCTGATCGGCGGCCAGGTCGGTCGGGTGGGACCGTGGAACCTGGCTCGGATCTACGACCTATTCCCGGTGCTCGCGGAACGACGCCAGGTGCCGAGCACGTCTCTGTCGGGCGGCCAGCAGCAAATGGTCGCCATCGGCCGCGCGCTGATGTCCAATCCCAAGCTTCTCCTGTGCGACGAGATCAGTCTCGGGCTTGCGCCCATCGTGGTCCGCGAGGTCTACGCCCGCTTGCCGTCGATCGTCGCGGAAGGCAGCTCGCTCATTATCGTGGAGCAAGACATCGTGCAGGCGCTCAAGGCGGCCAGCCACGTCTACTGCCTGCAGGAGGGCCGCGTGGCGCTCACCGGATCCGCCGGGACGCTGACGCGTGAGGCCATCTCGGCCGCCTATTTCGGAGCGTGATGATGCGACCGGGTTGGAGTCACTGAGAACGTACCGCGATGGAATGGGTCAACATCATCATTCAAGGTGTGCTGATCGGCGGGCTTTACGCCATGTTCGCCGCCGGTCTCGCATTGATCTTCGGCGTGATGCGGCTTGTCAACATCGCCCATGGCGATCTTATCGTGCTCGCGGCTTACATCGCGCTGATGACGACCGACACGCTCGGGCTAAATCCCCTGCTCGCCATTGTCGTCGTTGTGCCGATCATGGCGGCGATCGGCTATGGGCTCCAGCGCGGGCTGCTTAACCGCACCCTCGGCGACGACGTCCTGCCGCCTTTGCTGGTGACCTTCGGGCTCTCCGTCATCATTCAAAACGCGCTGTTGGAGCTGTTCACCGCCGATAGTCGCCGGCTCAAGGCCGGCGCCATCGAGGTTGCCAGCTTTCAGATCGGGGAGGGCATCTGGATCGGCGTCCTTCCCCTGCTGCAATTCGTGGTCGCCATTTCCGTCATCGCCGGCCTGCAGCTCCTGTTCTACCGCACCGCCCTCGGCCGCGCCTTCCGGGCGACGTCGGACGATCAGTCGGTGGCGCAATTGATGGGTCTCGACAATCGCCACATCTTTGCGCTGGCCATGGCGCTGTCGCTTGCGGTCGTCGCGGTCGCCGGCGTCTTTCTTGCCGTGCGCACCAATTTCGACCCCGCGATCGGGCCTGCTCGGCTGATCTTCGGTTTCGAGGCCGTCATCATAGGCGGGCTCGGCAGCATGTGGGGTACACTCGCGGGCGGCATCATCCTCGGCGTGTCGCAGGCGATCGGCGCGCAGATCAATCCGGGCTGGCAGCTGCTGGCGGGGCATCTCGCCTTTCTCGTCATTCTGGCCGTGCGGCCCGAGGGCCTGTTCCCGAAGGTGCAGGGATGAGCGCCGCATTCCACGTCGAGCATGCGAGCCGCTCGAGCCGGATCGGCTTGGCGGGGTTCGCCATCGCTTTGGTTGGGCTCGCCGCGGCCCCGGCCTGGGGCGGCCGGGATGATTTGCGGCTCCTGTCCGAGATCTATGCCTATGTTGCACTCGCAAGCCTCTGGAACCTGCTCGCGGGATACGCCGGGCTGGTCTCGGTCGGCCAGCAGGCCTATGTCGGGCTCGGCGCCTATGTCCTGTTCGGAGCCACCATTCTCTTCGGGATGCCCCCGCTCGTCGCCGTGCCGGTCGCCGGCGTGATCGCGGCCGTGATCTCGCTGCCGGTCGCGGGTCTCATGTTTCGGCTGCGCGGCCACTACTTCGCCATTGGTACCTGGGTCGTCGCCGAGGTCTTCCGGCTCCTCTCGTCGCAGATCTCCGCACTCGGCGGCGGCTCCGGAATCAGCCTGCCCGCCGGGATTGTGACCGCGATGGCCCCGAGCCGGCAGATGCGGGAGTTCCTGATCTATTGGGTCGCGCTGGCACTGGTGGTTGTCGTACTCGCCGCGATCGTGCTGTTGCTGCGCTCGCGCTATGGTCTTGCGCTCACCGCAATTCGTGACAATGAACTGGCCGCGCGATCGAACGGGATCGACGTCACCCGCACCAAGCTCGTCGTCTATGTCCTGACCGCATTCGGCACCGCGATGGTCGGCGCGCTGATCTTTCTGCAGAAATTGCGGATTTCCCCCGATACCGCCTTCAGCGTCAACGATTGGACCGCGTTCGTGATCTTCATCACCGTGATCGGCGGGATCGGACGGGTGGAAGGGCCGATCATCGGTACGGTCGTATTTTTTCTGCTGCGGCAGACACTGGCCGACCTCGGTAGCCTGTATCTCCTGATGCTCGGCGCTGTCGCGATCGCGGTGATGCTGTTTGCACCCAAAGGGATCTGGGGGCTGCTGGTGGAGCGTTTCGGCTGGCAACTGTTGCCGTTGGAACGGCGCTTGCGCCTGACCGCAGATCCCCGCACAAACTAATCCTAAGTCATCTTCGCGAATAGACCGGGAGACACCCATGGCTGCGAAATCCGACAAGGTCATCATCACCTGCGCCATCACCGGCGCTATCCACACTCCCACCATGTCGGACGCCTTGCCGATTACGCCCGATCAGATCGCCGAGCAGGCTATCGCTGCCGCGGAGGCAGGCGCCGCCATCCTCCACCTGCACGCACGCAATCCCGAGGACGGTCGTCCGACTGGCGACCCCGCGATGTTCATGCAGTTTCTTCCGCGCATCAAGCAGGCGACTGACTCCGTGATCAACATCACCACCGGCGGATCGCCCACCATGCCGGTCGAAGAGCGGCTGGCCGGCGTCATGAAGCTATCGCCGGAGATGTGTTCGCTCAACATGGGTTCGATGAATTTCGGGCTCTACCCCATGGTCGCGCGTTACAAGTCGTGGAAGCACGACTGGGAGAAGCCATACCTGCTCGGGACCAACGAGACCATCTTTCGCAACACCTTCGCCGACATCGAGAAGATTTCAAAGCTGATGGGCGAAGGCCACGGCACCAAGTTCGAGCATGAATGCTACGACGTCGGGCATCTCTACAATCTCGCTCACGGTGTCGACAAAGGCTGGTTCAAGCCGCCGATCTTTCTGCAACTCATCTTCGGAATCCTGGGCGGCATCGGGGCCGACATGGAAAACCTGATGTTCATGAAACGCACCGCCGACAAGCTGTTTGGGGACGACTATCAATGGTCGGTGCTGGGCGCCGGCCGCTTCCAGATGCCGTTCGCTACCCAGGCGGTGATGTTGGGGGGCAACGTGCGCGTCGGCCTCGAAGACAGCCTGTTCATCGGCCGCGGCAAGCTCGCCAAGAGCAATGCCGAGCAGGTTGCGAAGGTGCGCCGGCTGATCGAGGAACTCGGCTATCAGGTCGCCACCGCGAAGGAAGCCCGTGAAACGCTCGGGCTGAAGGGACCGGATCGAACGAAGTTTTAGCCTTGATGGAACAGGCGGTCAGCTCTCGTTGTCATCGGCCGCGGGCGGGCGATCCAGCAATCGCCGGGCGGTCCATCGTGCACCAACATGTCCGATGGCTGCGTTTGTGTTTACTGGATGTCCGCTTTCGCGGGCATGACGACCGAATGGATGGAAAAGGCTAAGCCAATGGCCAACGATACAATCGTCGACATCTACTGCCACATCATGCCGGAGAAGTTTTCCGAGCAGATGAGCCGCATTGCGCCCCGCTTGGGAAATATCGCGGCGCGGCTGCGGGGCGTCAAAAAGTTGTTTGACCTCGATGAGCGCTTCCGCGAGATGGATCAGTTCGGCGATTATCGCGAAATCATCTCGCTGCCGAACCCGCCCATCGAGGACCTTGCGGCCGGCGATGTCGGCCTCGAATTGGCACGGATCGGCAATGATGCCATGGCCGAGTTGTGCGCCCGCCACCCCCAGCGCTTCCCGACATTCGTGGCGGCACTATCGATGACGGACGTTGACGGCTCGGTGAGGGAGGCGCGGCGTGCGGTGAAGGAGCTCGGCGCCGGCGGGGTGCAGATTTTCACCAGCGTGGCGGGCCGGCCGCTCGATGATCCCGCATTCGAGCCAATCTTCGCCACGATGGCGGAGTTCGATCTTCCGATCTGGCTGCACCCCGCACGCACCGCCAACATGCCGGATTACCCGTCCGAGCAAAAGTCCCGGTTCGAGATGTGGTGGTGCTTCGGGTGGCCCTACGACACCTCGGTGGCCATGGTGCGGATGGTGTTCGCAGGACTGCTCGACCGCTATCCGGGCCTTAAGATCATCACCCATCATCTCGGCGGAATGATCCCGTATTACGATGGGCGGATCGGCCCCGGCTTGCAGGTGCTCGGCAGCCGTACGAGCGATGAGGACTATTCGAACATTCTGCCTTCGCTCAAACGGCCACATCTGGACTATCTGCACGAGTTCTACGGCGATACCGCCCTGTTCGGCGGTGGAATCCAGGCGGTGCGCTGCGGGCTCGAGTTCTTCGGCGTCGACCACGTCGTGTTCGCGACCGACACCCCGCTCGGTCCGATCGCGCCTACGATCGATACCATCAAGCGGCTCGACATTGCGGCCGGCGATCGACGCAAGATATTCGTAGGCAACGCCGAGCAGCTTCTGAAGATGAAGTTTTCCTGAACTGAGAGGTTGTCATGTCGATGAAAGCGCTGTCGCGCCCCGTGTTCGGCTCCGCCGCCGTGATGCTTCTGCTGGCAGCCTCGAGCGCGATGCTGGCATCGTCCGCTGACGCGGCGGAAAAGCTTCGCGTCGGCAAAGCCGTGCCCGAGGCGTTTTCGTTCGTGCCACTCGATATCGGCATCAAGAAGGGATTTTTCGCCAGGAACGGCCTCGACATCGAATCGATCGCCTTCGCTGGCGACGCTCGTATGCAGCAGGCGATGGCGTCCGACAGTCTCGACATCGCGCTCGGTTCCGGCCCGGCGATGGCGTTCATCGTCAAGGGCTCGCCCATTAAGGGCGTAGCAGCCATGGCCGGACCGCCGCTATTGTTGGCCATCGTCGTGCGGCCGGATGGTCCGAAGACCGTCGCCGATCTCAAGGGCAAGAAGATCAGCGTATCGACTGCCGGCTCGTTGACTTATTGGCTGGTGAGCGAAACGTCGCGGCGGCAGGGCTGGGGGCCGAAAGGCATCGAGATCGCGCCCATGGGCGCCATGCCGGGACAGATCGCGGCGATCAAGCGCGGCGACATCGATGGCACCATCATGGACATAGGAAATGCCTTTGAGCTCGAGAAGCGGGGCGAAGGCCGTATTCTGGTTCGCTTCACCGATATCAAGGATTTCCATATCCACGTGATATTCGCCGCCGACAAGCTCATCGCCGAACGTCCGGAGGCGCTTCGCGCATTTCTGCGGAGTTGGTTCGAGACCATCGATTTCATGCGCAAGAACAAGGCGGAAACCGTGGCCATCGCCAAGGAGGTCACGAACAAGGATGAGGACATCACGTCACGTGTCTACGACGAGCTGATGCCGATGTTCTCCGACGACGGAAAATTCAGTCCCGGCGCGCTCGCCACGCTCGCAAAGTCATACGTCGAGCTGCAACTGCTGCCGTCGGAGCCTGACCCGGCGAAACTCCAAACCGAAGCGTTCCTGCCCACGAAGTGACGCGTCCATGTCGGCGGCCCGCAGGCTCTACGGCTTGATCGATTCCTTTGCCCGGTCGACCGTCGCCTTCGGTGTGGCGTAAAGCTGCTCCACGAGCCGCTGCACTCTCTCGCCCGATGACGGCTCCACGTCGATGCGTGTGCGTTCTGTGTCGGCAAGGAATTCCTTGTCCTGCATGGTCGCACTGAAAGCATCGCGCAGGATTTTGATCGGCTCTGCCGCCACGCCAGGGGGTGCGAGGTAAGGACGGCCGAAGACCTGTTGGCTGATGATCAATTCGACCGCCTTCTTGTCGCCTTCGCTCTTGATGAATTTCCAGATTTGCGGGACACCGAGTGCGGTCAGCTCGGCCTCCGGCTCAAGATTGATCTGGGCAAGAATGTTGGCGGTCTTGCTGCGGATCCAGTCCGGACGTTGTGATTTCAGACTTGCCCAGTCGAGACCGCACATGCCGTCGACCTCGCCCCGCTCCATGGCGAGAAAAATGTCGGCGGTGCCCTTGTAGCCGGCGACCAGGTCGAACATCGCTCCCGTCGTCCTCTTGTGCATATTGACGTAATCGCGGGTAGACCCGCCTGCCGCGCTCGCGCCCATGATCGCCTTGTGCTGGAGGGCGTCATCGAAGCTCTTGATCCTGGAGCGCTCGTGGCTGATACAGACCCGCGTCGCGTTGTCGGCGCTGCCGAGATATTGAAACTTGGTCGGGTCATACAGCGCCTGTGCGCGCTCATCGAGCAGCGGACCCATGATGGCGCCGGGAAAGACTGCGCCGATCACTGATCCGTCCTTGGGGGCGACGCCATAAAGGAAGGATGCGGCCCGTCCGCTGCCGGCACCCGGTTGGTTCTTGGTAACAATGGTCGGGCTGCCAGGGATGAAGCGGTGAAGATGTCGCGCGAGTACGCGGGCATAGATGTCGTAGCCGCCCCCGACGTCCCCGCCGATGAGAAAATCAATGGTCTTGCCGGTATAGAAATCCGCGGGCGCCGCCGGCGTCGTCGTCAGACAGGCGGCCAGCGCGGACACGGTAACGGCAAGACCAGCGCGTGATCGCACAGGCCGAGCGGCCATTCCAAGCTCCGTCGGTTCCTCGTGCCTTGGGTATTGTTGTCATTTCCCAAGGACCGTCATTCCAGAAGTCGTCATTCTACAGGAAACGGGAAGGCGCGAGATGCGGCCAATACGCCGCCCGCGATTGCTCAAGCCGGGCGCCGTCCCGACATGCCGAACGCGACGGTGGCGATGGCGAGGATCGCGCAGCCCGCGATGTAGAGGAACACCGCGCGAGGATGCCCATGATCGAGCAGCTGCGCGAAAATCAAGGGCGCTACCATGCCGCCGATATGAAAGCCGGTGGTCACGAAGCCGAATACCTTGCCGAACGAGCCGGGCGGCGTGACCGAACGCACGATCATGTCGCGCGACGGCATGGTCAGGCCGCTCGCGAAGCCGCTCAGCGACACGATCAGGACCAGCAACAGCGCGCCAGGATCCACAAAGCCGATGAGCGTGCTGACCGCGCCGGTCACCAGCAACCCGGCAGCCGTCACGACGTTGTGGTGGGCGGTGCGGGTGGCGAGCGTGCCTCCGACCAGTACTCCGATCGCACTCATGGCCAGCAGGCCGGTGAGCGCGGTATTGGCCAGCGCGGGCGGCGTCCCGTAGAGCGCACCCAGCCCTACCACCAGATATTGGTTGAGACCGCCGCCGACCATCGCCAGCAGCACGAAGAAGACGAGATTAAGCAGGATCGGCGACGACAGCAGGAGGCGCCAGCCGTCGGTGGCCCCGTCCGGCGGCTCGTTCCCGCGCGGCTTCGACGCATGCGCGCTGCGGTGACGCGGCGGCTCACCCTGCAACGCGAGAATAAGCGCTGCAACGATCCCGAGCACTGCGGCACAGACAAAGGCGCCGCGCCATCCCACCAGGCTCTGCATGAACAGAAGTGTGCCGGGCGCGACGGCGGAGCCGATCATTCCGGAGCAGGTGTGGAAGGAGAAGACTTGCGGGATACGTTGCGGGGTGACGCGTTCGGACAGCAGCGCGTAGTCGGCGGGATGATACACGGTGTTGGCGAGCCCCATCACGGCGAACATCGCGATGAACACCCAGAACGAATCGACGAGGCCCGCCACCGCCACTGCCGCCGATCCCAACAGCAAACCGCCGATCAGATTGAGTCGCGCTCCGAAGTGGTCGACAAAAAAACCGACCGGCGTTTGCAGGACCGCGGACACCACGCCGAAAGCGGCGAGCGCGAGGCTCAGCTCGGTATAAGTCACGCCGTAGTCGTCCTTGATGAAGACGAATAGCGGGGCGAGCAGCATCATGTAGTAGTGGCTGACGAAGTGGGCGATACACACGCCGGCAATAAGCTTGTCTTCGCGCGCGCGCGTAGGAACGAAAATTTCGGCGGCCTGGGTCATTATATCGTTTTGTTCAGAGAGGCGCGATCAGGCCGCGCGCGCGGCCTTGGCATCTTGAATGGCACGCCAGACGCGGTAGG
>Ga0207691_10000816_pt1 | contig 31043 bp, 28 predicted proteins | sample KBSM13metaG_FD_184327 | JGI IMG/M metagenome (GOLD analysis project Ga0207691, IMG submission 184327) | Miscanthus rhizosphere microbial communities from Kellogg Biological Station, Michigan, USA - KBS M1-3 metaG (SPAdes) (version 2) | ecosystem: Host-associated > Plants > Roots > Rhizosphere >...
TGTGGTCAAGAACGCTCTAAAGGGCTTTGTCGAAGCGATTTATTATATTTATGCGAACAAAAAGGAAGCGCAGCGCGTCTTCGCGAAGTATATGCGCACCAACGATCCGGAAGTTCTCGAGGATTCTTACAATGGCTACATCCATTCGATCCCGAAAAAACCTTATCCGACTTTAAAAGGTATTCAGTTCATGCTTGATATGCTCGCCGAAAAGATGCCCCAGGCGAAAAGCGCCAAGCCTGAGCAGTTCGTTGACTTGAGCTTTCTGCAGGAGCTGGAGAAGGAAAATTTTTTCAACGAGATGGCGAAACGGTATCCAACCAAATAAAAGACTGGAGTGACGGAGTGACGGAGTATTGGGTCGGCGACGAAACCAACACTCCAGTACTCCAATACTCCAACAACTTAACCCAGGAGGCAGAACCATGGCACGAAAGATCATCCAACCGAAGTCTCTGAACGACCCTCGGCCGCGCTACAGCCAGGCTATTCTCAACCAAGGCGGCAAGCTCCTGTTCATCGCTGGACAGACCGCTTCTGATCAGGCCGGCAACGTGGTCGGTAAAGGCGATATCAAAGCGCAGACCGAGCAGGTTTACGCCAATCTCAAAGCAGTGCTGAAAGCCGCGGGCGGGAGCATCGATGACCTCGTAATGACCACGACATACATTGTGGACCGCGAGTACCGCGAGGGTTACAACGAGGTGCGACAACAGCAATACAAGAAAAACCCGCCGACGAGCACGCTCGTGATCGTCAAGGGACTGGCTCATCCCGATTATCTGATCGAAATTGCCGGGATCGCGGTCATCTCGAAGTGAAGGTCACTGTTCTCGACGATTATCAACGCGCGTTTGACTCGACAGACGCGATCAAGCGCTTGCGCGAAAAAGCCGAAGTTCAGATCCTCACCGAGAAACTTCCATCCCACGCAGCGCTGGCTGAGGCTCTGCGCGGCTCGCAAGCGCTCATTCCGGTACGCGAACGCACCAAATTTACCGCATCGCTGTTAGAACAGCTGCCGGGTCTCGAATATATTTCCCAAACCGGCAACCACGTTTACCATGTAGATATGGAAGCAGCGACGCGTCGCGGCATCGTCGTCAGCTTGGCTCCCGGCGGCAACAGCACAACGGAATTGGCGTTTGGTCTGATGCTTGCGGTAATGCGCCGCCTTCCTCAGAGTGATGCGGCGATGCGGCGCGGCGAGTGGCCTCTCGTCCTGGGACGTGTGCTCAAGGGAAAAACTCTCGGAATTTTAGGCTTAGGGAAAATTGGCACGGAGGTCGCCGGCATCGCGCGGGCCTTCGGTATGCAAGTGATCGCCTGGGGCCCGACCTTGACCCAGGAGCGCGCCACCAAATCGGGTGCCACCTTTCTGGCTCTCGAAGAGGTGCTCAAAACCGCTGATGTGATTTCGATTCATCTCGCGCTTTCGGAGCAGAGCCAAGATCTGCTAAACGAAGCGCGTCTGCGGCTAATGAAAAAATCAGCCTATCTCGTCAATACGGCGCGTGGCGCCATTGTCGACGAAGTTGCGCTGGTCAAAATACTGAAAGCTAAAGCGATTGCCGGAGCCGCGTTGGACGTTTTTCTCGAAGAGCCGCTCCCGAAGGATCATCCGCTGCTCGAGCTCGACAATGTCGTGCTGACACCGCACTTGGGATGGCCGACGGATTCCGGCTTCGCAGGCTTCGCCGAGAATGCAGTGACAAACATTCTCGACTATATGGAAGGCAAACTGACTCGCGCGCTCAATCCCCAAGCGCTGCAGCACCGCGCTAAACGTTGAGCCTGACTCGGCACTCCGCTCGATTCGCGATGGTCAGCCGGCGCGAAGCTTGCTCCGAAAAAAAACCTTATTGTCTTGATCGACGAATTCGAGCAACGCTTTTCCCGGTTCGTTCTTTGGATCAACCGTGATCTTGCCGAAATTGAAGTTCTCGGCCAGGAAAAATTCAAATCGGCGCGCCGTCCCGTTCGTGATTCTGTTGAGTGGAGCCCCAAGCGGGCCGGCGGTGATGTCCTTGATGCCGCCGCTCTTGGGAATATTTGTGACCGCGGCGTAATGCATGTCGGCGCTTAAAAACACCACGCCGCGAATGTTTCGGTCGTTGATGTAGCGCAAGATTTGTTGCCTTTCCTTTGGAAAACCCTCCCAGCGATCGCTGTCCCCGCCGGCCATGGTCACGCTCGTCGCAATGAATTTAAACAGCGCCGAGGATTTGCCGATTCCATCGAGGAGCCAGTCCTTTTGCGCATCCCCCAACATTGTGCCCTTCTTCAGGTTTCGATACTGGCGCGTATCGAGGATGAAAAGCTCGACGTTTTTACCCCATCTGAAAGAACGATAAATGCGTGTAGGGTCCCCGGACACCCGACGAATGGGCCAGTAATCCAGAAACGCACGTTGCCCGATCGGCGCAAGCGGATTTCCCGGCAAATAGTTATCAGCGACCTCATGATCGTCCCAGGTGACATAAACACTGGTCTGATTGAAACAATATTGAGTTGAGAGATCATCCCGGTTGGTCCGGTATTTCTGCCAAAATTCCTCAAGCCGATGGGCGGTTCCATTTCGATCCGCATAGATCGTATCGCCTAGGTGGAGGAAAAAGTCCGGCCGCTGCGCTCGCACCGCATTCATGATCAAAAACGGCCGGTAACTTTCACGAGTGTCGCCACTAAAGCAAAAAACTACCTTGGCGTCAGCGCTCGGCGCGGCCGCAGTAACAAAGGTTCCGACGGTCCCGGGCTTTTTTCCCAGAACCGCGGCGCGATAATAATAACGCGTCGCCGGCTGCAAACTATCGAGCGAAAGCGTCGCCGTGTAGTCCGACTTAGGATCGACAGGAACAGGCTTCGTCGTCTTGTAGTCGATTGTCATATAGTAATCTTTTGCATACTGCACAGCGACTTCACTGCCAGGCTCGGCTCGCAACCAAACCATCGCACTGGTATCGGTCACATCTCCGGAAAGACTCCAGAGCGATAAACCGGTGCTCCGATCGATCGAGGTGATCGCAGGGCTGCAGCCGAAAAGCGATGGCACTACGAGACCCGCGCCAGCGGCGATTTTCAAAAACTCTCTTCGCTTCATTTAACGACTAGCTGTGAAACTTATTCCAGGCTATTTCGCAGAGCCAACCGGCGAGAAAAGGAAAGAAGAAGCTCACGGCAAACCTGACGGCAACTATCTTCGGACCGAGGAACGGAATTTCCCACATTATAATTCGTTGCAATCCAAATAGCGACCAAGCCGTCAAATAGGCCACCAACGGTCCGACGCCAACTCCCATTTTGTAGAAGGAAGCGATGATCGGAAAATGGGTCATCGGGCCGCCGGGGGTGACGCCGCCCAGAGTCATGCCGACGAGAATACCGCGAAAACCCGAACCGTGCCCCATCCAGCGAACGATCAGTTCCTGAGGGACAATCGCCTGAAACATCCCTGCCAATAAAAAGGCCGCGATCATTCTCGGGGTAATTTCCACGATTAGAGAGCCGGTGGCGCTAAGTCCGTGCTGGGCGGCTTCAGGTGATTTGAAATAAACCACCGTGAGCATGGCCAATGCCGCCGTCATCATGACGACTGTCGATGTGTCCATAGATCTCCTGAAAAGAACTTGAGATAACTTATTCATGACGATTGTAAACGCTCCGGGGCACGTGCACGGCAGTAACCAAGAGCAGCGATATTTTCGTCGACGAGGATAAGCCTGCAAATACACCAGGCTCAAATAGTATCCGCCGTTAGGGTTTGACGATGAGGGACGATGGCTCTTCTTCCTGTTTGGCCTTTTCTTGGGATAGCAAGACCGCGAAGCTTTTCTGTACGAGCCCGGTCAAAAACGAGACGTCCAATGGCCCCGGATCTCCCTCGCCGACTTGGAGCGCGACCGCCAATGAAAGTTTGGCGACCTCGGCCCGGCGAGTCTCGGCAAAATAGAGCGCCATGTCTTCCATGCGCCGTTTGAAGGCGCGGCCGTTTTCACCGGAACAAAGCATCTTTACTGCCTCGCGCACGATGGCGTTCATACGCTCTTCTTTTTGCAGCGGATTGAGCACCAGTCGACTCGTCTGCGCTTCTTGAATTTGTGTAAGAAATTGCTGGATCCAGTCATCGGTCACGACCCAGTAGCGCAGCTCCGGCTCATCCAAGAGCCGCCGTGACTGTTCGCGCCATGGACCTTCCCGGGCCTCTGCGGCATCGATTTTCTGGTAAATAGGATGGATTTGTTCCTTCGGCTTTTCGGCGCCAATGATCGAGCGCAGCTCGTGGAACTTTTCCAATCCGTCTTGGCCGCGTGCCTTGCCTTTTTCGTACGCCTCGTAAATAGCCCAATCGGCGAATTCCCAAGGAATCGAAACCATGCTGATGCTGTGTTGTTGCTGAAGCCCGTGAAACATGTCGCGCATCTCCTTCCGGCGCAGATGAGCCCCGCCGATGCGCAACAAGCCGTCTCGATCATGCAGCATGGCCTGGATCACTTGTAGTCCGTGCCCAGGCTGTGCCTTGGCCAACCAAATCAATCGGCCACCGCCACCATCGACGGCTGACATGTAGGCTTCGGTGTCCGGCTCGTGAGTGAACAACGGTGCCGGAGCCGCTCGATGCCCCGCGCTCTCTCGCGCTACCTTAAGTCCGCGTTGTGATAATTTGAAAAGCGCCCGCTTGATTTCCTTCTTGTAGTCTTTGTCGGTGGTCTTGCGATCAATCTCGTCGAGAGCGTCAAGCGCCGCACGATCGACAATTTTTCCCAATGAATAGATCGCCGCAAGATCTCGCTCTCGTCCGATACCGAATTGACTCTTGAGCGCGCGCGCCTGTGCCGCGGCGTCGCCGTCCGAAGTCACGCCCGCTTTGGCGAGTTCGTCGAGGCCGCGCTTCAGGGTCTCGTCAAGATTTTTTTTCTTTGCCAAGTCGGGATCCGATTGTGTATGAGCGCAGTGTGGTGCGCCTCTCACCGGTCTAGAGCTTCGTCAGATCCGAAATCTTTCCCGCCCTGCCGGCGTGAGCAAAGTTCGGCCACTCTTCGACCTGCGCATCGTGATAATTCTCGCGGTACCACTTGGCAATTTCACCCGCCGGCGCGAACCACACTTTTCCATGGCTTTTCGCGTAGCGAATGAATTCGCGCAACAGTAATGCGCGAAAAGGCCGCCCGCCGACAAACGGATGATTGCCCCACATCATGAACTTCGGATCTCTCTCTCCTTCTTCGTAAAGGCAATCAAAACAATCCTTCCACATCTGCAACAGATCCCGCGGCGTCCTGCCGGCGCGTTGATAACTCGAGTAGTCGTTCAGATCCTGAAAATAAGACAGCACCGTTAATTCTTGTTTTTTGATTTTGAGCGTATAGGGCGTCTCTTGATGCTGCGGATCCATCCAATAGGTATAGCCCAGCTCCAGAATGATTTCCGCTGTTGACGCACTCGGCGCCACGCCAGTGGAAAGATAACCTACGGGGGCCTTGCCAATGACTTGTTTCACCGCCTCGACGGTTTTCTTGAGGTCTCTTTTCTCCTGGTCACGCTTTTTCATGTAGCTGTAGTCGTGGATCCAGGTTTCCGTACCAACTTCGTGTCCTTGTTCGGCAATTTCTTTGAAGATCTCAGAATAATTGTGCACTGTGATACCGGTCGGGAAAAAGCTCGTCTGGATCTTTTCGCTCTCGAATATTTCCAACATTCGATAGATCCCGACCCGTTCACCGAACTCGCGATCTGTAATGATCGCGAGATTTCGTTTCGTCAGCGCGTTGCGTGGAAAACTGCGCCGATTCTCTTGCTGTAGTGTCTTGGGCCCGCCGAGATCCTCCGGCCAAGTTTCGAAGGCGACGCACGGCGTGATCGCGATGCGTGCGCCATCGGGCCATTTGATCGGTTGTCTCTTCGGTCTAACCTTCATCCTGCCTCCTGCTGAAAAATTTCTCTACTCATGCCACAGTTCAAAGGGGTTTCCAAATCGAGTGACGTGCGCGCGTCATTGCCGGTTTGACTTCGGACAAGATCGCCGTCGCTGCCACCTTGACTTGCGTCAGGATGCCGGCTAATTGACTCTATGAATCTTATCGAGGAGGATGGGTTATGGCTGATGCGAAAATGATCGAGAGCCGCGTCGATAACGGGATCGCCGTCTTGGAAATCAATCGACCGCCCGTCAACAGTTACACGACGGAATTGCTGAAGGAATTCGATGCGGCGATTTTGGATGCTCGTTTCAACGACGACGTGCATGCGATTGTGATCACCGGAAAAGTGGAAAAGTTTTTTTCCGCCGGCGCCGACATCAACATGCTCTCAAAACAGTCACTCGGTTTCAAAAACAACTTCGCACTGCACGGCCATGAAGTCCTGATGCGCTTGGAAAATACACCGAAGATCGTCATTGCGGCAATCAATGGCCATGCGGTCGGCGGCGGCTTGGAGATCGCGATGGCATGCGACATCCGCATCGCAAAAAAAGAAGGCGGCCGCTGCGGCCTTGCGGAAATTAATCTCGGCGTGATGCCGGGAATGGGTGGAACCCAACGGTTACCGAGGCTGGTTGGCAAGGCCCGCGCGATGGAACTCTGCGCCACCGGCAAAACGATCGCTTTCGAAGAAGCGCTCGAGATGGGCTTGATCCATTATATCTATGAGAAGGACCATTTCATGGACGAGGTCCTGGATTACGCGCGGCAGTTCGTCGTGCCGAACAAAAGCAGCCTGGCTGTCGGCAAGGTGAAACGCGCCATTCAAACCGGACTCGAGCTCTCGTTGCCCGACGGACTGGCCTTCGAGCGCGAACTGCTGGCACAGACCTTCGGCAGCGAAGACGGCCAGGAAGGCGTCAAGGCTTATCTCGAAAAACGCACCGCCCAGTTCAAGGGAAAGTAAGCGGCAATCTAGTGAATTAGGGGTTAGTGACTTAGCAGACACGGAGTCACCCCGTCACTAACTCACGAAATCACTATTCACTAACTCACTATCGGAGGTTTGCTCATGGCCAAGATGTTTATCGGCGGCGAATCCGTCGATTCGGTAACCAGGAACACCGCTGAAGTTCGCAATCCCGCGACCGGTGCAACCGTCGACACGGTCCCCCAGGGAAACGACAAGGACGTTCAGCAGGCGATCCAGGCTGCCGAAGAAGCGTTCAAAGTGTGGTCGGATGTCTCACCGGAAGATCGCGGTGTCGCACTGATGAATGCCGGCGAGTTGATCAAGAAGAACAGCGGCGAGATCGCTCAGTTGCTTACGCAGGAACAAGGAAAGACCCTTTTCGAAGCCGGGTTGGAAATTCACCATCTCGTGCATGGCTTGGAATTTTATGCCGGACTCGCTTCCAAGGTACGCGGCTCCCATGTGCCGCTGCCGCAAAAGGGTGCTTACGGCATGGTCGTACGCCAACCGATCGGGGTTTGCGGCGGTATTGTGCCGTGGAATTTTCCCTTAACGCTGATGGGAACTAAGCTCGGCCCCGCGCTCGCGGCCGGCAATACGATCATCATCAAACCGGCGAGTACCACGCCGTTGGCAACCATTAGAGTTATTGAGCTTATCGCTCAAGCGACCTTCGGCGAGGGCAAAGCGCAAAAAACTTTGCCGAAGGGTACCGTAAACATCGTGACCGGCCCGGGCGGCAGCGTCGGTGAGGAACTTTTGCGTAACCCGCGCATTCGCCGCATCGCGTTCACCGGCTCGACACCGGTGGGTCGTCATGTCATGGAAGTCGCCGGACGTGAAATCAAACGCGTCACATTGGAGCTCGGCGGCAGCGATCCCATGATCGTCATGGAGGATGCCAATCTCGATCTGGCTGTAAAAATGGCCGATGTCGGTCGGTATTTTAACTGCGGCCAGATGTGCCTTGGCGTCAAGCGGCTGTTTCTGCAGGATTCGATCGCGGATAATTTCCTTGGCGGTTTAGTGGAAATACTCAAAAAGAAAACCGTTGGCAACGGCGGCAACAAAGAAACCCGCATGGGCCCGATTCATCTCGGTTCGCAACGGCAGGAAGTGGAAGAGCAAGTTGAAGATGCGAAGAGTCGCGGCGCGAAAGTGCTTTTCGGCGGCGAACGACCCAAGGGCGGCGACTTCGATAATGGCTTTTACTATCTCCCGACACTAATGAGCAATGTGCCCGACGATGCACGGATGACCAAAGAAGAGGTTTTTGGCCCCGCGCTGCCGGCCTATACTTTCAAGACCCTCGACGAAGCCCTCGAAAAGGCCAATGCGTCGGAATTCGGCCTGGGGTCTTCGATCTGGACGCGAAATTTGCTGCACGCCAACAAAGCGATCGAAAAGCTTCAGGCGGGGAACGTCTGGGTGAACTCGCTCCACTACGGCTATGACGAGCTTCCGTTCGGCGGAGTGAAATCCAGCGGCGTCGGCCGGGAACATGGTCCCGAGGCGTTGGACTATTATCTCGAACCCAAGGGTGTCGTCGTCGTCAATGTTTGAGGCGACCATTGCAGGGGCGGACCGATGTGTCTGCCTCTGATAACGGGCGATCACTCGAATCGTCCCGACAAAATCTAATTCGGTTGACAATCGAGTCTCGGTTCAACTAGCTTAAATTCATATCGAGTCCCAGCGGAGGTGCTCATGTTTGCACAAATGCGGCATATGGCGATCGTTACCAGCAATGCGAATACCGAAGGCGATTTTTATCACGATGTTTTTCAGATGCGCAGATCGAGTCTGCAACGCGCAGGGGGAGCAGTGGTGGTCGGCGATGGCTACGTGGGCTTAAATCTGAACCCGAGGGCGCCCGGGCGTCAGGCCGGCTTCGATCACTTCGGTTTCGAGGTGCAGGATGTCGAGTTGGTTTATTCCCGTATGAAAGAAAAATATCCAAAAATTCAGGTACTCAAACGTCCCAGTAACCGGCCGTTTGCCGGCATCAGCACGCATGATCCAGCAGGAAATGTCTTCGATCTGTCGCAGTTGAATATGGATAATCGCCGCGACCTTTACACCGACAAAGTCGAGGAGCGCAAACGGCGCATCGGTCATTTCGCATTGCGCTGTGTCGAGCCCGAACAATGCGCAGAATTCTATCGCGAAGTGTTCGAGTTAACGGAAATGGAGAAGCCTTCCGGCGATCGCAACCACTATCTATCGGACGGCAGGGTCACTCTCGCGATTATGCCGTGGAAGATCTCAGATTTTTACGGCTCAGGAATCGAACGCCCGGCCCTCGATCATATCGGATTCAAAGTGGAAAGTATGGCCGCGTTCAAAGCTGACCTGGAAAAGAGCGCCCATCTGCTTCCCCAGGAAGATCGCCCGGAGAAAAATCCCGAGCGTGAAGTTAGACAGAAACTTCTTGCCACCTGCTGCTTCGGCCAACTCCAGCTGGCTGATCCTGACGGCGTCTTGATCGACGTCTCGGAAAACTAAACCGGTAGGAGTGAGGGGTAAGAAGTGAATGGAATCCGATTTCACTCTTCACTCCTCACTCTTCACGGCTCCTCGGTGTTTGCTCCATCGGCCGACCGCCAAACCGATCGCGATTAGACCGATAAAATATCCGAACGCCGGAATCATCGCCTTGGTCGGGGGCTCCAAGGCGGTGGCGGCAACAACCTTCTCGCTGCGGATCGGCGGTCTTCCCGGTTTTTCGCCAACGGCCACCAGGCGGTACTCTGCACCGTCGGTGAACTGAAAATTCATCGTGAACTCCCCCGGGACCGGAATTCTTTCGAGCTCAAAAACTGTTTTGCCTTTTTCCAAGTGAACGATTGCGAGGGAGAGCAAAACCCTCGACGACACTGGGCCGCCGTGATCGTCAAATCGCCACCGCACGAGCGTCGGTCGGCCGACTGTTGCTGGTGCTACTTCCAATACGGCGTTTGCATCGTATTCCCTGGAGCTACTATCGGCCCGAGCTCCGGACGCCGAGAGCAGCGCGAGCAGGATGATTACGGATTCCTTTGGCGCAACGGTGAATACCCTTCCCGCAATAAAGCCGAGACAAAACAGACCAGCCGAAAACGCCGCCAACGCGCCCCACTTCTTTTCATTCTCACGCACATGGAACGTAAATTCTTTGCTCGCTTTGCGGCCGTCGGCCGTGCTGACATTGACTGCGAGCCGATACTCGCCCCGGATCGGTAAAAGATATTTCCAGTCGGCGCGACCTTGCCGCAAATCGAGCTGCATCTCCTGCAGCCGCGTACCTTCAACCCAGGGAAAATCGGTGGAAAAGAAAACGCCGGAGCGCGGAGCATCGAGTCGCACTGCGACGGATCCTTCCTTCAGCGGCCGCCCGTTGGCGTCGGTCACGAGCAGCGACATGCTCGCCGGATCAGCGTAGGGACGAAGCCGTTCGAACCCCGGTGTGGTTTTAAAATAGACGTTGAGCTCGTCAGCCCAAACGGACGGGACTAAGAGCGAGAGAGCGAATCCGAGAGAAGCTAACGTGCTGAGCCTGATCAATGACAAGGAACAACGGCCAAGGCGTGACGAACGTTGTGCAGCGTATCGTGAACCGCGGGGTAACTCGCGCCCAGAGCAACAAATAGACTGGCGCCGCAGATGGATAAAAAGATTCCGGATTTGATCAAAAATGAAGCCTGTTCTGAAACCGCTAAACCGAGCCAAGCATGAACGATTCTTTCCACGATGCGTTCCTCCGGATCGATTTCATAATTATACGATCGGCTGCTACTGTCAAGGATTGCCACGGGTTGCCTTTCGCCTGAGCCTTTCGTATGGATGAAGCAAACTGTTATGAGGAGATCAAAATGCCAGTCGTTCACATTTATATGTATGCGGGACGCAGCCAGGAACAAAAAACTGAAATGGTCAGAAGAATCTCCAAGGACTTCGAAGAGGTTCTGAACGTCAAGCCCGAGTCGCTGAACGTGTTATTTCACGATATGGAGAAAAGCAATTGGGGCACCCGTGGTGTGCTGGCTTCCGAAACGCCGTCGAAGTGACAAGCTCCAAACCGGAAAAACGGATGCCCATCAAGATCGGTTTCCTCGGATCGAGCGCGCCCTCCAGTCCACACCACGACAGCTTCAGAGCATTCATTCCTAAAGAGATCGTATTTACCTTCGCGCAGGAAACCGGAGATAAAACATCTCTCTACGATGCCCGGGGCAAGATCGCTCCGCTCATCGCGCAAGCCAAGGAACTGATTCGGGAGAATGCTTGGGATGGCCTCATCATCAGCGGTGCCCCCAAGGAAGCTCTCAATTCGGGAATGTGGCAGCGCGTGGTCGAGGAGATCAAAGAACCCGTGGCGCTCGCGCTACGATCTTCGGTTGCTGCCCTGAAAGCCTTCGGATCTAGGCGAATTCTCTTGATGACGCCGGTGGACGATGATCTTAAAAAACTTTACCGAGACTATCTCGCGGAATTCGAGATCGAATCGCTGTACCCGCCGCAAACGCTACGCGCTCATACGGACGCGCAAAAGCTCACGCCGGGGGATGTCGAGGCGCTCACCCACGAGAGCTTGGCAAAGTTTTCCGGCGTCGACGCGATCTATTTCCAGGGCGCGCTGCTCGATCCGCTGCCGGTGTTGCAAAAAATGGAAGTTGAGCTGAGCCTGCCAATTATTGCCAGCAATCCGGCGATGCTTTGGGTGATTTTGTCCAAACTCGGACATCGTTATCGCATCACCGGCTACGGAAAACTGCTATCCGAATGGCCTGAGCTGCCCTCGGGCCCGTTTTAGCTGTTCATGCACATGTGCGTTACGAATAGATGCGACAATCTAAAAATTGAGCAGACGTTTTGCAGGTGAGCAGTTTTGGCGTTTATGTTATTCCGACCGCAGGGAGAATCCTTCTTCGATCTCTTGATCGACGAAATTGACCAGGTAAAAGAAGGATTTCTCGCTGCGTTCGAAACAACAAAGCGATGAAAAAAATCCTGATCGTGTTCCACTCCAAGACCGGCGGCACCTATCAAATGGCCGAGGCCGCGGCGAGAGGAGCCGCAAGCGAGCCGGAGATCGGTATCGATCTTACTCATGCAGCTGATGCCGGCCCTGACCATCTACTTCAATCATCCGGTTACATTTTCGCGACTCCGGAGAATCTCGCTATGATGTCAGGAGTTATGAAAGATTTCTTCGATCGAACTTACTATTCCGTTCTCGATCGAATCGTCGGTAGACCGTATGCGACGCTCGTTTGCGCCGGCAGCGACGGAGAAAACGCCGCGCGTCAGATTCAGCGCATTGCTGCCGGCTGGCGGCTTAAAGTGATTGCCGATCCTACCATCGTCTGCACGCACGCGCAGACGCCTGACGCGATTCTCGCGCCAAAACAGATCGGCGAATTCGATCTCAAGCGTTGCGAGGAAGTCGGCGCCACTCTCGCATCCGGTTTGGCTCTGGGAATTTTTTAGCAGATATTGGCCTTTGCCTTGACAGCCGTATTCTGGCTCTGTTACCGGTCACGAGAGTTTTCCGTGCACCCGGCTCAAAAACTCCGAGGTCTCATCAATGGAAAGGAATGCTTATGATCAATAATCTCGAACCCAAGGGCGCCGTTCATTGGATCGACCATTATGTCGTCGGCACCAACGATATGGTTGCCTGGGTAGATTGGGCAGTAAACGCCACCGGGATCACGCGCCGTCCGATCATCGGACTCACGACTGCGGCGCGAAAACGCAACATCAAGATCACCAGTTTTCTATGGTGGGAGGGCGGTTCGTGTAGAATCGGCGCTTTTCTTCAACCTGAAATCTACTCGCCTGCGAAGCCTTTAGGAGAGGATCTGCCGCGCTGTGGATTTTATATCCATCCAAGCGAGGTAGATGCGCATCTGCGGCGGCTCGATCGTCACAAGATTCCGCATAGCGATCCGATTCGTACGGCTGCCGACGGCGATGAGGGTAAGTTAATTTTCTTTGCCGATCCCGACGGCAATCAGTATGAATTTTGGGCCCCGGAGAATATGCCCGAGGGCGCCATGGACATTGCGACAGAATGTCACGTCGGCCGGATCAGCCACGCGGTGTTCGGCGCGCGCGATCTCTCTCGAACTGCCGATTTCTTCGAAAAATATTGCGGTGTCCAAGCCGAGCAGAATTCCAAAACCGCTGAGGGCACCCTGGTGCTGCGGATGCGTGCAGGCGGGCGCCTGATCTATAAGCTGGTGGACAAGGTCGACGAGCGTGTCTCAGGCCACGGCACCTGGTGGGATATGCACACCGCGCTCACGGTTCGTGACGAAGAATTTCTGCCTTCATATCATCGCATGTGGGCGGGGATTCCCGAAGAAAAAGGCTACAAAGCCGATCTGAATTTATCCATCGAGCAACAAGAGGCTTTGCCCGCGCGCACGGGGTTACATCGCAGTCCCGTCGGCATTAGGTGGAAAGAAATTTGTGATCGCGGCGATGAATTTTACGACTGGGACTGCCACTCCTTCCATTTTATCGGCGGCAGGCCGCTCAAGCCGGACGGCTCCATGGCGCTTTACGAGGCGATCGAGCAAGAACACTATCTGCAGGACCTCGCGGCTTCATTGAACAAAGGGAGCGAGCGGGGTCTCATAACAGGATTGGGCAGCGAGAACCCGTTCAAGTCTCGCGATGGATGATCCCTGGAAAGAGCTTCATCTAGCTTCCTTGCGTCATTGCATGGATGTCACGATCGGAAAATCCGACGACCAGGTGCGCGCGGTGCGATTCGGGAAAGGCCTCTCCCTCACATTTGAGCGTTACCAGGTACGTTCCCGCGGTGGGAATCGCTTCCGGTGCAATCGTTGCTTTCAATTCATTTTTGGAAACGAAGCTGGTCGGCAGCGGATTGCCGTTCAGCATGACTTGATGAAAGGGCCACATTCCACCCTCACCCCGTACGCGCAAGGTTGTCGGTCCCGACCCTTCGATCAAAAAGAGCGGCGAGATATCCAGGTCGAGGGGTAAACTTTGATACGAGTAGAATGACGGAATCGGATTTTTGTACTTGCTAAATCCGATGTCGATGACCTTGCCGTCCATGATCACCATCTTCACGTTTTGAGTCATCCAGATGTCTGCCAGCGGATCGCCTTCGACAATCGATAAATCCGCAACCTTGCCCGGCTCGACGCTGCCGTAATCTTTGTCCTTCTTAAAGGTCCGCGCGACATTGAGCGTTGCCGCTTGTATCGCTTTCATCGGCGGCACGCCCGCCTCGACGTCCATCACAAGGGCCTGATGCATCAGCAAAGCCGCCATTCCGCGCGGCGGATCGGAGCCTTCCTTCAGAATGCCGCCCGCGTCGACGAACCGGCGAATGAATTCGCCGGCCTTTTCATAACCGACTCGGGCCTGCTCCCGTTGTGCCGGGGAATAACGCTTCCACAATTTTTCGTATGAGTTCTCGGTCACCGCGCGCACGGCCGCGGGCAGCTCGGCATTGCGGTCGTTTAGAATCTGATTTTCCCTTTCCCTGAAGCGCTCGGCGCTCGGCGATAGCGGGCGCAGCCACTTGGCGATAGTGGGTGTCCAAGCGACCTGATGTTCCACCATGGCGTCGATGACCGCGTCGTAGTTCTCTGTTTGATAATAGGCCCCCGCGAGCTCCTGATCGATCACTCCGCCGAGCCTGTCTTGCGCGAGTTTGCGCCGCGCGGGCGCATAAGGAATCGAGCTGTATCCGACAGACCAGATATGCTCGATCGCGTCGACGCCCGCTTTCGAAGAGCCCACCGCGTCCCAACTGTGCGCAGCCACCGGCATTCCTAGACGGTGCGCTTCATCACAAGCGACTTGGACCAGATCCAGGGAAAGAAATTCATTGACTTTCAGTACCTCACAACCAAGCTCTCGCTTTCGCTGCACGGCGCGACGCACCTCGTCAGGCGTCGTAACAATGATGTTGTCCCGCGCAGTTCTCGAGCCGAAAGCATCGTGACCGGTGCTGACTCCGCCAATCGCCCGACCTGACATCCAAATTCGCGGGCCACGAATTTTCCCCAATGCAGTTCCCTCTTTCTGCGCACGAGTCCAGGGCCCATCCTGATAGAGCTCAATATTCGCGCAGGTGGTTATTCCGAGGTGTAGATAGAGCTCGCCATGAAAATCCTCCAGATGCCCATGGCCATCGATAAATCCCGGCAGAACAGTTTTGCCTTTGACATTGACGATGGCCGCGCCTTCGGGAATTGCAACCTCGCCGGCGGCTCCAACCGTTTGAATCCGCCCCGCTTGGATGACGATTATCGAATCGTCCACGGGAGCTCCGCCTCTGCCGTCGATCAATTTTCCGCCCTGCACGACCACGGTTTTTTCCGCCATTCTCTCCTCCGGCTCACCTGAACTGAATTATTTACCTTCTTCTCGGGCCGCTGCGCAATCCGACTTGCTGCCGATGGCTGATTGGCTTCATATTTATCGATGAAGACGTTTTACCCGACAGGGAGAGGAAAAATCCTCCCGGCGAATCCGAAAACTAATCCATTTTTTCACCAAAACTGCGTTTCTCGCAGCAATTATTCTCAGCTTCGGGACAAACCGAGCACGGTAGTGCGGATATCCTGTGGGCATGACGATTGCGCTAAATCAAAGCACTACATATTAAGGAGGAGGCTTATGAAACAAAATCGATTGCTGATAGCAGGATCTGTGCTCGCGGCGGCCTGGATGACTACGGGGACCGCTATGGCACAATCGGCTGGCTCAGGCAGCAGTAGCGGCTCGGCGCAATCCACCAAAGAAGTGCATCCGTCCGTAAACACTTCGAAGGGCCAATCGAAGTCGGAGCGAGCTGACGAGACCGGGACGCCCCTACCGCAGGGCAGTCCCTATGCCGGGACTGTCGAAAAAGGGAAGAGCAGCAGCGCGAATTCCGGCATGGACACCAGCACAAGTGCCCGTGGGACTTCCAGCAGCGGCCGAATGGCTCGCGGTGGCTCCGCGGCCAATGTCAAAGAAGCTCAACAAGCTTTGAAGGACAAAGGTTATGATCCGGGGCCGGTAGACGGCGTGATGGGTACGAAAACGAAGGACGCGATCAAATCCTTCCAGAGCGCGAGTAACTTACAAGCAACTGGAACCCTCGATGCGCAGACTGCCGATAAGCTCGGCGTTCACTCGGGTAGCTCCAGCAGCCGATCCAGCTCTTCGTCTTCAACCGACAACATGAAATCCAGCAATACGACAGCCGGCAAAGATACCGATCAGCCGAACCAGACCCCTTCGAAAAACCGCTAAGCTCACTTCAACCGGTTGGGGCAGCCCTGCGTCTTCGACGCCGAGCTGCCCCAACCGCGCCCCATTTGCTGGCTTTCTCGGCACGAGAACGCGTGAAATTTGGAAGGTAAATTTTGGGCCATACTGTTTACGGACTTCTCTCGCAACGCTAAGATTCCGCGTTCATTCGCTCGGCGAAGCTTTCTGACAGATCCCGTTCAGCAGGCCGCGACGGACGAACTGGCGCTGTACCCGCGTTTTCACCAAACCACCAGTCTTTTAGACGGTCCAGAAACGGCTCCCAAAAAAATTCGCGCGGTCTCGCGTACGGAAACTGCGCGCCGGCATCGATAAATTGCGCGCTCAGAATGTGCCTAAAGAAATCGCCGACTAGCAAAATAGCGTTGTGTCCGCCTTCGCCCCAATAGTTACTGCGCATCGTAATTCGCGAGTCGTTGAAGCCGACCCATGCTCCTGCGACCAAGCGTGGATGCATCAGGATAAACCATCCATCGCTGTTCTTTTGGGTCGTACCGGTCTTGCCAGCCACATCGGCGCGCACGCCGAATTGTGTTCGCACCGCCTGTCCTGTGCCGCGGTCGACGGCATCACGCATCATGTTGATCAAATTTCCGACGGTTTTATCCGACAGAGCACGCCTGCTTTGATTTTCAAAACGCTCGAGCACCTTGCCGTTTTTATCCGTAATGCGGGTGATAAAGATCGGAGTGCGATATTCTCCGCGTGCCGCGAGTGTGCTGTAGGCTGATACCATTTCGAATGGCGTAACCGGGCTGGTGCCCAAGGCCAAGGAAGGCACCTCGTCGAGATTGCTTTGGTTCACACCCATGCGGCGCGCCAAGTCTGCGGTTCTTTTCGCGCCGACTTCCTGCATCACCTGCACTGTGATGGTATTCTTCGAGAGGATCAGTCCCTCGCGCGCGGTCATTGGTTCGCCGGTAGGCTGAGACAAATCGGAAGGACGCCACATTGTGCCATCGGGAAGCGCAATCTCCACCGCGCGATCGATAAACCGCTTGTCCGGTGACATGCCCTGCTCCATGGCGGCCCCGTAGACAAACGGTTTGAAAGTCGAGCCGGGTTGCCGGCGCGCCTGGATCACATGATCGAATTGATCGGTCTTGAAATCACGGCTCCCGACCCAGGCTTTGACATAACCGGTAAGCGGATCAATCGCCACAAAGCCGGCCTGTAAACGGGTTTTGTCGCTGCGCAGCTTGGCCATGAATTTCGGATTGTTTCGCAAATCCCGCAGTACGGTTTCGGGAGGCGAGCCGGCCTCGACCGCGTTTCGGTACTCCGTTGATTCGCGAATAAACGTGTCGATCAAAGCGCCCTTGGTTTTCCAGAAGTACGCAAACGGCTGAACGCGCGGGCGCGCTGCGGCGTAAGCCTTGGTGCTCGATGACAATACCGCTGCAGAGCTTTGACCCCATTCCACGTCGGCGACCGCCTGCAATCCTTCCATTTGGAGATTTGTCACCTGATTGGCAATCGCCTGTAACCGGGAATCGATGGTCGTGTATACGATTAATCCATCGGAGTAAATGTCTCGATCGTTGCGGTCGGCCCAATCGATCAGCCATTTGCGAATCTGCTCCGCGAGGTGAGGAGCCGGTCCGATGGCGTCAGGTTGCCGCGCGAAATTCAGCTGGATGGGATGTGCCTTCAGTTTATTAAAATCGGCTTCGCTCAATGCTCCATGCTTGACCATTTGCGCCAATACCACGTTGCGCCGGGCTAGCGCCCGCTGTGGATTCAGCACCGGGTTGTAATAACTGGTCCCTTTGAGCATTGCGATCAAGGTGGCGCTTTCAAGCACGTTTAGCTTTTGCGCGGGTTTGTCGAAATAAGTCCGCGCAGCCATTTCGATACCGAACGCGTTGTACAAAAAAGGAATGGTGTTGAGATAAGTTTCGAGTATTTCGTCTTTGGTGTAGGCGTATTCGATTTTAATCGCGGTGATCGTTTCCTTGATCTTGCGCGTTATGGTTCGTTGGCGTCCGATCTCGGGATAGAGGTTGCGTGCCAGTTGTTGGGTGAGCGTCGAACCCCCTTCGGGATCGCGCAAAAGCGTGTGCACGATGCCGGTGGCGGTGCGGATCAAATCTATGCCGTAGTGATGATAAAAACGGTGATCTTCGGTCGCGAGCAACGCCGCAATGACCTGCGGAGAAACCTGCTTTAGCCGCACCCACTCCCGATTCATCGGTTTCAGAGTCGCTAGGCGCTTACCATCCGCGGAAACGAGGATGGCAGGCTGATCGATTCTTGCTTTACGGATTTCGCTGATACTCGGCGTAAATGGTATGAGAAACAACGTATAGGCGAAGAGTAGCGCAAAACCAACTCCCAGCAAGATTCCCATCGCCTTCAGGCCGGAAATGACTCTATTCCGCCCGCTCGATTGATGAGCGAGAACGCCCTTCACATAGATTGTCAGTTGGCGATAAAGGCGAATCAGCAACCGCGAGTATCGCGTGGGATTAGCCACGGTTTGTTCCTGCGGCCTGATAATGGGTCAAAAAATTTTGAACAACGGCCAGGATTGGGAAACGGAACTGGAGAGCACTTCGGGCAAACACGACCGCAATATTCACCCGGGCTGATTTGAAAGCACTCACAGCATTTAAGAAAAGCACGCCAAAGACCTTGTCGCAATAACAGACCAGTTGCGAAAATCCGCACGAGCTCATTGCTGGATCGAGCGTTGAAGCTTGAGAAGAGGCAGGGACCAACGCGAGCTCTTGGAATTCCACCAGCATCTGCTCGCTGTTCCACTCGGGCAGTGTGCTTGACTTCGAGCGCACCCCAATGTTAACCCCACTCCATTGTTGTGGGGATATTGATGCTCCGTTTATGTTTTTTGCTGGCCTTTTCACTCCTACCACTCAGACTGATATTTCCATCCTCGGCGGCAATTGCAGGTCAGCAGTTAGAAAACCTCGCGGTAGGTTATTCTTCACTCGCAGGACATCACACGCCGATGTGGATTGCCGTAGAAGACCGAATCGGTCGAAAATATGGCATCGAATTGAAAGCGATTTATGCCGGCCGGCTTCGACCGCAACAATTGCTGATGAGCGGTGACGTGCCCATTGTCGTCGCCACGGGCAGCGGCGCGCTCACTTCTCACGTCCTCGGCTCCAAGGATCAGGTCATCGTCGCGATCAATATGACCAAAGTGGGCGGCGGAATTTTTGCTAGAAGCGAGATCCGCAGTGGCGAGGATCTGCGCGGCAAAACGATCGGTGTTTCGCGCGCAGGTTCCATTTCCGAGATCATCCTGCGTTACGTGCTGCGCGCCAAGCTCGGCTTGCAACCGGATCGCGATGTCAAACTGCTGGTCGTCGGTGATCCCGCCGTAGGACTCCAGGCGCTGGAGCGCGGGATCGTCGATGCAACGCCGCTGACCATGCCGCTGCCGCTGATGGCCGGCAAAATGGGTTTTCGGGAGCTGGTCAACTACGATGCGCTGGGAATTACTTTTCCCGCCAACACCGTGACCACCTCGCGCCAAACCATTGGCAAGCGGCCGGAGCTCATCGATAGCTTCTTGAAAACTCTCATCGAAGGAATTTACGTTTTTAAAACTGATAAACCGAAAAGTATCGCGATCATGAAAAAGAATCTCTTGGGCGCAAGCGATGAGGTTCTCGAAGAAACGTATAAATACACGACCGCAGTGTTGGAGCAGCAGCCCTACCCGTCCATCGATGTGATCAGGAGCGGGCTGGAAATCCTGTCGCTGCAATATCCGCAAGCTAAACAAACCGATCCTAACCCACTCGTGGACGCCTCGTTCGTAAAGCGCATCGATCAAAGCGGCTTCATCGCAGCGCTCTATAAAAAATAAACGTCTCTTAACAAAAAATATTTATCACAGAGGCGCGGAGCCGCGGAAAAACTTTCCCGATCATAAGAACTCGCCGTCCTTTCTGACTCTGCTGGTCAGATCTCTCCTCGTTGCGCCTTTGCTTTGCGCTCATTTCACGATATACCCGCCAAGATGGAGTTTGGTGTTTTCGACCACCTGGACAGAAACGATCTCCCCCTGAACGAATATTATGAAGCGCGTCTGAAGCTCATAGAGGCCTACGAACGCGCGGGCTTTTACGCCTATCATGTCGCCGAGCACCACTCGACCCCAATCGGTCTGGCGCCGTCGCCCAGCGTATTTCTCTCTGCTATTGCGCAACGAACGAGCCGGCTTCGCTTCGGCCCGATGGTTTACGCCCTCCCGTTGCACCATCCTCTCCGACTGATCGAGGAGATCTGCATGGTCGACCAGCTAAGCGGCGGTCGGTTGGAGATCGGCTTCGGTCGTGGCTCGTCGGCAACCGAGGTATCGTTTTACGGCCAGGATCCCGCCAAGGCGCAAGACATTTATATGGAGGCGCGCGAACTGATCGTCCGAGGATTGACGCAGAAGACCCTCGACTTCGAAGGAAAGTTCTTCACTTTCAAGAACATTCCCCTCGAGCTCGAGCCGCTGCAAAAACCGCATCCGCCCATGTGGTACGGCGTGCATTCGGTCGAGGCAGCCGATCGCGCAGCGCGTCAAAATTTGAACATGGTGAGTCTCGACTCGGCCAAAGACACGCACAGCTATAACACGCGTTATCGCCAGGTCTGGCACGAACTGCGCGGCGATCAGCCGCTACCCAGGCTCGGCTTGAGCCGTTTCGTTGTTATCGCCGAAACAGGCGCAGAAGCGCTGAGGGTAGCGCGTCGCGCCTATCCGATCTGGCATCGCCACTTTTACTATTTGTACTCGACTCGCGGTGGTAAGCCTGCGCATCCTCGGCCGGCGGCATTCGACACAATGATGGAAATCGGTCAAGCGGTCGCCGGTAATCCAGAAACCGTGACGAACTTTCTTCGCGCGCAAGTCGATGAGTCCGCGACTAATTATCTGGTCGGGCAGTTTGCCTTCGGCGATCTATCGCTGGAGGAGTCGTTGCGTTCGGTGCAGTTGTTCCATCGATACGTCATGCCTGAGTTGAACGATGTTAACCGAACGCACACGCCCAAAGTCTAACCACGGAGACACAGAGCACAGCGTTTATTTGAATTCCGCTCTCTGTTCTCAGTGTCTCGGTGGTAAGTTTCCGACCATTCAACACGGCTATAAACAAATATTAAGGCTATCGAGTTCTTTACATAAGGAGCAGCAGCAATGGAAAAAATCGGTTTTGTCGGCACCGGCGCGATGGGAAGCGCGCTCTTATCACGACTCAAATTGACGAATGTTAGCGCGCTCGCCTTCGACATCGCGCCCAGAGCATTACAAGCCGCCCGCAGCGAAGGGGCCGAAGCAGCCTCCTCTGCCAAGGCAGTTGCGCAGGCGTGCACGATGATCGACGTGGTCGTACGAACCGATCAGGAGGTGCTTCAGTGCGTGCTCGGCAACGACGGAATCCTGGAAGGCGCTGCGCCTGGGTCTCTGATCCTGCTGCATAGCACCATACGGCCCACTACGACCAAAAAGGTCGCGGAAGCCGCAGCGGACAAGAGAGTCAATGTGATCGATGCCTGTATGACGGCGGTTCCGAGCGTCGTGCGCCAGGGCGGTCTGACTTTTCTGGTCGGCGGTCAGAAGGCATTTTTCGAGCGTGCCAAACCTCACCTGCTCAAAATGGCCAAAGACGCCGTGCATATGGGACCCCTTGGATGCGGCAATGTTACAAAGCTTTTTAAGAACATGGTCACGGCGTCCGAAGCACTGGTGGTCTATGAAGCATTGCAGATCGCCAAGGCCGGCGGTGTGAGCTATAAGGCAGCGCTGGATGTGATGCAGAAAACCAAGTCGCAACATATTCTCGATCGCTGGGACACGCGTTACGAGTTCTCGAGCGGTGAATTGAAATTTATTTCGGGTACCAATCTCTACGATAAGGATCTGCCGCTGGCGGCGGAAGTTGGCAAAACACTCGGTGCCGAGATTCCTGTCGTCGAAGCTCTGGCGAAACTCGGTATTAAACTCAATGGCGGCAAGGTGAGCATCTGATCGATAGGCGCAGACCCGCTGTCTGCCCGCCCGCTCGGGGACCCTATAGGGATCTGGGAATGCGCGCTAAGAATTACCGCGGTCACCGCGTCGAGCTGGACTCGGAAAGGACACAATCCGGTGCATGGTTTCCGCGCGCCACGATCGTGATCGAGGAAAACCGGCGCACTAAGAAAATTCCCATATTTGGCAGGCGCCGAATGACATTCGAGAGCCAAAGACGAGCGGATCGATACGCTCTCGAGTTGGCGAAAATGTGGATTGACGGCAGGACCTGGGGCACCAATGGCCATGGCGATTGACAGGAGTAAAAGTGGAAATTGACGACGCGCAAAAATTTCTCCAGCAAAACCATCGGGCCTGCATCGCAGTGAGGCAGAAAGATGGCTGGCCGCAAATGACCTTCGTATCGCCGGCAATCGATGCTGGCGGCCGCGTGATCATCACTTCTCGCGACAGAACCTACAAAGTCAAACATCTGCGGCGCGACGCGCGCGTGTCAATGCTGGTGTTTGGTGAACAGTACAGCGGGTCGAAGTTTGTACAAATTCATGGCCGGGCGGAGATCATCGAGCTCCCCGACGCCATGGACCCGCTCATTTACTGGTACAAGCAGGTGCGCGGCGAGCACAAAAACTGGGAAGAATACAAAAAACAAATGGTCGAGGAAAAACGGGTGATTATCCGCGTCACCGTCGAAAAAGTTGGCCCGCAAACGGTCAAGCGGATTTAGAAGCACTTCCAGAATGAGGCGTGATTCATGGTTTTAGCTAAGACCGCATAGAGTGAAACGGCCCTCACCCCGCCCAACCGATCGCGCGCAGGCGCTCGCGATCATGTGGCAAGTTGAGATGGCTCATATCCGGTCCAAGCGGCACGATCCCGGTCGGATTAACATTGCGCTGACTGTAGTAGCCCGCTTTGGTTTTTTGCAAATCGAAGGTCTCTTTAATCCCCGGCCATTGGTAAAGCTCGCGCAAATAGTTGCGCAAATTCGGATAATCCTGCACGCGGCTTAGATTGCACTTGAAATGACCGTAATAAACCGGGTCGAAGCGGAGCAACGTCGGAAACGCGCGCCAATCGGCCTCCGTGAGGCGCTCACCAGCCAAATAGCGCCGCTCACCGAGCCACGCTTCCATTTGCTCCATGCAGCCGAAAACTTTTTTGGCTGCTTCCTCGTACGCCTCCTGAGTCCGGGCAAAGCCTGCACGATAGACGCCGTTGTTGAAATGGCTGTAGACAAAATCATTGATCCGATCGATCTCGCCGCGCAGCTCCTCTAGATAGAAATCGTATGCGACAGGTGTATGGGCGCGGAAGCTCGAATTGAACATGCGGATGATCTCAGAAGACTCGTTGTTCACAATCGTCCGCGTTTCGCGGTCCCAAAGCGTCGGTACGGTCACTTTTCCTGTGTAGTTGGGGTCCGCAGCCGCGTAAACCTGATGCAATCGAAAGACGCCATCTTCCTCAGGCTGAAAATCATCGATCGCTTCGCCATAGGCCCATCCTGCCGTTTTGGGTTTATCGGCAAGCGACATGGAAACTAACCCTGCCAAATTTTTGAGCTTGCGAAAAATAATCGTTCGGTGCGCCCAGGGACAATTGTATGAAACGAAAAGATGATATCGGCCGGGCTCGGCTTTGAAACCGGCCTTCCCGGAGAGGCCTGCGCTGCCGTCAGCCGTCACCCAGCTACGGAATTGCGAGTCGGCGCGGACAAAAGCGCCGCGCACGTCCGCTGTGATCCGATCGTCGTCGACCCATTTGCCGTTAAGCATGTATCCCATGGATTTACTCCCCTGTGCCAATCGGTTTATCAAAATCATCGCTGAGGAGAAAGCGTCCTTAGCCGTAGCGGCGCCGAGTACGCGAACAAGACGTGAATCTCGACCCTCTGAGTCCGGTTGGCCCGCTGCATGACCACTGGCGCATCTTTCCAGCTCTCGAGATCTGCAGGGCATGATCGCCATTCTTTTCAGTTTGCCAACCGCCCATTTGTTTGGTTTGATGACTTATGCGCAAGAGTTCGCGAATGATTATTCTGCTGAGTTTTATTTTGCTTTGTGCCTCGGCGGTTTTCGCGGCCGAAGACCAGCTGAACGCGATCTTGCAAGAGCAAACCAAAGCTCGACAAGAAGAAAAAGCGCGGGAGTTAAAGCGCCAGGAGCAGCTCGAAAATTTGCGGCGGGACCAGGACCTCAATCAGCAGCAGCGTGAGCTCGATCACATTAAACAGCAGAAAAGCGAACCGACACAACCCCAAGAACCTGAAGCCGGGCAAACCCAGCGCCAGCTCGATCAGCTGAAAAACGACCAACAACTGCAACGCTTGCAAAATGATCAGCGCCTAGAGCGGATCGAGCGCGAGCGCGATCCGCTGCGCCAGCGGCAGCAAATCGATGACCTGCAGCGGCAACAACGCATCGATTCGCTCCAAGACCAAATTCGCCGCAATCAAACGCAACAGGACCTCAATCGGCTGCGCCAGCAGCAAAATATCCGATAGCGCGGCACTGTTGCGCGCCCACCGACTAGGCGAGCTATCGCGATAGCCTCGCTTTCAGCCATTCAACAATCAGCGCTTGAGCGTTGCCGCCGCCCATATGCCCTGCGGCGTAGAAGCGCGCGCTCTTGGGAGTGCCGTGCTCGAGCAGCAAATACATATCATCAATCGGAAACACGCTGTCATTCACGCCATTGACGCACAGCAACGGCGCGCACCGTCGTTCCAGAATGCCCTGCTCCAGGAGCGAAAGCTTGGGCGCATAATCCAACCACTCTTCCGCCGTTGACCGTCCGAAGGCACAGGCTAGAGTCTCGGCCAGTTCGAACGGGTATTCGCCGCGCTGCGCTTTAACGATCCAATCTTTTTGAAAAGCGAAATGCGCCGGGCCGCCTTGAGTCACTGCCGCGCGTAGCCGCTGCGCGTGGGTGTGAGCCAGCTTTATTGCCCAATAGCCGCCCGTACTACCGCCGTGAATGCCGATGCGCTCGGAGTCCAGGTCGGGCCGCCTATCGATATACGCAAAGATTGCGTCCCACAATCGCTCGCCGTCTTCGGATCCCGCGAGCGGCGCGTCGGCGACCCCCGGCATGTCGATGGCGAGTGTGGCGACACCTTGTTTCAGATAGGGCTCGCTGGCGCGCTCCTCTTTGAACGCATCAATGCCGCCCCAGATAATTACTACAGGCGGTTTGACAACTTGTTTAGGTTTGCGCAAAAGTCCGACGGAAACGTTTCCTTCTCCTGCACGGCCCTCAAACGGCATTTCGACGCGCTCGAGGGGTGGATCGAAATAGCGCGCCGCTTTAGAAAAATACTCCTGTGATTTTCGATATGCGGCCATTTTAGCCGGAGAATTTGGCGCCGGGTACCGCGCTACGTGGCAACAATCATAGGCGATCAAGTATTCTTTACGCGCGATTGCGCTGTCGCCGGCCGCTTCCGCTTGCGCCGCGCGTTCGGCATGCGCCGGCGCCAAACGGCTGAACGCATCCGCCCAGGATGCGCGTTCGACCGTGCGCAATCGATCGATGACCGGTGCCACTTCTGCAAACACGGTGTAGAGAAACGGGTTGCGATTTTCTCTAGCGCGCTCCAAAAGCTCGGCTTTGACTTCGTTCATGGGACGGGGAGCAAACGGTTCGCTTGGGCTACTCATGAACACCTCCGATAGTCCAACGACAAGGACTAAGCAAAGCAGCAGCGCAAGTCAAAGCGATTCCGCTCAGAGGGTGGTAATCGGATTGACAACAATCGCCGTTCTATAGCACTACTCTAGCTGTGAAGTCTGAACCCGATCATGCAGCGCTTGCAGCGGGCCGGCAGGTCGGCGTTGCCGGAGCCGAAACCCTTCCGCCCTTTCAAGCTCGAATGGCACGCGATCTGGCGGGCCGCTTCTTGCCGCCGGTTCTAGCAGTGGCAAGCGTCATCGCAATCTGGTGGTCTTTGTATCTGATCTACCCACGCCTGTTGCCGGGTCCGATGAACACGCTTCAGGAAGCTCTTCGGCTGGTGCGTGACGGCACATTCTTTTTTCACATGTATCAAAGCTTGCGCCGGGTTTTCGTCGGCGCCGTGGTCGCGATGTTTTTCAGCGTCGGTGTCGGCATTTACATGGGCACGGTCGCGATGGGCGAGCGTTTTTTTCAACCCCTGGTGGTGCTCGGCCTGACCATTCCAGGACTAATGTGGGCCCTCATCTCGGTCATGCTATTCGGCATCAACGAGTTTTCTCCATATTTTGCCGTGACTGTAACAATCTTTCCCATGCTCGTGATCAATATTTGGGCCGGAGTCAAATCCCTCGACAAAGAGCTCATCGATATGAGCCATGTATTTCACTTCACGAAATGGATGAAGATTTCCCAGGTGATCCTGCCGCAGCTCGTGCCGAATATTTTCGCGGCAACCCGCTACGGTCTCGGTCTCGCGTGGAAAGTCGTCGTCGTCGTCGAGATGTTCGGCACCAGCAACGGTGTCGGCTATCAAGTGATGAAATCCTATCAAGTCTTCAACATGGAAGGCGTGATCGCCTGGACGATAACTTTTGTCGTCGCCATGATCATAATCGAATATGGTCTGATCAACTTCGCAGAGCGACGCCTCACGGCTTGGCGGCCCAGGGTCGAGGTTTGGCGGCGCTAATGGCCGAGCTTTTGGTCAAAGACGCCGAAAAGTGGTTTCCTCGCGAGGATGGCCGACCGTTCAAAATTATCGATCGACTCTCTTTCGCGGCGCGCGAAGGTTGCGTCACGGTATTGATCGGCCCGTCGGGATGCGGCAAATCGACGCTGCTCAATTCTGTGGTGGGCTTGGAAAACTTGGATCGTGGCGAGCTCATTTTCATCAATCGCGGCAAACCTGAGAAGCGGCCTCTCATCGGCTATGTCTTTCAAAGCCCGCGTTTGTTGCCTTGGAAAACTGTCGGCGAAAATATCAGCTTGGCCTTGCAAGGCGCCGGTGTGCCGCGAAGTCAATGGCAATCGCGTGTCACGCGGTATTTGAACCTTGTCGGCCTCCAAGAATATGCCAACCAATTTCCGCTTTACCTTTCAGGTGGACAGCGTCAGCGGGTCGGACTGGCGCGAGCGCTGGCGATCGAGTCGGATATCGTCCTCATGGACGAGCCGTTCGCAAGTGTGGATGAGCTGACCGCCCGCCAATTACGCCAAACCACACGGCGGCTCTGCGAGCAGCTCCACCGCACGGTTGTTTTTGTCACACACAATCTCGCCGAAGCGGCTTATATGGGCGATTACGTCGTGACATTGACACCGCGGCCGGCGCGGCTCGATGCTTATGTCCCTAACCCGCTGCCGTCGCCACACCATTGGGGCGCCGATATTTACAAATTTGCCGCCGAGCTCGAAAACAAGGTCACTCTGAAGGAGGATACGGTAATATGAGAGCAACCCGACTGCGTTCGATTCTCCCACTCTGCGTCGTCGCGGCATTCCTACCTGCGCCGGCTGGGGCCGGCCAAGCTTTGACCCCGATTAACATTGCGACGAGTGCCGCGGGTCAATCCGGCTACATTGCCGCGCTCATTGAAAACAAAAAACTCGATACCAAGTACGGCATCAAGATCACCAACATGATGATGGATTTCACGGAAGCGGCCAACGCGGTCAAGCTTGGTCGAACCCTGGCCAGCTCAATGCAGCCAAGCACGGCCGTCAACCTGGTGAAGAGCGGCACGGATATTCGGCTGATTACGCCGCAAATCTGGTCAGGCAATTCCTGGGTGGTGAGAAAAGATTCGCCGTACAAATCGTTCGGCGATCTGAAAGGAAAAAAGATTGGTAACTTTGCTCGCGTGACGGGCGCCTATTTTTTCTCGGCGGTGATCGCGAAAGAGCAGAAACTCGACATTGAGAAGGATTTTCAGAACGTTCCGGCTGAAACCGGCGCGCTGATCGCGCTCTTGGAACGCGGCGAAGTCGAGGCGATCAATATGTTCGAGCCCCACACGACGAGGTTGGTGATGTCCGGCAAATATCGCGTGCTCCTCGACTTCGATATCGAACTGGAGAACATTTTTGGCGCGCCGCCACTGAAATCGAGCGTGGGCATACTCAAGGAAACCGTCGAAAAGCAGCCGGCGCTGGTCAAGGCGATTCGTAGCGCCTATGTTGACGCGGTTCACATAATTAAAACAGGACAGGATGAGGATTTTTTCAAATCAAAAGCAAAAGAGCTTTTCAATTTGAGTACGCCTGAGGAGGTCGCCGCCGGGTTTAAACAGAATCAGGCGAATGCCGCCGACAAATGGGGCGACAGCTTCTTTCAATCGCAAAACAAAATCCTGCAGTCGGGAATTTCTTTAGGGTTACTGCCCAATATCCGGGACTTGAATAATTTGTGGGTGAAATAAACCGTTGCGAGGACCGGCTAACCCGCCATAGGGCGCAGCATGCTGCGCCTAGCCATTCTGCGCCAGATCATGCTAGATCCGTTCTCCCCATCAAATACCGATCGCACTCCCGTGCCGCCCCACGCCCTTCGTTGATCGCCCAGACGACGAGGCTTTGCCCGCGCCGGCAGTCACCGGCGGCGAATATTCCCGGCACGTTCGTCGCAAATTGCCCATACTCGGCTTTGGCGTTGGAGCGCGGGTCGCGTTCGACCCCGAGCTCCGTCAGAACGGGATCTTCCGGCCCCAAAAAACCCATTGCCAACAAGACAAGATCCGCGCGTAAAACTTTATCCGATCCCGGTACCCGCCTCGGCACGAAAGCCCCTTGCTCGTTTCGTTCCCAGGCCACTTCATAAATATGAAGCTCGTTGACGTGGCCCGATTCGTCACCGACGAATTTTTCTCCGGTGGTAAGGTACACCCGCGGGTCACCGCTAAAGCGGGCGGCGGCCTCTTCCTGTCCGTAGTCGAGCTTGTAGACCTTCGGCCATTCCGGCCATGGATTGTCGAGCTGCCGGGTATCGGGCGGGCGCGGCAAAATTTCCACCTGAGTCAAGCTCTTGCAGCCGTGCCGCATCGCGGTACCGACGCAGTCCGTGCCGGTATCACCACCGCCGATAACGACCACGTGTTTGTCTTTCGCCGATAGGAAGCAACCATCACGGTGGTGCGAGTCGAGAAGGCTTTTCGTGTTGGCACGGAGAAATTCCATCGCCATGTAAATGCCCTTTAGCTCTCGTCCCGGAATCGGCAAGTCACGCGGTTTGGTCGCGCCGGTACAGATCACAATGGCGTCGAACTCCGCTTTCAATTTTGCCGCTGAAAGATCCACTCCCACGTGGGCATTGACCACGAACTTGACGCCCTCCGCGGCCATGAGATCGATGCGCCGCTGAACGATTTTTTTATCGAGCTTCATATTGGGGATGCCGTACATGAGCAACCCACCGATGCGGTCCGCGCGTTCGTAGACCGTCACCAGATGACCACCACGATTGAGTTGCGCCGCTGCAGCTAGTCCGGCCGGCCCCGACCCGATCACCGCGACTTTTTTTCCCGTCCGTTTTTCCGGCCCCTCGGCTACCACCCATCCCTGGACAAAGCCGTTATCGATGATCGCGCATTCAATGGTTTTAATCGTTACCGGAAGCTCGTTCAGGCCGAGCACGCATGATCCTTCGCAAGGCGCCGGACAGACCCGCCCCGTAAACTCCGGGAAGTTGTTGGTTTTGTGTAAACGCTCGAGGGCTTCTTTCCACAGGCCCCGATAAACAAGATCATTCCATTCGGGGATCAAGTTATTGACCGGACAGCCGGAGGCCATGCCGCTGATCAGTTGACCCGTGTGACAAAATGGAATGCCGCAGTCCATGCAGCGCGCGCCCTGCTGGCGCAACTTCTCTTCTGGAAAGTGTTCGTGGAACTCGTTCCAGTCTTTTACCCGCTCCAACGGCGAGCGATCCGGAGGAAGTTCCCGATTGTATTCCATGAAACCGGTCGCTTTACCCATCACCAAACCACTCCTGACAATACTTTCCAGACGGTGTGTAGCCGAGTTGCGCCACAAACTTGAAACGTTTCGAATGTGCTTTGAGTCGAATGGAACAGACTCAAATGGAGCTCAATCGAATAACGCGCGAGCTCAGTTGCCGCTGACCCGAGCCGCATCGTTCTTGTTTGCTTCGAATGCGGCCATCAGCGCATCGTCACCGATTAAACCCTTCGCTTCCGCCTCTTCGAGCGCTTCCAGGACACGGCGGTAATCCTTCGGCATGACCTTGACGAATTTTGGCGCGGTCTCCTGCCAGAGGGCGAGCAGTCGCCAAGCGCAAGTGCTGCGGGTGTAGATCGCATGGCGCTTGAGCATTTCTTCGACTTCTTGAAGATCGCGCTCGGCCAGCCGCTCCAAGCTTACCGTCTCGAAATTGCATCGATTCTTGAGGGTGCCATCTTCGTCGAATACGAACGCGATGCCGCCCGACATTCCGGCCGCGAAGTTACGGCCGGTCTTCCCGATCACCACCACTCGCCCACCGGTCATATACTCGCAAGCGTGATCACCGACGCCCTCGACCACTGCGCGCACGCCGCTGTTGCGCACACAGAAGCGTTCGCCGGCCATGCCGCGAATGTAGGCTTCACCGCTCGTTGCCCCGTAAAAAGCAACGTTGCCGACGATGATGTTCTCTTCCGGGACGAAGGTCGAGCCTTCCGGAGGATACAAAACGATTTTGCCTCCGGAAAGGCCTTTGCCGAAGTAATCGTTAGCATCGCCTTCCAACTCCAGGGTCATTCCCGGCGGGATGAACGCACCGAAGCTCTGGCCCGCCGATCCCTGAAAGTGAAACTGGATGGTATCTTCCGGCAAGCCTTGCGCACCGAAGCGGCGCGTGACCTCTCCGCCCAGAATCGTTCCGACCACGCGATTGGTATTGCGGATGTCCAGC